>OMCT01000002.1_pt1 | contig 189446 bp, 186 predicted proteins | sample 1674301 | NCBI WGS metagenome assembly OMCT01 (sample SAMEA103958158, study PRJEB25191) | human gut metagenome
AATTTCCTATTACCTTGAATGAATTACAATTATCCTGCTTATATATCAAATTACCTTCTTCGTCTATAATTGTGACATTATATACCGTATCAGAAACCATCTCTTTTAAAACATATAATTTAGTTCCATCTACCGTATTATACTTTAATATATCATCATACCAAGTATCATTAATAATCCCTGCCAGTTCTCCTGTACTATCAATTAAAGATGTCTTTTCTCCCTTTCTTACAACAGTATACTTATAATAACCTGTAGTTATGCAACCATATATAGCATCATATTTTGCTGTTCCATCCTGATTACTATTATTTATCACTGTTATATTTCCAGCACTATCAACATATTTAATCTTTGAATCTGCATTAAGATTAATGCAATCATATGTATTACTCTTTTTAACTGTTTCACTTGATTTGTCTGTATCACTCATAAAGAAAAAACTATCGTTCATTCTCAGATAATTATCATAATCTCCAACATTTAGTTTTGTGGCATATTTGCTGCTGATATCAACATTATCACTGTCTGCATATGCTTTTAAACCATTCAATGAAAATGCCCCTATCGTCACGATTAATGACATGACTGCTGCAATTGTTTTTCTTATTGTTCTTTTCATAATGTATTCTCCTTTATTCTTTTTTACAAAATATCACGCACATTTGCACCTATATAAGTGCATTCAGTATAGCATTTCTTTATGAAAAAATCAATTAAACTATTCATAATATATTTATGCTCTTTAAGCACTTATTTGAGTGCATTTTTTGTTTTAGATTTCTCCATAATAACATATAAATGTTAAAAGGAAGGGTTCGTATGAATATAGAATATGAAAAGCAAATGGGTAATAACATTCGACGATTACGCATGTACTATGAACTTACTCAGGAACAGTTATCTGCTAAATTACAGACAAAAGGGATAGATATTACAAGAAGTGCTTTAGCTAAAATCGAAGTTGGTCAAAGACATATATATCCAGACGAAATTAAAGGTATAAAAGATATTCTTGATATAAGTTATGATCAAATATTTCCAGATAATTTTAACCAGTAACAAATCCTTTTAAGAATTCAAGAAGGAGCATGTCACCTGTTATCTTAGGCAGCATGCTCCTTCTTATCTATGTTATGTTATTATTTTAAATAATTCATATAAGCTTATTCCTCAATCTGATAATATCTGTAAATGTAACTTTTACTCCTCTTTCACTTATAGCAATCAAACTTTTTGTGTTCTTTTTAATTATCCCCTGTAATTTTTTATTAACAGGCACAGGATTACCATTCTTTGTATGTATGTGATCAATATATTTTAATGTAACAGGAAACATATTTTGTATTAAAAATGCTGCTTTCTTTCCATCAAACTCTCCTAATACAATGCCATTACACTTTTTCCCTTTTTGTAACAATTGATTCTTAATATCAGCATATTTATCATATTGCGATGAAATCGGAATCATCCAATAAATGTCATATTTATTATCTTTTATGCAATACATCGTTGGTCTATAATTACCATCTTCCTTATTTTTCATAAGATGCTCATCTTTTGCCATTGTAAAATATTCATCTTTTATATGATACGCATATCCTTGTTTTATCTCCATTTGTCCTCCATAATCCCCTAATAAAAAACAAAACCCCTTCACTTAAACTAAGCGAAGAGGTAATTTTCAAGCCAATCATTTATCAGTCGCCAATGGTGAGCGAGCATTATTTTCGAGCCATTCATTTATCAGCCGCCAGTGGTAGGCGAACATTATTTACACGTTAATAATATGAATTAAATATTACTTTGTCAATACTTTTTATAAATATTACACAATCTCCAGCACATGCTCAGTAACATTCTTATCCTTATCGACGCCGAATGCCTTAAACACAGGATTGTCGTTATCCATAAGCGACATAATCATATATACCGCAGTTGAATCATATGCAAGTCTTTTATCTTCCTCAGAAGGTCTTGAAGGAGTCTCCGGGTGAGAATGGAAATTGCCAAGCATAGTCAAACCAAGACATCTTGCGTCCTTGACTGCAACAAACTGCTCTTTAGTATCCATAGTAAAATGCACATTATTATTATCAAGATTAGTAAGAAAATACACTTTCTCAATAGACCTAACATCCCCATCAACAAATCCCGCAATAAGCCCACAAGCTTCATTAGGAAGCCCATCTAAGCAATAACGTACAATTGAATCATAATCAGATTTTTTCATTCGAATAACCATGCTCATCCTCCAATAAAAAATATAACTTTCATACTTATCCAGCGTAAGCCCCGCGCACACGCACCGGCAGAGAAAACATATAAGCAGAATAATGAGATAATCATGTGCAGCGCACTTTGGAGTCACCGGCACTTAGCAAGCTAACGCCTTCGGCGTTAGCGAGCTTAGTACCGCTGTGAACGACAAGTAGCGAAAGCGTGCCTGCACATGATTATCCCATTATTCTGCCATCACATATATTTTCTCTTATTACTTATGCATATCACATTCAGCCTGTTCATAATCAATAAGCTCATGAATTGTAGGATTATCTCCGCATATAGCACAATGATGGTCCTTTGGAAGCTTAATTGTATGGAATTCCATCTTTAAAGCATCATATGTAAGAAGTCTTCCTGTAAGAAGGTCTCCCTTGCCAATGATGTACTTGATAGCTTCCATTGCCTGAAGGCTTCCTATAACACCGCCCATTGCTCCGATAACGCCTGCCTGCTTGCATGTAGGAACTGCGTCCTTTGGTGGTGGGTTCTTGAATACACATCTGTAGCATGGTCCTTCTCCTGGTACATAAGTCATAAGCTGACCCTTGAATCTTATGATTCCGGCATGAGAGAAAGGCTTTCCAGCCATAACACACGCATCATTAATAAGGAATTTTGCAGGGAAATTATCTGTTCCATCAATGATGAAATCATAATCCTTGATAAGCTCCATAACATTCTCAGATGTAACGAATTCTCTGTAAGTCTTAACTGTTACATCAGGATTGATTGCTTCCATTGTTTCTTTAGCAGATTTAACCTTTGCCTTACCGATATCTGCTGTTGAATGGATAATCTGTCTCTGAAGATTAGATAAATCAACTTCATCAGCATCAACAATACCGATTGTTCCAACTCCGGCTGCTGCCAGATACATAGCTGCAGGAGCACCAAGTCCGCCTGCACCGATTATAAGCACGCTCGCATTAAGAAGCTTCTTCTGGCCTTTAGCTCCAACTTCCTTTAAAATAATGTGGCGTGAATACCTTTCAAGCTGTTCATTAGTAAACGCCATTAGTATGCTCCTCCTCCCATGAAATATAAGAATTCAACTGCATCGCCTTCATTTAACTTTGTTGTCTCAAAATCATCTCTCTCAACAAAATCATCATTAACAGTAACTGTTACATATTCCGGATTCTCAACATTCTCCTTGACGATAAGCTCTGCTACTGTAATTCCGTCTTCATATTCCTTCTTGTTTCCTGCAACTGTGATCTTCATAACATTCCTCCCTGTTAACTAATTTAATCCTTCAAATAATCCAAGCAGTGCATCCTTAGTTGTCTTTCCTGCAATTCTGCCTGTCTCAGCACCTTTGTTGAATGCAACAAATGTAGGTGCTGCCAATACTTCATATTTAGAAGCAAGCGATTCATCAAAGTTTACATTTACCTTGTAAACATTAAGCTTTCCCTCGTAATCATCTTCAATGTCTCCTACAACCCCTGCCATCATCTTGCATGGGATGCATGAATCTGAATAGAAATCCACAAGAACCGGAAGTTCTGACTTAAGAACCAGTTCTTCGAAATTCTCTGCATTAGCTCTGGCTGCCATAAGCCCTCCTTTCCTTAATCCTCGTCTTCTACCTTTCTAACGATAAGAGTATATGTACCATCCTCATTAGCTGTAAGCTTTAATATCTGATGTCCCTCTTCCTTAATACTTCTTGGAACATTCTGAACAGGCTCGCCATCATTCATTCTGACCGCAAGAATCTGTCCGTCATCTAACTCCTCAAGTGCTACCTTTGCCTTAACAAATGTTGTTGGGCAGACCACATCAGTAATATCTACTGTATCATCAATCTCAAAATCAGCCATTGTATGCCTCCTTAATCTTCTTATAGAATTCTTCTCTTCCAACTCTGTCGAGTGTGAACTTAAATCTTTCACTTGGCTTTGCATTGTCTGCAAAGAACTGGATTGCTGCATCACAGACACGGAATAACTGTTCTTCATTTCTGATAAGCGGAAGTGGTGATTCACCCTTGCTTATAGAATTACCAAATGTTCCTGCAAATGAAATGATATATGCAGAAGGTGCGTCCCACGCATCTGTTGGACAGGATTTAGCACATCTGCCGCAGTAATTACATTTGTCATAATCAACTGCAACCTTGCCATCCTGCATTGTGATTGCACCTGTACGACAGGCCTTCTCACATACACCACAGCCAATACATTTGTCTTCAATCCACTTAACATCAGCAGCACCCTTGATACCAACATCATTCTCCTCTGCCTTAAGACAGTTGTTCTGACATCCTGTAACACCGAATTTGAACTTATGCGGAAGTTCTCTTCCGAAGTATCTTTCGTCTAACTTAACTGCAATGTCATATGAATCTATGTTACCGCTAGGACATATTGTATTGCCCTGACAGGCTGTGACTGTACGCACTCTCGGACCACACACACCTGGTCTGCAGCCGCCCTCTGCAAGTTCTTCCTTAACAGCATCTATATCTTTAAGTTTAATAAATGGAATCTCAACGCCCTGTCTTGATGTAAGATGGACATGTCCGTCTCCATATTTTTCTGCAACTTCAGCAATCTTGGTAAGATTCTCGGCTGTAAGATATCCTCCTACAACTGCAAGACGAAGTGAGAAGTTATTCTTCTGCTTCTGTCTCATGAATCCGCCCTTCTTAAGTGTTCCATAATCAACTTTCTCTGCCATAATATCCTCATTTCCGTGCCATGCACTATTCATTATCAGTAGACTCTAAGGCTGCACTGAAATCTTCCTTAAGATCATCTATATCCTCTATTCCTACGCTGACTCTTATCAGATCGTCATACACTCCTGAAGCTTCTTTATCCTTGCCGCTTAGATGAAGTGCAATCGTTGAAGCAGGGTGGATAACCAGTGTCTTGGTATCTCCTATGTTAGAAACTATATTAGGAATCTTTAATGCATTAATTATCTTAAATGCTCTTTCCTTGCTTCCAACCCTGAAGGTTATTATCGCACCATAGCCTTTAGTAAACTGCTTATCAGCCACTTCATGATACGGACTGCTCTCAAGTCCCGGATAATTAACTGTAATTCCTTCAAATGTGTCTAAGTATCTGGCAAGTTCATACGCATTAGAACAGTGTCTCTCCATTCTAAGCCCTAATGTCTCAAGTCCCAGGTTATTAAGAAAAGCATTCTGTGGTGAAAGACAACCACCAGTATTTCTGAATAATCCGTTACGAAGTTTAATTATATATGCCATTGGACCGAATTTCAAATATGGTTTAAGTCCCGGATACTTTTCTTTATCAAACTTGAACTTTCCATTAAAAGTAAGTATTCCGCTTATCGCATCACTGCTTCCATTAATGTACTTTGATGATGAATTAACTACCACATCTGCGCCAAGAGTTATAGGCTGTATAAGATATGGCGTTGATACCGTATTATCAACTATAAGCGGAATTCCATGTGCATGTGCAACATCCGCTACTGCCTTAATATCTGTTACATCAAGCTTGGGATTACCGATTGTCTCTGCAAATACAACTCTTGTCTTATCTGTTATAAGTTCTTCAAAACACTCTGGCTTATTATCAGCCACATATTTCACTGTAATGCCAAAGCTTTCTAAATCTTCAAACAGTTCGACTGTTCCACCATATAATCCACATGAAGCAACAACCTCATCACCCTGTCTTACAATATTAGCTATAGAATTAAATATTGCCGCCATTCCGGAAGAACACGCTACACTTGAAAATCCTTTTTCCAGCTTGGTAATTCTTTTTTCAAATGCTTCTATCGTCGGATTATTGATTCTCGTATATGAGAATCCCATCGCCTTATTATCAAATATTCTCTCCAGTTCTTCTGCACTCTCATGCTTAAATGCGCTTGACTGATATATAGGAACAAGTGTTGCTCCGTTAGGATAATCGTCAACGCCATCATGCAGCAGTGATGTGTTAAAACCACTCATATATTTCTCATCCTTTCATCTGTTATGCGATGAACATTCAATATTTATTGAACTGTCCATATATTAAACCCTTTTACCTAGTATGTCAATAGGTTATTTGAGAAAAAATATAACTGCCTGAACAATCTCAGGCAGTCATGAACTATCATTAACATTTACTATATAATATAACTGTCTATTCCCACATTAGAATTAACCAAATCTGCTATTGTAATATTGCTGAAGTAATCATTAACAAGCTTCTCAAAGTTTTCCCACATCTGTAAAGTCTTACATTCTGCCACCTTCGGACATCTGTTAGGCTTCTTCTCAAGACATGCTACCGGTGCAAGTGAACCCTCTGTTACAAGAAGTATGCTAAGCACTGAATAATCCTCCGGATTGCGTGCAAGCTTGTATCCGCCACCCTTTCCTCTTAATGATATGAGAAAATCATTCTTGCTTAATGTTGCAACAATCGCTTCCAGATACTTCTCAGAAATATCCTGTCTTCTGGCAATATCCATAAGTGGAATATATTCTCCTGTATTATGCTCTGCAAGATCAATCATGACTCTGAGCGCATATCTTCCCTTTGTTGAAATCTTCATATATATAACCTCTTTTCTAATAACACATTAATACTGTATGTTAAACATACTTTACCACAATGTTTGTATATTTTTCAAGTGTTAAATGAATTTATTTAGCTGGAATGCTTGCCGCAACGCATAATTCTCCCCAGCCTCTGGCTGAATCAGGCCATACATTTCCCACCCGTGTTGCACCATTTATAAGGTATGCTTTAAGCTTTTCACCATACATATATTGGTCATTGCCCTTCACAATCCCCCATTCCATCAGCATTGCAGCAGCACCCGTAACCATGGGTGTTGCAAAAGATGTCCCCGTGACAGTTTTCTCCTTATTCCCTGGAATTCTTATATTAACTCCCGGTGCTGTTATGTCAGGTTTTGCATACAGCAGAAGGCCGCTTTTTACATTAACTCCCCTGCCTGAAAATGTGGCTGCACTCCCCGGAGCACGTCCATTGGCGCCAACACATATTGCCCGCCTCGAAGTCCCCGGTATTGTAAATGTATACTCAGGCGACGGTCTTAAAAATCCTGTTGCACTGCTTAATGTCGAAACCGGAGGAAGCCACATATTAAAGAATCCATCCAACACATTTGCTGCGGTAAATCTTATATCCCATATTCCAGAAGTAATATATCCGCTTGTCGCAACTATGGCTGCATATATCTCTTCACCCATATAGAATGGTCCCGGTCCATACGCCTTTGATACGATACGCATATTCTTAATGTTATGATGCACAACCCCCGCATTTCTTTCACTTATAACCAGTCTTTCCCCTGTTGGCGCAATAAGTTCAATTCTTGCATTGTCCATTGCCCTTTTCCATATCTGTATACTTATCTGAGGCTCATAATCACCAATTGCAAGCTCTTCATCCAGTACATTTCCACTGACAAGCTGACCTGAATAATGTGTTCTTCCTTCTCCTTCATTGCCAACACCTATACATATACTGCATCTGTATGTTGAACAGCAGTCATCTATAAACATTTCAAATATAGAACTGCCCTCATGATTGCCATAAGTTCCACCATAACTTATATTAACCGCAACCGGCTGACTATATTCAATAGCTTTTCTTATGCAGTAATCAACGCCTTTCATAATCTGCGTTGTCCTTATATATGCGTTTCCCCCTGAATTTCCCAGCTTTACAATTATAATATCTGCGTCTGAAGCAACACCGCTCCTTCCACATGCAATAACTGCAACTTCATTGCCATGTCCGGTTACATCCCTAGCTGGCAGTGTCTTTACAACTCCATTCCTGTAATCTTCCAGTATACTGTTAATTTCCTTGTCAGAATATGTAATGCCTGTTGTCTGGTCCCACAACGTCTTAATTCTTGTTTTACCTGAGTCATCAAGAAATTCATTATTACCTATATCTATCCCAGAATCAATTACCGCTACTAGTACACCTTTTCCAGTCACGCCTCCATACTGGGTTTCTTCTGCTTTTGCAACGTTAACGCAAGCTTCTGACTTTGCTGCATACAATTCAAAATATAATGCCTTAGGCTTTTCAATAAATATTATCTCCGGTTCTGTAGCAAGTGCTTCAATACTATCAATCGTTGTTCTTACAATCCAGTATCCACATAGAAGCTGCGTAAACTCAGCATTTGTATAAATGCTTCTAATCCTATCCATACTTCCAGCTGTCTTGACAATTATCTCCCATGTTCTGTCAGAGTCATCAAACCCGGCATCCATATCAGGTACCTGCTGCCTTATATCTTCACTTGTATCAGCACTAATCTGCAATAGATTTTCAATTCTCGGATTCACATATAATTCTCCAGTTAGGCTCACATAATATCTATGCTGACATCTCCAATAACATGAAAACAGCTGATGCATACGCACCAGCCGTTAATTAATTAAATATCATGTTTTCTTGATAAATTCTATACGACACTTAGGACACTTAATACTAATTCTGCCCTTTCCCTTAGGAACTCTTATCTTCTGCCCACAGCTTGGACATTTGAAAATTCTATGTGTCTTACTGTCCTTAATTCTTGCTCTTACCTTGTTAAACTTACTCATAAATTTATAATGAATCTTCATATACTTCTGGTTTTCAGCACTTCTTCTTGATATATTTCTTGAAAACATTCTGAAATATATGTACACAATACCAAGGAGTGCTACTGTATATATTACATTACTCCTTAAAAAGAAAGTAAGTATAATCAAAACAAGAACTACATATGATAAGCATCTCGAAAGCTGGTCCATGCCATATCTTCCATACATAAATCTTGAAAAACTCTGCTTAAATCGGTTCATAAAAAACATTCCCTTTCTATATATTGAAGTAATTCACATCAACATACATATGGTAACACACAACCCAATAAAAGCAATTAAAAATGTATAAAATAAATATGATATATTAATATTCCATGTACTCTTCCCCATCGAGGTTCTTCCAGTAGAACTTATCCTCCAGTATCATATAACTGTGTTCTGAGTTCTCTTTAGGAATTGAAACTGAACCAGGATTCATGTATATGTAATTATCTCTCTTCTCACACTTAGGTACATGTGTATGTCCGCAAAGTAGAATATCGCCTTCCTTTAATGCAGGTATATTCTTCTCATCAAGCTTGTGTCCATGTACAAGAACGATTGATCTGTCATTGAAATTAAGGTATGCCTGTTCTGCAAGTACATTAAAGTCAAGCACCATCTGGTCAACCTCTGTATCACAATTACCTCTTACGCATATAATCTCATTGCGTAAAGGATTGAGCATTGCAATAACCTCCTTAGGTGCATATTCCTTAGGCAGGTCATTTCTCGGACCATGGTAGAGTATATCACCTAAAAGAACGAGTCTGTCTGGCTTCTCTGCTTCATATCTTTCAAGCAGCTTTCTGCAATAATATGCAGAACCGTGTATATCTGATGCAATCATTATCTTCTTCATATTCTGTCCTTTCCTTATGTAAACCGATTCTTGATTATCTTGCAAGCTTATTAAATGTTGGCACTTTATAATGTGAAGCATTACTTAAAAACTGAGATAAAGTATTAGGAACCTTATATGTATCAAGTACCTTCTTCATAAAAGCAATTGATCTTTTCTTATACTTCATGCTTCGCAATACTGTTACCGCGGCCTCATCATCATAACCCCTTGCAAACTGCTTTGCATATCTTGCAAACTTAGTTTTGTCAAGTTCAGGAATATCAAAATAATTCTGGAATATCTCCATTGCCTCAATAATTCTTGTATTATCAAAATCAAGTTGTACTGCAGGTCTTTTCACCTCTATATTACCAATATGACATACAGACTGCTTACACACGTTAGAATACAAGCTTATATTATCAGACTTAACATTCGTAAGCAAATATTTGTTATACAGGTGTATTCCGGTAAACATTCCGCTTGAATTATCCTCTCCAAAGAAATAATTCAGTAAAAGCTCTGTAATATCTCCCTGTGCGTCTGATTTCTTAATATACATACCTCTTCCAACACGGATTATCTCACCCTCGTCAGAGAGCCTTTCGACAGCCCGGAAGAATGCTTCCTGATTCATCCTCTCAAATCCATGCTCATACATATCATTAGCCGACACAATTGTGCCATCTGCCACATTATCAAAGTAATCTAATATCTTATCTCTGTTCTTCATAATTCTTTAGCATAGTGAAGTTATTACACTTCTTCAAGATTAATTGTCTCTGTTTCTTCTGTATCATCATCAGATTCTTCCTTTTCAGGCTTTTCTTCTTCCTTGCCATCTGCCTTCTCATTGATTACCTTGACTTCAACCTCAACATCTCCGTCTTTCTCATCAAATATAACATCATCATCAAAATCATCCTCTGATGCGAGGCAGTCATCTTCTTCAACAAAATCAGAATCTTCCTCATCTTCTTCATCGACATAGAAATTAACAGGAATTACTTCTACATTACTGCATACAGCCTTACCAATAATATATACTGTGTGGATTCCTTCTTCGTCAACATTATCAACAAGATTCTTAACACCAGCTATCTTTCTTGAAATATCACATGTTGCATTGACACCTTCTGGAAGAATGATAGTTACTGAACTTGCATTACTTGAGAAATTAATATATACATCCTTCTCAAACACTGCAAGACCGAGGTCAAGTACTGTCTTAGAGGCCACTGCTTTAAGCTCGCAGCCAGCAAATACCTCGTCTTCAACCTCTATAACCTTCTTCTCTCCGATAGCATTATACTTACGGATTTCATCATCAAAACTATCATTCTCTTCTTTAGCGAATCTTTCCTTAGTCTGCTTGAACTTATCAAAAGCAACCTTGCCTGCTACAGCAGCAGCGCCTACTCCTAAAACAACCTTAGCCAATCCATGTTTCTTTGCCATAGTATTATCCTCCAATTCACGCATTATAATGCAATCTACTCTTTAAATTTAATCACCACAAAATCTTGTTTTAGTATATCATACTCCCTATACAAAAATCAACGCGAATAGACACATCCGCAATAATTCTGCCTGTATAGATTATACTCATGTGAAAGCTCAATAGAACGCTTATATCCCTCTTTTTTCTTAAAATCAGATAAAAGATAAGGCATATCATATTCCTCTGAAAGCTTTAAACCTATTTCATTAAGCCTGACACTGTTCTTTAGAGGACTTATTGTAAGCGTTGTCGTAAAATAATCAAATCCACCAGCCTTTGCAGTCTCACAGGTCTTTTTAAGTCTCAGCTCATAACAGCGGAAGCACCTTTCCCCACCTTCCCTGCACTGTTCATATCCTTTAGCTATGTCATAGAATTCTTTAGTATCATAATCGCCTTCTATGAAGGAAACCTTATACTTTGCCGGAAATTCACTGATGAATCTCTTCTGTTCTTCAACTCTTTTTCTGTACTCTTCCTCAGCAGATATATTCGGATTATAGTAGAATACAGTTATATGGAAATAATCAGAAAGATACTCTATACAATGGCTGCTACACGGTGCACAGCAGCTGTGAAGCAGCAGAGTCGGTACAATTCCGTCCTTCTGGAAGCCCGCTATCTTCTTATCAAGCTCTTTCTGAAAATTTCTCTGTTCAAAAGGTATTCCCATATTACTTAACCTGTCCTGTTATCTCTTCTAACGCAGCGTAAAGCTTTTCCATCTGCTCATCAGTTCCTATTGTAATTCTTAAGTAATTATCAATAAGTGGCTGGTTAAAATATCTGACAAATATGTTCTTTTCTTTAAGTTTTTCAAATATTTCCTTAGCCGAAACACTCTTGTGTGTTGCAAATATAAAGTTAGCCTTAGAGTCAGGGAATGAGAAGCCTAACTGTGAAAGTCTTTCCTTAGCATTCTCTCTGGTCTTGACTATCTTACCCACGCACTCTTCAAAGTATTCCTTATCATTGACAGACTCAATTCCATAGCTTATTGAAGTTCTGTTCATTGTGTACGAATTGAATGAGAATTTGACAGCATTAAGTGCCTTTATAAGCTCTGGATTACCGAAACAGTAACCTATTCTCATACCAGCCATTGCACGTGATTTAGAAAATGTCTGTACAACCAACACATTTTCATACTTATTGACAAGCTCCATTGCTGACTTTCCGCCAAAATCAATATAAGCCTCATCAACAATAACAACTACATCCTGATTATGTTTTATAATATCTTCAACCTTATCAAGTTCCATATAAAGTGCTGTAGGAGCATTAGGGTTAGGGAATACCACTCCGCCATTCTCCTTGTAATAATCTTCTGGAATTATATTAAAATCCTTATCAAGCGGCTGCTTCTCATATGGAATTCTGTAAAGGTCAGCCCATACACTGTAGAAAGAATATGAGATATTAGGAAACAGTATTGGCTTGTCTGAATTAAAGAATGTCAGGAAACACATTGACAATACATCATCAGAACCAACTCCTACGAACACCTGATTATCATTCATTCCATAATAAGCTGCAATTGCATGCACAAGGTCTGTAACCTCAGGATCCGGATAAAGTCTTAAATCACTGATATTCATTCTCTCTGCTGCCTCAAGCACCTTAGGTGTTGGAGGATATGGATTCTCGTTGGTATTAAGCTTTACAACATCTTTAACCTTAGGCTGCTCTCCCGGCACATATGGCTCAACTCTTCTGATATTCTTCTCCCATGTCTTCATATATAAGTCCTCTTCTTTCACGAATAATTATAATCCCATCTCTTTAGCAACTTCTGCAAAATGTGGTAATGAATTAACAATTGTCTCATAAGATACACAGTATGCAATTCTAACATATCCAGGGCATCCAAATGATGACGCAGGAACCATAAGGATATTGTGTTTCTTGGCTGCCTCACAAAAAACAGTTTCATCTTCAACAGGCGACTTTACGAAAAGATAGAAAGCTCCCTCTGGCTTTACACATTCAAATCCTAACTTTGTGAGTCCTTCGTATATTGCCTTTCTGTTCTTGTCATATGCCTCAAGATTAACCTGTGCATCAACACATTTTGCAACAACTCTCTGCATAAGTGAAGGCGCATTAACGAATCCTAAAATTCTTGTAGCTACAGAAGCTGCTGACTTAACATCTTCTGAATCTGTAACCTCATCAGGAATAACAAGATATCCGATTCGCTCACCTGGAAGTGAAAGCGACTTACTGTATGAATAACCAACAATAGTATTGTCGTAATATTTAGTAAGATATGGAACATCAACACCGTCATAAGCTAACTCTCTGTATGGTTCATCTGCTATTAAGTAAATCTCTGTTCCGTACTCCTTCTGCTTCTTATCCATAATAGCAGCCATCTTCTTTATAGTATCCTCTGAATATACAACACCTGTCGGGTTATTAGGATTATTAACGATAACAGCTCTTGTCTTAGGTGTTATCTTTGCTTCAAACTCGTCAAGCTTAGGCTGGAAATCCACAGTATTAGGTGAAACAACCACTAATTTTCCGCCAAAATTGCTTACATAATTCCTGTATTCACCAAAGAATGGCGCAAATGTCATAACCTCTTCGCCCGGATTAAGTAATGTCTTGAATATTGTATTAAGCCCGCCTGCTGCTCCAACAGTCATTACAATATTAGTATGGTTAAAATGTGTTCCGAATCTTCTATTAAGTGACTCAGCTATAGTCTGTCTCACATCCTCATATCCTGCATTACTCATATAGCCATGTATAAATGTTGATTCTTCATTATCTACTATATCCTTAACTGCTTCATTAACCTCTGCAGGTGCTGGAACATTAGGGTTACCAAGTGAGAAATCATACACATTTTCTGCTCCGTATAACTTGGCAAGTCTGTTGCCTTCCTCGAACATTGCACGGATTACCGAACTGTTTTTTACTAAAGAAACCATTGAATCAGCTATCATTGTTTATATCCTCCAAAAAAAATATGACTACATTATAATCAAAATCATTTGATTTTACAACTTTCAATAGATGTAATCATATGTTATTATTTAGATTAGTATTTCATTAATTCCAACTGGGGGGAAGAATATTATGTCTAAAACTCTTTATTCAGTATACAGATATATTGTTTTAGGTCTGTTTCTTATTATTAACATATGGCTGTTTCTGCTAAGCATTTTCAGTACGAGCAGACTGACAGCTGATGCAAGTGAACGCACTTATTACACAGGAGACCATGTATGGCTTCATATAATCATACTTGTAGTTCTTATTGCTGCAGTCTTTTATCTTGTGAGAAATAACATTTTCACCAGAATTAACAGTTATCTTTCCAATAACGAGAAAACATTTATACGAATCCGCAATATATGTCTTATTATAATTGGTATAAGCGGTGCCGCCTGGGTTCTGCTTACGCAGAGTAATGCAGGCGCTGACCAGTATTATGTACTTGATGCTGCAAGAGGACTTAGAAACGGTGATTATTCGGCATTCCGATACAATGGCTATATATCAAAATACACTAACCAGATTGGGCTTCTGTTCATTGAATACATTATAGGTTTCATAGTTGGTGACTATAATTACTTATTCTGGCAGCTTCTTAATGTTGTGATGATTGTATTCACTTACAAGATGTTTTCTGACATACTTGGGATTTTAAAGCTTCCGCGGATTGCAAGCCTGTCCACTATTATACTGGGAATTCTGTTTTTCCCATGGACTCTCTACAGCGTATTCATATATGGCAATGTTGCAGGATTATTCTTTGCCACTTCCGCTTTCAAATACACAATGCTTTTTATTGACAGCCTTAAAGAGTTTAACAGCTTTAAGATTTCATATATTGTTATAAGTGCTGTTTCCATGATGTTAAGCGTTATGGTTAAGAATAATTATCTTATATTCATGATTGCGCTCATAATCTATACGGTTGCAGAAACACTAAGACACAGAAATATACAGATTATTCTTGTTACATGTGCCGTAATTGCAGGATTTGCAATTCAGGCCATTGTTCCAAAGCTTGTTATCGAAAAGATTTCCGGCTGCAATCTTGGAAGCGGTGCTTCAAGCTGGACATGGATTGCAATGGGACTTCACCCATCTGATGGCAATGTTTATGCAGACGGCTGGTACAGCGGGCGTATTGCTGCATTTTACGAAAATAACGATTACGATACCAAGAAAGAAGCTGAGATTTCTAAAGCAGAGATTAAAGGTTATATTGACACATATAAAAACGACCACAAAGCATTTACATCATTTCTTTCGAAGAAAGTTGCCTCTCAGTGGAATAACCCTGAATTCCAGTGTTTCTGGATAACCAATGTCCGCAGCAGTGATATTGAGAAAAGCCCTGTTATCTCGGATATTCTTTCACTAAAGGGAAGTTCAACATTTATCGCATTTCTTAATATAATGCAGAGTATTATTTTATTTGGAAGTATGCTTTATGCTGTGAATACACTTATTGAAGGTACTTTCGCAGGTGCTGCTGTGCTTCCGCTTACTTTTATAGGCGGTTTCATATTCCACCTGTTCTGGGAAGGCAAATGCCAGTACACGCTTCCTTATTTCATGCTGTTACTGCCTCTTAGTATTATTGGTTTTTACAGCATGGCAAAGAAGCTGTCCTCAGTCACAAAGAAGCATTTATACAAATGTGGTGTATTCGCTGTAATTCTTTTTTTCATAGCAATTATATTCAACCGTTTTATTATTCTTAATCAAGATAATAAGAGTTACAGTCAATACAGGGAATACACTATTGAACAGCAAAAACTTTAACGGGAGGTTTTTATGAACAGACCTGATTGTTTATATATTGTAATTCCATGCTACAACGAGGAACAGGTCCTGCCTGTTACCTCAGGCATGTTTCTTGATGAACTTAACCATCTTATCAAAGCCGGCAAAATCAGTTCTGACAGCAGGATAATGTTTGTCAATGATGGAAGTTCTGACAATACATGGGATATCATTATGGATTTATCAAAGAAGGATGAACATTTCATCGGAATAAGCCAGAGCCGCAACCGCGGACACCAGAGCAGTGTGCTTGCAGGGCTTATGGAGGCTTCCCAGTATGCTGATATGACTATATCTATAGATTGTGACGGACAGGATGATATTCACGCAATGGAAGATATGGTTGACGCTTACCACGATGGCTGTGATATCGTATATGGTGTAAGAAATGACCGTTCAACAGATACATTTTTTAAAAGAAACACAGCTAAAGGCTTCTATAAAATCATGGCAGCACTTGGCGCAGAAACTGTATATAACCATGCCGATTACAGGCTTTTATCAAAGCGTGTGATTAATGAACTGGCTCAATTCAAGGAAACTAATCTGTACCTTCGTGGGCTTATCCCGCTTGTCGGTTTTAAAAGTACAAGCGTATATTATTCAAGAAGCGAACGACTTGCCGGAAAGTCGCACTATCCTTTCAGCAAAATGCTTAACCTTGCATTAAACGGCATAACAAGCCTTAGTGTAAAACCACTCCGTCTTGTTATGTCACTTGGTATTATCGTTTCAATCCTCAGCTTCATCGGTGTTATATGGGCTGTCGTTGACAACCTGCTCGGCAACACAGTAACCGGCTGGGCAAGTACAGTATGTATCGTATGCTTCATGGGCGGAATACAACTTATGTGCCTTGGCGTTATCGGGGAATACATTGGAAAGATATATATGGAGGTCAAGAATAGACCCAGGTTTATTATCAGTGAGAGGACTTATGAGTGCAATGAAGATGAAAATCAGTAATAAAAGCGCGGGCATATAATCCAAGACTGATGTAGATTCATTATACATGCTTGATGAGTGATACCATAGACTTATTTCCCATAAAACATTCATATATGTGTTTCTTATAGGACACAGCCACTACGCTATCAGGACGGGTACAATCAGATTAAATACCAGCACCATCAGTATGTCTGATAGATAAATGTTTCTATAGGCTGCCAATGTTATTATTATTCTTATGGCTATTATTATCGCAGTCATTACTGCACATGGTTTTATTTTCTTTTTTGTTATGAATATCCATAGCTGCATCCTGTCTATCGGCATGTTTTTCAGCAGTTCTCTTGTTGTTATTCTTTTTCTGTTAGTGCTGTATGCTTCCTGATAAGATTTGTATTTCATGACCATATATGTCACGCCAAGAATGTAAAACATGTACCCAATCAGAACAACCTTCATGTCATTGTTCAAATCACTGAAATCTATCATTTTATTAGGTGCACATGCTAATATTCCTGATATTATGAAGAAAAATATGGCCAGAAACTTCTCTCCTACATTATCCGGAAACCATGTATTTTCTTCTTTAAAGAACTTTTCTAATTTTTCCTGCTGTTTGATATCTGTTTTGATAGTCATTTTCTCCTCTTTCCTGTGCTGTTCTCACACTGTGCATTCAATACTTTCGCTGAACTTTCCCAGTCTGCCGCCCTCCATAACTGCCACATAATCCGTATTCTTCATAATCTCTGTCATGTCATGTGTTATCATAATCACACAGCATTCCTGTGCTATAAGTTCTCTTAACATGTCAAATAATTCTATCTTAAACACCGCATCCATGCCTGCTGTTGCTTCATCAAGAAGATACAGCCTGCTGTGATGTGCTATTGCAAACGCAAGCTGGAACTTCATACGCTCACCTCTTGACATACGCCACAATGTCGTTGCAGTGCTGACATTCATCTTTTTCATACATTCATTAAACAGTTCCACATCAAAATCATCATACACAAGTCCCAGTATATCAGCATTCTGCTTTCCGGTACGGTTCTCGAAGAATACATTATCCTCTGACACCAGCCCGGTGATTTCCATTGCTTTTGCATGATTTCCAGCAAGCTCGTAACCGGACAGCTTTATGCTGCCTGTATATCTTTTTTTCTCTGTTAAAATGTAGTTAAACAATGTCGTTTTTCCTGCTCCGTTCTTTCCTGTGACCGCATATATGTAGCCGTTTTCCAGTTTCATACTGACATTCTTAAGCTTAAATCCAAAGCCTTTTCCTGTTACATCTTTAAACTCCAATGCAATATTGTCCATTTCTATTTCTCCTCATACAAAGTGCGAATCATATCCACTAAATCATCACAGGAAAGCCCTGCATTTTTTGCTTCATATATGATTTCCTGAGTTCTCTTTTCTATCATCATAAGCTGCTTTTCTTTCAGATAATCTGTGTTGTATTCACACACATAAAATCCTTTTCCAGCAACTGAGCGGATAAGCCCTTCTTTTTCAAGTTCTTCATAAGCCCTCTTGGTTGTTATCACACTTACCTGCAGGTCTGCTGCCAACGCCCTTATTGAAGGAAGTGCCTCGCCGGATTTCAGTTCCCCAGTTACTATCGCATTCTTAAGCTGCATTATTATCTGCTCGTATATTGCAAGCGTTCCCTGTGGCAGGATATTTATATTAATGCTCATAAAACCACCTCTTCATAAACTGCTGCTGACTTAAGCTTTCTTTTTACCTGCCTTGCATAACCTATGCATACTGGAAACTCTATAAGCACCATTATTGAATATAAAAAACGTTCTTCAATAATCGGCGTAAATGAACTCATTAATATATCAAACTGCCAGCAGTCAGTAATTGTACATATAATTATAAGTGCCATAACATATGATAACAATCCATCTTTTTTGCCATATGGAAGCAGCGTGCTGATTATAAATGCATTTATAGTAATATATATAAATACAGACGCACTGAATCTTACTGCCATCATCATAAATATATTGCCAATCGTCAGTATCAGCATGTGTACTGCCACTCTGAAGATATAAGAGTTTATCACCAACTTTTCACGCTCATTGGTTGTAAGCGGGCATACATAATACATTGTTCTTAATTCGGCAGGGTGTGTGAATATTGAAAGACAGCAGATAGCAAGAGATATAAAATACCCCGAAGCAATTACTAATTGAGTCCATCCGGCTGTTTTAATAATCTGTGCCACAAATATAAGCTGTACCGCTAAAAAATTAAATATTGCTGAATTTCCGTGTTCATATGATGCCTTGAAATTCTCCCAATGCCATCCATATATATAATCCCTCATTAAGTATTTCATATTGCACTTTCACCTCTTTTACTGTAATGATACATGAATTCTTCCAGTGTCGGAACTGTTACCGTAAGTGCACCATCATACTTTGAATATCCATGATTGACTACAAGTGCTTTAGTTCCGTATTTCCTGTCCTCTGCATGTATGATGTCTTCCTGCTTAAGAAGTTTCACTTTATAGCTTTCTCCTGATATTATTCTGTACTTATCCCTGAAGCTTTCTATATCACCTGAATATACAAGTTCTCCCTTATCAAGATATATAAGATAATCTGCAATCCTGTCTAATTCATCCAGTATATGTGATGCAATAATCACACTTTTCTTACCGCTTTCCATAAACTGCATGATCACATTCAGGAAATCCTGTTTAAAATCAGGATCAAAATTAGCTGTCGGTTCATCCAGTATCAGATACTTTGGGTCTGTTGATAATGCAAATGCAAACTGTGCCTTTATCTTCTGTCCCTTCGATAATTTTCCAAACTTTATCTTTCTATCAAGTCCAAACCGTTCAAGATACTCCATGTAGATGCTTTCGTCATATCTGCTGTAAAACCTGCCATAACATCTTCCATTCTCTAAAAGTGAAAGTTCTGAATTCATAAGTTCATTGACTGGTACTATTCCTGTAATATCACGGATTCTCTTCTCGCTTTCCGCTTCCTGATAATTCAATCCATCAATTACAACCGTTCCATCGTCCGGTCTGCAAAGCCCCAGTATCATCTTAATAAGAGTAGTCTTTCCTGACGCATTCTGCCCCACAAGTGCACATATGTATCCATCAGGAATCTCTATTGAGATGTCCTTCAGTCTGAAACTTCCTAATCTCTTATTAACTCCACTCAAAGAAATCATTCTTCTGCCTCCCCAAAACACAGTCTTACACATAACAGCTATATATCTGATGCGCTGTTTTTGTATATACACTGTATATATACATATATACAGTGTATTCACACATTTGTCAAGCAATTCTTGCTTTATTTATATTTATGTGTTTATTTCCGCTTCCGTCCTATAAGAATCCTCATACCTGTTGATTTATAGGTAACTTTTCATATAATTCACGCTTTTTCAGCCCGTAAATATCTTTTTCTCATGACCGAACCTATAAGAATCATTATTTGAACTAATTTATAGGAGTTTTTCTATCAATTTCAGCAAAAATTCTTCTTCAAAGCAAAAAAATACCTATAAGAAGTCATTAATCGACTCCTTATAGGTATTTTAAGCATTATTTTTATCTATCTTAATAGTCAGGTTTGAAATCTACCTATAAATCTCACACTTTACATCTTTTTATAGGTAAGTGCTGAGGCATTCCAAGCTTATGCAACCCTCTGACGCATCATAGCATTCAGCACTCATGCAGCAAGAATCACTACTTCACGCTATCTTATAAGCTTTCATTATTCCACACCATCAATAAATCTGGCAACAAAGCTTAATGCTGCACCAAGCCCTGATTTTCTGCCACCGCCATCTGATATTCTTAAATAATCCGCATCAGTATCAAAGGAATAATCATTAACAAGACGTTCTTTAATACTATTATCATATTGCTTAAGATATGGTGCAACTGTTCCGCCAAGAACAATATCACAGTCCATCATCGTGTATATGTTATTAATTCCAAGAGCCAGATTGTCCATATATTCATCTAACACATTGGAATTATTCTTATTTCCCTGCGCTGCCAGTTCAAAGAAATTGTCAAGTGTCATATCAAGCTCTGATGATAATACCTTTTCTGAAACATATGCTTCAAAACAGCCCTTCTTACCACACAGGCACTGCTTTCCTCCAGGGTGAATAACCATATGCCCGAATTCGCCACCACGGTTATGAACACCATTTCTGATTGCAGAAGCGTTAATATATGCACCTCCGACACCTTCACCAAGCATAATATATATTTTTTCATCTTCAGGCTTTCCATTAAACCAGTGGTCTGCGTATGCCTCTGCCCTCGCATCGTTCATTACTACGACCGGATAATCAATAGCTGATATAAGCTTTGTAAAATCATAGTTCTTAGCTTTTAATGGTGGTGCTGAGATAAGAATCTGCTTTTCATCATCAAGTATTCCCGGAACTGTAATGCCAACTCCCAGAATGTCATCTGCATCTGCTCCAACATAATCCACTGCATGTCTTACCACATCTGTAAGCTTCTCAATATATGCACTGCTTTTGCTAAAATGTGCTTTAACAGCCATACTGTATATAATCTGGCCTTTAAGCCCTACTACATCTACATTAATATAGTCAGTTTTGATATTCACGCTGATGGCTTTTCTTGCGTTATTATTAATAGTAATTGCCTGTGCCCTTCTTCCACCCGTTGAAGTGAAGTTGCCAACATATTCTATAAGTCCATCTTCCATGAGCATCTTAAGATTCTGATTGACCGTCGGCAGAGACAGACCTAACTGGTCTGCTATCTCCTGCCTTGATATCTTATCCGAATTATATATCAGTCTGAATATACGGTTTTTATTAAGTTTTTTTACATCCGTGTTCGTTAGTTTCTGTGATGAATCCATCCATTACCTCTCGCTTAATCCCGGTTAACTTGTGTGTCAGTTACATTATTCGCCAAATACAGCAATATAATCTTTCTTAAACTTCTCAATTCCTGCATCTGTAAGCGGATGATGAACCATCTGCTCAATTACCTTATATGGTACTGTTGCAATATCAGCTCCTGCAAGTGCGCAGTCTGTAATATGTATTGGATTTCTTACACTTGCACAGATAATCTCTGTCTTAAGATCATAGTTAGCAAATATATCTGCAATATCCTGAATAAGATTAATGCCCGGCTGTGATATATCATCAAGTCTTCCAAGGAAAGGGGACACATATGCAGCACCTGCTCTTGCAGCTAAAAGTGCCTGATTAGCTGAGAATATTAATGTAACATTAACTTTTATTCCCTCAGATGATAACACCTTAGTAGCCTTAAGGCCTTCAACTGTCATAGGAATCTTAACAACCATGTTAGGATGGATTGCTGCAATCTCTCTTCCCTCTTTAATCATTCCTTCTGCATCCTCAGTAGTAGCCTTAACCTCGCCACTTATAGGTCCGTCAACAATAGAAGTAATCTCCTTGATAACTTCCTTGAAATCTCTTCCTTCTTTGGCAATAAGGGATGGATTAGTGGTTACTCCACAGATAACTCCCATATCATTTGCCTTACGGATATCCTCAACATTTGCAGTATCAATAAAAAACTTCATGATAAAATTCTCCTTGTTAATCACTAATTAATTGTTCTGAATACGTTCTTCATTGCAGGATAGATACATCTGAACTTATTGTACTTATCCTCGTATCTTTCTATTATCTTCTCGTCTGGTCTTATTGTCTTTCGTACTTTAACGAGAGCATTAGACGCATCTTCAACGCAATTATACTCCCCGGCTGCAACCATGGCAAGCATTGCCGCACCCATAGCAGGACCTTCCTCTGACTCTAACAGTTCCACAGGAATTCCAAGTACATTAGCCATAATCTTGCACCACAGTTCTGACTTAGCGCCACCACCGCACATACGGGTTGACTCCACTCTTATACCAAGACTCTTAGCAACCTCAAAGCAGTTCCTTATTGCAAATGCAACGCCTTCCAGAACTGCCTGTGTCATATCCTTACGCTCAGTATCCATTGTCATTCCTGTAAATGTGCCTCTTGCAAATTCGTCATTATGCGGTGATCTCTCACCCATCAGATATGGAAGGAAATACACATTATTATTGCCAAGGTCATCATCTGTTATCTGCGACTGCTCACCTGCATAATCATTAGTTCCGAGTATCTTGTCCATCCACCATCCATTAGCTGAAGCTGCACTTAATATACAACCCATAAGATGATATTTCCCATCTGCATGTGCGAAAGAATGAAGTGCATTGTTGGAATCCACTCCGAATTCCTTACTTGAAATGAATATTGTACCGCTTGTTCCCAAAGAAACATTACAATGTCCGTCACCGACAGTACCAGTGCCTACTGCAGCAGCTGCATTATCACCTGCACCGGCTGCAACAATTACTTCACTTCCTATTCCAAGCTCATCTGCAATATCCTTTTTTACAGTGCCAACGCACTCACTGCTTTCAAAGATGCGTGGCATCTGTGCTTCTGTCACGCCACATATATCAAGCATCTGGTGCGACCAACGCCTATTCTTCACATCAAATAGCAGCATGCCCGAAGCATCTGAAACATCTGTACAATACACACCTGTAAGACGATACGCAATATAATCCTTTGGAAGCATTATCTTGTCTATCTTAGCAAAATTATCCGGTTCATTCTCTTTTACCCACAATATCTTAGGTGCTGTGAAGCCTGCAAATGCAATATTTGCTGTATATTCTGATAACTTATCCCTGCCTATCACTTCATTCAGGTACTCACACTGCTTCGTTGTTCTTCCATCATTCCATAAAATAGCCGGTCTTATAACCTCATCATTCTTATCAAGAATAACAAGACCATGCATCTGTCCGCCAAAGCTGATACCGCCAACTGTTGATTCATCCTGTCCGTCAAGCAGCTCCTTCATGCCTTCTATACAGGCATCATACCAGTCATAAGGATTCTGCTCTGACCAGCCGGCCTTAGGGTAATCAATCGGATAACTCTTAGACACATTTGCAATAATATGTCCTGCTGTGTCCATAAGAACAATCTTAACCGACGAAGTTCCAAGGTCAATTCCTATATAATTCATGCCAGACTCCTTTCCACAATCATATATCTATAACCGCACCTGTTTATGCAAATGGGTTCTCGCTCTTGTAAAGCATGCCCTTAGGCTGATTGAATGACACATCCTCAACACCGATATACTTAAACACATCAAAAAGTGTCTTTCCAAAATGTCCGAATGCAACTGCACCATGATGTGGAAAATTGCCTTCAATAAGCACATGTCTGTAGAATCTTCCCATCTCTGGAATAGCAAATATACCTATTGCACCAAATGAACGTGTTCTTACCGGAAGAACTTCACCCTGTGCTATGTAAGCGGAAAGCTTGTTATCTGATGAATTCTGGAGTCTGAAAAATGTGATATCTCCCGGAACGATATCCCCTTCAAGTGTACCATTAGTAACTTCTTCAGGAAGTGAACGTGCCATAATCATCTGGTTTCTCATCTCGCAGAATGACAATTTGCTTGATGCAGTGTTGCCACAATGGAATCCCATAAATGTATCCTTCTGTGTATATGCATATCTGCCTGCGATATCCTCATTGTAGATATCTGCTGGAACTGTATTATTAATATCAAGAAGTGTAACAATATCGTCACTTACAACTTCTCCGATAAATTCACTCAATGCACCATATATATCAACCTCGCATGATACAGGTATTCCTCTTGAAGTAAGTCTTGAGTTGACATAACAAGGAACACATCCGAACTGTGTCTGGAATGCCGGCCAGCATTTACCTGCTACTGCAACATATTTTCTTGAGCCCTTATGTGATTCAACCCAGTCAGTTAATGTAAGCTCATACTGTGCGAGTCTGCTTAAGATTTCAGGCTTTTTATTTCCTGTACCAAGCTCTTTTTCCATATCCCTTACAACATCAGGAATTCTTTCATCTCCTGCATGCTTATTAAAGCTCTCGAATAAATCAAGCTCTGAATTTTCCTCAATCTCAACACCAAGATTATATAAACCTGCGATTGGTGCATTACATGCAAGGAAATTGTTAGGTCTTGGACCAAAGCTGATAATCTTAAGATTGCTTAATGCGTATACCGCCTTTGCTACAGGTATGAATTCATGAATCATATCTGCACATTCTTCTGCTGTTCCAACAGGATACTCCGGAATATATGCTTTAACTCCACGAAGCTTAAGATTATAGCTTGCGTTAAGCATTCCACAATAAGCATCGCCTCGTCCCTGAACAAGACCTCCATTAGCTGATGTCTCCTCTGCTGCCGCAATGAACATCTTAGGTCCGTTGAAATTTTTTGCAAGCATTGTCTCAGCAATCTCAGGTCCGAAATTACCAAGATATACACAGAGCGCATTACATCCTGCATCCTTAATATCCTCAAGTGCCTGCATCATATGTATCTCACTCTCAACGATACATACCGGACATTCATAGATATCCCCCTTGCCATACTTTGCTTCATATGCCTTTACAAGATTCTGTCTTCTTGTAACTGAAAGTGATTCTGGAAAGCAGTCTCTTGAAACTGCAACAATACCGATTTTCATAACTGGTGTATTATTCATAACTTATCTCCTTTAACCTATACTGTTATATTCTCTCCCCTTAAGCCGTTAAATGCTCCATCTATATGGGCATCTTCATGGGCTATCAGCCATTTATTAGATGCAGCAAGCAGCTTATCTTCTGCTGTTGCATGAGTATTAACTACATCAAGATTAGTTCCCTTCGGAAGTACAACTACGCACTTAAAGCCCTGTCCATCCACACCGCATGGTGCATAATGAAGAGTTGTTGCATACACCTCAATAGCAGTTCCCTCAGGCACAAAGAATCCTTCAACATTAGATGTCTCATATGTAAAATCGTCTTTCATATCTTCTCTGCTGCCAAGCAGCAGAATCATATCTGTTGCCGCAATATTAACTTCTGAACTTCTGTGATATTCCAGTGCATTAAGTTTCTGGTTATGTCCATTACAATACCCTGTCTGTACAGGACATCCACCATATATACTCTCTTCCATTACCTTATGAATCTGTATATTTTCAAGCTTTTCATCGCCTGCAACATACACAACATCTTCCGGCATATCATATGAATCCATAAGTTTCACTATTTCACTGGTATCAATATCAGCAATAACTCTGCCATATTTCTTAAATCCAGTATCCAATACACTCTGCAAAAACACTACCTCCTTTTTCAACTCATGTTAAACTTTTATAAAGTACCTTTCTAAAAGTTATTCTATCACTGTTTTATTTCTAATTCAATAAAAAAATCTCCGATTATCAAAAATGTATCCTGAAAGATACACTCCCAATAACCGGAGATTAATATTAATCTGTTAAATTGCCAATCTTACAATATAATCTTTGATAATGCATCAATTATAATTCCCCATGCTACACCACTCACATAAAGAATCGCAAGAATTCTAAAATTATCCTTCATATCATCGTTCTCTCTGAACAGCACAAGAATACCTACTCCCGAACCAGCAAGCAGTCCTGCCATAAGAGAGCCAAGTCCAAGTACGCCTTCAATATAAAGCTGTGTTAATACTACTGATGATGCACAGTTAGGAATAAGACCTATAATTCCCGCTATCAACGGTCCAATGACAGGCTTATTAAGTATAAGATTTCCCAAAGTCTCTTCACCAACAAAGTGAATTAAAGTATTAAGTGCAAAAGATATAACAACAATAAATGCAAATATAGTTATTGTATGTCTTAACGCTGACTTAAATATGCTTGTCTCACAGCCACAGTGGTCATGATCACATACATGTCCAATCTTTTCTACCATATTATAACTTTTCTTGCTTCTTCTCACTATCAGATCAATTACAACACCCATTATAAGACCTATAAAAACCTTAATGAGTATAAGCTTGACAAGCACTAATACATCTACCTGTTCTGATAAAAATACTGGTATCATCTCGTCTGAAGTAGACATAAAGATGGCAATAAGCGTTCCCATAGTAATTACTTTACCTGCATACAGGTTAGATGCCGCTGTAGAAAAACCACACTGTGGAACAGCTCCAAGTAAAGCTCCTATAACAGGCCCAGCCTTGCCAGAATCCTTAACAAACTTCTTCGTCCTGGCACTTGTCTTATGTTCAAGATACTCCATAGCAAGATAAGTCAGAAAAAGAAACGGCAACAGTTTAACACTATCAATGATAGTATCAAATACCACATCCATCATGATATACAATCGTCCTTTCTTAAAAACAGTCACATAGTTACATATTCATTATGCCTTGGCAAAAAGCTTCTTATAAGGTTCTTCTCCTGAAAACACCTTTCTTGCTTTCTCTGATCTGTTCATAATAAGCTTTGTAACAAAATAACCTATTACTCCATACAGTGATCCAAGTAACAGACTCGCAAGTACATCTGTCGGATAATGAACTGTAAGATATAATCTTGAAACTGCAATCAGAGCTGCAAGTATAACTGCGGGAATTCCTTTCTTTCTGTCCCACAATATAATAGCTAATGCCGCTGCAAAAGAAGCTGATGTATGTCCTGATGGAAAAGACCAGTCCTTAATACCATTAAAGATTCCATAAAGATTCTCAAATGTCGGGTCTGCATTGAATGGTCGTATTCTTGCTGACAGATTCTTCATAATTCCGTTACACATAATAAGTGACAGAATAAGTCCAATTGCCATGCTAAGTCCTAACTTTCTGTCTTTCTTAAATACTGGTATAAATAAGAACGCCGCACATAATAAAATCCAGAATATTCCAGCATTTCCAAGACATGTTATAGCATACATAACCGGATCTGTTATAGGATTATGTAATGATTCAAACCAGTGTAAAATCTGAAGTTCCATAATAGTCTCCTTATCATATCATTCTAGTACGCTCCTTTTCAGGCACACCAGAATATTCTATGATATAAGAAATCATTTGTCAATTAAAGGAATACGTTTTTTCATAGTAACATTTTCCTGTTCTTCCACCAAATGGATATTCATATTCTTCTGTAACTCCAATCTGAAACAACCCTCTGTCTAAATCTGAATCTATAAGTTTAACAGTAACATTACCATCTGACGCAACTCTTTCACTTAAAACCACACAAAATTCTTCCATCAGATCAGTCAGTATCTGTTGTCTTTTCCCAGCATCATATGTTGTAAAATATTTATCAGCATATACATCACCCATCCTGTCAAATGCAAAATCCATAGCACCGTCAAGACTTCTGTTGACTTCATCTCTTCTAATATTGTTTCCTGTTATCGACGCATGTATCATAACTATTAACGCTATAACAACAATAATACCACTACATGTAATAACTCCTCTCAAATATCTTCAGCTTACAAAGTAACGTGCAAGTCCTTTATATGTATGTTGCGAAGAATAACCAAACATAGCCGCAGACAGCGGATATTCCAGTGTGTATTCTATATATTCATAATCACCTGCCCTGCTTACGTCTCCATATGTAAGCCTCATACCCCCTTTCTGAACTGACCTGGCTAACACATAAAGCTTCTTATCTCTAGCTTCCTCTGATAATTCACTATCAGGAATATCCCCACAATATGCTTCAATATAATTCTCAATATACTGGCTTATCTCTCCTGCATCAGAAACTCTCTGATTAATCCTTATGAAATCAATAGAAAAGAAACATACCAATGCAAATATAACAAGATAAACTGATGTCTCAATTATCCCCTTCATTAATACCCCCTTTATCTGCTATCCAAGGCATGAACCTATCACACCTAAAAGTATATTTCTGTACGCAGACATAGACATTCCAATCATTGTTATGGCAACCACCACTGCACACATTCCTATTACTGCTTCTCCGTATGTATTAATAACATCCTTCATATTCTTATCACCCCTGTAAAGATATTTCCAAAAATATTAATCATTGAATAAGATACAATCAGTCCAATTATCACTCCTGCATATTCATCAATAATATGATTCATATAATATACACCTCCAATTATAAGTACATATTAACAACTAACATCATATCAACCGCCATCTTAAATGCCACAAAAAAAGTTGGTATATACTCAGAAAATCTCATCATGCTTGTACTGTCAAGATATCTGGCAGCCTCTGCCTTATCTGATAATTCATAATTTCTTCTTACGAGAGCATTAATCGTCTGATTCATGCTGTCCCTGTCTAGATCTCCTATTGAATACAACATTCTGACTGCCGATTGGATATCCATCACATCAAATTCACTTAAGAAACTATAATATGGCATGATATCAGATGGATTGAGTTCAATCTCATATATGAACTTTCCTAAAGATTCTTTCATGATAACAGGACAGCTATCATAAGTATCTTCAACTGCTGACAATAATGGTTTATTTTCAAGATTAACTGCTAAGTCTCTTAGCCATTCTGTAAAACCACAATATAAGTCATTCTTAATTCTTCCTGCTGAACCTTTTCTCTGTGTAAATGGCGTTATTATAAACAGAACCATAACTGCAGCAACACATATCGCCGCAATCTTTAACTGTACTAATACGAGAATTATCACTGTAAGCAGCATAATCCCCCATAACGGAATCATCTTTAAAGTAATCTTCTTTGCTTCCGACTTAAATACATTATTATAATCACGCATTATCTGCTTATCTGTTCTGGTTTCTCCTATCCAGTCACAACCATAGTGCTTACGGGTATATATGTAAAACAGCATACACAGAACAACAAACACAATGGAAACGCACTGATATGCCAGTGTATTTGTTATGCTAAGCGGCTCTTTCGAAAACATATTAAGAGTACTGCACATAACGGTAGTAAGCATTGCAAGCACCATGCTTATCATTATTCCTATAGTAATATCCCGCTTTATCTTTCTTATCTCTGACTGATACTTATATACATTATTAACCCATCTGTCAAAATCCTCCAGAAGCACTTCCATTGCTCCTGTGTATCGTCCACCCTTTTCTTCTACACTGACTAAGAACTTATGAAGTGTCCGTATTCTTGAACAATCATATTCTTCTTCAACAATCTTCAATGCATCTTCATATACTCTTTCCCCCATTCCATATTGAAGTTCTTCGATTGCCCGTGAAAGACATCTCTTCAGTCTTCCGCTGCTGATTGCATACGCATCCTGAAGTGCGATATTAACCTTCGGATTCCTGATAAACGAGTATGTCATCTGGTGAAGATACACATCCACATCTGCAAATCTTGACGCTTTACTTCTTTCCATGAAATAATTCCTTACTAGTCCGGGAATCATAATTACAGCCAGAATCATAACAAATAACGCTGCGATATAATTAATTCTGTACAACAGACATGCACCATATACAGCAACTCCTGCAAGCATGGTTGATAAAACAAATCTTCTTACAGACATAACGCCATTCAGGTCTGCAATATCCTCCATTAACTGCTTTACAGATAAATATCTTAATATCTTCTTCAATTGTGCCTCCATATATACGGATCATCTATTCCGTATTTAATAAACTTATCCATAATATCCTGTGGAATATCGCTATCCAGAAATTCCCCATCTTCATATATAACAGTACATGTATTCTCTCCCTGATTCCTGCTTAAAAAACCTACCTGGCTAATATGTCTTCTTTCAAATCTGTCGCAATCAACAAGCAGCACAAGATCAATATACTTATATATACTGTTAATAAATCTGTCTGACGATTCTCCATTACCCAGCATAGAATACATTCTGTCTGGCATATCCCTTATATCATCCAGATGCATAGTCGTCATACAATAAGCTCCCGTAGATAAACTGTTAAGAAGCTCCATAACTTCTGGTCCTCTTGATTCTGAAAGAAGAACCCAGTCAATGTTATGTCGTAAACCTGCTCTTATAATATCCTGATATGTAATCTTAGAATCCACAAAAAACTCAACACACTTGCTATGTGGATTAATCTGCCTGTAATGTATCTCCTGATTATCCTCATATACACCAACCTTTTCTTCTGCCGGAATAAATGTAGCCAGATACTTAAGAAGTTCTGTCTTTCCTGCATGAGGCTGTCCACCAATTACAGTTGAAAGATGAGCCGTCACACAATTCTCAAGCAATGTAATAATACTCTCAGGAGCATAATCAGACTTAACAAGGTCACCATGCCCAAATCTAAGCTTCCTTGGAATCTTTCTTATAGCCATGCTCTTTCTTCCACACCTTGATTCATGCCATATTGAGATTCTTAAAGATTCAGTATTAGCCTCCAATATCGGGTGCATTCTGTTAAAAGATGCACCCATAATATTGGCAAGTCTTATAGACAGATTCTCCATATACCTGTCACTAAGCTCTTTCATGGAAATATAGCAGCCTCTTCCCAACTGTGTTATCCAAAGATTATATCCATCCCACTCGATATCAGTTACAGTATCATCAGATATCTCATCCTTAATCTCTGAAAAGATATCCTCTTTATTATTCTCTATCAGCTCCTGAAGCTGTTCTTTCTCCATATACATTCCTCACATTACTGATTAGGTCTGCTCGCATCAATAGCATCATATATATGCTCCTTATACGAAATGTCACTAACAGCACCTTTAGTTCTGTCTGAAACAATAGTAACAACCGCTGCTGTAAGCAATACTGCTGCAAGTACCCCCGCAAGTGCTATAACGACCTTTCCATAATGCTCTATAATATCATGCATATACAAACCCTCCTCTTGATTAAATTATTTAAAAAGTACTTTTTATATTGTGGATATTATCACACATTTAAAAGTTTGTAAAGTATAAAAATATATAAATTTCAAAAAAAGACTTTCGCATCAGAATATAATGCAAAAGTCTTAAAATACTATTTCTTATTAAGTTCTATTGTATTGTTTCCATCGCTTAAAGAAAGTACATTTTTCTTGATTGAATATGTATACTCATCTGTCTCTTCTGTCCCAAGGAAACTGATTGTTATGCTCAGCTTTCCATCTTTTGCTTCATACGAAGTAATTGAAACGCTTATCTCTCCTATCTGCTGGATTCCTGTTCCATCATCATTGAAAGTGTAAGTATAATCATCTCCTTCCCATGTTCCAACAACCGTTGCTTCCTTACCACAGCCTGCAAATACTGCAATCACTGTAATAAGTACAGCTAATATGCTTACTCTCTTAAGTAATTTCATAAAACCTCCATTATAAATTAATTGTTTTTACAGCCTCTACAACTTTGGTAAATTCCATACCATGAGATGCCTTTATAAGTATATTATCACCTGTTTTCAGAATATGTCCAATACATTTTAACATATCATCTCTTGTTTCAAAATCATGTACTTCACAACCATGCGCATTGTAATTAGTGTCAATATACGCCCTTGTTCCTTCCGCAATCTGTGCAGCAAGGTCACCTGCGGTTATAAGTACATCAATATCCTTAGTTCCAAGATACATCCCAACATCGTAATGCATCTGTTTCTCGTTCTCACCAAGCTCAAACATACTTCCAAGAATAGCAACTTTTCTACCAATAGCAGTGTCAAGAACATCAAGAGATGCCTTCATTGAAACTGGATTAGCATTGTAGCAGTCATCAATTATTGTAAATCCATTTTCCTTAATAATATTGTTTCGTCCGGCAATTGTCTTTAAATTCTTCACTCCACGCTCAATCTCAATAGATGAAAGTCCAAGCACAGAACCAACAAGTGCTGCTGCCATCGCATTATATACCATATGATGTCCCGGTACAGGTACAGTCAGGTCAAATGTTGAATAGTTATCTGATGTTTTGATTCCATGAATTGTAAAGCTAGTTCCATCAAGTCCAAGGCTCTTGATATTATCTGCATATACCCCGTCTTTGTTGCTTATTCCGAACACAAGCGGACGCTTGCCGTGTACCTGGCTTATTGTTGATAATTTGTCATCATCTCCGTTAACAATAACAATTCCATCCGGATTCATATGATTAAATATCTCTGTCTTAGCCTTAAGAATTCCATCTCTTGTTCCAAGATTCTCAAGATGGCAAAAACCGATATTAGTAATAACACATATGTCAGGCTGTGCAATCTTAGATAATCTGTCCATCTCACCAAAATCACTGATTCCCATCTCAAGAACAGCAACTTCATCATCTTCTGTCAGTCTGAAAACAGTAAGTGGAAGCCCAATCTCATTATTGAAATTACCAAGTGTCTTTAACACCCTGTATTTTTCAGATAAAACAGAGCTTATTGTTTCCTTAGTACTTGTTTTACCAACACTTCCTGTGATTCCTACAACCTTGACATCCAGATTATTTCTGTAAAGAAGTGCAAGATCCTTTAATGCCTGAAGACTTGATTCAACCTTTATATACGAACGTTCTTCATCTGGCAGCTCCTTTTCAGAAATAACGCATGTAGCTCCCTTCTCAAAGCATTGTCCTATAAAATCATGGCCATCACTTCTTTCCCCTTTAATAGCAATAAAAAGCCCGCCCTCAGCTACCTTTCTGCTATCAATCGTAATGGCAGTAATCTCTTTGTCATAATCTTCTCCATTGCCATGATATATGCCGTTAACAGCTTGTGTCATGGCTCTTAAGGTCATTCCCTTCATAACACAATATCCTCAATTCTTTTCTTAGGCACATGATGTACCTGATTCTCATCTCTGTAATACTTGATATCTCCATCCGCAGGAATATCCTCAAGCACCACTTCTTCTTTAGGATAGCCAAATGCAATGACATACACAATCTTTAATTCAGACGGTATATTTAGCTGTGTCTTTAACTCATCTCTTTTAACATTGCCAAAAAAGCATCCGCCAAATCCGGCTTCTGTAGCTGCCAGAAGCATTGTCTGTCCGACAATTCCCGCATCAACTTCATCATTGACATTCGCAGGACAGGTTATAACAATATATCCTGTCGGCTTCTCACATTCAGATGGGCCATCCCAGTCCTTTAAATATCCGGCAAATCCTAATAGTCTGAAAACTTTCTCATTCTCTTCCTCATCACACACAATTCTATACTTAAATGGCTGTCTGTTAGCTGCTGACGGAGTAAGTCTTGCAGTCTCAACAAGTTCCATAAGCTGCTGCCTTGTCAGCTTCTTTTCCTGATAAAATCTTCTGTATGATCTGTTTTTCTTAACAAGTTCCTTAATCATAACATAACTAACCTCGTTTTATAAAAATGCATTATTATACATTTACATCTCTTCTATTCATACTTTGCAAGAGATATCTCGATAATCTTCTCTGTAAGTTCATCATACGATATACCTACTGCTGCTGCCTCCTGAGGAATAAGGCTTGTGTCAGTCATTCCTGGAAGTGTATTAATCTCAAGACAGAATATATTATTATTCTTATCAAGAAGTTCATCAACTCTTGCGTATGTTGTTACGCCTGCTGCCTGGCAGCATTTTTCTGCCCAGAACTGCATCTGGCTTGCAATATCTTCCGGAATATTGGCAGGGCATGTCTCTTTGGTAGAGCCAGCCTTGTACTTATTCTTGTAATCATAGAAGCCTTCAAGCGGTTCAATCTCAATTACTGGAAGTGCCTTTCCATCAAGCACTGCAACTGAAAATTCTCTTCCGTCAACAAATTCTTCAACAAGTACAGTATCTTCATAAGAAAATGCTTCATTGAGGGCCTCTTCAAACTCTTTCTCATTATGTGCTATCGAAACACCAACGCTTGAACCTCCACAGCAAGGCTTTACAACACATGGGAATGGAACATACTCAATCTTGTGTCCCTTATGTAATGTAACACCCTTAGGCATAGGGATTCCCTCTGGTACAAGAACCTTTTTCGCAAGTTCCTTGCTCATTGATATAGCACTGCTTAAATAATCTGTACCTGTATATCTGATTCCAAGCAGATCAAATGCAGCCTGAACTTTACCGTCCTCACCATTGCTTCCATGAAGTCCCATAAATACCATATCTGCTTCTTTACACAATTCTAAAACATTACGTCCGAAAAAGCTTTCTCTTGCCTCAGTTCTTCTCTTAACCTCTGCCGGAATGTCCGCTGTTTTCTTCTTTAAATTGTCAGACAGTACTCCCAAATCATTCTTTTCTGTGAAAAAAGTCTCAGCCTCACTGTCATCAACACCTAGGAAGATATCAAGCATATTTGCTTCATGTCCGTTTCTTCTAAGGCTCTCACATACTCTGTATCCTGTAACTAACGAAATATCTCTTTCTGTACTTGTTCCACCTGCTAAAACTACTATTCTCATAATTTCTCCTTTATCCCTGAACTTTTCCACAATATCCACATAGTTATTCACATTTTTTGTTAATTGTAAATTTTTTGTAAAATTGTCAGATAATTGTAATATATTTATATAATCCACATATTCTTATGCAGAATCTGTGCGAATTATTACGGTCTTAAATGGCTTCCTTCATACTTTGTATGTGCCTGTAAAACCTTTCTTAAAGAATCAATTCTTCCAGAAAGTTCACCTTCTGGAACAACTATCTCCAGTGATTCAGCCATAATATCTATCATTGGATTTGTGAATCTGCTTTTGTATCTTATAAGGACATCAAGCTTTTCCTCATATCCTCTCGCATCTAAAAACTTATCCAGGACGCTGTCCCCTGCAGCAACCTGCTGCTCTGGCTGGGCCAGTGAGTTATCCACACTGTCCTCTTTTAATGTGTATGCTTCATCAATTCTATTGTCTGAATTAACTCTTACTGCCTGTGAATTGTCAGACTGTAAATTGTCAGATATCTCCTGCATCGTCAACGGATCTACCTGCTCAAATCTATATTTCTGTGCTACATCCGGATATTTTACATGATCCACTTCACTCATGAACATATCATATGGTCTTACATACACAGCATATTCACCATACATAGCCTGATATACCACCATTTTCTCTTTGGTTTCTGAATGATATGCAACACACTTTACCTGGTAAAGCTTATTCTTAAAATGCTTATAAAATCCGCCTGGTACTAACTGTCTTTCCATCAGTAAACCTCCCTCCAAAAATATACTGTTATTTTATCGCACAATGCCGTCTCTTACAACATTTTTTAAACACTTTGCCAAATGTTTTACACTTTAATAAGTTGTCTGAGTATGGTAGAATATATTTACATTTTATAAGAGGAGCTTACTATGAAACAGATAGATTTACATGTTCATTCCACATGCTCTGACGGAACTGATTCTCCTGCTGTTCTGGTTGATAAGGCAGTCGATAAGGGACTTGCTGCATTTGCTCTTACTGACCATGACACTACCAGGGGAGTTAAGGAAGCTCTTTTAGCATGTGAAAATGTTAATAACAAAGGCCACGAACTTGAAGTTATCCCCGGAGTTGAGATAAGTACTAATTATGATAATACTGAGATACATGTTGTCGGGCTTTTTATAGATTATAACGACAATGAATTCAATTCATTCCTTAATAAGCAGTTAAGTTCAAGAGATGAAAGAAACAAGCGGGTATGTGAACGCTTCCAGAATATAGGAATTAATATTACATATGAAGATATGCTAAAGACTTATGGCGATGCGGTAATTACAAGAGCACATTTTGCAGACAGACTTGTTGCAATTGGAGCTGTTGGCGATAGGAATGAAGCATTTGACAGATATTTAGGGCAGGGAAAACCTTGTTTTGTGCCAAGAGCCAAAGTTGACCCTGCAGAAGCTATTGAACGTATTCACCAAGCCGGCGGTATTGCAATCTTAGCTCACCCGGTTCTATATCATCTTGGCAATGCCCAGATGAACAAATTGCTTGACCATATGTGCTCTGCCGGACTTGATGGAATTGAAGCCATATATTCAACCTACAAGATGGGTGATGAATTATCAATAAGACGGATTGCTTCTGAAAGAAATCTGCTGATATCCGGCGGTTCTGATTATCATGGTAAGAATAAACCACATATCCAGCTTGGTACCGGCATGGGACATTTATTCGTTCCTTATGAACTGCTTGATAAGATGAAAGATTCCATGCCAATCACCAACACGCAGAAGGAGACTTACGATGAATAATAAAATTCCAAAAGCTATACAGCTCTTTTTAACTTTCATAAAAATAGGTGCATTTACTTTTGGAGGCGGTTATGCTATGTTACCACTGATTCAAAAAGAAATTGTTGAGAAGAAGCATTGGATAACTGATAATGATATTCTTGAAATAGTGGCTATCTCCGAGTCAACTCCCGGACCAATTGCAATTAATGCGGCTACTTTTGTTGGCTTTCGTATCTGTGGTTTTTGGGGTGCACTATTTGCAACACTTGGAGTTGTGATACCATCATACCTGATTATTCTTATTATATCTTTTGTACTTAAAGAATTCCAAAGCATAAAAATCATACAATATGCCTTTAATGGTATCAGAGCTGGTGTACTTGCTCTGATTATCAAAGCTCTTTGGTCAATGTATATTCAATGTCCTAAGAATGTTATTTCCTATATAATTATGGCATGTTCTTTTATTTTTACTGCCTTACTTAATGTAAATGTGCTTATTGTAATTATTAGCTGTGCAATATTAGGTTTAGTAACATCTATTACCATATTAAGGAGAAAATGTTAATGATTTATCTTGAGCTTTTTTATATTTTCTTAAAAATCGGTGCATTTACCTTTGGCGGTGGTTATGCTATGTTACCATTGATTCAGGATGAAGTTATTGCTCATAATTGGATAGATTCACAGTCACTTATTGATTTTATAGCAGTTAGCGAAAGTACACCCGGACCATTTGCTGTAAATATAGCAACATATGTAGGAGCAGAGGTTGGCGGTATTTTCGGTTCTTTTTGTGCAACACTCGGAGTGATACTCCCATCCTTTATTATCATTCTTATTGTTGCAAAATGTTTTATGCAATTTCAAAAAAGTATAGTCATAAAGGGATGTATGTCAGGATTAAAACCTGCTGTAGTTGGTTTGATTGGTTCTGCTGTAATTTCGATGAGTTCAACCGTTTTCATACCAGATGGGTTTAATACTACTGTTTTTACTGATATTTCTTTTTATACAACATTAATTATATTTCTGACATCTGTAGTTTTAGCATTCAAAAAATTAAATCCAATTTTAATTATATGCTTATCCGCAATACTCGGAATAGTTTGCGGATACATATAATTAATTATAACAAAACATCATAAAAGACTCAGATTAACGGTCCTGGATAGTTTAAATTAATGCCTGTATCATTTTTCATCAACAACCTGAAAGATGTAGAATTTCAGATAATAGCTCTCCTGCGCCTCCCACAGTATTGGGTGGTCAGGTGACTGTGTCCTGAACTCGACCTGACGGAGTCTTTTATGTACAGCCTTAGCAGCTTCCTTAATAGTCTTGGTAAGAAGCTCCTGAGTCATGAAGTGTGAGCATGAACAGCTTGCAAGGTAGCCACCGTCTTTGACAAGCTTAAGTCCCTTCATATTGATTTCCCTGTAGCCCTTGATTGCGTTCTTTGTAGCTTCCCTCGATTTGGTAAATGCCGGCGGGTCAAGTATTACAACATCATATTTCTCACCTGCTTCGTTAAGCTTTGGCAGCTCATCCAATACATTTGCACATTTAAAATGTACTGTATCCTCAAGTCCGTTAAGCTTTGCATTGGCTCTCGCCTGTTCAACAGCATATTCAGATATATCAAGTCCTGTAACTTCCCTAGCCCCTGCAATTCCTGCATTTAATGCAAATGTACCCATATGGGTAAAACAGTCTAATACCCTCTTGTCCTTGCACAGCTTCTGCATTGCAAGTCTGTTGTACTTCTGATCAAGAAAGAACCCGGTTTTCTGTCCATTCACAACATCTATCATGTAGTGGACACCATTCTCAACTATCTCAACATTAGTGTCAAATTCATCACCAATAAAGCCCTTTACTCTCTCCATCCCTTCAAGAGTACGGACTTTGGCATCGCTTCTTTCATATACTCCACGGATATCAATGCTCTTTTCACGAATGATTTCCTTCACTTTTTCGACAATAAGTGACTTAAATCTGTCAATACCTAAAGCAAGCGATTCCACAACTAGCACATCTGAGTACTTATCTATAACAAGCCCCGGCAGAAAATCTGCCTCCCCAAATATAAGACGGCAGGCAGAGGTATCTACTGTGTCAAATCTGTATTCAACCGCAGCCCTTACTCTCTCCTCAATAAATGCTTCATCAACAACATCTGTGTGTCTTGCAAGCATTCTTACTGTAATCTTGGATTTTCTGTTAATAAATCCGATTCCCATGAAATAATCATCAAAATCAAGCACCTCAACAAGATGTCCATCAATTATTCCGTCAGACATCCATTCAATTTCGTTATCATATACCCAGGCACCGCCTGCCTTTAATGTTCTTCCTTCACCTTTTCTTAATCGTATCTTTCCGCATACGCTGAATAAATCTTCCATTCTGTTCCTTCCTGTCAGATTTTTCTGACATTTATCATAATTCTTCATAATATATTAATCCGTTGACGGATTACCAAGAAAATAAAACATACATACTCCTGCAACCGTAATAAGAAGCGACACAAGCTTAATCCATGAAAATGTAGTCTTCTCACTTCCAAACAGTCCGAAAAGTCCCAGCAGATATGAAACAATTATCTGTGCAGCTACAATCGTAACCTCCGCTTTAGCAATTCCAAGACCACTTATACTTTTTATAACTGTAAATGTTATAAATGCACCTATCACACCTCCAAGAAGTGTAATCTTGTTATCAACCTTAAACAACTTCATGATATCAGGTCTTCCGTCAATTACCCACATAATCGCACAAGTCGCCAGTGCTGTCAACTGCACAAACATCGCAGTAACCCACACACTGCTTGCTTTTGTAACATTTGTATTAAATGCGCCCTGTAAACTCATAAGTGCACCTGATATTATTGCAATCAAAAATCCTGCCATTAACTAACCTCCCCATTAATCTGCATAGGATAATTATTAGTTAATAACAGGATATTTATTCATAATGTTATTTAGTACTCTGCGTACTGTTTTCATTATTATTTTTAGTTGTTTTTTCTATTGTTGTTGCAAATGTACTGTAAGCTGTATCAACATTTCCACCATCATATACCTGATGAAGCATAATCTCATATCTCATATACACTTCTCCTACTCCGATATATTTAGCTTTTACAACAGAGTAAGAATAAATCTGGTGTAACTTCTGGTAGCTTTCTGCTCTCTTAACCTTTAAATCCGCCCTTGCACAGCTTTTCTTAGCCATGTTCCCAAGATAATCTGCATAATCATAAGAAATTGCTCTTGCAACAGCCTTGGATGCATCTACATTCTTAGTGTACGGATTAACTACTGCCATCGTAGTAACAGACATTGCCTTAGAATCAAGGTCATCTCCCATTGAAGGATACTCACATATTCCATAATCTACATCTGTAACATTAATCTCTGCAAGACTGTCTGCATCTAGCACCGTATAGAGCATATTTCCAGTAGAAAACAGATCCGCACATTCTTTAAGACTTACTGTATTTCTGTCAATACCAAATGCATCTTTTAACTGAGCGTACTTAGTAAGAACCTTCTTAATCTTTTCCTCATTAAGAGATACCTCAGCCCTGTTCTCTGCATTAACTCCGCCTATATTAATATAGGCTCCTGCTGCTGCATAATTAAGGAACATTGAATCAGGATCCCATTCAAACACCATTGAAACATCCTGATTCTCATCTGTAATCTGATAATTATCACTTATATTACGAATCTGGTCTATAGTATCAACTGCTTCTGCATATTTCTTATTATATACAAGAAATGAAGTGTTGAACGACACTGGGTAACCATATAACTTACCACCATACGAACATGCAGTCATTGCAGCCTTACCATACACATTCTCATTATAGACTTCAGGATACATATCATTCTCAGAGGTAAGACCTGAAAGATAAGCCTTCTCCATCTCTTCAGATGTCAGAAAATATATATCACACGCATTGTCGTTTCTGACCGATTCGTCATATATATAAGTAATATATGAATCAGCCTCAATATATACAGGATTAATAGTTACCAGTTCATTAGATTTCTTAAATTGTCTGGCAACGAATTCAAGATAAGACTCATATGCACTGTCATTATACCAGACATTAACTGTAATAGGTCCACTAAGATTAAGCTTCTTCGCAGCCTGTGTCCTGTCATCTTTATTACCACAGCCTGCAAAGACTGTCAGCATGGTAACAATCAGCATCATACTGATAAATCTTCTTAATTTCATAAAGTAAACTCCTGATTCTAGAAGGATTTCTTAAGCTTAGCTATGCATTCATCTACATCTGCCTTAGTAATTACAAGTGGTGGAACAAATCTTATAACATTAGTTCCTGCTGAGAACAGAATAAGTCCGTTATCAAGTGCTCTCGCAATTACGTCCTTAGGATTAACTGATAACTCAAGTCCCTGCATAAGACCCATTCCTCGTCTCTCGACAACAACATCTATTGTCTCAACAAGCTCATCAAGCTTTTCTTCAAAGTAAGCAGATACTTCCTTGACATTATCTAATACATGCTGCTTCTCAAAAAGTTCGAACACCTTGGTTGCTGCTGCACATGCAAGTGGATTACCACCGTATGTTGTTCCATGGTCTCCTGGAACCAATGCCTTCGCAACTTCCTCTGTCGCCGCAAATGCACCTACAGGAACTCCACAGCCAAGAGCCTTGGCAACTGTAAGGATATCAGGCTTAACGCCATACTGCTGGAATGCAAACATACTTCCTGTTCTTCCCATTCCGCACTGAATCTCATCAAGTATAAGAAGGATTCCCTTCTCATCGCATAACTTTCTTACACCTTCAATAAATTCTTTAGTAGCAGGATAAATTCCTCCTTCACCCTGTACTGTCTCAAATATTATAGCACAAGTTTTGTCATTAACAAGTTCCTTTACACTGTTAAGGTCGTTATACTGTGCAAACTTAATTCCCGGTATCATAGGTCCGAATGCTTCCTGATAATGCTTATTACCAGTTACTGCAAGTGCTCCCATACTTCTTCCATGGAATGAATGCTGCATTGCAATAATCTCTGCATCAGCCTTTCCGTTCTTGACATAATAATATTTCTTTGCAAGCTTAACTGCACCTTCAATAGCCTCTGTTCCACTGTTAGTAAAGAATACTCTGTCCATTCCTGAAGCCTTTGTAAGTGCAGTTGCAGCCTCTACAGCCGGTTCATTATAGAAATAATTAGATGTGTGTATAAGCTTATCAATCTGTGCCTTTAATGCATCGTTATATTCTTTATTGTTATAACCAAGTGCAAATACTGCTATACCTGCTCCAAAATCAAGATATTCTTTACCATCTGTATCGTAAAGTCTTACTCCGTCACCCTTATCAAGTACTATCTGGTAACGGTTGTATGTATGAATCAGCTTCTCTTCTGCTGTTTCTATAATCTGCTGTGTATTCATGATTACTCTCACTTTCCTATTCTTATGAGCACACATTTTCACATGGGCCAATATAATATTATAACCTCAACGCTTACGGTTCGCAATTATTTATCTGAATCAAAGAATTTTTCTGCATCATCTGAAAGAATAGCTGTACCAACACCCTTGTTAGTAAATATTTCAAGAAGAAGGCAGTGTGGAATTCTTCCATCAAGAATATGTACTCTTGATACACCATGCTCAATAGCATCTATACAGTTATTAAGCTTAGGAAGCATACCGCCGCCGATTGTTCCGCTCTCTAAAAGCGTTCTCGCCTCTGAAGTAGAAAGCTCAGATATAAGTGAATCCTTATCGTCAAAATCCTTATACACACCTTCGATATCTGTTAAGAATGCAAGCTTCTCAGCATTGACAGCTCTTGCAATGGCACATGCTGCGTCATCTGCATTAATATTGTATGCATGAAAATCATCATCATATCCGATAGGACATATTACCGGTAAGAAATCGTCCTTAAGCAATGAATCAAGAAGTGTTGTATCAACATCTGTTACTTCTCCAACATATCCTATGTCCTCGCCCTTAGAGTACTTCTTCTCAACCTTTAACATGCCGCCATCCTTACCACTGATACCACATGCCTTAACTCCAAGCTGCTCAATCATTGACACAAGACTCTTATTAACCTTGTTAAGAACCATCTCGGCAATCTCCATTGTTGGCTCGTCTGTAACTCTTAATCCATTCTTGAATTCAGGTGTCATGCCTGACTTTTCAACCCATTTGCTGATTTCCTTGCCACCGCCGTGAACGATGATTGGCTTAAAACCAACAAGTTTAAGAAGAACTACGTCCTGAATAACTTTTCTCTTAAGTTCTTCATCTACCATGGCACTTCCGCCGTACTTAACTACAATTATCTTTCTGTTAAACTTCTGAATATAAGGAAGTGCCTCAACAAGCACCTGTGCCTTCATAAGTTCCTCTGTCATATCTTTTGCGCTCATAATAATCTCCATTTCATATTTATTCAGATATATTTGCTTTAAAATGCTGTGTCAGATTAGCTTCTGTAATCAGCATTTATCTTGACATAATCAAATGTAAGGTCACAGCCCCATGCTGTAGCACTTGCATCGCCCTGCTTAACATCCGCAATAGCAATTACAGGATTCTGTGAAAGTATTTCCGTTGCTTTCTCCTCGCTGTAATCTGTAGCAGTTCCATCTTTAACAATCTGAAGCTCACCTGCTTCACTCTTAAAGAATATATCAACCTTTTCAGGGTCAAAGTCAGCACCAGAATATCCCATTGCACAGAGAATTCTTCCCCAGTTAGCGTCATGTCCGAATATTGCTGCCTTAGTAAGACTTGATGTAACAATTGACTTAGCGAGTGTCTTGGCTTCTGCCTTAGTTGTTGCACCCTTTACCTGAACCTCGAAAAGACATGTGCAGCCTTCGCCGTCACCTGCAATCATCTTGGAAAGCTCTGTAAATACATAGCTTAAGCCTTCATAGAAAGCATTATAATCAGCACCCTCTTCTGTAATCTTCTTATTGCCAGCCATTCCGTTAGCAAGAACAAGAGCTGTATCATTAGTTGATGTATCTCCATCAACTGATATCATGTTAAATGAATCATCAACAATTGCACTTGTCATCTTCTGAAGAAGTGCCTTGTCAATATCACAGTCTGTTGTTATGTAGCAGAGCATTGTTGCCATGTTAGGATGAATCATTCCTGCGCCCTTGCACATACCACCGATTGTTACCTTAGTACCTGCAACCTCTACTTCTACAGCAACCTGCTTGCTTCTTGTATCTGTAGTCATAATTGCCTCTGCTGCCTGTGTTCCTGCTTCTAATGAAGCATCAAGCATTGGAGCAAGCTTTTCAATTCCTGCACATATTCTGTCAACAGGAAGCTGCATTCCGATAACACCTGTTGAACCGATAAGTACTGCATTCTCCGGTACATTAAGAACCTTTGCAACTGCCTTTGCTTCTTCTGCACATGCGTTATCTCCTTCAACGCCTGTACATGCGTTGGCAACACCGCTGTTTACAACTACAGCCTGTGCAAAGTCTTCATTATATACAATGTTTCTGTCCCATTTAACAGGAGCTGCAAATACTTTGTTAGTTGTAAATGTTCCTGCTGTAACACATGGCTTCTCACTGTATACAAGTGCCATATCTTTCTTTCCGTTCTTATATTTAATCTGTGCTTCACATCCGGCAGCCTTGAATCCTTTAGCTGCTGTAACACCGCCTTTAATTATATTCATAACATCCTCCTATTGTACCATCACATATACTCTGTCATTGTGCATATTTCGTCGTGTAAATTCTGAATTTACGCTACATTTATTATGGAAACATTGGTGCAAGCTGTAATCCCTCATTCTCTGGAAGTCCGAAGAGAAGGTTCATATTCTGTACTGCCTGACCTGCTGCACCCTTAACAAGATTATCTAACGCACCCATCATTATAAGTCTGTTAGTTCTTGGCTCAATCTTAAATCCTATATCAACAAAGTTGCTTCCCTCAACCCAGCGTGTTTCAGGGCATACATCTTTAGGAAGTACTCTTACGAAATATTCCTTATCATAGTACTTGTCATATGCTGCCTTAACATCTTCATATGTAACATCTTTGGCAAGGTTGGCGTATGCTGTTACAAGAATTCCTCTGTTCATTGGAACCAAATGTGGTGTGAAGATAAGCTTTAAATCATCTCTTCCACATGCATAACCTAACTGTTCCTCAATCTCAGGTGTATGTCTGTGAGTTCCGACACCATAAGCCTTCATGCTCTCATTAACTTCGCAGAAAAGGTTGGCAACCTTAGCTCCACGTCCTGCACCTGAAGTTCCACTCTTGGCATCAATTATAATTGTATCCGGATTGATTATTCCTTCCTTAACCATTGGGTAAAGTGTAAGAATTGATGTTGTTGTATAGCAGCCCGGATTCGCAATGATTCTTGTATCTTTGCTCACCTTGTCTCTGTTAATCTCACATAAGCCATAGACAGCTTCATCAATATACTGTGGTGCTTTATGCTCAAGCTTATACCACTGTTCATATACATTAACATCCTTAAGTCTGAAATCAGCACTCAGATCAATAATCTTAGTCTTTGAAAGAATTTCGTCATTAACAAGTGATGCACATAAGCCCTGTGGTGTTGCTGTAAATATAACATCAACCTCGTTAGCAAGCTGCTCCATATTGTCGTCCATACATTTTACATCTACAAGCTTAAACATGTTTCTATATACATCTGAATAATTCTGATCTATGTAACTTCTCGAACCGAGCCATACAATCTCTGCATCCTTATGTCCTAATAATAATCTGACAAGCTCGTTACCTGCGTAACCTGTCGCACCGATAATGCCTACTTTAATCATAACTCCTCCTTGTTTTGCGAAGCAAAATGCATATATTCAACATTTATGCATAAAATAACGCAAAATGTAAATTGATAACCTACATTATAGCAACTTTTTTTCTTATGTAAAGGATATTTTGAAGAAATTTTATATTTATACATTTTTGTTGTATATTAATGTATAATATGCATAATTTGTTGTTGCATTTTTAAATAAAGTAGTTTATTATAATCTGCAGATGCATAGCATATGTGTTTTACTATGTAAACTTAATAATATACGGAGGAATATATAATGAAAGAAAAAGTTATTCTTGCTTATTCTGGCGGACTTGACACAACTGCCATCATCCCTTGGTTAAAGGAAACATACAACTATGATGTTGTCTGCGTATGTGCAGACTGTGGTCAGGAAGAGGAGTTGGACGGACTTGAGCAGAGAGCTCTCTCATGCGGTGCTGCTAAGTTATATATAGAAGATATCACTGATGAGTTCTGCGACAACTACATCGTTCCATGTGTTCAGGCACACGCTGTTTATGAAAATAAATATTTACTTGGTACTTCAATGGCAAGACCTCTTATCGCTAAGAGACTTGTTGAGATTGCCCGTAAGGAAGGTGCTGTTGCTATCTGCCACGGTGCTACTGGTAAGGGTAATGACCAGATCAGATTCGAGCTTACAATCAAGGCTTTAGCTCCAGATATCAAGATTATCGCTCCTTGGAGAGATTCTAACTGGAAGCTTCAGTCTCGTGAAGATGAGATTGAATACTGCAGACAGCATGGTATTCATCTTCCATTCAGCACAGACTGCAGCTACAGCCGTGACCGTAACATCTGGCATATCAGCCATGAAGGTCTTGAGCTTGAAGATCCAGCTAATGAGCCTAACTACAAGCATTTATTAGTTCTTGGATGCACTCCTGAGGAAGCTCCGGATGAACCAGAATATGTTACTATGACATTTGAAAAAGGTGTTCCAAAGTCAGTTAATGGCAAGGCTATGAAGGTTTCTGATATTATCAGAGAGCTTAACAGACTTGGTGCCAAGCATGGTATCGGTATCATTGATATCGTTGAGAACCGTGTTGTTGGTATGAAGTCCCGTGGTGTATATGAGACTCCTGGTGGAACTATTCTTTACGAAGCACATCAGCAGCTTGAGGAATTAGTTCTCGACAGAGATACAACAACATTCAAGATGGATGTTGGAAACAAGTTTGCACAGGTTGTTTACGAAGGAAAGTGGGAGACACCTCTTCGTGAAGCACTTCAGGCATTCGTTGAGAAGACTCAGGAATATGTAACAGGTGAAGTTAAGTTCAGGCTTTACAAGGGTAACATCATCAAGGCTGGAACAACATCTCCATATTCACTTTACAATGAGTCAATTGCATCATTTAAGACAGGTGATATGTATGACCATCATGATGCTGACGGATTCATCAACCTCTTCGGTCTTTCACTTAAGGTAAGAGCTATGAAGAAGCTTGAGAATGAGAAGAAGAACAATAAGTAATTAAAAAATATAAAAAACAGCATCCCCGGCATGGTTATTAACCATGCCGGGGATGTTGCTTATTTATTCTTAATTATATTCTCTTCTTTTGGACTTCAACTTGTCTTTCCACTGCTCTAACGTCCAATTCCGCGTGATGGCAAGCGACTGGATTATTTTCCAATTACGACACTTACATAAGCCAATACAATGCTAATACTATCAAGTAGAAAATAACAAATACAAAAAACACAATACTCAGAACCAGATAAATAGTCGGTTCATTTCCCATCACTGCATTCTTGGGATTTATTTTACTAACATATATCGTATAAACCTCCCCTCTTGTATGAAGCGGTGAAAATATATTCATACTTACCCAGCCAACATAATTATACCCTTTATCGTCACGGATAAGGAACTCAGAAAAGTAATGATTGTCGTTACCATATGCTATACCTTCAGTTTTATAGAATTGAGTTTTTATGTATAAATATCTAGCCAAAAATATCATATCCAGCATAATATAAATAATTATATATTCTCCATGCATTATTGCATCCCCCTTAATGAATCACATCTAACATAATATAAATCATCTACCTTATCTTACCACTCCCCAAAGTTCCTCGGTAAACCTACTATTTCATCATATTCAGCAACATTAGTAGGCTTTTCCCTCTTCTGCACTAATTTAAGACACATACATAAACCGATTCAATAACAATAGCACTATGTATAAACCAACAAATATAAACTCCACAATACTCAAAACCATATATATAGTCAGTTCACTCCCCATAACTCCATTATATGGATTATGTTTTTTTACAAATATGGTATAAACATCCCCCCTTACATGATACCTTGAAAATATATTATTTGTTACACTGCAGACATAATTATGCCCTCTGTATCCATATATAAACTCAGAAGTGTATCGTCTGTCATTTCCATTTGCGACGCCTTTGGTTTTATAGAATTGGGTTTTTATGTATAGAAATCTTGCAAAAAAAATCATATCCAGTAAAATCCCCATAACTAGTGCTTCCATTTTCTATCCCTCATATTTTATATTAGCAATTATAGATTCTTTACATTTACTATTCTAGCATACATCAAACTTTACCATTTGTAAACAACCGTACCTCCGTGTCCCAGACACAAGATACAATTCCCGAACAATCTTCCGTGCAAATGGAGGCAGGCTGCTGTATATATCATTTTCAAACCGTTGCGAAGACGCCGGCACTTAGTAAGCTGGGACAGTTGGCTTAACGCCAACGAATCCCAGCGAGCTTAGTACCGCTGCGTCGTAGAACGAGCGCAAGCGTGTTTGAAAATGATATATACAGCAGCCTGTCTCCCACATCCGCACAAAACCTACCCCTGAAACTTCTCTCTGTCAATCTCCTTCTCTTCCACTTTCCTATTCACATATGTCCGAAGCAGCGCATAACACACTGAGCTGATTGGAATAAATGTAAGCATCCCCATTATACCAAACAGATTGCCACCGATTGTAACAGCAACAAGCACCCACATTCCCGGCAGTCCAACTGAACTTCCGACAACATGAGGATATATAAGATTTCCTTCAATCTGCTGTAATATAAGGAATACTCCCACGAATATAAGTGCCTTTAACGGGCTTGTCATCATTATAAGAATCACACCGACTATACATCCGATAAATGCACCAACAATCGGAATAAGTGCAGTAACCGCAATAATAATTCCTATAAGAAGTGCATAAGGCATTCTCAATATAGACAATGTAATAACAAACATCGTTCCAAGAATACATGCTTCAAGACACTGTCCTGACAGGAAATTAGAGAATGTAGTGTTGGTAAGTCTTAACACTTCAATAATTTTATCTGCCCTGTTCTCAGACATGCACACATACATAAGCTTCTTGCATTGCGCTGTAAGCCTCTCTTTCTGAAACAGCACATACACAGAAAAGACAAATCCAATAAAGAAATTAGTGACTCCTGAGAAAAATCCGCTTATTGCACCAATTCCTCCATTGATAATTCCTTTAGTTCCTATTGAAAGGAAATTCATAACATTTGAAAGAACAGAATCCCAGTTGATTGATATGCTGCTTAACTTTTCCTCATACTCAGGATATGCAGACAGCTTGACCTGCAGCCAGTTGATAAGATTATTAACCGCTGTCGGCACCTGTCTTATAAGGTCAGCTATTGTGTTTACCAGTTCAGGCACAACCACAAAAAGTACACCTGCAATAATAGCCAGTATCAAAATCAGTGTAAGCATATAAGCAAGCACTCTTATAAGTCTGGGATGCTTCTTCTTACAACGCTTGTCAAACAGCCTGTTAAGTCCTTTTTCAATTGCTTTCATAGGTACATTGAATACAAATGCGATGACTGCGCCAATTATAAATGGCATTACAAGTCCTGCAAGATATGATATAGAATCAAGAATTCCAGTCACATTGTTAAGGGCAAGATATATTACAATTAGCACTGCACCAATCGTAATTCCCTTAACAACCTGACTGTCTTTAAAATGTCCTTTGTTCATACAACCCCTCCACTCTTTAAAGTTACTTCTAATATACTATACAGAAGTCCGGGATTCAAACATATTATATAAATTTAAGAATTGTAAAATGTTAGTTATACTGTGCATCAACCATACTCATCATCATTCGCATATTGAATGCTCCCATAAATTTTACTGATGGAAGATATACAAAATGCTTCTTCTGGATTACACAGTCATCCTCATATTCATCATCATACACTTCAAGTCTCATAACTTCATTAACAAACTGTCCCTTACCCGGTTCAACATTGAATGCACCCTCAATAAATGGTGCATAACAGTCTCTGTCACCACTCTGGTCAGGATCATATGCAATAAATGTATGAATCATACTTTCATATTTAGTAATAAACAGTCCATTATCTGCACCGCTTTCCTTTAGTGCATTTCTGTAATTGTCCATCTCTTCTTCATACACTGCTGACTGTTTGTTAATAATCTCTTCTAACTCACCCGCAGTCATAGGAATATTTTCTGCAAAGAAAAATGCGAGTGGCTGGATGCTTCCATATAATAAAAAGCAGCTCATATCCGAATTAAGAGTCTGTGATACCTCAAGCTTATCAGTATCCCCCATATACATAAGAACTGCAAAATTGCCCTTCGCAGTAAACTCCTTAAGCATATTAATAGCTGCCTTTAATTCTGTTCTCGAAAAATGTCTCATAATTTCTAATTCCTTTTCATTTAAACTATCGTTGATTATATCACCTATGACTGATATTTTCACTTCCAAATTTTACTTTTCATAATTTCATACAATCTTCATTCAGATATATGGACTTCAATATGCCACCACTTCTCAAAAATAAGCAGCCGCCCTGTTGATCAAACAGGACGGCTGCCTCTACAAAAAGATTAGGAAAGTAAGAAAGCTTTATCACAGAGCGTCGTTACCGGTTTCACCGGTTCTTATCTTGACTACTCCCTCAATATCCTTGATGAATATCTTACCATCACCAAAACTGTTAGTATTAAGTTCTTCCAATACCTTATTAATTATACCCTCAACTATCTCGTCTTTTACGACAGTTCTTACACTTAATTTAGGTAAAAGATTTATACCCGGAGTTTCATCTCTTGTATATACCTGACCTGCGCCCTTCTGGTGTCCATAGCCAAATATTGTTGTAATCATTACACCTCTAGCACCCTCACTGTCAAGAATCCTTTTAAGATTCTCCAGCTTCTCAGGCTTTATAACTATCTCTAATTCTTTCATAATCCATAACCTCTTTTCTTCACATTTTAATATTCCTTATCACCATCAGGTGTCTTCATCCATACCTTTTCATGCTTCCACTTAATAAGAATCATATACAGCCATAGGATAAGACCTACACCCATATATCCTGCAAATCCTAACCATGTTGCCTTTCCGATACCGATAGTACAGAAGAATGCGATAATTGCCATAATTATAAGAGAGGCTATCTTAAGTCCTGTTGCACATTTGTATGGTCTCTCCCATTCAGGATGCTTCTTTAAAAGCACCAGTGAAGATATTGAAGTAATCACATAACACAATGCACATGCGAATGCCATAAGGTCAAAGAATGCTGTAATACTCTGCATTGCAATGAATCCAATACTTACAACAAGAATAAGTATGTTAGGAAGTGTTGGCTGGTTGTACTTATTAGTGTATGAGAACTGCTTTGGAAGGAAATTCTGACGACCCATAGCGTATATCATACGGACGCCTGAATACCAGAAACCAAGTACTGATGTACCAATTGGGAATACAACTCCGACAATACCCATTATAAGGACAAACCATGCAATCTTATCACCGAAGCAGTACTGTAATGCTTCAAATGTGATGAATGGGTGGCAGTCACCGCCATTAGTAAGCTCTGCCCAAGGCATTGCACCTGCAAGACAGAAGTAGAAAATTGTATATATAGCACCACATGTTATAACTGAACCAAGAATAGCTTTCTTCTGGTTCTTAATTGGGAAGTCGCCCTCCTCAACCATTGCTGGTACTGTCTCGAATCCGAAGTATGGTGTTATCATAAATGAACAGCCAACAACCCATGCAATACCAGTTGCAAAGTTACCACCCCACTGCTTTTCATTGCTGCTTGTAAAGAAATCTGCGAAATTAGCAATGCTCCAGTGTCCACTGAACAGAAAAAGTAATGAACATATAAGAATACCTGCGATACCTGCCATAAGCATGAATGACTGAACCTTGCCTGCTACAACATTTTTATAAAGACTGAGTACACACCAGAAGCACAGTACTAATGAACCGACAATAACTGCCTTGCCGCCAGTAAGTCCCAAGCCAAACTGATGATTCAACCATTCGATAATTCCAAGTACACCTGCTGCAGGAACGGCTATCCATGCACACATGATAAGCCACGCTGACCAGAAACCTGCATGCTTGTTAATACCTACCGTATTGAATACCAGACACGAACCTGTACTTGGTAACATTGTCGAGAATTCAGCATACACAAATGCTGTTGGCAGTACTGCCAGTGTCATAAGTGCAAATGCCAAGAATGTTCCGGGACCTGTATATGACATGAATATACCATCCCAGTAACACATAAATGTAAATATTGCTCCCGTTGCCATTGCATATACATAAATCAGCTTCATTGATTTAGATAATGCATTTGTTTTCTTTTCGCCCATAATAGCTTCCTCCCTTATTGTTGTTCATGATTTGTTGCCACGAAGATTTCTTATGTGCCTAGCCAAATAATCTAAGATACCTTTCGGCTAATTCCATGGTTCCGTCCATCCAGCCGACACTTAATTCTGCTACCGGACCTGATTCCTGATGAGATGCAAGCCATGCAGTAAGCTGTAATCTTCTCATCATTATAAATGTGTCTATTTCTTCAAAATCCGTATCAGTGAACGGAAGAACCTTCTTATATCCTGCAAGCCATGCATTTACAAGCTTTGGAACAATTGGCTTGTCCTCAATAAAACTAAGTGCTGACGCAAGGTCATGTAAGTGCCATCCAAAACCGCAGTCATCAAAATCAATAACCTTAATCTGGTCGCCCTCAATAAGCAGATTAGCTAATCTTAAATCTGCATGTATGAGTCCAAAATTATTCTCATTAGTTCCATATCTTTCAAGTCTTCTCTTAATAATTCTTGAAACCTCTGACAATATATTTTCTGCCTCCGGGGTCATCTCTGGAAATGCTCTCCAGTCACCCCATGCAGCATGTTCACCTATTATCGTGTCGTAAGTCCATACCATACGGTCAAGCTTGTCTGTTCCGTTCCATATCTCTGTCTGACGGTGAAGATAAGCTGTTGTCTCACCGAGATATCTGAACTGCTTTACCATCTGCTCCTCGTTATTCTCATCAGGTGCTTCTCCCAGAAGAAAATCACATATAACGCAGAAATATACATTTCCATCCGGTCCTGTAATCTCCTGTATATTCTTACCATCAAGACCTTTTATAGGATTAGCTACAAGAAGCGGTGTGTAGTCATTAATCTGTCTTAACCACTTCATCTCTGAATTAAGCTCATCCAATGTGTGATAACCTGGTCTGCTTATTCTAAGCACTCCCTCTTTTTCACCTGTTTCTTTGTTCTTGATCATATAGGTTGCATTCTCCGACAGCACTATGAGTTTCGCCTCACATCTGTCCTGCCATCCGTATTTTTCAAGCGAAGCATTTGCAACCGCATCAAATAAATCAACATTTTCAAATGCCATGTCATTATCCTCCAATCAGAAAAGGCGTACACAAATCTATCCGATTCATGTACGCCTTTGTACTTTTCTTATATTTAATTACTGTCCCATAGATGTTGTTTCCGGCAATGTGCTTCCGCCATCAATAACTATCTGTGTTCCGGTTATGTAGCTTGATTCATAACAACCAAGGAATGCTGCAAGTTCTCCAACCTCCTCAGGGTCAGCCAGCCTCTTTAAAGGAACTGCATCTGCAATTGCCTGTATTGCTCTCTCCGGATTCTCCGGGTCTGACTGCTTTGCCATTCCTTCAACAAGCGGTGTCCTTACATATCCCGGACATATTGCATTAACTCTTATATTCTTATCTGCAAATTCTCTTGCAAGTGCCTTCGTAAATCCTACCAGTGCCGCCTTAGATGTTGCATATGCAACCTCTCCAGGATCAGCAACCATATCTCCTGTTACAGAGCTTGTAACTACGATTGCACCACCACCATTTGCTATCATGCTTGGAATAACAGCTTTTGCCACATTCCATGCACCTTTGACATTAATATCAAGATGTAAGTCCCTATTTTCAAATGTGTCATCTTCAAGAAAGTCTTCAAGAACACATACACCTGCGTTACATACAAGTACATCAATCTTTCCATATGTTTTCTCAGCAACTTCAACAATTCTTTCAACACTCTTGTAATCAGATACATCAACCTGAACACCTGTTGCCTCATACCCTTCATTTCTTAACTGCTCTGCAAGTTCAAGCACCTTAGGACCTCTTGCTGCAAGCACACATTTTGCACCATATTTCGCATATACTTTGGCGATTCCTTCACCGATGCCTTTGGATGCTCCGGTAATTACCGCTACTTTTCCTTCTAACTTTCCCATAACGCCACACACCTTTCTTAGTTTCCTGAAATGTAAGAAAGGGGCACGAAAGCTTTTCACTTTCGTGCCCCTTTGCACTTCGACACTAACTATAGTCCCAAGTGCGTGAAATTGCAACAATAAAAATATGCGTTTTTTCCTTAATTCATAAGGTGATTTTCTAAAAATTTCTTTATTCGTAAAGTGGGTACTTATCTGTAAGTCCCTTAACAAGTTCCATTGCCTTAGCCTGGTTGGCATCTACATCATCAACAAGCATAGCAATTGCTTCTGCAACAACATCCATATCAGCCTCATTGAAGCCTCTTGTTGTAACGGCTGCTGTACCAAGTCTGATACCGCTTGTTACGAATGGAGAAGCCGGGTCATTAGGAATTGTATTCTTGTTACATGTAATATTAGCTGCATCAAGAAGCTTTTCAACTTCCTTACCAGTCTTTCCCTTGCTTAAGAGGTTAACAAGCATAAGATGGTTATCAGTACCACCAGATACGATATCAAAGCCTCTGTTCATAAGTCCGTTAGCAAGTGCTGATGCGTTCTTGACAACATTTTCAGCATACACCTTAAAGCTTGGGTCAAGTGCTTCCTTTAAGCATACTGCCTTACCGGCAATAACATGCATAAGAGGTCCGCCCTGAATTCCAGGGAATACAGACTTGTTAAGCTTGAACTTCTCTGCTGCCTCTGCTGAAGCAAGAATCATACCACCTCTTGGTCCACGGAGTGTCTTATGTGTTGTTGTTGTTGTCACATCTGCATAAGGAATTGGGCTTGGGTGTGCACCACCGGCTACAAGACCTGCAATATGCGCCATATCTACCATAAGTAATGCGCCAACTTCATCACAGATTTCTCTGAACTTCTTGAAGTCGATTGTTCTTGCATAAGCAGAAGCTCCTGCAATAATCATCTTAGGCTTGCATTCCTTGGCAATTCTTAATACTTCATCATAATCAATAAATCCGTCTGCTGTAACACCATAAGGAACGATGTTAAAGTATTTTCCAGAAATATTAACTGGTGAACCATGTGATAAATGTCCACCACAGTCAAGGCTCATACCCATAACTGTATCTCCAGGATTAACAAGTGCGAAGAATACAGCTAAGTTAGCCTGTGCTCCTGAATGTGGCTGTACATTTGCATATTCACAGCCAAAAAGCTTCTTTGCTCTTTCAATTGCAAGTGTCTCAACAACATCGACATACTCACAACCACCGTAATATCTCTTTCCAGGATATCCTTCTGCATACTTATTAGTAAGAGGGCTTCCCATAGCAGCCATAACTGCCTTACTTACAAGGTTCTCAGAAGCGATAAGCTCGATGTGGCTTCTCTGTCTTCCAAGTTCATCATCCATAGCCTTAGCAAGGTCTGGATCATAGTTTAATACTTCATCAAATGAATACATATAACTTCCTCCCATTATACTTTAGTGAAACAAAGTGTCCCTAATTACTTATGATATAATTAAATTACGAATTAGTCAATTTAAAGTTGTGAATTCCTGCTTTTTTTAATATTTGTTTCTGTATATCGACTGCAACTCCATATCCCTGCTCCTCAAGTTCATATGTTGATTGTTCAAGTGCCATCTCAAATTTTTCAACCATACTTAAAAAATGCTGCATTGCTATTCCTTTTCCAAGACCAAGTTTCTTTGCCTCATTCTCAAACGACTTCTGATTTATATTCCTTATATCATAAATTTCATTGATATAACACCCCGCTTTTTGCCCGTATTTGCTGAAAAGTTCAGTTTTGAATATCTCCGCAAATCTCACAAAATCCCGCTATTTAGTAACAAATTAGTAACAGATTACATCAGGTCATTGACCCTTGCCTGTACTGCTGCATAATCATAACCTTCTGCGGTGATTCTGTTCTTACGATCAGCACCGTTTCCATACTCACCACGGATGACTGCCCTTGCAATTTCATCAATGGATTTCTTAGGTGTTCCGCAAAGTTCATTGACCTTGTTCTGAACTGCGGTGTAATCATAACCCGCCTGTTCAATGCGGTTCTTTCTGTCCTGACCGTTGCCCCAAGCACCATTGATGACTTCCTGTGCAATTTCATCAACAGATTTCTTTGGTGTAGTGTCTACCCCTAAAATCTCATTGACCTTTGCCTGAACCTCATCATAGTTATACCCGGCTGCTTCAAGTGCTGCTTTACGATCAGCACCATTGCCATACTTGCCGTTGACAACATCCTGTGCGACTTCATCCACCGACTTTTTAGGTGATTCAGGCTGTGCAGTATCACCATAGAAATAATCAAGGTCTACATTTCCGGCAATACCATCAACAGAACCCTTGCTTGTGTACTGATGGAACATACAAGGATAATCAGGATCACCAGTATAATCAGCCAACCAGTAAATATACTGTGAAATCAGTTCATCAGTATACATATTCTTGTGGTAGTCAATATTGGAATAAATACCCGCCTTGTACCCGTGACTGGTCACATACTCACAAAATGCCTTTGTGAAAGCAACACATTCATTCTTACCAAGGTTGACACCCTTTTCCTTTGCCTGTTTTACAGTGTCATATTCAAAATCATAAAAAATCACTGTGTCCTTGCCAAGTCCGGCTTTCTCAACCTGTGCAATACAAAATGCTGCTTCATTCCTTGCCTGATCTGTGTTGAGTGCATAACTGAAATGATATACACCTTTGATGGGAATATTATTGGCACGGCATCCGTTGACATATTCAAAGAACTTGCCATCTACTGCCTGACGATAACCTTCACGAAGGATTGCAAACTGAATCCCACTTGATGCAACCTTGGCAAAGTCAACTGCACCTTGCCATTTTGAAATATCCATACCCTTCATCATATTATTTGCCCTCACTTTCTGTCTTTTTCTGTAAAATATCAATAGCCTTGGTGATGACTTCCGGGAGTGGTAAACCCATAAGACCCGCATTTTCCACAAGGGAAATTGTTTCATTGGCAATGAACGCAATAATTACTGCATCCCTGATGTAATTTGTGCCAATGACAAGATCAAGGCGGTACGCAACCAGTACAAAAATCAAGGTCATGCACTTTCTGCAAAGACCTTTCCACCCCACCTTGCTTTCAAGTGAACCTGTGTCTGTCTTGGGACTGTTCTTGAACACCCCCGCAACAATCAGTCCTGAAATATAATCAAGACCCATGAAGATCAGAAGGGTTGCAAGTCCCGCATCCCAACCACCAAAAAAAGATGCGATTGCTGAACCAATCACACCTAATACACTGCAAATAGTCTGTTTCATTTTCTCTGTCCTTTCTGAACATAAAAACAACCGCTTGTGACCTCATATAATGGTCATATAGCGGTTGTTTTTGTTCCTGTGATAATTTCCTTGTCTGTTGATTACTCTGCTAATTCAGGGCAATCAAGGTCAATCAGAACTTCCTTCACTTTGTCCTTGATTTTCTCAGGTACATCAGCAAAGGTTTTCTTGCCCTTAATGATAAGAGTTGCATAGATCACTGCCATAGATTCCACATCCTTTCTGAATAAAATTTTTATGATGAACTGAAATAACATCAGTTACCACCTTCTGCCAGTTCCGGGTGTCCTTCATCAATAAGCACCTGTTTGACTTCATCCCTGATCTTGTCAGGAACATCATTGATTGACTTCTTACCCTTGATGATAAGTGCTGCATAAATGTTTGCCATATTCTCACCCCTTCCTTATGCCATCATTTCATAGATTTCACACATGGCTTCCTGTGCCTGTGTCATCTGATCTTCCAAGGATGCGTTCCTATCATCAATCATTTTGATGTATTCATCCTTGGTGTACTGGGTCAGATCATACTCATAACCAGTGAACCCCGGCTGTTCATCTGTCCCGGCTTCTGTGACAGGGGTGATGTTTGCAGCAACCCAAACTGAATAGTCATCAATGACTTTCTGTTCAGGCTGCTTTGTACTGCGTACTTTTCCGTACTCTTTCATGCTTTTTACCGCCTTTCTTCTTTTTCTTTGCCTTGATATGGTTTGTATAATAATCATCAGCGTATTGCTGAATAGGCACAATATATTTATCTGATAAATGGGAACTGTCACAATGTTTCAACCAACCCTTATAGGAATTGATTGAACACCATTCTGAATAGTTCATTTCCTGACCGTTTTCAACTTTCTTCCTGATGTTGGTCATCTTCCGCTTCATTTCCTGACAGGTGGATTTTCTCAACAGGGTACTGTTCAAAAATATCCTGTACCCAACAAAATCAATCCCCCGGATGAATGAAGGGAATATCTGATAGTTCCCTTTTATTCTTAATTTCAAATTCTGTATGAAGTATTCATTGATTTCTGCAAGTAACTGATGCAGTTCTTCTTTGGTTCTTGCAAAAATACAAATATCATCCATATAACGGTAATAGTGCTTTACCCGCTTAACTTCTTTTATCCAGTGGTCAAAACCTGACAAGAAGAAATTCCCGTCATACTGTGAAAAGTAATTCCCTATTGGAATACCGACACCTTCAATGAAGTCCTTGCCGTTTACCTTTACTATCTTGATTTCATTACCACAAGACCGATAAAATTCAATGTTTTCATCCGTTGCCGGACAAGTGCTGATTGAATCAATTACTTCATCAATCAGTTCAAGCAGTTCAGGGTCTTTGTACTTCCGTCTGAACTTCTGTTTTAGTGTTTCGTGGTCAATGGAAGGGTAAAATTTCTTGCAGTCTATTTTCAAACAATAGGTCATTTCTTCCGGCACGGTATCAACCGCCAACCGTAACTTCTTGTATGCTGCATGAATGCCCTTGTTTGGTATTGCTGAATATGTGTTATCAGTGAAATACGCTAATAACTGCGGTTCAATCACCTGTAAAACCGCCCATTGTGCAATTCTGTCAGGGAAGAATGGAAGTTTGTATATTTCCCGTTCCTTCTTGCCGTCCTTTTTCGTAAAAGTGGCATATTCCGAAGTTTTGTATAAATGGTTTTGAAGCATCCATTGCAGACCCGCCAAATAGTAGTATGGTCTTTTCTCAATCTGCTGAACTTCCTTGTACCATCCTTTGCCTTTCTTTGCGTGTTGAAACGCAAGATACAGGTTATCCATTGAACAGATTTTTTCATAAAGATTGCCATACCGTTTCACGCTTGTCTGTTCCCTTCTGTATGCACTGAACCGAACTTTCAACCCGTCAGGTGACGGTCTACTAATACAGCCCATGTATTTTGATGTTTTGCCAAGTGGCACGGTAATCAGTTTTCAGTACATTGATTTATAAGAACACCCCGCCATTTCTGACGGGGTGTTTCAAGTGATATTTGTGCATTTACTAACTGACTGCTGATATTCCGATTACGATTAGAAGAAGCATTATTCAGATTCCAATAGAAAGCACCGGCAAACAAGCCATTATTCCAATTAGCACCTAATTTAGTGACATTGGTTTTTTTGTCTTTTTATTGTCTTTCTGCTTGAAAATCGTCATCTTTAGCATCCTGATTACCTAAAATTGTGTGAATTACTGGTTGCCTGTTATGCTGCTACCTTTTTTCGATACACCAACCGACCGCCGATACGCCGATCACGATCAGAAGAAGCATAATTCAGATACCAATAGAAAGCACCGGCAAACAAGCCACTATCCCAACCAGCACCCAATATAGCGACACGCCAACCAGTACCGTTCTGATTCCAACAGTAATCACCAACAGGAAGGGCGGTGTTTCCGTTGAACTCACCCGGTAAGAACAACCAATCAAAATCTTCTGAATAACAGAAAGCGGAAATATAACCGTTTTCATACTTTGCACACATTCCTGTATCTTCATAAGGTGCTGCCTTACTGTCATCAGTAAAACCATGATCTGCAACATAGGTATCACATTCACCTGTGGTTGCATTTGCATAGTGATTGATTCCATCAATCCACCACCAAATGTTGCCCCAAAAGTTTTCCTCACCACGGTATGACACAATCTGAATACCGTTAGCGTTGACAACTGAACCTGATGCATTACCAAGGGTGATCGTTGCACCTGTATTTTCTGTCATGGATGTTTTACCGTCATCAGTCTTTGAAACTGCACCGTTACCAATGACAGACTGCATATTAAAGGTTGCATATTCAATCAGCATAAGCATCTGTGAAGCGGATGCCGTCTGAACAACACCCTGTTCCCAACCAGTACCACGTTTTTCAGCAAGTTTTCTGATATTGGCACGGGTTGCGTTCTGTGTAAGTCCTGAAAGCGGTTTTGCATTAGCAATACTGCATAACATATCAGCAGCAAAGTCAGCAACCTGTGAATCATCAAGAATGTATGCTGATGCAGATGCATCCCAAAGTGAACCTTCAAAGGCTGCAAGATATGCAACATCATTTTCCTGACCATTTACAATGAACGCCGGATGAAGTTTGAATCCCGCCTTTGGTGTATCTGATACATAGTATCTGATTTTTCTTGTGATTGCCCCCTTGGTTCTCTTTTCAGTTTTAAGTGGTACAACCTTGTAATAAAACTTTGGCTGTTCAACCATTACCTGAACGATTGTCCCGGCACTGAATTTCAGGTTTTCATCAGGTGATTCAGTACCTACCGGGTTACGGTCAACCGCCTGTGTCAGTTTTCCAGTAGTAGAAAATCCGGCTTCACCATAATATGCAGCAACACGCCCGTCATTGGTAAGGTTACAACGCTTTCTGCCACCAAATGCATTGATTCCATCAAACCCTGAACCCGCTGAACGGTTTACTGCCCCGGCAAGTCTTGTGAACTTCTTGTTTTCAAAGTCCACTTCAACACCATAAATGTCACCGTCTGAATATCCAACATAGGCTTTCAGATCAGCAATTTCTTTTTCAAGTGCCTGAATGTCACCAACCGTTGCATACGCACCCGGACTGACTGCAAGTGATACGCTGTCAGCGTTGCCTACTGTGGTATATAACTGTAAGTATGCAGCCGATACCGTAACACCGTTATATGGTGGCATATAACAGTTATTTGACTTTTCAATGCAGACTGCATACAGGATTTCACCCTTGTCAGGGTCAACGGCATATAAGCCAAGTGTACGCATATAGTAACCTTCTTTCAGGTCTACGTTGGAATATGCTGCATCAATTTTGATTGCAACCTCATTTGTGCGGGTAACCTTGGAAACAAGGGTTGTCTGCTTGATGTTGCTAAGTGCGGTCAATGCCTGTAACTGACTTTCTGTGTACTGGGTACTGGAAGAACATACTTTTGTAAAATCAATGTTTCCTGACCCGGCAATCATCTTTGCCATAAGTGCCTGACCATTGTTTGTGATGTAAAGTTTTGAATACTCTGCCATCTTATCATTCCTTTCTATGTTGTTTTTATCTCAATGAAGTCTACCTGAACAACGCCGGATGCTGCCTTTGCATCCATATCTGCCCGGATTGTTTCATTAAAATCTGTTGAAATGGTTACCATTGCGGTATCTGTTGCCTTACCACCAAAGTTCACTGTACCCTGAACACTCACTGTTTCCTGACTGTCATTTGTGATGTTCAGCATTTCAGTCTGAACGATTCCACCACCAAAGACTGATGAACCGTTCACATCAAACACTTCCCGGAAATCGTTTGTGATGATAAATTCATTGATGAAGCAGATGCCACCACCAAAAAGAACAGCACCTTTGATGTTGCAAGGGATGCTGTTCTTAGATACAACCACAAGATTTTCAGGAATCATTGTGTTTATGATGTTTTCCAGTTCTTCCACCTGACCATATAATTCAAGGTCAGTGTCAATATACAGTGTGTACCCGGTCTTGAAATCACCAGTCACTTCAAAATCACTGTCACCACAAAGGACAAGCAACTTTTGAAGCAACACTTTCCAAGTGTACGGGATTGTGTTGAACCACTTGCTTTGAACCCTTGAACGCCTTGATTCAAGGGTATCATCAGCAGTTGGGTATATTTTCAGCATCTTTTCAAATCGGCTGATTCCATATTCATCAGCGGTTGAAATGAAGCGGTTACGCAAACACCTGTCAGTTGCCGACCACATCAGACTAAATTCAGGGTTTTCCGCTTCAAGTGCTGCAGCGGGTTCTTTGTAACTCTGCATGAATGGCGGTAAGTATGAAACAAGGTCAACTTCTCTTATCATGCAGAAACACCCCCTAACTTTGGTATGCAAAATTCTGTCAAGGTCATATTGCTTGCCGTGCCGTTCAGCTTTGTCCCGGTCACATCCACCACGCCATCAACGCCAAGGATGCGGTTTTCAATCTGCGATACCCTGACAATGGTTTGTGATGTTTCTGACCAGTTCTTTCTTAATTCCAAGAAGTACGCATCAACTGCTTCTGCAATGGCTGCCTTGGTATTTGACCAGTTGTGACCTTCTTCAAAGGTTACCGTGGTCTTGACCTCAATACTGACAGGTGATGCACTTGCTACACTGACCACATGACCGATTGGTGCAAGTCCGTAACCTTCCCCGGCAGTTTCTTCCGGGTCAAGTGTCTGCTGAACATATTGAACAAGTGTTGAACTTGCTTCACCATAATCATCAGAATCAGTGATGACTACATGAACAGTACCACCAACCGTCAGTTTCTTGTCCTTGGCTGCATTATATACGGCATCAAGCCACGGTTTGACTGCTGCCGGAACTGTTGAAATGATTGATTCATACCAGTTCTTGACCACTGTACTGACGATCATGTCAGCGGGTCTAATGTCACCATTCCAAACACGCTTGACCTTACATGACCCAACACCTTCAATGCCTTTGACCTTTGCCATATAATCAGCATGATTACCGCCAAAGGACTGTTCATTGAAGCTGTCAAAGTAACGCTGTCTGAAAACTTCTGTATCTTCTTCATCTTCACCGGGAATAAGTACGCTTGTTAGGCTTGCCGTCTGCAATCCGTCAATATATTCCATTGGTATCATATCCCCAAGGTACTGATTGCCAACAACACCTTCTGTTTCACACTGAACCTTGTATGTTCCATGTGTGATCTGTTCAGTCACAACATAGTTTATTTCACCGATGTTGAAACGCTTTCCAGTAACATCAATGTTTGTTGGTGTGAACTCACCCTGTAAGATTGCCTTGGTTGCGGGTTCAGGTGAAAGTCCCCTGTCCTTTGCAAGCAAGATCAGAAATTCCCTTGCAGCAGTATCACCGTATGAATTTTTTATCAGATATTCCAACTCAATGTATAAAATCTGAAATTCAATGGCTGTTGAACTATGCAGATCGTAAACAGGGGATGACGGTCTTTTGTCAATTTTGTCAGATACCCGGTTCATCATCCTTTCAAGGATAATGTCATAAGTCTGATCTTCATACATTCTAAATCTTTACCCCCTTCTCTGCTTTAATATCACCGTAAATTGTTTTTACGGTAAAATAGGCATGAACCACACCTTTGACCGTCAGGTCAAATTCAAAGTCGGTCACGCCCGTGATTCTTTCATCAACGGCTAACGCTTCACTGATTCTGCGTTCTAATTCAGGGCAAACCCAAGTGACAGGTTCACCATACAGGTCAAGTGTTTCAATGCCGTAATACCACGGATATATGATGTACTGATACCTTTCTGTTTGCAGTGTTCTGAAAATCATCTGCTTCATGGCATCCTGTTCATCCACAAGACCCCTGACTGAATCACCGTCTAAATCCATTTTATAAGTTAGGCTTGGCTGTGTTTCTATTTCAAAATCTTGGTCAAGAAAACCAACTGTTGAAGGAATCATTTGCCTATCCTATCCACAACAATGAATTTCTGACCTTCTTGCTGTCTTATTAGAATGACACCATCACCGACAGCCAAGCCATTGTGTACGGTGACTTCAATCGTTCCGACAGCATGAACGTGTGACGGGGAAACTGGTGCTGTCCCTGAATTTACATCCCCGGTATAGTAATAATTCTTGATATTCCCCGCCGTTATCTTAGTTTTGAAATCTGTTACATTCCTTGAAAGTACAAGTTGTTTTTCAGTAAGAATCATCTTCTGTTCAACATTTATCTGTAACGGGGATGCAGATATAACCTTTCCAAAACATACATTTACAGGTTTTGTTGATTCTACCGCTTCAACCGCTGCTTGATGTACTTTCTTGATAATTCCTTTTGCATCAGGCAATAAACTCACCCCCTCTAAGTGTCAAATCCATCCAATGTTCACCTTCCTTGTAAGTGTGCTTGCACTTTTCAACAAGCATCCAGTTTTTCACTTTCATATCACCAAGGTCAAGGTTAATGACAACCATTGAACCCGCCCGCACTCTGTTGTCGCCCAAAGCATTGGTGATCTTCAAGTTACGGGTTTTCTTGTTATACAGTTTCAAAAGGGCATCTGCCTTTGCTTGACCATTTTCACCTTTCTGTAATGTATCAAAATACTGCAAAATGCCCCATTTATTGATATTAGAAGAATCCTGTGTGATATAAACATCACGCTTTTTAGTATCTTCATTGTCATAGGTCAACTTGATTTTGTTATAAGTATTACTGTCGATAGATGAAGTATATTCAAAATCTTGCCCTGTTTCTTCATCAATCATTAAGTACGCCCCCGGAACACCCACATACATAGATGACAGGCTTTTCAGGGTAAGTTTTCCAAAATCGTCATATAACACATACATTTCCCCGGTGTTAGTCAGTGTCAGGTCAAGAGCATTTGTTATCATTTCAAACAGTTCACTGTTTTCTTCAATTCTTGATTCAATGACATAACCTGTATCATCCAGTGTACCAAGGTTCAGGGCATAATCATCTGCAATCATTTTTACAAATTGTGATGCAGTTTTATTTTCATAAACCTTAGTGTCCTTATTTTTCAAATATCTTAACTGATCGTAGGCGGTGACAGTAATGATCTTGTCCTTACTTCTTTGCTGCTTGAATACAAAACCAAAGAATACATTGTCACCGTCCACCTTCATCCTGACTGGACTACCTTCTGAAAAATCAAGAATGTTGTCATACAGGACTTTGAAAACCAGTTTGCCGGGGGTGTTTTTTCTTTCTGTTGACCATTCAATACCTTCCTGAACAACAGGTTGATATACTTTTGTTCCTGATTCATTCCCAACCAGTAGTTCAACGTACATTGAACAACACCCCTTTCTTATGCTGCCGGAATGGTCAAAACCTGTCCCGGATAAATTAAGTTAGGGTTGCCACCAATGACACCCCTGTTTGCGTTGTAAATCACGGTGTATTTTGCACCGCTACCGTAAAACCGTTTTGCAATGTTCCATAAACAATCACCACGCACAACCGTATAAGTCTGTGCTGCTGCCGGGGCGGGTGAATTGTTAGTTTCCCGCTTAGGCTCTGCACTTGCCTTTGGCTTGGATGCAGCAATTTTGATGTTGACTGTCTTTGTTCCATAGTCCCGGTACTGTTTCAGATTGAACTTGACTTTGAAGTCAAACCCGTTCTTGGCATCCTCTGAAATTTTGTAATCTTCCAAAGATACCTTCATGTTCGTGTTCAGCAGTTTTTTCCCCACCGGGGTCTTTCTGCACACAATGAACTGGAATGTCTTTTTGCCTGTTTTCAACCCTTCAAAAATATCAAAGAAATACCCCGCTTCTTTGAAACCATTCTTATACACCGCATAAGGATGTTTTACTTGCGGGATTTCTGCTTCAAATTCAATGTCGGTCAACCCGGTTTTTTTCAGGATATTGATTTCACCTTCATTTATCAGGTTGACCGTTTTGTTATTACCATTGATTTTGATGCTAATTTTTTCAGGGGTGACAGGAAAAAGGCATTTATCAAAATACATATCATATCCGCTTTGTGCCATTAGTCTGTACCCCCATTTGTTACTTCATCTATTGCTTCACCCATTGCATCATCTAATGCAGTGATAAAGCCATCAAGGTCAGTATCAGATGAAACATTATTGTTGTTTGTTTGGTTGATAGTTACTTCTGCGGTTGTGAATCTGTTAATTGATTCTTGTTCCGCAATGTCACGCAAATACTTCAAATCTTCTTCTGTAACATCCAAAGAATCCTTGATTTTGCCTGTGTTATCGTCAATGTTTCCAATGCTGTCACCCACGCCTGAATTTGCTATTGCATCATTGAAACCTGATGTGTAGTCACCAACATTAGGAATATCAGTCTGACCGAATACATCAGATAAACTGAAATTTGAAACCTTGTCAGCAACACCGTCACCCCAAGCTGCACCCGCATTGAACGCATCTGATGCCCAGCCGTCCTGAAACGCATCAAAGGTTGTGAAACCTTCATTGAAAGCATCTGAAATACTGGTGTAGTCCTCTTTGTTTCCGGCTGCTTCACTTGCTTTGGCTGCATAGTCATCTGCTGCTGAACTGATACCTGAATAATCAAAACTTACAAACGGCAACTTATTCAAGGCTGCTGCTATATTTTCAATTACTGAACAGGCAGTTGATAACAGATTGTAAAACCATGACTGTACGTTGCAGATAGCATTGTGAAATGCCGTCATCATATTGGATGCAAGTGCTGCAATGGCGTTACCAATACCCAAGGCAATGTTTGCCACGGTAAGACCCAAATTCTTGAAGAACTGAATCACTACGTTCACACCGCCAGTAATAACACCGAATCCTGAATTGGCAACACCTGTCATCTTGGCTATTGCATTGCATACGGCAAAAATTATTGCAATAAGTGCGATCAGCAACATAATAATCCAAACAACAGGACACGCATACAATGCACCGTTATAACCCATCTGTGCAGCAGTTGCAGCCATTGTCTGACCAGTAAGTGCAGCCATAACACCGATTTTTGCAGACATTGCAACTGAATGAATTGCTGTTGCAGCAGCGGATGCAATTTCTATTCCCTTCACAATGCCAAGGTATGCTGCATATACCGCTAACGCACCAATGACACCATAAATGATAGGACTAATCACTGACCAATTATCAGCAATGAAACCGCCTACTGTTCCAACAAGTTCAAATATGTTTAATACAATATTTGCAAGGGTTGCCATTGCTTCAACGGCATTTTGCACGAACGTCTGAAATGCTTCACTATTGGCTAAATCGTTCAATCTTTGAAGAACAGGCTGAAATGCAATCAGTGCGGTGTTCTGCATTGACTGCCACATCTGCCCCCAAGTCATAGGCATTTCATTGAATTTGCTGTTAATGTCATCAGCAGCAGAAAAGATTGCTGCCTTGACTACATCAGCGGAAAGTTCCCCATCCGCTGCCATTTCCCTGATCTTACCGATTGGAACATCAAGATAGTCCGCAATGTTCTGAATCAGGTTAGGTGCTTGTTCAAAGATACTGTTCAATTCATCACCACGAAGGACACCTGAACCAAGTGCCTGTGATAACTGCAATTCTGCATTTGCTGCTTCTTGGGTGCTTGCCCCGGCAATCGTCATCTGTTTTTGAATCAGATCAGCAAAAGCAACAACTTCTTCTGAACTGCTGAACGCATCCTTTGCATTGTTACCAAAACGGGCAACAACATCAGCCATCTGACTGAATGAACCCCTTGCATCTTGTGCTGCTGCATATACCATGTTGACAAGTTCAGCGGTTGTCTGAACCCCGTCATTCATCATATCCAAACGGGAAGTTGTCTGTGTAAGTTCATCAGAAATATCCAACGCCTTACCGACTGACTGAATACTGACATAGGCTGCAACTGCCCTTTTGATTGTGTTGGTCAGTTCATTTGCCTGTTGTGTACCGCTTGCAATTTCCTGATTGAAACGCCCCTGTTCATCCACATTGTCACGGATATACCTTTCAGTGTTTCCAACCGTCTGTGATAACTGCAAATATGCAGTATTTGCAGCGGAAACATCCATGTTCTGCATTGCATCATTCAGTTCATTTTGTGCCTGAATCGCATTGTTCAACTGACCACGCAACTGTTCCAGTTCGGCATTTGCCTGATCTGTTCCCATATTAACCGGGTTGTTTTCAATCTGCTGAATCCTTTGCTGAATAGCAGACAACCGCTGTTGCATGGTGGTCATATCCTGAACCGCTTCATCCGGCAATATATCAATCCCCTGTGCAGTCTGTGCAATATGTGCCTGTGTGGTGTTCAGTGTATTCAACATATCGTTTGCACTCTGAACTTCTTGCTGAAATCGTTCAACGCCTGTACCCATGAATACATCCAAGTTGTCAGTCTGCCATGTCACCGGGACTTCAACCGGGTCAATGTCAGGCGGTGCGTTTGGTTGCACTTCCAAAGGTACGGGGTCAGGGTTTTCAATCAGGGGGTCAGGCAGTACAGGGTCAATCTGTACTGGAATGGGTTCTTGATTCCCCCCATCCACAACAGGCGGTGCAATATCAGGTGCGGTTTGTTCAACCTGTGGTGCAGTAGGCTGAATATTTCTGTCTTGCTGCATTGCATCATTCAGTTCATTCAATGCTGCGGTTGCCTGATTGATTTCATCCCTTGCACCTTGCAGACTGCTTGTGTCAATGTCTGCGTTCATACTCTGCTGCATATCAGCCATTGCAGATACCGCAAGGTTCACGGAACTGATAATGTTATTCAGTACCCCGCTGAATTGGTCATTAAGTTCAATACCTGTCTGAATTGATGACACCCGTTTCACCGTCCTTTCTTAGTGTTTTTTCTTTGCCCTTGCTTCTGCCTTTTTCTTTTCCTTCTTGTCATGCTCTGCTTTCAACTTGATTGAAGCAATCACAAAGGCTTTTTCCTGTTCATCCATAGCCAAGAACACTGATGGAAGAATGTGAAGTTTTAGAAGGGCATAGTAAGCATAATTTGCTTCACCGTCCCCTTCTTCAATTAGTTTTTTGCTTCATCAACCTTTTCATCAAGTGACTTGGTAAATCCCTGAAACTTCTGCATCCATAACTGGAAGTTCTGCATTTCCCCGGCATCATCAACCATTGCATAGACTAAATCTTCCGGGGTCATCACACCGTAACTGTCCTGTAACTCTTTATCGTAAAGGTCAGGAAACACCGTTGACTTCACGATCATTGCCATAAGGTACTTTGAAGTAATCAGTTTTGGTCTGAATAAGTTCGGCTTGCCTGTCACCTGAACTTCAATGGTGTTTGCATCACGAAGTTCTTCATTCTCCTTGGAACTGATATGTCTGAACTCCCATCTAACAGGTGTTCCGTCTGAACCAAGAAGTGAAGCAGTAGGTGCAAACTTTTCATTTTCCTTTACCTTTTTATTCGCTTTCATAAATGCACTAAATTTTGACATTTTGTTGTTCTCCCTTCTGTTTATCAAAGAATAGAAAAAACCCCTTATATGACCTTATATAAAAGCCACACAAGGGGTTCTGTTACTTAGTTAGTAAGAAAACCCGTGAGGTTTGCAAAAGATTCAGGCATTGAGAAGTCCTCAAATGTTCCTTCAATCTCTTCATCAAGGTATTCCCCGTCAGCATCAAATTTTGCTAACACACCGCCGTCAGTGTTGCAGTCATAGAAAATGATCGTCTGTCTGCCCGCATCACTGGTTGGGTCATCATTGGTGATCTGCATTTCAAAATACACATCCTCACCAGTGTTCTTATAGTCAAGCAATGCCTGACGAAGAACTGACTGGTTATAGTGTGCCGTGCCGGAAAAAGTACCTTCCATACCACATGACTTATGACCCGCCATGATTGCACCAAGGCGGGGAACAGTAGTCTTGGTTTTCTCAACCTTTGCTTCCATATCAATCATCTGCATGAAGTTGTATCTTCTACTTCCGATTGTGATAAAACATTCAGCAAGTTTTGCTGCAATAGTGTCCCTTGCTTTCATTGTTACATTCGGCATTTTATTTCACCCCTTTCTTACGCAACCGTAACTGTTTCATAGAGTTTACCCATAGCGTTCACAACGGTGATTGCTGATGTAATCACAACCGCCTTTTTGGAATCGCCCTGTGCAACCGTAACATCAGAATCAGTGAACCCTTCAATAGCACCAAGTTCCTGTAACTGTGTACGGATTTTCACCAAGTCAGACCAAAGGGAAGTTCTGCCTGATGCATTGTTTGGAACAACACCAAGATACTTAGTGTTGAAAAGAACTGCATCATCATTTCCTAACTGGTCAATAACTCTGATCGTCTGATTGTCCTTGAATACATCCCCGCAAGTGTCCGAAGTGGTCACCATAGAGTTAATATCTTCAAGCACACGGACAACGCCGTTGACCTTATGAAAAGTGAACTCACCCGCCTTGATTGCTGCTTTTAACTCATTCTGTGTGTAATTGGTATCAACGGTGAAACCGCCGTCATATTTCTTATTCTGACAAGACTTATTGACCGCACAACCGCTTTCTGCACCAGTTACCCAGTACACAAGTGCTGCTTCTGACCATCCTGTATCTGTTACCTTGTTCTTCACACTGATAACGCCCATATAATCAGCAGACAGGTTGTAAACAACCAACTGGAACTTGATACCAAGTTCATCACGCAAACGCTTGTTGAAAGCCACATATAACTTCTTGGTAACATCATCAGTAACCACAACGCCCATAGTGTTGTAGGTGTATGATTCGATTTTATCCAAGTAAGCCTGATGTGCAGTGCCGTCAACCGTGCCATTTGTACCACCAGTTAAAGGTGTTCCGGCAGTAACAGCAAGATCAGCAGCCTTGAATGTCACATAATCGTTTGCCACAAGATCAGCAGCCTTGGCAACTGTCTGTGTGTCAACCTTGACCGTACCGAAGTAGGTTGTAACATCATACTTGCTTGCATCATCTGCATTTTTCTGAATCACGATCTTCAAATCGTTACCACGAACACCACAATACTTTGCAGTTGCGTATGTGTTCGCTGCCTTATCACCACCGCCGTTCAGACGGTATGCGTATAAGGTCTTTGCACCCATGAACAGATCATTAAGACCAAGCATCTTAGGACTGTCAAAGGCATAACCAAAAAGTTTCAGGCTGTTCTTCTGAAAATCTTCATTGGTCACTTCAAAAACTTCCCCTTCAATACCCCAGTCAAGTTCAAGGGGCATTGTTGCAATACCTCTGTCAGACAATGCAGCGGATGCGGATGCAGCCGATACAAAGTTGATATAAGCACCGGGCAGTTCTTTGTTCTGTGCGGTAAATGTACCACCACCTAAAGCCATACTATTTCACCTGTCCTTTCATGTATTTTTCAATCAAATTGTCAACAGTTTTTAAGGTGTAACTTTTATCTGTATCAAGAAGGGCATCCACCAAGTCCCTTCTGTTTGCATAGCGGTCAGATGCAAGAATCTGTTCCTTGCTGAACATTGGTTCAGTCTGTTCAGACCTTGCAGCAGTTCCCGTTGTTGCTGTCTTTCTTGCAGCCATCTTCAACCACCTTCCTTTACGCCTGTGCTTGCCGTCATGGTTTCCATAGGGGTGTTGTCCTCTGTCTTGACCGTAAAGAAGTCATAATTGACAAAGAAATTCAAAACACCGTTAACCACCTGATGATTCATTTCTGAACCCCGGATTGGTTTTGTATCACCGTCTGTTGTGATGTACTCCAAACAGTCATACATTCTTTCAGCCACACCGTTACATTCCCGCTGCACTTCATCAGACTTTGGGAAGTATTGGATGCAGAACTGATTGGTTCTTTCATACCGTTTACCCATAAACAGGTTGTTGGTAGGATTAAGGCAAGCAATAAAAAAGCAAGGCTCTTTCAAACCTTGCTTGATTTCTTCCATGTGAATTTCATAGTCATCCCCAAATTCTCCATTCAGGGAAACACTGATTGCTTCAATTATTGAATTTATCATTTTCCAAGTCCCCCTAAATATTTCTTGATTTTGTTTTCAAGTACCTTTGGGGCAATCCTCTGTAATTCCTGTTCAGATATGGTCATCATAAACTGACCCTTGACCCAACCTGAATGATTGGCTGTCCTGTGTCCGTATTCAACATAAGATGCGTATTCAACCGGGTTCACAATCTCAATGACATAGGTGTCACCAAAATGATTCACCGTAAGGCTGTCAGCATATCCCTTTGCTGAACCGTTTTTCTGACCAGTCCAACCACGCCTTAATGTACCGCCTTTTTTGCCTGAACTTGCCGGGTACTGTCCGACTGGTGTACGCTTGACAACCAACCGAAGCAACCGGGCAGCAAGTTCCTTTGCACACGATTCCACAAAGTCATCAGGATTCTGTAATTTTTCCAACTGCTGCTGAAAGTCTTTCAGACCTTTGCAGTCAAATTTTCCCATTTTCCCCATTTATGCATATTCCTTGAACAGTTCAAGCATAATTTCCTGATGCGTTGGGTATATGGCTGATTCACCGCTGCGGGTGTAATCTGTGGTCACATTGTCCTGTGTCACTGTCAGTTTTGACCCGGCTTTTATGGAAATGTCAGGTGAAACAAATATCTTTGCCCCCTGAACAATCGTTGCTGCTGATTCAGACTGTACCGCCGTCTGCATCTTCTCAAAAGATAGTCTGCAAGGTTCATCTTGCAAAACCACCACATCAACTGACTTTGTTAATTTTGTCTTTTCATCTTTTACCGTTTGATGCTCTGTCACCGTCAAAGTACCAAAATAGGTTGCTTCAATGGCTTTCCTTGCAGCCTTTTGTGCTGCTTTCATCTGCTTCACCATCTGATACGCCTAAATGAATTAAATTCACCCTTTCCGTAAGATAAAAGGTAATTGATGAAAGAAGTCAGTCTTTGTTCAGGGGTCATTGAACCTTCACCAGTTGCAAATACTGTGTTGGTGTCCCCTGTCTGAATCTGCTTGACAGCATAATCTAAATCAAACCCGGTAAGGTCATCAGGTGCAAAGGTTTTCTTGGAAAGAAGAAATTCACCCACTGCCATATCAACAGCAATGTGTTCCAGTCCTTCCGGCACATCAGACCAGTTGATTTCATTCTTGATTGTGCTGCGTACTTTCTCAACACAAAAGGTCAAGGCAAATTCTTCATCTGCCTTGACCTCATAACCAAGTGATTTCAACCGTTCTTTTACTGTATCAGTATCAAACATTGCAACCACCCTTTCCGATCAGAAATTAACCACGGGAAATAATACGGGCAATCGGAACTGCCTTGTGTTCAATGGTCTTGGTATCAGATGCAACCAGTGACCAGTTCTTGCCGTTCCCTAACTCTGTGTTAGTTGGTGAATTGGTTTTCTGATCTGCCTTGAGATAAGAAACACCTGAAACAGAAACAGCGTGACGTTTACGGGAAATAAGTGTGTCCTCACCGCCCCTTGTCTTAGCATCACGCACCATTTCATAAGGCACTTTTGCACCTACATCTTCAAATCCAATAGCACCTTCACCAAGGATATAAGTTGTGTACTCTGTATAAGCATCCTGTGCCTTGATACCTTTTCCTGTGTCCTCTGCAACAGCTTCAACAACCTTAGTAGGTAAAGAATCATCAATGATGACCAGTCTGCCGTTCCAAGTACCCATTTCAAGACCACGTTCAATACCCTGTGCATCTGTATACTTTAAGTATGCAAGCAGTTTCAGATTTTCAAGATTAGTAGCAACCGCACTGTGACAGTAAACTAACTTGAACTTCTGCTTGTTGTCACCGCAAGCCTTCTGAATGGCACTGTTCAGGGTGGTTGCATCCATCTTCATAGTGTCATCAGTGTGTTCAGCACCCGCCTGTGCAATATCATAAGTATGTGCTTCAACAAACGCTGCATTGGACTTCTTAATGTCACCCGTTCCAGTGTCTTTCATCCCAAACACACCCTTTAAGATTGCAAGGATAACATCCTGATCTACACTGTTCCAGTAGTCATTGATCTGACTTCTTACGTTTGCCATGAAGTCAGTACCACCTGTTACATCATAACTGAAATCTGCTTCTGTCCAACCGTTCATTCTACCGTAAGTGAAAACACCCTGTTCAAAGGTGTCAGTCTTACCCGGTGTAACATTGTCAACACCGTCATAGTTCTGCGGTGTGCCGGAAAGCAGACCAAAGAACGGTAACACTGCGTAAACAGTACCAGTCTGTGAGTTGTTCACAAATGTGTCACGAAGTCGTGCATCACCAACGATTGCACGGGATTCACGCAACTTGTTCAGTTTCACGTTCGGAATTGCACTCATGTACTTACCGAACGCCTTTTCGTTAAAACTTTTAGCATCAAATTTTGCCATGTTTCAATTACCTTCCTTTCATCAAATTAAATCTGTGCATCCGGGTTTGCTTCCATGTAAGCGGTAAGTTCGTCATAACTCATTTTTGAGAAATCGACCTTTTCACCCTCACCCGGTTTCTGTTCCCCTGATGCTCCCGGCTGAAAACCTTTGAAATTCTGCTGCTGTTTGGTCTGCTTCTGTGCTTCAAACAGGAACTTGGTGTCATCACCGCTTGTCAGCTTCTCAATCTGTTCAGCCAGTCCCTTGACGTTTCCGTCCTTGTCAAGTTTGGCATCATTCAGTTCAAGTAAAGCCTTGACCGCCTTGATGTTCTTTGCCTTTGCACCTGTCAGTGCCTTTTCAACCGCAAAATCAATTTTCAACTGGTTCAGTTCGGATTCATGGTTTGCCTTGGCTGTGGCGTTCTCTGTCTGCAAGTCCTCAATCTGCTTTTTCAGGTCTGCATTGTCCCCGGCTGATGCTTTCAGGGTTTCTAACTGCTTGTCACGGTCACCGACCTGTGTTTTCAGTCCGTCAACCTCTGTCTGCAAGTTCTTAATCTCTGTTGCAGCAGTACCCTTTGCGTTTTCAATGTCATCACCATTGATTTTCATTACTGAATCAGCCTGTTCCTTGGTAAGTCCTAAATCCTCTAACTGTTTTCTTGTCATTTCTATACCATCCTTTCAAATACGTTTTTATACGGGGTTACTCCCACATGATTGATTGGTTTTGTTCGGTTTACGCTTGACAACCCGCAAGAAAAAAGACACCCGCTGCCGAATGCCTTTTCTATGTGCTACTTGACCCAGTAGCCGGGAGATAATCAGGATCACCATGCCTTTCTCATTGTGTATGTTTTCATGTGCCTTTTATCCCCCTTTCTGACCTCATATAACAGCCATATAGCAATTATTACAGGTCTATTGATAACTTGTTAAGGTATGAAAAAAGCACGGCTATTTGACCGTGCTTTTTAGTCCCAATGTTCCCCGTCTTTGGGGTATAATTCCAAAATAGCATAAAAGTTTGGAATATCTGCAATCTGCTTTCCATCTTTTAACGCTGTCAACACTCTAATCTTTTCATCCAGTAGTTCATCACTGTCTAAATCAAAAAATTGTATCATTGTAGGTGGGAAATCGACTTCTGAAAACAACTGTCTGACTTTTATGCTTTTTTCAATCAATTCATTTTTCATCATTCCTCACCCGCTTTCTTCAAAAGTTCAATAATAGTCGCATCCAATTCTGCAACCAAATCCGGCTTATCTGCTTTCAGCAGTTCAATCAAATCAGGTCTTGTTATGCTCAATGCTGCGTAATTTGCTATTGTTTCATGCACCCGGCTTTCTTGGCTTCTGTAATAAGATGACCCATGACCATACATGACTGTTCCTTTATCTCTGAATACACCACCTGACAGTGCATCATAAATATCTTCAAGATTTCCTATTCCACCACCCATGATATTTCTTGCCATATAATCACGTTCATCATTCATGGCTGATACCAGTTTATTGTACTGTTTCTTATAATCAGCAAGTGAACCTTGGAAGGTTTTATCCATCACTGAATTATTCAGTTCAGAAATCAAATTCTGATATTTTGCATTTACTTCATCCAGAACCCTTCTGTACTCTTTTTTATGTTCAGCAAATAGGTCTGCAACTTCATCACTGATTGAATCGGATGTACTTTTGAATACATCCATCAGTGCTGTTCTGCTTGTGCTGAACCAATTACCACTTTTTGACGGGTCTTTTCTACCGTACAAATCTATCAGGTGCATTTCTTCATGCAATGTGGTGTTTACCTGTCCGGCAAGATTTTCACCTTGTAATTTTGGAATAGTCAATTTTACATCAGCCAAATTCCCGGTCAATGTATATGTTGAAGTTGAAACAGCATGATTTTTACCGTGTGATATTTTGAACGGAATACCATTGTTTTCTATGGTTTCCAATTTTGCCATGCTATTATACAGGGCAACCACATTTGCATCTGCACCTTCCAACCCGTTTATATAGTCCACAAGTGCTTGTGTATTTTTCAATTCACCTTTTGCCTTGAAAGCATCCGGGAAATTGTCAATCTTTAATTCTTCCGCAACCTGTTTGATTTCTTCCTTTGCTTTAATTGTATCATCAGGTGATGTTTCTTGCAAACATGACTTATCACCACCGTTGACAAATGACTTTTCCCATTCCTTATAGGTCATATTGCCCGGTACAAAGTAGGTCTTGCCTGTTTCTTCATCCCGTGCAGCACGTTCACCAACAGCATCAAATTCATCATCAAAATATGGTACTGTGGTTGAACGGCAATGAACATGAAACGGCGGTGCAGTCACACCAACCTTCCATTCAGACATAGGGAAATGCTTGCCATCCATACCCCGGCATATATCCGAAGTATGGGAATCCAGTGTTGCCACAATCTCAAACTGTTCAACATCAAGTTCATCAAAACAATCCTTCTGTGCTGCGGAACTGAAAAAGGCTTCTTCTGTCATTACCAACCGCCCGGCGTTGGTCTTGGAAGTGTTCATCTTCCGGGCAATTTCATCAATGGCTTTCTGTGGGTCTTTTCCCAAGATGATGTTCTGTGTCAGGGTGTTGTTCAATTCATTGACCAACTTCTGACGGTTGCCCCATATCCTTTCACTGAAATTCTTGCCGTCAACCGCCCAAGGCTTATTGATGACCTTGCTGATCTGCTTGTCATCCAGTGCGGAAAAGTCCCAACCAACACCCACGCCCTTCTGAATTTCATAGGCTGTGTGATAATAGCCGGACTTGTAAACATTCCGCATTGTATTGTCAATGCTGTCAAGTTGGTTTCCAAACATGACTTCAATGCTCTGTTGGGTCTGCAACTTCAAGGCTTCAAGTCTGCTGATATGGAATCTTGCAGATGCGTTTTCAAGCTGCTTGACCCAAGTGCCGTTAATCGCATTTTCCTGACCGTACTGAATGTACTGGTTCACATCCCATTTCAGTTCAGCAAGTTCCTTTGCGTTCAACATCCGCTTTGCTTCTGCAAGGGTTATCCCGTTGTTAGATGCAAAACGCTGATACCATGCAGCAATCTGACCTTCAAGTTGCTTCTGTGCCTGTCGGTACTGTTTTTCAATATCTGCATAACACTGAACCCCCTGTTGGTGTGCTGCCTGTTCAAGCAGTTCAAAACGCTTCTGCCAGTATTCTGAACTTTTCATCATTCATCACCGCCCTGACTTCCCTTTGCCGGGTCACCTTTATTGTCAGGGTCATCATCTGCACCGTCACCCTGTTGCTGTGTACCAAACGGGTCATACTGTGCAAGCATTTCTTTCTGTGCTTCTTCCTTCTGCTTTTTCAGGCGTTCCATTTCTGCCTGTGGGTCATCCACCCAAGGATGATTAGCAATGATTGTTTCATCAGAAATAAGACCCTGTGACTTGGTGCAGTTATCAATGATTTCTGATTCATTCATCAGCATATCACGGTTGAATATCACATCAATGTCATTTTCCTGACCTTCAAAATCACCCTGTCCTGAATTGGCAAGGTGACAGTTGACAAACCAAAGAATATCATCCATTGTTGCCTGTGCTTCTGATTCTGTATCATTGGCATCTGTATCAATGTCAGAATACATTGACTGAATGTTCATCTGATTAGGATTGCCGGAAAGTCTGTCATCCTTGGCATCATAACCCATTGCATTTTCAATCAGTGCTTTCTTGAAGATTTCCACAATAATCTTGTAGTTGTCTGCATTGACCGTGATTTCAAGGGTTTCAACCCCGCCCTTGGTATCACCGTCATATCTGACCTTTACTGCACCATAGGTTGCAAGGTTCTTTCTAAACTCACCCAAATTAGTACCGTCATAGTTTTTCAATACCAAAATGGTGTTCCTTGCATCCTCTTGCATATTGTTTTCAAAGTCTGACAGCATCACATTGATACCGTCCTGTAAGGACTTGACCCTTTTAATCAGTGGTGTTTCCTGTTCATTGGCTTTCAATGGAATCAGAGGAACACGCTGCCAGTTGAACATTTGCACATTCCCGGCTGCATCTGTCATTGTAACGTGCGGGAAATCAGCGGTGTCATTGTTCACAACATCAGGTATCAGTTTTGAACCGTCCAGTATGAACAGGTGAACACCTGTCAGATCATACAATTCAACCTTTTCAATGTACTTCCGTTGTGTGCCGTCATAGGCAACTGACACATACAGTCTGATGAAGAAATTCAGTTCGGTATGTTCAGAATCTTTCCAAAACGGCAAAATCTCATAAGCGGGGAAAAGCCTGAAAGCAAATTCACCCCGGTCATTGTAGTAAGGGTATAGCCAAGCAATACCGCCATTGTATGCAGCTTTGCCCGCACTCTTTAATGTCCGCATGAACTTCTTGTCGAATACCTTTTTCAGCAGTTCAATGTACTGTTCATTGTCACCGTTTAATGTGAACGGCTTGCCAAACAGGTAATTGGCTTTTTGATTCACCATTTTTGCATACTGGTTATCAACAATACGGTTGTTTGGTAAGTTCTCAACAACTTCAAGTTTACCGTCCTCACCTATCATTGTACGTTTGCGGTGAATCACATCATGGTCACCGTCATAATATAGAAATCCCTTAATTTGCATCATCCTACGGGGTGAACATTTCCAAGCAAGAATTTCTTTTTCAAGAAATTCCAAGTCGGTCATGTGTGACTTTGCCCCTTCCAGTATGAAATTGCTAAGTTTTAGCGTTATTGCATCCACAAAGGAACTGAACACTGTTCAATTCACCCCCTTCATTGCATAATAAAATCAAAACCCCTGAAAACACTGCATTTTCAAGGGTTGTTGTTACTAATTTGTTTCTTTTATTCAAAAAGTAGTTATACAGGCATCATAGGCGGTCACCTGTTGCAACCGCCCCGGAGTAAGCATTTGACAACCGTTTCTTACCGTCCAAAAAGAACGGTTGCTGATGCCGTGTATTCTACCCGGTAATTGCTTAGTCAAAACTGAAAGCATCACCCTTCACAATAGATTCAACTGCATAACGCATTGCATCCATCAGGTGATTGAAGTCATCAATAGGACGGTTCAGTTTCTTACCTGTCTTGGCATCCTTGTCCCATTGATAGTTGCTGATCTCTGTGATGAAATTCACACATCTTGGATGAATGATAATGTGATAGTCCTGAATGAAGTCAATACCGTTGTTGATGCTGTCCTTGCCCTTCCTTGCTTTCCTGATTCCTTTCAGACCCAGTTCACGCAAGCGGTCAATGCTCTTTGGTTCGGCTGAATCGGCTGTGATTTTCTCTTTCACATATCCCATCCGCTGCACCTGTTCGGCAATGGCTTCATTACTCATACCCGGCTGATACATTTCATCAAATACCCAAATGGTCTTGCTTGACTGGTCAATGAAACCACAAAACAGTGCAGAAGGGTCATTTGTATAACCGAAGTCAAGACCAAATACAGACTTGACACCGCTTATCTTCTTGACTTCATCAATACTGAACGCCTTTTCTTCCCAGTTCTCATAGACAAGACCGTCTACAATACCCCAATCACCAAGACCCGCTACTTTGTAACGCCTTGGGTTCTGCTTCTTCATGGTTTCAAAGACTTTTAAGTCTGCCTTATCCAACCATTCATTGCACTTGTAATTGGTGGTCATTGCAAGGGTTTCATCATCTGTGTTATCAAAAAACCGCTTCTTTATCCAGTGGTGTTCATTCCACGGGTTCAGTGTAAGTGTTATTTGCTTGAACAGTCCTGAACCGTCAGGAACAGCACCACGGATTGATTCATCAAGCATATTGAAATCATCTTCTGAACTGATTTCATACGCTTCTTCAATCCACATCCAACACAAGCAACCAATATCAACGGTTATTGATGTAACTTTCAGTGGGTCATCCAGTCCCCTGAAATAAATCTTTTGACCTGTTGGTTTATAGGTCATTTCAAGTGGTGATTCTTTGATTTCCCAAAAGGCATCAACGCCAAGGCGGTGAATCGCCCACTTCAATTCTGTGAAACAGGAATCTTTCAATGTTCTGAATGTTTTCCTGACCACAAGGGTATTTGCCTGTGGGTACTTCATCATATTGGTGATGTACCAAAGGGCGGTTGTCTTTGATTTCTTGGATGCACGGCTACCCTTACATACCCTATATCTACCTTTCCAACGCCAAAAAGTACCGTAACCCTTACCAACCAGTTCGGGCAGCAGCACTTTCTTCTTGCCGGACTTTGTAGCTTTGTAATCTTCCGGGTACAGGATAAACTTCTGATACCCAAAAACATACTGTGAAGAAATGCGGTTCTTTACCATAGGCAATCACCGCCTAATCTTCAAGGGCATCTTCACCTGTGATAACAATAGGCTGCGTGATGTTCACATCCAGTTTGTCATTCCACATACCCAAGTGTTTACCAAGTAATTCAAGTGCTTTCAGCTTTGGTGAAATCTTCACTTCCCTTTCAACACTTGACCCGGTTTCTGATTCAGACTGTTTATATTTCACGGATTCAATACAGGCAAGGTCATCATCAGTTGCATTGTCTTTGATTCTTCCGTGACCATCAACAAGGTCTGTCATCTTCACAAAAGCAATGCGGGCAAGTTCTAAAACAACCCTGTCCTGATTGATTCCTGTTCTTTTGCTACGTTCTGCCATTGCAACACTAATTGCCTGTTGAACCTTGACATTTGCCAACATCCTTGAACCTTGCTGATCTGCTGTTTTTGCCGAATAACCCGCACGAATGGCTGCTTGTGTTGCGTTCAGGTCAATCAGGTATTCTTCAACAAAACGCTGCTGTTTTTCAGTTAATTTTGCCGTTTTTGCCATCAAACAACACCCCTTTCATGTATTTTTGCAATAAAAAATCCCTGAAACATTACATTTCAGGGTGCAAATATCGGCAGTAAAAAAATAAATTGCAGATAATTCATAAGAATTATCTGCAACCCAGTTTTTGCAAGTTTATCATAATTGTCTTGTACCCGTTTGTCAATCGTCAGATTATAACCGATTACATCAAATACTGTAAGTTTTGATAAGTTTTTTCAAACGCCGCAAGTGCCTTGTTATGCAGTTCAACCGTGTAATTATAGCACTTTTTCATTTCCTTGGATGCCTGTTTCACTGTCTTGTACTGAACATACACTTTATACAACACCTGAACATAATTTTTATCACGCAAACCTCTGATTTCTTTGATGATCTGTTCTTTAGCATCTGCAAAACTGTCAATTTCTGCATTGATTTTATCATTGAAAGCAACATAATTTGTTACCTGTTTGCAAAGTGTATCACCTGACGGACTTGTCTGCACTCTATCCTTGGAATAATCTATTGCCCCTGTACTGCAAGCATTGACTTTCATTTCTTCAAGGCGTTCTAAGTCCTGATTGATATAAATATCAAATTCCTGTATCTGCTCTAAGTACCGCCGTGCAGTCAATTTCTTATTATTCATCACTTTCACCTATCCTTTCCTTGGTATCGGTTGGGTAACGGTTGAAAATTGGCAAAAAATACCTTGAAAGCCTTGTAAATACTGACGGTAACGGTTGGTAACGGTAACGGTTAAACCCTTATACTCTATATTTTTACTTTTTATAAATACATAAAAAATACTTATATAAAAATAATAAGAAAATTACATTTAACCGTTACTACCGTTACAAACCGCATAAATAAAGACTTTCAACAGTTACCGTGAACCGTTACCAACAGTTACCAACCGCAACTACTGCATAAAATCATACGGTGTATCATTCACCTTATCCTTTTATCATTGCCCGGAACTCATACCAAGCATATTTGATATACAATTTGCAGTTACACCAGTGCTGCACCCGTCTGATTTTCTTCTGTTTCTTCCGGGTGATCTTCCGTCTGTGTTCTTCTTCCCATTGTCTGCACCATTCATACTGTGCATCATCTTCCAGTTTGCTGTGCATTTTCTTCACCCCTTTCCTGTTTTTCTTTGTACCCCATACACTTCATAAAGCGTTCAGGGGGGTTGCAGCTTTCATAATACTGACAGGTAACACATACATTTTCTGTCATTCTGAACACCTCCCTTTCACCAATCAAATGCCCAACAGATAATAAGAACCACTGTAATGACACTTACAAAACAAAGTATGTTTTTCCATTCATACTTGAATACTATGTATATTAGAAATATGACAAGGGTGGTCATCAGTAGTATTGTGATTATTCTGATGAATTTCTTTATTTTTTCAATCATCTGTAAACCCTTCCTGTCTTGGTATCTTTCACCTGAACACGTTCAGTCAGTTCAAATCCCGCACCTTTAATGATGTACTTCAAAACCTTAATCAGATCATAGGCACGTTTGTCTGCTGCTTCACATTCAATCTGTTCACGTTCTTCCCTTGCCACTCTACCAACAGCAATAGTTGCCGTTGGGTCTGCATATCCTTCCTGATTTCTTCCACCTTTCACTAACTGATACCTTCCTTTCTACTCTGCAACAAAGATTTTGCAGTTTTTATTGTTCAATTTCTTCTGAATCACTCTGAACCCAAGTCTTTTATTTATCTGCTTGCTGAATACGATATTTGACATAGGTTGCATACTGTTGTCTGCACAAAAAACCTGATACCGCTTGTAAACATCAGCGGTTGGTTCATTCTCAATTCTGTCAACACCTGTATCATTGATAAATGCAAGGATAGGGTTGTTTTCTTCTTCATATTCATCCAACTGGTTCTGAACCTTGTCTGACTTGGTGAACCCGTTATTTATGATGACCCTTTTCAGACCTTCCACACCTAACCTGATGAAGTATTCAATGGGTTCTTCCTGTGTCAGCTTATATTTGATGAATGGTTCATAATCCGGGTCATCTTTGCTGAATGTGGCGTTGAATGGAATGATAACCAAACGCCTAAGCACCGCCCCGGTCTTGTCCTTCATCCTTGGTATGTCATTTGCAGAAAACAGTAACTTGATGAATGGGTTGAACTCAAAAGGGTCTTGTCCCTTGCGTTCTGCCTTGATGCGGTTACCTGTTACTATTTTTTTGAACACACTGACCTGTGAACCTTGAAGGAAATCATCACCAATATCATCACCAATGTTTGCCAGTTTACCGAACATCATTGAAGTGTTGAATCTGTCCCCCAGTTCTTTCAGGTCAAGTGCTGATATGTTCCGATCACCAAGAATTGCCTTGACACAATCCAAAAATGTACTTTTACCATTGGACTTGTCACCCGTCAGGATGAACGCCTTGCCTAACTCATTTCTTCTGTAAAAGCAGTAACCAATACATTCTTCCAACAATGCCCTGATCGCTGCATCACCACACGCTAACTTGTTCAGGGTGCTATCTGCCAGTTCAGAATAGGCATCCGGCTTATAGTCCCAAGGAATCTTGTTAGTAATAACAATATCCGTGCTGAATGGTTTCAGTTCCCCGGTCACAAGGTCATATACACCGTTGTTGAAAGCAATCAGGTTTGCATCTGATTGTTCCTTTTCATCAACGATCAATTCCATGTAATCAAGAACTTCCCGGCGTTGCATCTTTTTCAGGTTGGGGATGTGCTGAATCATGTTTGATTCAATTTCTTTATACCCATTGGAATACACACCATCTTTGTATATGTGTAACTGTCCGTTGATTTTGATAACGTGTGCCGTGTTCTTCATAAACACTGCAAACTTGTCAAACAGAAATGTGCTGCCAAGGAAAAAAACAGGTTTCTGAAAAGCATCATCACGCAAGATCACTTCCAGTTCATCATCTGACAGCGGTTGTTTCAGTACAAATTTGTTCAGGATGCGGATGCACTCACGGGTTTCTTCAACCGTGAAATCATTTGCAGTCAGGGTCAGGATATAATTGAAAAGTGCCTGATTCCTTCCGTCCCCGGCATCCATATCAACAAAGTCTGCGGTTGCCTTGACCGGGAACAACCACTTGGGAACTTCCTGATACTTTCCACCTTCTTCAATGTCCCATTCACAAAATCTTTCTTCACCGTCAATCTTGATGACCTCATAAGATAACTTACTGCCGACTTTTATATCAGCAGTAAGACCAACAGCCAACTGAACGTGTGTCCTGTTCCTTGCAATAGTGCGGTTCTTGAAAAGAAAGTGTTTTCCCCTACTGGTACAAAGGACTTTACAGTCAAGTTGCAGTTCTTCCACAATGTTCATCAGAATTTCAGATTGGTCAGAATCATCAATGTCAATAAGGATGGTGTCATCAGCCAAAACCCCGCCGAATCCATTCAGGTTCTTCACTTCATCATAGGTTTTCCATGTGGTTCTGTTTTTCAGTTTTTCAATGCTTGCCTTGCCCTTGGTTTCAACATAACCTTTGTAAAGCATCTTTTATCACCTACCTTATGTGATGTTTTCTAACACCTTTTTATAAAAATCCTTATTCCTGATGTTGCTGTTGTACTGGGACTGATAGAAACGAAGCAGTGTTTTCACTTCTGCAAGTTCCTTTCTACACCCCTTCACTTCTTCATTCCATTTGTCCCACCCTTCCGACTTGTGCAGTGGTGTTGACTTCTTGTAACTGTCACGGGTATATAAGGCATCCTGCAACTGCTTCTGACAATAACTGACCTTTTGTTCATACCCTGTGATATACCGTTCATTTTCCAACTGTTTCTGTTCAAACTGTTCAATCCAGTCCTGAACAAATTCTTTAATCTGCTGTTCACATTCCGGGGTGAAACTGCTTCTGATAAGTTTCAGCAGTTTCCTGACCTTGGCAATGCTGCGGATGTTCAAAAATTCTTCAAGATGAACAGTCATTGAACCATTTTCATATCTGATTTCTAAATCCATGAAAAACCTTCCTTCCCGGTGTTACGCTACAACACCAAATTGTTTCAAGCGTTTCTTTGCTAAATCTATGTACCACTGCCTATCAAGTTCAGGCGGTGTTTTTACCCCAACAACTGAATCATTGAAAATGAAACAGTGGTCAGGTGTATTACCGAATTTTTCACCTTTGGTTTTCACCTGTTTACGTTTCAGCAATCTGCCGTCCTTCTGATCGTTAGATGCAAACACCCTGTATGACTTATATGTGTATTTGTCCTTGTCAGGGTATTCATACACCGTCTTGATTGTTCTTTTGCCTATATGACTGACAAGCGGGGTGCAATGCTCATGTTCCACCCAATCATACTTGTCTGATAACTTGACGATCTTCTGAAACATAATCAGGTCATCACACTGATTGATGGTCTGTTCAACCGGGGTTTTCTTAACCATGTAGTCAACCAGTGCTTTATTCAGGATTGGCAGATCATTGTCAACCGCTGAAAGTTCCTTCACATAAGCACCGATTCTTTCAACACCGCCGTCAATACCAACCCAAAGGTAATTGTTCACATCCTTCTGATAGATTTCACTGATGTTATCCAGTTCAAGAAGAATTGAACACTGATCCGTTGAACAACGCTGTTCCCACTCCCAACAAATATCATCAACCATTTCAAAGGCTTCATCTGTGTCAGGAATCCAAATAATAAGACCGTCCGTGTTGGACTGAATCAGTTCAAATCCCGGTACAACTTCAAGGTGTTCAATCAGGTCAAGCAACATCAACTGACCGTTGATGCACATACAGTTATTGTTTCTTGGGTCATACGCTGCATTGGTTTCATCCTTCATTGCACCTGACAAGGCGTTCAGCATCTTCTTATATGGCAACTGTGCTTTCTTCCACCGCTTGACTTCTTTCTTGTTTCCGGCGTTTTTTGCAGCAATCTGTTTTTCCTTCATGGCTTTTCGTGTGTTATACACCAACGGGTAATTGTCATTAGTTGCTGCCCTTGTAACCAGTCCCCAAGCAATCAGCATTGAAGGATAGTAATTGTTTACATCAACGTGCAGCAGTTGCCCGGTCTTGTGAATTGGTGTGGCTGTTGCCCCATGAACACCGCCAAAACCGAATGAATGAGGAATACCCGCAACTACGGTTTCAAGTCCCTGTTCCTTGTACCATGTGCGTTTTGAGTATTTATCCATGTGTGCCAAGTCCATTGACAAGGCTTCTTGTCTTTTCTGTTCAAACCAGTCCTGAACATATTTATATTTTTTCAGTTGCAAGCACGGCAAGAAGTAAAAATCAAATTCATCTTCAAATGATCTGCGGGAACACCCAAGCACCTTTGCGGTGATTCTTGCTTCACTGTCCCCTATATCAGACAGGTTCACAATGTCCGGGAAAGCCTGAATGATACCGTGCATTGCATTAAATTCATCTATTTTTTCAAGGAATACTTTGATGGTTTCTTCCACATCATGTCGACAGTAGAAAACCGTCATTTCAATTTCTTCCTTGGTCAATTTCCTGTTTATTCTAAAATCAACATCCGTTTCCTTGATATTGCTGCCAAGAAAACCTTCCAGTGTTTTCAAACCAACCGGGGGGTTCGGCATAACATCATAGTTAATCATTGGAACTTTGTTGAACGCTGATGAAAATTGCCACCCTTCCCTTTTTTCAACAATTATCCAGTCATTGATTCTTTTTGGGTTCATTCCCAACAGAATCCCCTTAAATATGTACTGGTCATAGTGGCGGTTGTTATAACCTACCCATATATCCTTGCTATTCGCTTCATATAAGGCTTTTAATTCATCAGGGTTATTGATTATCACATATTCTTTTTTCTTGGTCACATCAATGAAAACGGCAAGCCAATCTTCCTTGAAAACCTCAAAGTCATAAAAAATCACTACATTCACCCTTTCTGAAAATAGCGGTGGAAGGTGCGACCCCGCCACCGCCTGATAACATTATTGTGGATTATAAATCCACGCGCAAGTAAAATTTTTTAGCAATCAAAAACTTCCTTGATTGTGATAGGGTTGAAAGCATCTGCCTTATAATCAACTTCAACTTCAATCGCACCCTGAATAGACTGGAACACATCAAGAATCTGATCTGCAAAATCTGCATAGTTTACGAACTCAACAGGTGTGTCATCTTCTGCAATCAGCTTGTTCACCCAAGTGCATACAGACTTGATTGCCTGTCCGTCTGTCCACTTTGCGGAACTGTTGCCGGAAATAACACGGTTGAAGAAGATCATGCGGTTTGCCTGTTCACCTTCCTTGATCTTTGCCTGAACTGCAAACATCAACTTATCCTGTGCCTTGGTCGACTTAATTTCCATCTTCTCAATACTAATGATATATGTACCATCCGGTACATCAGCAAAATCATTGTCAGGTGCGTTCTGCACCTCATTCTGTAATTCCTGTAAATCAACCTTTTCATCAAATGCACTGAAATCAATAGCCATAATTTTTCACCTTTTAACCTTTCTTATTTGCTTAATACTAACTTTAACAACTCAAACGCCTGAACCTCATTGAACCCGGCTTTTACATAGGAATCATAGATTTTCTTTGCAGCAGTTGCACCATCTTCCGGCGGTACATCCTGTTTAGGTGCTACCGGGTGCGGGTTCTTCATTGAACGGCTGCTTGCCGTGTTCATTCCTTCCGTGATTGCTGATGCAAGGATTGCACCAAACAGTTCATCAGGTAAACCAAAAGGATTGTTCATGTTCTTTTACCTCACTTTCTTAGCGTGTTTTTCTTACTCTGCGGGTTCTGCCAGTCGGCTGTTCATCTACTGCCGGGGTTTCATCCGCTGTTGTATCTGCATTATCAGGCTGTGCCTGTGCTGCACTTCTTCTTGTGCGTCTGCCCTTCTCCGGCGGGTTCATTGCCCCGTCAATAGGGTTTTCCGGCTTAGGGTTGTCTGCCTGTGCTAAACGCTTCACACCTTCACCAAATTCTTCCTTGCTGATGACCTTCATAACCTCAACACCGTCAACAATCAGGTCAACCGTGTCACCCTTGTGCTTCATCACATAGTTATCATCAGCCGGAACATAGAAGTATGTGTCTGCATCCAGTGTGACAGATTCAGAATCAGTGTTTGTTGTACCGTCCTGAACAGGTTCAGACTGTTCAGCAGACTTTCTTTCCTTGCGGGTTCTTCTTGGCGGTGTTTCAAGTTCCGGCTGCGGTACAGAATCCGCTGCTGCACACGCTTCATCAAACGGGATTTCTTCACGCCCATCAGCAACCGCATCAATAGCCTTGTCACGCTCTGCCATATAATCAGCCATTTTCTGATTATTTTCAGCCACCACTTCATCATGTGTCTTGCGGGCGGTTCTGCCTGTCTTTGGTGCTGCATCTTCTGTTGTAGTAGGCGGTGTTGCTGTGGCTGTGGTCTTTTTTCCACCCCTTGCCCGTCTGCCGTTTGCATCCGGCTTTTCAAGATCGGATGCAGCCTGTGCATCAGCCTGACCCATTTCTGCATCTGTCTTATACTCACCGACTTCATAGAAGTTGCGGATTTTATCAGCTACATAATTCAGGTCATTGTCAATGGCGTATGCCGGGAACATTCCCATAGGTGACTTCACGGTGTCCTTACCACTATTCTGTGTGTAGAAGTAATATTTTCCTTCATTCACACCTGTTCTAAGTACAATGGTGAAAAGTCCTTCAATGGTGATCTTCTCACGAAGTAACTTTCCAATCAGCTTAATAGTAGTAACACCATTTTCAAGGGTTTCTGTGTGGGTCATATAAGCAACAACCACATCATCAGGAAGTTCCTTGCATACCTCAATGATTTCAAAGTAATTTGCACCAAAATCATTCCACTTATCCCAACCGTTTTCCTTAATACGGTTCATGTACGGAACTGAAAGAATATACTGGAAGTCATCAACAACCAATAACTTCTTCCCGGCTGCTACCTGTTCCTTCATAAACTTGCAGATTTTGCGTGATTCAACCTCACTGTTCAGCATTGTGAACTTACCCTTGAACGGTAACGGCTTACCAACCGGGTTCACAACGGCAGTTGTTGCCGGATCGCAATTTCTCATACTGGTACTTTTTCCTGTACCTGATTCACCCATAATCAAAAGCATCTGTGCCATATTATTTCACCTGTTCCTTTCTAATTTTTTCAAAGTTTCCCGCCATGTTAGCAGAAACATGATGCTGACCAAACTGTTTATGAACTCCCGCACGAATCACTGAACGTAATAACTTTCTGTTATATACCGGGCGGGGATTGTAAACTTTTCCCTGTCTTTCGTTTACCATACTCTTATACCTCACTTTCCTTGATAATGATTTTTAACTTTCTGCGTTCATCCATTGGTATGACTTCAACAGAATAGTTATTTGCAAGAAGAATACCAACTAAATCCTGATACGCTGCACTGGTGCGACTTCCTTCAATTACAATACAACCACATTCAGCAGCACATTCCTTTTCAATATCTTCACGCATAATATCATTCACTGACTGAATATCATTGATGATATATTTCAATTCCTGATTTTCAGCCATTAGCTGATTGCGTTCATTTTCTAACTGTCTGATTTTCTTATCTCTTTTATCCATTATTCTTCACTTCCTTCATCTGTGCTGCCTTCTGTTACTCTGCTTGACCATAAATCAGCATAATGCAGAATCAAGTACAGTGCTGTTTCGTTGCCTTTGACACCATAGTTTGCTGATTCATACAGACCATCATGGTATCTGATCGCAAATTCTTCATCTTCCGTCAGGTCAATAAAAAGGGTTGCTAACTTGATGCTGCGGGTTGCATGGTCAAGTGGAAGAAGTGCCGGGTTACGCTTGAAAGGCTTGCTTTCAGACTGTTTATATTTCTGTTCCGGCTCTGCCTTGGTGGGTCTGCCGTCCTTAATCATGTTAGGCACATACATCTGCTTACCAAAGTCACCGCACTTGCCAAGGTCATGTAATGCTGCTGCAATGATGACTGAATCACGGATTTCTGCATACTTGACTTTGCCAAGAAGTGCATAACCAATATTTTCTGCTGCCATCATTACATTTCTGCTGTGGTGAACAAGTCCGAACTGACAAGCAAGATGATTTCCACCACTGCAAGGTGCTTCAAAGAATCCGATTTCTTCCATGTATGCAATCAGATCTTCCATTCCCTCACGCTTGGTTGAAAGTAAGTGGTCAACCACAAACTTCTTGTTGTCAAGTTCCTTCTTGTTGTCCTCTGTCATCTGTTCAACTGTGTCCTGAACCTGTTCAGTTGTTTCCTGTGTTACTTCTGCGGTATTCTCAACCGCTGCATCTGCTTTCTTTTTTGCTGCCATGCTCTTTCACTCCTTATTTTGATAATTTTATTTCCCAACGCTTCTGATCTTCAATGTTGGAAAGATACCAAGCGTTAAGTTCTGATTTTTTTGCAATGAACATTTTGAACTGTTCAAAATCCTTGGGGTACAACAAAATTCCATACCCGCCTGATTCTCTGATTTTTTTGAGGTTGACCAACTGCAATAGTGACGGTTCACCGTTTGGTGCTTTGACTTCAATGCCAAGGAAACACCCGTCTGAACAAACCAACAGGTCAGGAATACCGCTTTTTGTATAAGCAGCACCGCCCCAATATTTCAGCAGCCACGCCCCGGTGTCCTTCAGGAACGCTTTGACCTTATTTTCAAAATTCTTTTCTGCTGCCATTTAATCACCGCCCAACTGTTCATTGAACTGTGTCTGATAGTTCAGTATTTTTTCTGTATAGTCGGTTGAATAGATGCCCTTTTCCCATAACCGGGCAGCGGCATCTTCACCCATGTTGTACGCCATCAGTACCATGTTGGTATCTTGATACCGTTCATATAACTTTCTAAGTACGAATACGCCCGCCCTGATATTTTGGTATGGGTCTGTGAAATCCGTAACCCCAAGGGTATCAGTCAACCACTGGTGATTCATTTCATTGATCTGCATATAACCATAATCATTGGTTACGCTTATAACTGACGGGTCAAAACTGCTTTCATTCTGAATCAGTGCCATGACAAGGGTAAAATCAATGTTATACCCGGTACAAAGGTAATATGTAAATTCCTGTTGTTCTTCCGGCATCTTGCAGTCAAGCGGTGTGAAATCTAAGTCACCCGCACCCCAGTCAAGGGAAATTTCCTGTGTGAAAGTTCTGTCATCATACGCCCCATATACAAGGGTTTTAGTGCTTGACCGTTCAAGTGTCTGTTCTTCTGTTTTCTGCTTGTCCTTGGTGGTTATATGAGTTTTCAGGGCATATCCTGACACATTACCAATCACCAAACCAATACCAAGTGCAGCACCAATCAGAATCAAGACCCTTTTGACCATTGCCGACTTTCTCATGCTCTTTGAATAGTTCAATTTTCATCACCCCTTTCAGTAATTTTCAAATAAATGATTCCGGGAATTATCAGAATCGCACCAAAGATGTATTCTTTCAGGTGTGCGGTAAGTGGTTCATATATTCCCATTTCAACCGCATAATCAGATGCACCAACTGCACCAATAATCAGGAACACACCAATGAACGCCATGATTCCAAATATCCAGTTAAGTATCTTTGAAAAGTTCATCTGTCAATTCCTTCCCTTCTTTTAATGCTGCAAGATTCTTTTCTTCAACCGTACCTTTCACCAGTAAGTAATAGTAAAAGCACGGTTTGGCTTGTCCTATGCGGTGAATACGCTTCTTTGACTGCTCCCACAAATCACATGACCCTTTGCCAAGTGGCAGTGTGTAATATATGATTTTGTTTGCTTTCTGATAGTTACCACCCATTGCACCCGCCTGATACTGAATGAATGTGATTGAATCATCTGCATTTTCGTATGCTGTCAGGTCTTTCTTCTGACCGTTTACAACGGAATAAGGTCTGTTCAGATCATTCAGCACCCGTTGCATTGCATCCAGTTCAGCGGTGAAGTTGTAAAACACAATCAGTCTATCTTCTGTTGATTCAACCAAGTCCCGCAAGCCTTGCAATTTTTCTTTGTGGTATTGCCCGCATAACTGCCGGGCATATAACATTTTTGTCAGGCTGTTATCACCGACCAGTTCAATACACGGGTTTTCATTCTCACTGTCTGAATCATCAAACTTGCAGTAATTCAGCGTATCAAACAACAGGTAACTGTTCTTGGTAAAATACTTGTACGCCTGTGTGGACTTAAAGAATATTTTCTGTTCAGTCTGTTCAGGAAGTTCAAGAACTTCACTTGTTTTCATAAAGATACAGCCATAACTTGCAAGTTTCTTTTTCAAGTGTTCCGTGTGCTTATACCCGGTGATAACCTCACGCTTGAACCCGTCCCCGTTCTCAACCCATTCTGTCACAACATAACTGTTGTAAAAGGCTTTCTTTGTAATGTTCCACCCCAACAACTGCACCTGTGACCACAACCTTTCATATTTCCCGGCTGTCGGTGTTCCTGATAACAAAATCACGCTTTCAGGTTTCATTTTCAGAATGAATTTTGACCGCTTGGCGGTTTCATTGGTAATAAGGCTTGATTCATCAAGCATCAGGGTAAACCCCTGTAATTTCAGTAACCAATCACGCCTGAACGCTGTTTCATAATTGATGACACCAACAATCTGAATATCCGTTTTATATAATTCCTTGGTGTCAACCAGTGTCCTGAAATTGATTGCTTCACTTTTCTTGGTCAAGTTCATCACCCTGTCACTTTGGTAATAATCTTTGAAGTGCTGCACCCAGTCATCTATCTTTGACTTCTGACAGATGACCAAGTTCACCGAATTATTCAGCAAATACATTTTTTCAGCACCTACAAAGGTTTTACCCAGTCCCATATCAAGATAATACGCACAACGGTTGAACTGTTCAGTTCTGTTCAATGCTTCTTCTTGGTGGGGCATGAAATGCAGATCATTCATCTACCCTGATACCCGTACACTGGAAGAAGATTTCAGCATCAAAGTTTGGTATTGTCTTGATAATATTCTTCTGACGGTCTGACAAGCTGCCCCACCATATCTGACCACATTCAGATTCATCAAGCACTTTCAGGTAACCGTCTGTTGTCTTGTATTCCGGGTGCTGTTCCTTTTCTTCATCAGTCATATTGTCTGACCAAATCCATTCAACAACATCCTTTGGTATCTGATTCAGTAACCACCTTGCATCAGATTCATACCAATCACGATAGGTCATATCTGACGGTTTATTGAACAGCAAGATTTTCTGTTCTTCTGTATTGAAACAACCAGCATTGAAAGATGACTTGTTCCAGTCCCCGGTGTTGCAGTCCCCGGTGTTGCAGTCCCCGGTGTTCCTGTTCCCGGTGTTCCAGTCCCCGGTGTTCCTGTTCCCGGTGTTGCAGTCCCCGGTGTTGCAGTCCCCGGTGTTCCTGTTCCCGGTGTTGCAGTCCCCGGTGTTCCTGTTCCCGGTGTTCCTGCGACCCGTGCAATTCTTTCCAAGGTTGACGATCCGCAAGACTTCATCCCACGGGATTTCACGCACGATTTCCAGTTTATCAGTGCAAGACTTGTCACCTTCTGTTCTTACCTCACCATAGGCAATGACTTCTGCAACCTTGTTTTCACTATTGAAACTGTAATAATTGAAGCAGTCAACAGCAGTCTGACAGAAGTGCATACCATGACCGCAAACATCAAGTTCCCCTTCTTCCTCAAATTTTCCGGGACAAGTGTACTGTTTAGGGTTGTAACCTGTCGGGTCACAAGTCCAATCAGGTCTGAACACTTTGAACCCATGCACTACATTCTGAACGGTATTATTTTCCATTTTCTTATTCCTCACTTTCTAAAAATGCAACAGCCTTGTCATAGTTGCGTTCTATCATTCTAAGTTCATCTTTTCCTTTTTCTTCAAGGTCACATACTGCATGATAAATTTCATCATTTCTTAGTGCCGTGACCTCATTATTTATCAGATCAGTGATGACCTGTGGTTCAAGTGCATCCAATTCCCATGATTCATCACCATATTCAGCAATGTACTTTCCACAACGGGAATCTGTAATCTTTGCCGGGTTCGGCGGTGGGTTATATGTACTAATCTGATTCATTGTCAGTGCAACACGCTTTACATAAACATCTGCACCGAACATTGAAAGTCTTTCCTGAATGTCCCTTGTCATATCAATACCGCTTGGGTCATGGTCACCTAAATGAATGATGAAACGGTTTTCCCGGTCACCCTGTCGAATAAACCGTTGTGCTGCACTCCACATTTCTGACTGTGATGTGTAACCCCTACATGAAAAATAAGGTGTGTCAAGTGGTCTGCAAGCCTGTCCGACAATATCAACCAAGGCATCCTTTTCAACCCATACTTCAACGTAGTTCGGTTGACCTTGCCACTTATCAAGCATATAAGAATATCTTGCTGAACCGATCACATCTGCCGGATTGTCCCAGTGACCATTGCTTCTAAGGTTACGGGTTCTGTCTGTGATGCTGTACCAGTCGATCAGTCCGGCAAGTCTGCCGTCATTGATAAGACTGCCTATATTCTTATAGCTGCGTTCATTGTTTGGTATATAACCACGGGCAACCAACTGATAATATGCTTGTCTAAGTGTCAGTTCATATCCCTGTGCCTGATATTCTTCAACCACCTGATTCACAAGGTTTATCAGTTCAAGACTTTTCTGCTGAAACTTAATGCTTTTATACTCAATCTTTGGCATCAGATCACCCCTTCAATTTCTGCAAAACGCTTTGCATTGATGAAATATGACCAACGGTGTTCACTGGTATGAATCGCATACCCCCAAGGGAAAACGCCCTGTTGTAACCCAAGTGCTATTGTGTTGGTGTGCTTGTGCATCAACTTAGCAACTTCATGTACTGTCAATGTTGGGATGCCATCTTCACACTTGGAAGGTTTGAAGGTCACCGGGGTTTCTTCCTGTTCAAAATAGTCAGGGGTAAGTCCAAGTGATACTGCAATATCACTTTGAACCTGTTCTGACGGTGTGGTCTTGTCATTCAGGTACATACTGATTGACCCCTTACTTTTCCCAGTCAATCCAACAACTTGTGCCTGATTGATTCCTAACTGCTGCATAGCCTGTTTCAACTTTTCGCTGAATTTCATAATTTATCACCTATCCTTTCTTTATTGTGGATTTATAATCCACATTTTAGGTAAAAAAAATCTCCATAACTTCATCATCTGTCAAATGAAGAAGTTCTTTCAAGATCATTACCTCACTTGTTTTGAACTCTGTTTCATTGTTGAGTTTTTTCAAAAACGCCTGATAAGAAACCCCAACCTGTTTAGCAACGTAAACCAATTTGAAACCACAAGCATCAATTTTTTCTCTTAATAAATTACCTTTAATCATCTTATTTTTCACCTTCCTTTTCATCATCAGGGAACGCATTGTTATTATACTGTTTCCTGATCGTTATTCTAACAACCCCTGATTCCAACTGTTCAAATGATGTTTCCTTGAACTTCTGCGGTTTGCCTTGTTTCAGGCTTTCTATGTACGCAAGATATTCAAGTTTGGTTGGAAATTCAAGAATCTGTTCAATCCATGCTGCAACTATTTTCTTCATTTCATCACCTTCTTTCTAACATGAACCACCGTCTGCACCATGAAATGCACCAACGGGATATTTCCAATCATTTATGTATATATCATCTGTTGTGAACTCACCAGTAAGTATTGAATGAATTGCTTTCCTGTCATCCCAACAGACACATGACTTTGTATCACCTATAAATTCATCAAGGTTCTTTTTGTTATCAAGGGTGAATCCAAGAACTTCTTCATCATGCCTTAGTGCTGCATAATCATCAGGAAAAAGTTCTTTTACCCCGGCAAATAAACGGGGTGTTGAAAATATGCACATCATACAACTGCATCTGTTCCAACCTATCCTGTAACATGGGTGTGGGTTTATATGATGCCGTTTCAGCAGTTCCCACACATCCTTTTCAGAATAATCAATGCAGCACCGCCATTGATGAACAATTCTGTGTGCCTTGGCTTCTGCATTGGTGCGGTGTATTTCCATTTCATTGTACTTTGACCGCCCGGCTGATTCACCACGGCGTTCACCTGACACAATCAGTATTTTCTTATCATGCTTGGTTTCTTCAAGGTTTGCCGTCACACTGTCTTGGACTGCTGCCTTTAAGTTACCGCTGCACCACCGCCCTGAATGTGTACCGCCTTTTGCCGGGAACTTGTGTCTTTTTCCACCAAGTTCTTCAAGTTCACCCAGTCGGTCAAGATTACTGACAACGGTATCTGCAACACATATTTTCAAATAAGCGGAACACCAACGCCTTGACAGGTCACCAGTCTTTGCCGGAAACTTCATTCTGTAACCATACTGTTTCAGAAGTTCTTCCATTTCTTCTGTTGCCTGTTCTTTCAGTTCCTTACATTTCAGGTAATTACTTGACAATTTGCACTGTCTGACTTCCCCAGTATCAGGGTCAATCCATTCAATCGGTTCTGATGCACCTATGCGGTACAATTCACCAAAGAAACCGTTCACCCTGTAAGAAACCCTTAACTTGATACCCTCTGCATCTGCAAGTGCTTTTACATAGTTTTGGGTACATTTCCAGTCCATACGCCTTGAAGGATGCCCGCCGTCAATATCGTGATGCCAAAACTCTATTCTTTCCTTTGGTACACCAAGTTCAAGAAGTTTTAGGTAACAAGCAACTGAATCCTTACCGCCGGAAATCAAAACGACTATCAGATCATATTCTTCAAGTGGTAAAAGTTCCGGCAAATAGATTTTCTTGAAATGCTCTGAATCAGTTCTACCGTCAACCCTTGGTTTCAATTTGATGCCCTTGCCATATATCGGTGCATCAGGAACACCTAATCTGACGGGCGTTTCCTTGGTGCAATCCGCATCTTTTATGAAATCAATCATTGCCTTTATCCTTTCCCAGTTCCTTCAAAAAGTTGTCTATTGTCAGCACACCTTAGTACAATCAGGGGTGTCTTTCCTTTATCAGATTTCACATTAAAATCTGAAAACCTGTTACACATCATTGAACTTTTTGAACGGTGCTGTTCAAACCGCCGGGGTTTCACATTAAAACCACCAAAACCTGTTGACCAACATACAATAGACAATTTTTTGAAAGAACTGAAATCCTATTCCTTGGTTCTTTTCCCCGGAACTGCTGCAACAGTTCTTTTTGAAATAGTCAGGAAGTCGGGGAACTTCCTGACCTGTGAAACAAAGTGCTGTGTCATCTCGTGCGGTTGATTCTTCCACTTAACGGTTTCTTGTTTTAGGGGTAAAGTGCCGATTGGTTCAGCCTGTTCAGTTTTCTTCAAATAGTTCTGAATACTTTGCTTTCTTGCCCTACCGTTCCTGTTTTCTTCAACTACTTTGACGGGTCATGTTTATTCTTCACACGCTCTATCTGCTATCCGGCAGCCTGACCACCATGTCACTTGCGTGTAGCCCTATCGCTTCACCCGTGTCCTTCCTACTTGCTTTGTTTCTTGTGGATTGTTCGTCCACATTTCATACTATAAACCCGTGTGGATTAAATGTCAACTATTTTTTATAAAAAACTTAAAAAAAGTTGATTTTCAATCCCCAACATAGTAAAATTACATATAGAAAGGGGGTGACAGTTGTGGTAGATAAAAAGAAGGATTTTCTGAAAATTCTTGGTAATAACATAAAAAAATACCGGGACGATAAAGGACTTTCTCAAGAAGCACTTGCCAACCTTTGCGGGTGGAATACGGACAACGCACGGTCTACTATTTCAAAGATTGAAAAAGGGACTAATGATGTCCCTACATCCAAGTTAAAGATCATAGCAGAAAAACTTGGTGTATCAGTTTGTGATCTAATGGATTGTTCAAATATTCAAGAACAGTCTGAATCTGTTGAACTGGTAAAACAAGTTTATGATGAAGAAACCAAATTTGTGATTTCTTCATTTATTAAACTGGATGCAGTTGACAGAATTAAAGTCATTGAACGAATTAACACATTACTGGATAATGAAAAATATTCTGTCAAAAAAGAATCATCAGGAAGTCAAACGGCATAATATGGGTTGACTTTTCCAAAAGGTAACTGTTGGTAACGGGTAACTGTTGTTTTTCTATACTCTATATTTTACTTTTTTATTTTTACATTAGAATTAGTACATAATCAAAATATAAGAAAATCAATTATCAACAGTTACTAACAGTTACCCTATTGATAATACTGCATTTATAACAGATACTTAAACCGTTACCAACAGTTACAACGGTTACTGAATGAAAGGAAGGTAAAAAATGTTTGGAAAAAAGAAAGAATCAGGAATACCAGTAGGACATTATGAAGGAATTGAAGGGTTTGCGACTGATTACCCTTGCAGAATTGAAGTAAAAGGTGATGTGTTTGAGATCAGAAGAATCAAGCCTGAAACTACCGTCACACTTCCAATGAACAGAATCAAGTCATTTTCAGCAATGGAAGAAGAAAAGTTCATGTTAAAATATCACGGTCAGGCAAAAAACACATCAAAATTAAAAGGTGCAAAGAAGTATTACTTGGTTGTGGAATATGACAAAGGTATGCTTGCCTTTTGGGGAACAGCAATGGAATATGGAAAGTTTCTTGATTTACAGAATAAAGGTGTTGTAGCACCTTCACACATTGAATTATAACTGAACAAAAATGAACCCCAACCGTTGCAGCGGTCAGGGTTCTTATAACTCTATACCAAGGAATAGGATGATATAGGCTATGCAACCCCAATTATATCATCCATTCCTTGAAATTTCAATCAGGAAGGAATGATATACATGGGAAGAAGAAACCCAAACGGTTACGGATGTGTGACCAAATTGAAGGGTAACCGATCACGCCCGTGGCTTGCCAAGGTCACCATATATGACGAACAGGGACACGCAAAACAAACCCCTATCGGTTACGCTGAAACAGAAGAAAAAGCCAACATTCTATTGGCTGAATATAACAACAATCCTTGGGACATTGACCGGGAAAAGGTCACCTTGGTTGTACTCTATCAGCGTTGGTCTGAAATTAAGTTACCCAAGTTAGGAAAATCAAATCAACAGTCTTTGCGTTCAGCGTTCAAGCACTGTTCAAAATACTACGGTGTGAAGTACCGATCATTGAAATCTTATCAGATGCAAGACTGCATTGACAACTGCGGGTGTGGGTATTCAACACAATGGTCAATCAAGAATCTGTTCGGTCACCTTGACCGTTTTGCTTTTGAAATTGACCTGATAGATAAAATGTATTCACAAATTACCACCGCCCCACCAATACCTGATACCACCCGTGAACCGTTCACGCCTGAACAGGTTGATGCACTGTGGAAAATAAAAGATGATCCTTGGGTCAATACCGTACTGATTTACATTTACACCGGGTTCAGACTTCAAGAATTGCTTGGGATGAAAACAGAACAGGTGAACATCAAGGAATGGTACTTTGAAGGTGGTATCAAGACCGCTGCCGGAAAGTGCCGTATTGTTCCGATACATGAACGAATCAGACCATTTGTGAAAGCGTTGGTTGATGAAGGAAACAAGTACCTGTTCACTTATCAGGGTAAAAAGTTCAGTCAGGCAAATTACTATAAGTGTTGGGGTGAAGTCATGGAAAAGATAGGTGCAGACAAGACCCCACATGAAGCACGGCACACCTTTGAAACCAATCTTGACAATGCCAAAGGCAACAGAAAATGTATTGATATGCTGATGGGTCATAAGTCAAAGGATGTGGGAAACAGGGTGTATAATCACAAGACTATTGAACAGTTACGGGAAACCATTGCCCTGTTAAAATAATATTTTTTACGCTGAACCAGTAACAAATTAGAAACAAAAAAGACGGGAAATGCCGTAAAATCAAGCATTTCCCGTCTTAAAAAATGTATTATATCATATTCGCCATCTATGTTAAGCGACATTTTCTCTGTGCTGCTGTCATATATAACAGTACTTAATAAATCATATGCCGGAGCTAATCTAATTCCTTTTAAATCCTCACTATATAAAAGAGCAATATTTTTAACATGATTATCTGTATTACCTATAAGATAATTAAATATACATAAATCCCATAGCCTTATCTGATCTTCAATTGGATTGCTTGAATAATTTTTTATTAGTTCAAATGCATCTGCTAAATAATCTTTCCCGTTTTTCTCGTATTTTTGTGACGCTGTAATTCCAAGTGCCTGTGCAAAATCCTCCTGATGAAGTCTTAATGGAACTTTCTTCCCCATTAATTCTTTGGATGTATCTAAAATCTTTCTGTCATATCTTTCAGTTGCAAATAAAAAATCATCTTCTTTATCATTAAGATTAATAATAAAACTATCTGGTGTCCTAATTCCTAGTTTTCTTGCTGTCAGCAAACATAACTGTTCATTAGCAACAATCTTTTTTAACCTTACATGGCTCTGCTTTAATATATGTGTACTTGGTGCCAGACCCGCTGGCTGATACCATTCATTATTATTCCTGTCATAATATAATCCGGTCTTTCCTGATGCCCCAGCCAATGATAAATGTGATTTAATAACCAGTTCCGCTGACTTAGTTGCACCTTCTCTTGCAAATTCCAGCAATTCTTCATGTGATAATAATCTGTAAGAAGATTCTGTTATATTCATATCACCTTCTACTATTCTTATTGCTCCCAGACACTCGCTTCCTAATTCTGAAAGAACTGATATATAATCATTTTCATCGACATGAAGCCAACCCGCAACACACCTTCTTGTATATCCTTCTGGTAAAAGACTTTCAAAGAAACATCGCGTTCTTTCCGCTGAAAAACTTCTTTCATCAAGCGGTAAACTGATTGATATTGATCTTGAAGATTTATCTTCTATATATTCCTCTGAATATGAAAATACAGCATCGTCAGAATTATGCCCTGTAATACTGCCAACATTAATCATATTTCCATTACATTCAATATATACCTCTAAATTTCTCATTATCTCCCCCTTACATCAATATTGATATCAAGTCCAAGAATCGAAATTAACTGTATTACCTTGCCAATCTCAACAGTCGGCTTACCTCTTTCCACATCTGATATAAAACTTACACTAAGACCAGTATATTCCGACAAAAATGCCTGCGTATACTTTAATTCTTTTCTCCTGTTCCTGATTATATTTCCAAGCCCCTCTGAATCAGTTATTTTCATAATATTCACCTCAACGCAAAAACAAGCCGTACGGCTTTATTATACATATTTTCTCACAAATAAAGCCGAGCGGCTTTGTTTTGATAAAAACATTATAATATAAGCCGTACGGCTTAGTCAATTTTCTTTTGTTACATAATTTCATTTTCTTGTAATGAAATAATATCCTGCAATTATTAATTGGGGTTGTGCCTTATGAGTATAGTATATATTTATCCAATCAGAACTTTTTGCCTTCAAATAAAAAACGAACCCACCCGAAGATGAGTCCGTTTCATAGTCTTAAACCGGCAGATTCTTCATACTCTCAAGACTTATAACAAGTGTTGATGTATTATGAAGAAGTGCTGAAGTTGTGGGCTGTATGACGCCCGTTACACCAAGTGCAATAAGTGCGGAATTGAATCCGACAATCACACGGTAGTTTCTGTTAATTTTCTTAATCAGACTGTCACTTAATTTCTTAAGCATAAGTATCTGGTTAAGATCATCTGCGCCGACAGTGATATCTGCAATCTCTCTTGCAATCTCAGCACCATCACTTATGGCAATACCTACATCTGCTGCTGAAAGCGCTGGTGAGTCATTAATTCCATCACCAATCATAATTACCTTTCGTCCGGCTGCCCGCTCTTTCTCTACGAACTTAGCCTTGTCTTCTGGAAGAACTTCTGAATAATATTCAGTAACTCCAACCTTTCTGGCAATAGAGGCGGCTGTTCTTTCACTGTCTCCGGTCATCATGACAACTTTCGATATTCCAGCCTTCTTAAGCCCTTCAATAACCTCCGGTGCTTCTTCTCTTAATGGATCAATTATGCATATAACTGCTGCAAGCTGACCGTTAATTGCCATATAAAGATGTGAGCAGTCATCTGGAAGACTGTCAAATAACTCCTGCTTTCCTGCTGGAATTACACATGCTTCATCTTCAAATACAAAGTGATGGCTTCCTATGATAACCTTACTTGTATTGATAAATGTTGATATTCCATGTGCAACAATATATTCAACCTTAGAATGCATCTCTTCATGCATAAGGTTTCTTCTGCCAGCCTCATTAACAACAGCCTTAGCCATTGAATGTGGAAAATGCTCCTCTAGACACGCAGCTATTCTTAACAGCTCATCTTCCGGCATTCCGTTAAATGAATATACCCTGCTTACTGTTGGCTTAGCCTTTGTAAGTGTACCTGTCTTATCAAATACGATAGTATCCGCTTCAGCAATTGCCTCTAAGAACTTACCGCCCTTGACTGTTGCACTCGCCTGACTTGCCTGTCTTATTGCTGCAAGTACCGTAATAGGCATAGCAAGCTTCAATGCACATGAGAAATCAACCATAAGTATTGACAATGCCTTAGTAGTATTTCGTGTTAACAGATATGTAAGTGCAGTTCCGCCAAGTGAATAAGGTACAAGCTTATCTGCAAGATGCTCTGCTTTTGACTCAAGACCTGATTTTAACTTCTCAGATTCTTCAATCATCCTGACAATCTTGTCATATTTGCTTGAGCCTCCGGCACGCTTAACCCTGAATACTATCTCGCCCTCTTCTACTACAGTTCCTGCAAATACAGAAGTTCCCTCACCTCTTCTTACAGGCTCAGATTCTCCTGTAAGTGAAGCCTGATTAACCATAGCCTCACCACTGATAACAGTTCCATCAAATGGGATTACATTACCCATCCGGATTATTACATTATCTCCGTCCTTAACATCTTTCACAGATACCTGTACTTCTGCATCATCTGTCTTTAACCAGACCTTATTAACGTTAAGTGACATCGTTCTTGCAAGGTCGTCAACCGACTTCTTGTGTGTCCAGTCCTCTATTATCTCACCTATACCAAGAAGAAACATTACTGAACCAGCTGTATTAAAGTCTCTTCTTAAGATAGAAACTCCTATTGCAGTTGCATCAAGAACTGGCACTTCAAGCTTTCTTGCAAGCAGTGTCCTGATTCCTTTATAAATGTACTTCATTGAAGATACCGTTGTTAATACCGCACATACCGGTGCCGGAATAAACAATTTCTTAGTCATTCTCCACAACACCTGATCTGCTAACTTCTCAGTATAGTGTGAATTAATTGCCCTTCCTGATGTTGCAAGAACATCTTCAGGAACCTCTACATTGCTGTATCTGAACCTAGCAATAGCTTCAATCACGGTTTTTCTTGAACATCTGTACTCAACGACTGCATCAGCAGTTCTCTCATACACTTTGGCATTCGTGACGCCCTGCAGATTCTTAAGATAATACTGCAAAGTATCTGCCTGTATAAAAGTCATGCCAGAAGCATCCATGTGAACGCGGATTCTTCCGGGCACATCATGCTTTATTATGAATTTCATACTCTGTTACGCTTCCTCATTTTCATCTACTGAATCAAGTACAACTTCTTCTGTGTTATACTTTGTCTCATTGATTGTCTTAGCATCAGCATATATATCCTCACAGTTTTCCTGAACAGTTGTAGCTGTCTTCATTATACATGATTTAGCTCTTAAAACTGCTGCTGTACAGTTAGTGTAAAGCTTCTTTGCGTCCTTGCTTGTAAGAATCTTAATTCCTGCTGTTCCAAATAATACACCTGCTGCGAAAAGTCCTGGTTTCTTTAAGTTATCAATTTTCATACTGTGCTCCTCTCTGTCCACATTGGACAATAAATGTTTCTTAAGTTTGACGGTTATTATATTACACATCATGTAACATTTCTACATAAATCCACTTATTGAGAAATCTTCTCAATATAGCAAAAGGAGAGATGAAACAGTTTCATCTCTCCATTGTTAGCAAATATTATTTAACTGAAACTGACTTTTTCCTGTCAACTACACTTGTTATCTTCTGATTCTTAATGTATCCGCAGGCTTCTAGCCCTGACTCAATAATTTTACTCCATTTGCTTTCTGATAAATTAATTGACGAATCATCGTTTAATCTTACAGTATAACCGCCATTATCGTTTTCATCACAAGTTATTCTGTACATATTCTTACGGTTAATTGCACCTATCTCTTCAAGTGTATTAACCATACGATATACAGTAGCAGCCCCAATCTTAGGATCTTTCTTTACTGCCTTGTAATAAATCTCTTTACAGCTTGAGCAGTCCTCTTCAAGAATTACATCAAGAAGCATAAGCCTCTGTTTAGTTATCCTGCAACCCTGCTGCTTGAGACGAGAAATAATAATGTCTTTGTCTTTATCAGGATTTCTGACCACCCGTTACCTCCTTTTAATGGCAGTGGCCTTTGCATTTACCGCAGTCGCCACCACATGTGAACGATTTACCGTTTTTCTTGTCGTGTACCATACTGCGTACAATAAGCGCAACTATAATCACTAATATAACTCCTACTATAATTGTTCCCAGCATAATTACACCTCCGATAATATATCATTTAATTACTTTGTTGCATTTAAAAGCTTCTTAGAATCAACCTTTAATGTCTTACTTTCCTTATATGGTCTGAATAACAGATAGATGAAACCAACAATTATAAGAATTGCGATTACTGTGAATACATTAAATGCTGTGTCGCCAGTAATAAGACCAGCAATCTGGTTAATTACAAGACCTACAAGGTAAGCATATCCACACTGGTATCCGATTGCAATCCAGAACCACTTAGTGTTGTTCATCTCTCTCTTAATAGCACCCATTGCTGCGAAGCAAGGAGCACAGAGAAGATTAAATGCAAGGAATGCATATCCGCTTACTACTGTAAATGTAGCTGCCATGTTAGCATATACTGTTCCCTCACCTGCTGAGTAAAGGATACCCATTGTACCAACGATATTCTCCTTAGCAACAAGACCAGTAATAGAAGCAACAGTTGCCTGCCAGTTACCAAATCCTAAAGGAGCAAATATCCATGCGATTGCCTTACCAATTCTGCCAAGAATAGAGAAGTCAATCTGATCATCTGCAAGCATTGTAAATGTTCCATCAACAAATCCGAAGTATGTTGTGAACCAGATAATGATTGTTGAAAGTGTGATGATTGTTCCGGCCTTCTTGATGAATGACCATCCACGCTCCCACATGCTTCTTAATACTGTACCAACTGTTGGAAGATGGTATGCTGGAAGCTCCATAACGAATGGTGCCGGATCTCCAACGAATAACTTTGTCTTCTTTAAGATGATACCTGAGCAGATAATTGAGAATATTCCAAGGAAGTATGCTGATGGAGCAACCCATGGAGCACCATCAAAGATAGCTCCGGCAACCATTGCTATGAATGGAAGCTTAGCTCCACAAGGAATAAATGTTGTTGTCATAATTGTCATCTTACGGTCTCTGTCGTTCTCAATTGTACGTGAAGCCATGATACCAGGAACACCACAACCTGAACCGATAAGCATTGGAATGAATGACTTACCTGAAAGACCGAACTTACGGAAAATTCTATCCATAATGAATGCTATACGTGCCATATAACCGCAAGACTCAAGGAATGCAAGGAATATGAATAATACAAGCATCTGTGGAACGAAGCCAAGTACTGCACCAACACCGGCTACAATACCATCAAGGATAAGACCCTTTAACCAGTCTACACAACCAATTGCATCAAGTCCTGACTCAAGAAGCACTGGGATACCAGGAACCCATACACCATAATTAGCAGGATCTGGAGCTGCACCATCATTGTCTATACACTGTTTTATAGCTTCCTTAACACCAGCTGCATCTGTTGTCTCTGTTGTTACACTAAGATTTTCCTCATCTTCTACATCATAATCTAATGTAAGATTAGCTGGAACTGTGTTTTCAAGTTTCTTTAATGCTGCTACTGCTGCATCTGAATCATAATCATCAGCTTCTGTATCAATAGCATCTGCATACTCTTCACCTTTATCACCAAGGCTGTCGATATATGCCCCGATGATTGCATCTGAATCACCATACTCATCAGCTACTTCTTCGTAAGCTGAAGTGCCAATTCCGAAGAGATGCCAGCCATCACCGAACACACCATCGTTAGCCCAGTCTGTTGCCCATGTACCAACTGTTGTAACTGATACGTAGTATACGATGAACATTACAACTGCAAATATTGGAAGTGCTAAGAATCTGTTAGTAACTATTCTATCAATCTTATCTGATGTAGAAAGCTTCTTCTCAGACTTCTTTGCAAAACATCCACTGATAATTGAAGATATATATGTATATCTTTCATTAGTGATAATACTTTCTGTATCATCATCAAATTCTTTCTCAAGAGTCTCAATCTCAGCTGAAACATCCGGAACATTCTTCATAAGAACTTTAATCTTATCATCCTTCTCAAGAAGCTTGATAGCAAAGAATCTCTTCTGTTCTTCAACAATATCAAGACCAAGCTTATCTTCTACTGCAGATATAGCTGCCTCAACCTTATCATCAAACTTGTGAGCAATTGTATTGAGCTTCTTGCTCTCTGCAAGCTTAACAGCCTTCTCTGCTGCTTCCTTAATGCCAGTTCCCTTAAGAGCTGATATCTCAACAGCTTCACATCCAAGGTTCTTTCCTAACTTGGCAAGGTCAACCTTATCTCCGTTCTTTTCCATGATATCGACCATGTTAACAGCCATAATAACTGGAATCCCCAGTTCCATAATCTGTGTTGAAAGATAAAGGTTTCTTTCAATATTAGTACCATCAACGATATTGATGATTGCATCAGGTCTCTCGTTAATAAGATAATTTCTTGCTACTACCTCCTCAAGAGTATAAGGAGAAAGTGAATAAATACCTGGTAAATCCATGATAGTTACATCTTTATGTCCCTTTAATTTACCTTCCTTTTTCTCAACTGTAACACCTGGCCAGTTACCAACGAACTGATTAGAACCGGTCAAAGCATTAAACAATGTTGTTTTACCGCAGTTTGGATTACCTGCTAATGCAATTTTAATTGACATTTGACTACCTCATTTCTTTTATATAAATGTTTATGCATTTGCTAACAAACATTTGACAATTCTTACATTAATTAGATTATGCTAACCTGCATGTAAAAAAAATCAGCCTACCTCTATCATCTCGGCATCGGCTTTACGAAGCGATAATTCATAGCCTCTTACTGTAACCTCTACAGGATCTCCCAAAGGTGCTACCTTTCTTACATAGACTTCAACTCCCTTAGTAATTCCCATATCCATAATTCTTCTCTTAACCGGACCATCACCATTTAACCTGGTAACTTTAACAGTCTGGCCTACAGATACATCTCTTAAAGTCATAGTTTATCTCCTTCTTATTTTAGTTTTATATAAGAACTGGCATATTCAGTCCTTTATACCATAATTTTATTAGCCATATCTTTTCCTATGGCAACTCTTGATTCCTTAATGTTAACAATGACATTACCGCCAGCTTTAGAAACAACTGTTACCACTGCTCCCGGAACGAATCCAAGATTCTCAAGAAAACGTCTTATTTCTTCCTTTCCACCAATCCGCTGGATTGTGTATGGAGTTCCTTCATCAATCATAGTTAATGGCATAAGCTCATCTCCTCTTTTTAGCATATTGATAATGTTTTTCATTACCACCTTGGTTAGTATATTCTAATGGTCATTAGATGTCAACAACTTTTGTTATATTTTTATAATAATTTTTAGAACAGATTAACCCCTGATTGATATAACCAACCAGGGGCAAAATGTGCAATCTTTTCAATATATTACAGGCAATAAATAATTATGCTAACGCTGCCCCAAGTTTTTTGCAGTTTTCAACAGCATCATCATCTGGTGCTTCCTGACAGATTACGCTGTCTGTTGCAAGAACAGCCCCTGCAGCCTTGCTTCTTTCTTCCCAGTCAGCCATCCATTCGCCGCTTCCCCATCCATATGAACCAAAAAGTGCAATTTTCTTACCGCTAAGACTTCCTTCTACCTCTGTGAACATTGGCTCAAACTCTGATTCTTCGAGATTCTCTGCTCCCATTGCCGGGCATCCGAATGCGATTCCATCATATTCAGCAACCTTTCCTGAATTAAAATCATTTGCCACAAGTACATCAACCTCTGCTCCGGCTCCTTTAGCACCTTCTGCAACCGCGTTAGCCATTGTCTCTGTATTACCTGTTCCACTCCAATAAACTACTGCTACTTTACTCATTATCCAATCTCTCCTTTTTTACTTTTTATATGCTTAAACCGTTAATGCAGATATGCTTCTGCCTCGGTCAAAGACTCTTAAATATACTTCTGTGCATTTTCTGTAACGTGCAAACATCTTCTGGCAAAATGCCTCATCACAATACACCTTCCATACCCCACAACATTTGTAATTACAGCCCTTTTGTCTTATAAACTGGATTACATCTTCCACCGGGTAACTTAAGAACAGTCCTATTTCATGTGGAAAGCATGTGTTCTCCCCCACTCTCTGTTTAAGATGCTTGATGCTTGCTCCAACTTTATAATCTGTATATCCAAATGCTTTCAGTACATTCTGTACTGCTGGCTGTGACAAATCCTTCTCTAATCTGTCAGGTCTGAACACATATAAAAGTGCACTCTTTTCATTTCTCTTTAAAAATGTAACATACACGCCTTTGGCGTTAAGTTTTCTGTTAACACTTGCAAGCTCTCTCCTAAAATCAGATATGTTATCATATCTGTAATTAAAAAGGTTGCCCGTCTTTAATCCGGCAAGCGTCGGAGAACACTCTTTTATAACTTCCCGCTCAATTCTTCCCAATACATCTGTACAGACCATTTTTCTTTTCCTTCCATATTGCACTTTATTCTCTTCTTTATCAGCATGCCCTGCTTTCGCTTAAATATGTTTCTAAAACACTTGTAAGCGATGCCGCACTGCTTGAATGTGTTCTTATTATATTTACATCATTCTTCTTAGCCTCTGTAACAGCTGATAAAACCATCTTATGAGAAACCGTATTAGTAAACAGTATCATAAGATCCGGTGTTCCAATCTGCTTGGAAAATCCACTTTTTTCCTTAACAAATACCTTCGCCTTGCAGCCGTGTTTCTTACATATCTGCTGATACTGGCGTTCCATACATTCATTTCCACCAATAATAACTACGCTCATATTCTCGTCCTTTCATTTGTCTTACTCTTGTTAGCTTTGTCTAACTCGCATTTATAAAATAACGGATATCCTAACTGGATACCCGTTACGTCAGTTAGCTTTAACTAACTATTAAAATATCATCTTTGAATGTTTATGTCAATACATTTTTACAAATTATCTATCAAATGGTGCATCGTCATCATTATTGTCAAAGTCATCAATATCCATATGACCATCTGAATGGTCATGACCGTCAATCATATTCTCTCTGTTGACAACTCTCTTGATATCTCTCTGCTTCTCCACAAGATCTGATAACAGCTCCTTAGTAGCCTTAGGCCTCTTGATATTCTTAATCTCAAAGTCACCCATTGTCTTGTCTCCAGAGCATACTTTAATAGTTCCTACTCCGACAAGTCTCTGCATGAATGAGCGTTCCAATGAAATATCCATAATCCGATACAGTCTTACCTCATCATCTTTAATGCTGAAAAATCCTTTGCTTATAAAGAATCTGTCCTTAGATACACTGTATCTTGTAAATGACCATGGAAGTCCGAGGAAGAGAATTCTCTTCCTGTCCTTCCATAATATATCTGTGCTGACTTTATCTCTTGCCATAATATCCCCTCCAATTCTAATGGCACACTGCTGACATATTCTATGTATTACTTGAAGTACTTAACACCAGATTCGAATATCTTAATATCCTGCTCACCATATATATTAATAGCAACACTGTCGCCGCGTCTCTCAGAATGTGCCATCTTACCGAAGCATCTTCCGTCTGGGCTTGTGATACCTTCAATAGCCATGTATGAACCATTGATATTCCACTCTTCATCCATAGATACATTACCGTCAAGGTCACAGTACTGTGTAGCAACCTGTCCGTTAGCAAAGAGCTTATCAAGCCATTCCTTAGGAGCAACAAATCTTCCTTCACCATGTGAAGCTGGGTTGCAGTATACTCCGCCAAGTTCAGCATTAGCAAGCCATGGGCTTAAATTGCTGACAACCTTAGTATATACCATCTTAGATATATGACGGTTAATTGTATTAAATGTAAGTGTAGGTGACTGTGCATCCTGTCCTGTAATCTTACCATTAGGTACAAGACCAAGCTTGATAAGTGCCTGGAATCCATTACAGATACCAAGTGCAAGACCATCTCTCTCATTAAGTAGCTTCTCAACTGCTTCCTTCATCTTGGCATTACGGAATGCTGTCGCAAAGAACTTGGCAGAACCATCTGGTTCATCACCTGCTGAGAATCCACCAGGGAACATAATAATCTGTGCCTGGTTAATAGCCTTCTCAAATTCATCTACAGACTCTCTGATACTCTCAGCATCAAGGTTCTTGAATACCTTAACGATTGTATCAGCACCGGCTCTTTCAAATGCCTTGGCACTATCGTACTCACAGTTAGTTCCTGGGAATACCGGGATAAATACTGTTGGCTTGGCAACCTTATTCTTGCATACATGTACGCTTGGTGCTTCATATAACTTGCTTTCAACCGGTGTAGTTTCCTTAGAAGCCTTAGTTGGGAATACACCCTCAAGGGTATCAGCCCATACGCTTAATGCTTCTTCTACATTAATTGAAACTTCCTTGTATGTGAACTTACCATTATCCTTAACAGTACCAACCTTAGTATAAGCTGTAGTAATCTCACTAAGCTTGTCCGATGGAACTTCTGCAACGATACAGCCATAAGCTGGTGCAAAGAGGTCATCTTCCTTAACGTCTGCGCTGATCTCAAAACCTAACTTATTACCAAATGCCATCTTGCTGAGTGCTGGCACAAGTCCGTTAGCATCAAGAACATATGCAGATACGATTGCCTTCTTCTGGATAAGCTCATGTATTGCACTGTAGAGTGCCTTAACCTGTTCGAAATCTGGAAGATCATACTGATTCTTCTTAATATCAAATCTGACTAATACATCACCATCATTCTTAAGTTCAGGAGTAATAATATCTCCTTCCTTAGCTACATCAATAGCAAATGAGCAGAGTGTTGGTGGAACATCAATATGTTCAAATGTTCCTGACATACTGTCCTTACCACCGATTGATGGAAGTCCGAATCCCATCTGTGCTTCATATGCACCAAGAAGTGCAGCAAATGGCTGGCTCCATCTTTCTGGATCTTCTGTCATTCTTCTGAAGTATTCCTGATATGTGAATCTGATCTTACTGAAATCACCACCGGCAGCAACAATCTTAGCTACAGAATCTGTAACAGCATATATTGCTCCATGATATGGGCTCCATGATGAAAGATATGGATCAAATCCATAAGACATCATAGTTACTGTATCGCATGAACCCTTAAGCACTGGAAGCTTTGCAACCATGCTCTGTGTCTCTGTAAGCTGATACTTACCACCATATGGCATATATACTGAACCGGCTCCGATAGAACCATCAAATCTCTCAACAAGTCCCTTCTGTGAGCATTCGTTAAGGTCTGCTAAAGTCTTTAACCACTTACCTCGTACATCTGTAACCTTAACCGGCTTAAGGTAATCGTCTTCCTGTGAAGGAATATCAACTACAACCTTAGTCTCCTGATGAGCACCATTAGTATCAAGGAATGCTCTTGAAATATTAACGATATCCTTGCCTCTCCAGTTAAGAACAAGTCTTGGTTCTTCTGTTACAACAGCTACCTCAACTGCCTCTAAGTTCTCCTCAGCAGCATACTGAAGGAATTCCTTGACATCCTTAGGATCAACAACAACAGCCATTCTCTCCTGAGACTCTGATATAGCAAGCTCTGTTCCATCAAGACCTTCGTACTTCTTAGGAACTTTATCAAGATCTACCTTAAGACCTGCTGCAAGCTCACCAATTGCAACGGATACACCACCTGCACCAAAGTCATTACATTTCTTAATAAGCTTAGTAACCTCTGGTCTTCTAAAGAGTCTCTGCATCTTACGCTCTGTAGGCGCATTACCCTTCTGAACCTCAGCACCACAATCCTCAATAGACTTCTCTGTATGAACCTTAGATGAACCTGTAGCTCCGCCACATCCATCTCGTCCTGTTCTTCCACCAAGAAGAATAATGATATCTCCCGGGTCAGAATTCTCTCTCTTAACTGCACTTCTTGGAGCAGCAGCTATAACTGCACCAATCTCCATTCTCTTGGCAACATAATCAGGATGATATATTTCCTTAACATATCCTGTAGCAAGTCCGATCTGGTTACCATAAGAGCTGTATCCGTGAGCAGCACCTGTGACAAGCTTTCTCTGTGGGAGCTTTCCATGAATTGTCTCTGATACCGGAACAGTAGGATCTGCTGCACCTGTAATTCTCATTGCCTGATATACATATGTACGTCCTGACAATGGATCTCTTATAGCACCACCAAGACAAGTTGCTGCGCCACCAAATGGCTCAATCTCTGTTGGATGGTTATGTGTCTCGTTCTTAAAGTTAACAAGCCATTCCTCTGTCTTTCCATCAATCTCAACTGGAACAACAATTGAGCAGGCATTAATCTCATCAGATTCTTCCTGATCAGCTAACTTGCCCTCAGCCTTTAACTTCTTAGCACCCATAAGTGCGAGATCCATAAGGCATACGAACTTGTCCTTACGGTCCTTATATATTTCTGCTCTGTCTGAAAGATACTTGTTATATGTAGCTTCCATAGGGGCTTTATAGAATCCGTCCTTAAACTTAACATCTGTAAGCTCTGTTGCAAATGTTGTGTGACGGCAATGATCTGACCAGTATGTATCAAGTACTCTGATTTCAGTCATAGAAGGATCACGCTTCTCAACACTAGCAAAATGCTCCTGAATGAACTTAAAATCCTTAAATGTCATGGCAAGTCCTAAAGAATCATATAATTCCTTTAACTTATCCTCTGGCATATCCTTGAATCCGTCAAAATAAATAACATCAGCAGGAGTCTTGAACTCAGTAACTAAAGTTTCTGGAATATCCTCTGCTGCCTGTCTTGAATCAACAGGGTTAATGCAGTGTTCCTTAATCCTGTTCTTCTCCTCATCAGTAACAGTTCCTGTCAGTACATAAGTTACAGCCGTCTTGATAACCGGTGTCTCATTCTCGTTAAAGAACTTAACACACTGTTCTGCAGAATCAGCTCTCTGGTCGAACTGTCCTGGAAGATACTCTACAGAGAACACGAAATCGTCCTTTCCCACTGGAAATGTTCCCTCATAAACATCATCTACCGGTGGCTCAGAAAAAACAGTAGTAAGTGCTTTCTTATATGTTTCTTCTGAAAGATTCTCAATATCATAACGGATAAGAACTCTTACATCTGTAATAGTCTTTATTCCAAGATATCCTCCTATCTCCTCAAGTAATTCTTTCGCATTAACTGCAAATGGTTTCTTTTTCTCGACAAAAACTCTCTTTACGCCGCTCATATCTTCCTCCTGAGATTAGTTATATTAATTATTAATATTTAACCATTGTATCACAATAAAACATATTTTCAAACAACTATTCATGCATTCTTCTTATTATCTTGTAAACAACCTGATTACCCATTACGGTAGGACCTGTATGTGCGAAGAAAACAATACCGTCTGTCTGTGATATTATCTCACTCTTAACAGTACCCTCGCATGGGTCAAGAATCTGTGCTATAAGCTCACCATGATATACAGGATCACCCGGCTCTTTAAGTCTCTTGTAAAATCCTGCATCATAAGTCTTGACTGCCATAAGGTCAAATTCGTTGATAACACTTGCAATATATCCACTGTGATTGTTGTACTTAAGTATACCCATTCTGGTTAAAAACCTGAGAACAGATGACACAGCCTGTCTTGCAGATTTCTCATCAATCATATCTGTGCTGTTAGTATATATTGAAAACGCATTAGTACCATTCATCTGCCAGTTATAATTTAGTGTCACTGTATCCATTGGCTTCGGCTTTCTAATAACAACGTACTGAAGTCCAAACAGATTGGCAAGACTTGCACTCTGAAATCCTGTATCCATCATCTTTACATGAGGAATAAAATCACCCGGCATATAAAAGCTCGCAAAATGTATGCCATAACTGTAACCCTTAATTCTGTCAAAAAGTGTTCCTGCTATCTGCTTGGTTGTATCTCCATTAACATCCCCAGGAAAAGCTCTGTTTATATCAGAATTATCTGTAGGCCAGAATCTCTTTCCAACATTCATGGAAAATCTGTTAACAGATGGGATAACAAGAATCTCATGATTGTGCGATATTGCACCATGAGCCTCAAGCTCTTTAAGTGCCTTAACAAGCTGCGAACATATATACAGCTGCTGTATCTCATTACCTCTTAATGCACCAACAATACATGCCGACTTCTCACCACCGCCGAATCTGTAGCCTTCTATCTGATAATCTTCTCTATATATACCCTTTAACGAATAAATAATCTCTTTCTTCATTATCTGCCACCATAAACTCTTGCTATAAGAGCCCCCTTATGTACTACCGGATTCTCTCTTAATGTAAATATAATTCCATCTGTAGGCGATTCAATTCTCTGGATTATTCTTCCCTCAATAGGTTCGATAATATCTCCTATATGCGTTCCAATTCCAATCCTTCCCATAGAATCAACTGCTGATACGAATATTCCGCTTTCCTTAGCAGTAAGAAATGTAACCTCACCCTCTGTAGAGATAATAGGTTCATTCACTTCTTTCGGCTCATCATCCCATATCCCCATATGAGACATAAGGTTAAATATACCATCAACAATATCCCTGCAATACTTTGGCGTAATTCTGTTTCCAACACCCATCTCCGTAACAAGAGTAGGCACACCAAGATGATTAAGACTATAGGCAAGAGTTGCATCAAGCACAGTAATAGACGAATATATCCACACAAATTGTGCATTCATCATCTTCGCATAAGGAAGAAGCTTTTCCTGCGTATCATCATTAATTCTTACCTGTGGCATCTCATTTACAAATATATTGCTTGAATGGATATCAATACACAGATCGCTTCCAATAATATCTTCAATAATACCTGCTGCCACATATTCAGCCATAGCACCATTGTTATCGCCAGGGAAAACCCTGTTCATATCAAGGTCAAACATAGGAATTCCTCTTGAACCTGTATCAAGTCCAAGAGGATTAATATCTGGATAAATATCTACAATTCCTTTAAGCTTATTCTTCTCTCTTTCAATCCTTCTGATAACCTCATAGCAGATATACTGTCCGTCAAGTTCATCCCCATGAGTGCCTGTAACTATAGAAATCCTTGGCATATCAATGCCGTTTTCTTCATTCATAAGTCTGTTCTTTCTTACTACCAGCCTTTCATGCACCGGCAATTCCACCGAAACAACTTCTTCTATCATAATACTCTCCCTGTAATATACTTATTCATCATAATCCCTAAGAATAATCGTGCTTGGCGTCTTCTTAACAATAATATGTGAAAATACAGAACTTGGCATGTAAGTCTTATCATCCATATATATCCTGCTTCCCGGATATATATGATTCTTTACTTTAACAACTGCTCTCTCTGAATCTCTTATAAGATTGTATAATGCCTTGCTCTTTTCTTCAAGCTTGGCTTTCTGAGCCATCTTTACAATCTTTGACTGGGTAACTCTCAATGCCATTTTACTATCATACTTTTCAGGCATGTTCTGTTTAATCATCTCAAACTTCTTATTAGCCATTTCAAAAGTTTCAATCTGTCCGTCTACTTCCTTAAGTTCCATAATAAGTTCTGCATATTCTTTTCTGATTTCTTTGGTCGAACCAACCCTCAACAAAGTCTTTACATTGCTTTCATGTCCACATGATGTAGTACTGATTCCCATAACACCAGTTACATCACCACCTATAATAGAACCTATGGGTCCCTCAACAAATATCCTGCCATATGTAAGCACCCTGCAGTTAAGAATATAATTACACTGTAAGTCTCCTTTGGCAATAACCTCTGTATTCTCAAAAAATCTGCCTGATATATTTCCCCCTGCCTCGATTTTTCCTGAATTCTTAGTATTAACACCATCCTTTAATACAATATCTTTCCCAGCAATAAGTGTTGCTCCCTCAACGAAGCCTCCAACATATATACTTCCCATGGCATGAACTGTTACACCACTTCTCACACTGCCTGTAATATTAACATCCCCGTTAAAGTCAATATTCCCCATGCTCATATCTAGATTACCATTAACCTCATATACATTAACAACACTTAAATCATAGTTACAGTATTCAATCTTTCCAGATATTGCAGCATAAGTTTCTTTACCATCATCAGATGTCTTAAAGCCCTTACCATGCAGTCTTGGCTTTGGTTTACCCTGCTTAGGAACAAGCAGCTTTCCACATACATCAAAGCCAAACTCCCCTTTAGTCGGCTCATGATATCTTGCCAGCAGATCACCCTCATTAACCTTTTCAAATCTCTTCTGGTTAAAGTAATCAATAGAACCATCTTCTCTTACTGTAGGTCTGTTATTATTAATTGCATCTGTATCAAAGAAAAACTCATAATATCCATCTTTTCCTGCCTCTACCGGTTTACCAAAAGCAACTTCAACAGGCTGGTCATATATTTTTTGTAAAATCATCCATCGAATTTTTTCTTCATCTATTCCCGTCTTAATTCCATTAAGCGATAGCTTATTCATGACTTCATCATATGTATATCCTTCATCACATTTGCCAAGCCTGACTGATGCGCTCATATTATCATCTGCAATATATACATAAACCTCATGTAACTCGATATCATCTATATCAGCTGTTTCATTAACTATTTCTGTATTGCTCATGCTGTTCCCCCTTTCCGAAGGTCTTATCCATTCATTATCAAAACACTGTACTGTAATAGCTGCATCTTAACATCCATACTTAAGCAGCCCATCCAGATTACTTCCCCTCTCAAGTGCAAGTCTTATCTTCTCCATCTCTTTAAAGGTATATCTTGGATCAGCATATAAAGAAACATCTACACCGCTTGTAAGTCCCATAAGAATTTCCTGTGACTGCAATTCATTAAGTGCAGGCTTCTCGTCATTCCATTTATCAGAAATTCTGTGTCTTGCCTCTTTCATGCTTACCGCATCAATAAACGGATCTGCATATTCAGAAACATCTATTCCTTCTTCAAGTCCAAGTCTTATCTGCTTCATCTGTCCTGATGAAAATCCAACCATGTTATACGGAGTAACATCTATCCCCTCCTCAAGTCCAAGTCTGATCTGTTCCATCTGTTTCCCATTATATTCATGAAGCAGATACTTAGTTATGTCGACACAGCTGTGTATTCCCAGCCTTATCTCATTGAGCTGATATTCATCATAATTATCCTCAACAAAAAATGTAAGGTCAATATCTTCTTTTTTTGCAAGTCTTATCTGTCTTAATACCTCTCCTGAATAACCAAGCTTTGCATACCTGGTCAGATCATAATTAAGCTCTGATGCAAGCCTTATCTCTCTCATAACAGAATGACTGAACTTAGGATTACATATATCATCCATATTCATTCCGCTACGCACAGCCTGCTTCAGTTCTTCCATCTGCATATAATCATACTGTGCATCTGCAAATCTGCTTACATCAAGTTTTTCTTCCAGACCAAGTCTTAATGCTTTCATCTGGGCAGCGTTAAATTCCTCTTTGCAATACACACTCACATCAACGCCATTCTCAATTCCTCTGATAATCTCAATAGTCTGTAATTCATCAAATCCCAGAGACTGCCAGACCTGCTTGTCTACAGTTTTGTTTTCTATATTCTTATTAATCTCTTCCACGTTCTGCATAAGCCCATCTCCCATAATCAAAACAAATCATCATATATCCGGACCTTAATAATATCTGTCTAAATTCTATCACACATACAGTCCGACTACAAGTTCTAACATTGTACATTTTTTATCAATGCCCTATATATCCTGTTCCGTCCAGAAATCCTTAATACATTTATAAGCATTACCCAGACTGACTGGAAATATCCTGTTCCACTCTCTTGGATACATACGCTCATATTCACCAGTCATGAATCTGTCGTCCAGAAGTGCAATAACGCCCTTATCCGTATCCGTCCTTATAACCCTTCCTGCTGCCTGAAGCACCTTATTCATTCCCGGAATAACATAAGCATAAGAATATCCATTTTTACCAAACTCATCAAAATAATCCCTTAAAATGTTACGCTCCCTGCACACCATCGGAATCCCTGTTCCGACAATGACAGCTCCGATAAGGCTCTCATCCTTTAAGTCAATTCCTTCGGAAAAAATTCCTCCAAGCACACAGAAGCCTGCAAGTGAAGCCCCTTCTGGAAGTTCCTCGTAAAATGCTGATAAGAAATTTTCCTTGTCAGCCTCCTTCATAAACCTTCCCTGCACAAGCACATTTACACAGCTTTCTGGTAAAAATGTATCTTCCCCACCACATTCGACCACATTAACACCATTTTCCCACCTGAAGCACTCAAGAACACTCTCCATGTAAGAATATGACGGAAAGAACACCATATATCTGCCGCTTCTGCCAGAAATCATATGCATAATATAATCATGTACCTTGGCATATTCCCTTGCATTTCTTCTTGTATAACGGCTTGTCACATCAGTTGCCACAACAATTCTCTTATTATCAGGTTCAAAAGAAGAGTGTGCATACACCGCTCTTTCTGATACATCACCTGAAAGCATTTCCTTAAAATAATTGACCGGAAGCAGCGTTGCCGAGAAGAACACCGTGCTTCTACCCTGTGAAAGTCTCTCACTTATGTTGCCAGACGGGTCAACACAGTACAGATGTACAAGAAAGTTTCCATCATTATCATGCTCATTATAATAGACATATTTTTCATCAGCACAGTCATACATATTAAGAAAATGTCTCACTGCAAAGAAAAACTCGAGCAGCTCGTTAGTCACAGGCTCACCCTTATGCCTTTCCATAAACTTCTGCATAAGTCCCATGACACGCTCAAGGCTGGCTAGAAATGTTCCAAGACCACTCACAACCATGAATGTATCGCACTGTCTTTTATATTCAAGCAACTGCTTGTTACATCTGTCAAGTGCGCCTGCAAGCCGTTTGTCCATCTCTTTGACAAGTTTCTTAGCCGCAAGAAAATCTTCTTTTTTCAACACTGCACTGTACATTTCTCTTGCTCTGTCCACAAGGTTATGTGCTTCATCCACAAGAAACACATAATCACCCTTCGCACCATTGCCAAAATACCTCTTAAGCGACGCATCCGGGTCAAATACATAATTATAATCACATATAATTCCATCACACCAGTACGAAACATCAAGTGACATCTCGAACGGACAGACATTATGCCTGTTGGCATATTCCATGACATTATCTCTTCCGATAACCATCTGGCTCGTTATAATGTCGTACACAGCATCATTAATCCTGTCAAAATGCCCCTTGGCATAAGGACATGCCACGGGGTTGCAGTTTCGCTCATCAAGTGGACATATTTTGTCCTTCGCTGTAAGAGTAACAGTTCTCATATGAAGCCCGTTATCCCTCAGAATGGCATAAGTATCCTCCGCAACAGTCCTTGTTATAGTCTTTGACGTCAGGTAAAATATCTTATCTGCCATCTGCTGACCAAGTGCCTGCACAGCCGGGAACACAGTAGACAGCGTCTTTCCGACACCTGTAGGTGCCTGAATATACAGATTCTCACTATCTTCAATAGCCCTGTATACACTCACGCACAGATTCTTCTGCCCCTCCCTGTATTCATAAGGAAACTTAAGTTCTCTGATTGATTCCGTCCTTTTATGCCTCTCATCAAATGTATAATCAGTCCATCTCTTAAAGCCTGTAATCAGCTTATTAAACCACTCTTCAATTCTTTCAAATGTATATTCTTCCAGAAACTTGTTGATTGTCTCAGGCTCAGGAGTAACGTAAGTCATCTGGATTCCAATCTTTGACAGCTTCTTCTGGCTTGCATATATATAGCCATATACCAGTGCCTGGGCTTTATGCACATAGACCGGTTCCTTCAGCAGAGAAACATCTGTCTGCATAGTCTTTATCTCATCAATTATTGCATCGCTCTCCGGCTCTTTATTGCCATCCTCGTCATAATTAATATCTGCAATAATACCGTCAGCCCTGCCTTCAACCTGTAATACATACTCAATCCCTAAGTCAGATACAAGCGGTATCTCAATCTTTAAAGGCACTTCCGCATGATACATAGTTCCCATGCTGTGCTGGATTTTCCTGTGAATCCTTGCCCCCTCCTGCATGATTTTCACATCATTGCTGCCTGTATTCCTGTTGTCAATATCACCTTCTGCACACATGAATTCCACAAGATTTCTTACAGATATTCGAAAGCAGTTTCCATTTACAGAGTACATACTATCTCCATTCAATAATGTTCTTCAATATCGTATATATAGGCATTGCCTGTCTTTCCGACTCTTTTAACCTGTTCCATGTAATTAAGCATTGCAAGTACACTGGCAGCAGTCTGCCTGTCAATATGCGCTGCATTTGCAAAATCCGCTGAAGTAAAGTTCTTCTCAAGCCCTTCTGGTACAAACTGCATATAATCCTGCGGACAGTCCAGTTCAACTATCTTTCTTATTCCAACAGGAATGCGGTCATAACGCACACTTCCGCGCTTCTTATCGTAACTCCAGCCATTAAGAAGCTTATATTCTTCCATATCAATCAGCAGCAATGTAACCTTAAGATTCTGATTCTTTAAAAATGCTTTAATCTTATACAGCTCAAACATCGCGTCATACACAGAACATCGCTTCGGAGACTTTCTTCTGGAAGTAATGTCCCCTGTTTCCGGCTCAATCCAGCTTAAATACTTCTCATACGGCATCGGATACACAACCCTTACCTGATATTCATTCAGGAATACTGACAGCTTATCCCTTAACTTGTTAAGCTGCCTCGTCTGAATCTCAATTATCCCATGCTCGTTATATATATCTGCAAAATAACCATCTATTGCAACCTCATGATTATCCTCATCAGGTTCATAATACATTTTTAATACTGCATGCAGCGTCTTTTCCGACAAAGTACCTATCCCCTTGTCATTATGGCTCTTACCGATTATCTTCTCTTTCGCCGCGTCAAAAGCCTGACTGTCTATATATTCAACTGGTTCTGCTGCAGATTTCTTTTTTGACATTGTGTACCTCGTATCAGATATATGTTATCATTGATAACAAGTATCTTACGAATACCTAAAAAAATCAAGGCATTTACCGATATAACCTATATAAATCCAATTAAGAACAGGAGAAAAACATGATATCAATAAGCATGTGCATGATTGTAAAAAATGAGCAGGACATTCTTGCAAGGTGTCTTGATTCATACGCAGGAACTTATGATGAATTGATTATTGTAGACACAGGCTCAACTGACAATACTAAAGAAATTGCCGCTCACTACACCGATAAAATATATGATTTTGAATGGATAAATGATTTTTCAGCCGCAAGAAATTTCGCATTTTCCAAAGCTGGATGTGACTACATATTCAGTGCTGACGCAGACGAAGTGCTTGATGATACCAACAACTACGCATTAAGAGAATTGAAACATATGCTTCTTCCAGAGATAGACATTGTCCAGATGTATTATGTCAATGCATCAGAATATAATTCTGTATACAATGCACACAAAGAACTCCGCCCGAAGCTTTTCAAAAGGCTCCGTCCATTCACATGGATTTCACCAATACATGAAACAGTACGGCTCACGCCAATCGTATATGACAGTGACATTGAAATTCTTCACATGCAGTCGGGCGACCATAGCAAAAGAGACTTTTCAACATATTTCAAAGCATTTGAAAAAGGTATCCACATTGAAGATTATGTAGTTACCATGCTGTGTAAAGAGCTTCTTATATCCGGTGAAGATTCCGACTTTATTGCTTTCAGGAATATATTTGAAAATGTTCTTTCCAAAGAAGGCAGAAGCAATGATTTAATGAAAGAAATCAACTGTATTCTTGCTAAGATATATATGGCAGACGGTGACACTGACGCATTCTTTAAGACCACTTTAAAAGCAGCTGCCGACAATCCTCCTGCTGAAATGTGTCTGATTCTAGGAACATTTTACATGAACCAGACAGACTATGAAGAAGCTGTGCTGTGGCTGTATAATGCTGCATTTGAGACAGAAAGCATACTTGATGTGGCAAGCAGCGGAAACAAGCCTTTATCTTTGCTTGGTAAATGTTTCGAGGAACTTGCCGCAGCAACAGACGACCCATACATGGCTGCCCAATATAACGAAATGTCAGCCGACTATTATAGTCAGGCAGAAAATTGGAAGCTTCCGGAAGAATAAGAAAAAGCCTTAGGAAAATGTAATCTGAGCATCACATTTTCACTAAGGCTTTTTAATTATTTACTTATCATCATCAACATCAAAGAGCTTCAACTCTTCTACATCATTCTTACCTGACTTATCATCTCCATAAGAGACTGTGTCAGTTGATGTATCAAGTTCCGCGTAGCTGTCATCTTCGTCTGATTCGTACCCTTCAATTACTTTTTCAGTGTATTCATCAAGGTCAACACCATCCTTTGACGCCATGTTAAACACCTTCTTCACTTTCGCAAGCTTAGAGCAAAGAACAATAGTAATCACTATAAATACCGCTATTATCAGTCCAAGTATTAATACTATCATCAGCCAGAATCTGCTGTTTCCTGATGTTTTTCCATTATCAGTCTTAACATCAGCATTAGCAGTGTCAGATTTCACAACAGAATACGCCTGAATCGAGCCATCACTTACCCTGTATCTGAACCATCCCTTCTCTCCAAGAGAGCTTACTCCGTAGAACAGGCAGTACTGTCTGTCAGCGTCCATAAGCACCTGCACCTCTTTACCATTCATGGTAAACCTTGTAAGTGCATAACCTGCCGGCTTCTCCAACGAGTTCGTTATAGGCAGAACAACATATGTTATCTCTGGTTCTGCAACAGTATTGTATGGTGAAAATGTTTTCGCAGTCTCATCATAGATGTAGAACCCGCCTTTTCCATCTTCACTTTCAAGATACATAAGGATAAGACCTGTCTTTATGCCTTTAACCGCATTTATCTTCTGACCATTATAATCGTAGTCAATCTCCTGATATCCATCTGGAATTGTGATTCCTGAATAATCCTTTACAACAGAATACTTCCTGCCATCTATCGTCACAGTTCCATCATTATTAACCGCCTGTGATGCATCTTCTGTAACAGCTTCTGTCTTTGACTCAGCCTCTGTTGTTGCTTCCTGACCATCCTCAAGTCTTGTTGTATATATTATATATTTCTTAACTGAACCATCTTCTGCAGTAACAGTAATTGTTGTTGTATTACTTCCCGGGTCCATTCTTCTACCGCTTATGCTTATCTTGGCAGCACTGTCATTAGCGGCAGCACTTACAACAAGCTCTGTAACATCAGCATCAACAGTTGCATTGTATGTTGTCCTGTCTGGTGAAAATGCTGGTGAAAGCGTTCCCGGACTTATCTGCAGGGACTTTAATGTGTTGTCTGAGGAATAGCTGGCTGGAGCTTTTGCTGTGACCTTTCCTGATGATGCGCTACTGATTGTTGCACGTTCTCCATTAACAGATATCTTTGCATCTCCTGCAACGCTAAGTGTTGTTGTTCCTGCGGCAATAATTTCAAAATTCTGCGAAATTGATACTGTAGATCCACTCGTCATCTCAAGAGCTGAAAACATCACAACTCCACTATTAGCTTTATCAACCGGACGAATTATAGAATTATCATAAGAAACATTAATTGTCGCTCCATCTATGTCTTTATCAGCAGATATAGTGACTGTTACTGTAACTTCACTTCCAACTGTACCACTTGCCGAACTAATAGATACAGAAACCTGCTCATCAGCCTTTGCATAATATGCAGGAACTAATGATATACCCATTATAAATATTCCTATAAAGGCAATTAATCTTTTTATATTTTTCATAGTAATCCTTTCATATGTTACTTACTGATTCACATCTCCTAAACCTAGAATATATCTCTTTATAACAACAAAATCGAATAAATCTATTTCTCCATCTTTATTACAATCTGCAGCCTTCCAATATATTCCGGATGGTTCTGAAATTCCCAATATAGACCTTTTAACAACTACAAAGTCAAACAAATCAACTTCTCCGTCACCATTAGCATCCCCATATAAAACAATCTCATATCTGCTGACCTCTTCGCCAGAAGAATTATATGTTATAAGAATATCTCCAGTACCGACTAATCCATCCTTCTCATTGCCATTCTTATTAAGTATCTTAGAATAAGCACCATTATAATTATCAATCTTATCAAGCACATCCTGGACATAACCTGATACAGTTAAACCACTTATGTATTTTTCATCCTCATCAACAGATAATGTTGTTGAAAATCCCGGATAAGCAACATCCGGTTCTGGATCTGGTTCCGGTGTTGGATCAGGTTCTTTATCCTGTCTTACAACAGTTATAGTATAGTCCTGATCATCGCCATTAGCTGCCGTAACAGTAATTGTAATATCATTACTTCCAACTGAAAGATCATGATACCCCAGTCCGCTTACATCTGCTGAAGAATCGAGTGTTGAACCCCCAACATATACTGATGAAGTCTCATAATCCACAATCAGACTATATTCTGTCGTATAGTAACTGAATGTTGGCGTTATAGAATAATCTTCAACATACAGGCTCTCAAGTCTGTTATTAGGGCTACCATTGCCTGTAGGTATCTCGCACACATTTTCAGGCATATTCTCATATACAGGTATTCTGAATATAAATGCTATATTATTCTTGTTACTGTCACTATAGCCCTGTGCGCTCTTAACTGATTCACTTCTAGGTGCAAGAACATTAGTCATATACTGGTGACCTCTTCCTGTCATATCAAATTTTTCATAATAAAGAGTATTCTGACCTCTGTTTATGTAACTTTTTCCAAGATATATTGCCCCACCAACAATGGACTTCATTCTCGTATTCCATGGTCTCAATGTCTCTGAATCAGTTCTTGAAGCATACCTGAGACCATTCTGTACCGCTGTCAGTCCACCGCTTGCATAAGCTCCTATATTATAGTAATTGTAATAACCCCAGTAGCCAGACTGTGTTCCTGATATACTGCTTCCATATCCGCTGTTTCCCTGCTCCTGTAATATTCTTGAAGCAAGATGATATGGGCTTACACCTGATTTCTGCCCAGCAAGAAGCAAACCGGTTATATATGTATAATCATTACCTTCATATGATAGATTATGGCTTGAATTCTCCATAAAGGTGCCATCAACCATGCTCTCAAGACCACTCTCATCCTGCAATGAACCATCAAATGAAAGATTCTCGAACATAAATATATTATCTGCATTAAGGAAATTTCTAGGATCAAGTGCATATTCAACAAGTGCAGAAGATGCCTGCACCCAGCCTCCTGAATCAAGCTGTGTGTACTCTCCTGTCTCCCAGTCATAGCACCCGTCAGCTACTGATTTCCATGATGATACAGCTGAGCCATATGTAAGGCTTCGACCAATCACATTCTGGTTATCCAGTACATCCGACCAGTCTTTCCCATTATGATCTGCCACAAACACCCAGTTAGGATATTGCGCATGAAGCTGTCTTAACCCATCCTTATAACTATCCGGGAATCCCTGTGAATCAAGGTACTTCTCGAAATCTGCATCCGGCTCATAATCATTTCTCTTATCAACAGTTATGTAACCGCCATATATATAGCCCCTTTCATAACTGCCGTTAAGATAAAAGCCTATGCCATACCATGTATCGCCATCTTCATCAGTTGTCTCTTCATATATATCAAACTTAAATCCACCGCTTACAGTTGTAATAATACTGCTGTTTGTTGTAGGACCTTTTCTGATTCTTAAGCCTGTAACATCATAATTAACATGGCCCTGACCAATGGACTCTTCCGCCTTAGTATTAAGCACAGAAGTAACCGTAAGGCATGTCAGCACAAGCATACATAACATGACACCAATTGCGGCTATTCTTTTTGCACTACATTTGTATCCTGATTTCATGTAATCACCTGACTCCTGAATGTATAGTATTAACTAGTTTCTTCCAAATTCTGAAAGCTTTAAGCCCTCATTTCTCTCAAGTACCATATTAACAGACCAGCTATTGGCAAATACCAGAAGTGGATTGCCCTTAAGGTCTTTAATCTTCTTCATATCTGATGTACCAACAATTCTGTTCACATCAATTTCCTCAGGATTCTCAATCCAGCGGATATGCTCGTATGGAAGCGGCTCAAGTCTGATATCAACACCGTATTCATTCTTAAGACGATATTCGAGAACTTCAAACTGAAGGACACCAACAACGCCCACGATAATCTCTTCCATTCCTGTATTGAACTCCTGGAAAATCTGAATCGCACCTTCCTGTGCAATCTGGTTGATACCCTTAATGAACTGTTTTCTCTTCATAGTATCAATCTGTCTTACTCTTGCAAAATGTTCTGGTGCAAATGTAGGTATACCCTCAAATGCAAATTTCTTGTTAGATTTGCAGATAGTATCACCGATAGAGAATATTCCCGGATCAAATACACCGATAATATCTCCTGCATATGCCTCATCAACAATATGCCTCTCCTCCGCCATCATCTGCTGAGGCTGGCTGAGTCTTATCTTCTTGCCACCCTGTACATGGTTAGCTTCCATTCCGGCTTCAAACTTACCGGAACATATTCTCATAAAAGCAATTCTGTCTCTGTGTGCTTTATTCATGTTAGCCTGAATCTTGAATACAAATGCTGAGAAATCCTCGGTAAATGGATCAATAACTCCCTGGTCAGACTTTCTTGGAAGCGGAGAAGTTGTCATTGATAAGAAATGCTCAAGGAAAGTCTGTACACCAAAATTAGTAAGCGCTGAACCGAAGAATACCGGTGTAAGGTCACCAGCACTTACCATTTCCTGGTCAAACTCTGCACTTGCTCCGTCTAACAGTTCGATATCTTCCTGAAGCTTGTCGTAGAAAGCATCACCAATTCTGTCCTTAAGAACAGCCTCATCTGATGCGTCAACAATCTCAGTATCAACTTCCTTCTGACCATTCATGGCTGCCTTGAATAAAGAAACATTTTTCTCTTTACGGTCATATACGCCCTTGAATTCCTTACCGCAGCCGATAGGCCAGTTAATTGGGCATGTAGCAATTCCAAGTACGCTCTCTATCTCATCAAGAAGCTCAAATGGGTCATTAGCCTCTCTATCCATCTTATTGATAAATGTAAATATAGGAATGTGTCTCATAACACATACTTTAAAAAGCTTGATAGTCTGTTTCTCAACACCCTTAGAAGCGTCAATAACCATGACCGCAGAATCTGCTGCCATAAGAGTTCTATAAGTATCCTCTGAGAAATCCTCATGTCCCGGAGTATCAAGGATATTAATACAGTAGCCTTCGTAGTTAAACTGAAGAACTGAAGAAGTTACCGAAATACCTCTTTCCTTCTCAATCTCCATCCAGTCAGAAACCGCATGCTTGGCAGTCTTCTTACCCTTTACAGAACCTGCAAGGTTAATAGCTCCTCCATAAAGCAGGAACTTCTCTGTTAATGTTGTCTTACCAGCATCCGGGTGAGAGATAATGGCAAATGTCCTTCTTTTCTTAATTTCGCTTTCTAAACTCACTGTTTTACTCCTTTATAAACATAATACATAAACAATTCATACCCATTCCGGCATACACATAATATAAGCCTGTGACGCAGTCTACGGCTTCACAGGCTTACTCTAATCAATAGTCTTCGAATTATTCACGGTTAAGACCGAACTTGTATGAAACCTCAGACTTGTCATCAATTCTTCTGAAAATGTTGACTACTCTGTCCATAACCGGTTCGAAATCTTCCTCATTCTCAACCTCAACAGTAACAACCTGTCCGTCTTCCTTAATAACTGCATCCTTAACAAGTGCTAATGCCTTGATATCTTCCTCAGTCTGGGCAACCTGCTCAGGTGTTGTTAACATCTTTGATTTACTCTTATACTTAACAGCGTATGTTCTTGTCATCATATCCTCCTATTGGCTCTTCGTAGCAATATAATCTCATATGTCATTCTATTATATAACATGTTTTGGGATTATGCAATGGGGTTTAGTGCGCATGGTAATTGTTTTATCAGCATCACCAATAAGGCGGCTACTACTTTTCTCAAAAACAACATGTACCTATACAATCCTTGAAGCTTTCTTCATCTATGAATCAATCTCTAAACTCTTGAATTAACTATATAAATATGCTACCATATCCAAAATATTTTTACAACATAATGTCATTTATGAAATACAATATAGATTGAAGAATCGAGGTATACCCTATGTGGTACATAGCACACACAACAGCCGGCAGAGAACTAGATGCCGTTGATAAATGCCGCAAAGCCATTCCAGAAGATATAGCCGCAAAAGTATTCTCTCCTATCTGGCAACATGCCAAGAGATATGAAGGTTCCTGGCATCTTGACGATGACATTCTATTTGCAGGATACATATTTATAGAGAGCGATTCAGATTCCAAGACTCTTGAAAAACTTCTCTGGCGTATACCTAATGTAGTTTCTCCTGTCCGCATAGGTGGGGATTTCAATGCCCTTAACAACGAAGAAGAACAATATCTTCGTCAGCTTATGGACGAGTATAACTATATTGCTATGTCATATGGATATATTGTAGATAACCAATTAATGATAAATAGGGGGCCTCTTAGCAGAAGGTCTGATATGGTTAAGAGAATTGACAGACATAAGAGAATTGCTGATATAGAAGTATATCTGTGGCATCAACCTAAGCGTGTTCGTGTCGGACTAGAAATAATAGATAAAATCACTGCACAGGAATATGCAAAAATCAAATTACAATAACTGGCGATTTCCCATGAATAATAAAATCACTAATACAGATATTAATGAATTCGAAGAATTTCTTATAAATAAAAATAAGAGCAGAATAACTCTTGATAAATATATGCGGGATATACGAAGATTTCAAATCTTTCTTTCTGATAACAGTTACCCAATATCTCAGGATACTGCAGATAAATATATTGAGATTCTTAAAAATGCTGATTACAGTATAAGCAGCATAAATACAATTATATCATGTATAAACACATTTCGTAATTTTATAGGAAGAAATGATATTCACTGCGTTAATCTTAAGAAATCTAAGACTGAATCAACAGCTTCTGACTTGCTTACAGTTGATGAATATAACCAACTCCTTAAAACCGCTATAAACAATAACGACTATAGAATAGCTATGTTAATTCAAGTCCTTGGAAATACAGATATAAGATTAAACGAATTGCAATACCTTACTACACACTCTTTAGAAATTGGAAAAATTACTGTTATACGTAACAGTGAGGAATATAACATCAGAATTCCAGATGATTTATTGGATGGCTTATATGAATATATAGACCATGAAGATATAATAACAGGGGTGATTTTCTGCACTAGAAAAGGCACCCCTCTTGAAAGATCTAATATATGGAGAATAATTAAGAAACTGGCTGTTGATGCTGGGGTTAATCCGGATAAAGTTTATCCACAGAATCTGAAACAACAGCTTGGGAAGAAATATTATAGTATAAAATACTAATCTATTTCATGCTCTTCTCTTAATCTATCAATCAACTCAAATGGAAAAAACTCTGCACCACTGTCAGGTATCAGTTCCAATCTTGCAATGGTTTCTTCTTAATATGGCTTTTTCATTCAAATCAATCGGCACAAATATGCGTATATTATCCTGTTCATTCTCACAGTCTTTATATTCAGGATAATCAAGCAATGATTTATCTGCTAGTTATGGTTCATTATATAAATCAACTTTATATCATTAGGTATTGGATACGGATCTATTATATGATGCTCCATCTATATTCTCCTTGCCAAATATTTCTACAATAATTACAGTCACAAGCCATGTAAATTTTCCCAAGCCTCTATCAATTCATCTCTGTTATCTTTATACCATTCTTCAATTTCTGAAATCATTGATGTTGACCATTTTTTATTACCATCTTTATATAACTTTCCGTTGCTTAATCGGAAAACAGCCTCATATTCATTATGTAACACATGAATTTCTATGAAATCTATTTAATATATCTAACAATCTATACTTATTATGTTCTGATATATTATTTTCTACAATATATATTAATCTCTTATACTTGAACATTGTTTTCACATAATGATTCTATTTATACTCCTCACATCTCAGAAAAGAAATCACTACTATAATAAACTACATTCATTCAAATCTCCTTCTTGCACCATTCTACTGTCTCTGCAATCCCTTCGGAAAACTTATAATCCGGTGCAAATCCTGTATCTTTAACTAAATCCTGTATATCTGCACACAGGTACATAACCTGGCGTGGACCATAGGCAACTTCTCCAAAACCAATCTCTGCTTGTGGATTAACTGCATCTCTTATATCCTCGATATAATCCTTAAGCGGTCTTGCCTCTCCCCCGCCAATACAGTAAACCTTGCCATTAATACCTTTTTCTCCTAATAAGTAAAATGCCTTCCCCGCGTCCTTGGAGTACAGATAATCCCACATCTGCTCTCCCTTTGTGCATGATGGTTTCTCTCCTCTTAACAGCTTTCCTATTGTAGACATAACCATCGTAGCACTTCCGTCATATGGACCATACACACTTAATATTCTTGTCCATATATGTCTGATTCCCAGCTTTTCACACTGGATTCTTGTCATCTGTCCTGCACACAGCTTTGCCATTCCATAGCCATTCTCTGGAAATGCAGGAACCTGCGAATTAAGCTTTCCTTCAACTCTTCCATATTCCGCCTGTGAACCAGCCCCTATGAATGCACTGCAACCCATAACAGCCGCTGCATTTACAGCGTCCAGTGCATACTTCACATTCATATTCTGTATATACATATCATTGCGGCAGTCACCAAATGTTCCATCCCACCCAAAGTGATAGAACACATCCGGTTTAATTCCTGTCGCCTGCACAAGCTGTGGCAGTTTATCAAGTTCACTAAGATCACATTCAACCTTCTTAAGTGAATGTGATTCCTTAATTCTGTAAGAACGCTTTGAATCCTTTCTTACAACTGCTATAACCTTAACATTATTCTTCATAAGAGCATCTATAAGACCTAAGCCTACTGCTCCCGTACATCCTGTTACAACTGCTGCCTGCATTGTGCCTCCTGTTGTTTTACTACTACTCTTCGTCCATTAATGGAATAAACATCTGTTTCTTTAATTCTTCTCTTGGAAGGAATGGTGCTAAATCCTCCAGTGGGGGGCTTACAAGTGTACCATCATCTAATCTCTTGGTACTGCTCTTAGGCTCCCATACCTGCTTAGTATCTGTAAATATCTCACAGAATACAGGTCCGTCTTCCTTTAACACCTCATCTACAGTCTTCTTCATCTCTTCATTAGATGAAGCACTGTAATACTTATATCCAAAGGCCTCTGCAATCTTCTTGAATTCAGGGAATGAGAGATCTCCTGATTCTGGTCCAATTCCAATCTTGCAATGCTCCTTAAACAGATTATTCTGTGTAAGTCTTATTGAATGATATCCGTTATTGTTGATAAGGAATATCTTGATTGGAAGCTTATTAGTAAGTATTGTCTGTAGTTCCTGAAGGTTCATCATTATACTTCCGTCACCTTCAAGACATATTGTATTTCTTCTTCCGCCGCCGATACAAGTTCCAATCGCTGCAGGAAGTCCATATCCCATGCTTGCTATGGCACTGTTATTAGCCATACGGCTTCCCTTCTGGATTACATATGCCTGATTACCTACAACACAGCATGCGCCATTAGACACTGCTGTAAGACTGTTTTCTGGAAGTCTGCTGCTTAAATATCTTACAAATGCATATACATTTGCAGTGCTTCCATTCTCCTCCCACTGTCTTGGCTGTACTGCTGGATATTCCTTCTTCCATCTCTGTGTTGTTGCGAGCCATTCACCACCTGCTGATACAGGCGCAATAGCTGCCGCCTGCTTATCAAGCTTTGTAAGGAAATCCTTAGCATCAGCCCATACTGGCATCTCAACATGGATAGTAGGCTTCTTTAACTCAGCCTTATCAACATCAACCATTATGACCTCTGCTGCTCTTGCCCATGTTTTCCAGTTATATCCAGTCTGTCTGATAGATATTCTTGTACCTACAGCAAGTATTAAATCGGCATTCTGAATAGCCCAGTTACCTGGTCTGTCGCCCATATTACCTGCTCTTCCACAATACAGAGGATTATCATCTTCTATTAGATCCACTGCATTCCAGTATGTAACGATAGGCATATTAAGCTTTTCTGAAACTGATCTGAACACATCATAAGCACCTGAAAGTCTTATTCCATAACCTGCATGGAATACTGGTCTTTTGGCATTCTTAATCTTTTCAAGTACAGTTCTTACAACATCTTCACTTACCTGTGGCGGAAGCTTTGCATCATCCTCTGCCGGATTATATCCTTCAAGCTCATCAGTCTCAATATATCCACCCTGAAAATTAACAGGAATATCAATCCATACTGGACCCGGTCTGCCTGTTGTTGCCAGATGCCATGCCTTTTCAAGTGCATAACGGATATCCTTAGGGTCTTCTATCATAGTTGCATACTTTGTCATATTAGACACAGACTTAACTATATCGTATTCCTGATCTCCCATTGCACGAAGCGGTGTCTCTGTAAACTGAAGTGCATATCTTGAGGTTGTGTCGTAACGAACCTGTCCACTTATAATAAACATAGGGATAGAATCAAGCCACCCTCCTACTACACCCGTAAGTGCATTGGTCCCTCCAGGTCCAGTTGTAACACATACAGCGGCAATTCTGTTATCAATTCTTGCATACGCTTCGGCAGCTATGGCACACGCCTGCTCATGATGATTGTATGTTACCTTAAGCTTTTCATTATGTCCCAATGCATCGTTAAGATGCATTGCACCACCTCCAACTACAGAAAATACATCTGTAACGCCATGTTCCACAAGGAAATTGGCAACATAATCTGCTAAACGAATTCTCATAAACTGCCCTCCACATATACCGGTTAATTACTGATTAACAGCTTCCTTAATAGTCTTAGCCATATAATCAATCATCTCATCTGTCATTCCTGGATATACTCCTACCCAGAATGTATCTCTCATAATTCTGTCTGTTGTATCAAGTCCGCCTACTACTCTGTAGCCTTCTCCTGTTGCTCTCATCTCATCAAAGCATGGGTGTTTTATAAGATTTCCTGCAAAAAGATTTCTTGTCTGTACTCCGTGGCTCTCTACATACTCAACTACTGCCTTTCTGTCAATTCCTTCCTTTACTGTTATAAGGAATCCGAACCAGCTTGGTCTTGAGTTCTCACATGGTACAGGAAGAATTACCTTATCCTCTATATCTGCAAGTGCTGCTCTTAATCTGTCAAAGTTATGTCTTCTTCTCTCAACAAATGATGGGAACTTCTCAAGCTGTGCACAGCCTACCGCTGCCTGCATATCTGTAGCCTTAAGATTATATCCAAAATGTGAATATACATACTTGTGGTCATATCCTAATGGAAGTTCTCCATACTGCTTGTCAAATCTGTGTCCGCAGAGGTTGTCCTTTCCTGATGGGCATACACAGTCGCGTCCCCAGTCTCTGAATGAACGGATACACTTATTAAGAAGTGCATTGTTTGTATATACTGCGCCTCCTTCACCCATTGTCATATGGTGTGGTGGATAGAAACTGCTTGTTCCGATATCACCGATAGTTCCTGTGAACTTCTCTTCTCCATTGATTGTGTACTTAGAACCAAGTGCATCACAGTTATCTTCTACAAGCCAGAGGTTATGCTTGTCACAGAATGCCTTTACTGCAGAAAGGTCAAATGGATTACCAAGTGTATGTGCAATCATTACAGCCTTTGTCTTGTCTGAAAGCGCATCCTCAAGCTTTGTAACATCAATGTTGTACTGTGGAATAGTAACATCAACAAATACAGGTACTGCACCATACTGGATAGCCGGTGTTATTGTTGTAGGGAAACCTGCTGCTACTGTGATAATCTCATCACCTCTCCTGATTCTTCTGTCTCCGAGAAGTGGTGATGTAAGTGCCATAAATGCATTGAGGTTGGCAGATGAACCAGAGTTTACTACTGATACATACTTTACTCCGAGATATTCTCCAAGCTTCTTCTCAAATTCATCTGTATAACGGCCTGCTGTAAGCCAGAATTCAAGTGCTGAATCAACAAGATTCATCATTTCCTTGCTGTCATATACTCTGCTGGCATATGATATTCTGTCGCCTTCCTTATACTGTTTCTGGTTATGGTACTTCTTGCAGTACTCATCTACAATACCAAGAATCTCCTGTCTTGCTTCTAATTCATTCTTATTATCAAACATATCTTATTCTCTTTCTTACTTTATTAATTCCTTCCCTGCCTGTTATGCAAAGAACTCTTCTATCTCTTTATCCATACATGCAACAACATCTCCGCCTGCTGCATATACCTTTGACCATTCAACACTCTTCTCAATTGCTGTATCAAAGTTCCATCTAGGCTTCCAGCCAAATGTTGTCTTTAACTTTGAGCAGTCTAACTTTAAGAAATTGGCTTCATGAGGTCCTCCGTCATATTGGTTAATCCATGAAAGACCTTCTCCCCACTTGTTACAGAATGTATTAACAAGTGTCCCTGTTGTAATGCAGTCGCTCTCATCTGGTCCTACATTATAGAAGCCTGCATACTTCTTATCACTGTACTGCTCCTTTGCAATCATAAGATAAGCTGCAAGCGGCTCAAGTACATGCTGGTATGGTCTTGTTGAATGTGGATTACGCACAATTATATCTTCCTTCTTAACTGCAGCTCTTACACAGTCAGGAACAATTCTGTCATTGGCGAAATCTCCTCCGCCTATAACATTACCGGCTCTTGCTGTTGAAACTGCAACCTCCATATCATTGAAAAATGAATTGATATAGCTGTGTGTTACAAGCTCTGAACATGACTTGCTGTTAGAGTATGGGTCATATCCGTCAAGAGGCTCATTCTCTCTGTATCCCCATGCCCACTCATTATTATGGTAAACCTTGTCTGTTGTTACATTTAAAAATGATTTTACACACGGGTTAAGTCTTACACATTCACAGATATTAACTGTTCCCATAACATTAGTTTCATAAGTATATACAGGGTCTTTGTATGATTCCCTTACGATAGGCTGTGCTGCAAGATGAAGCACTATCTCAGGCTGTGTCTCTTCAAACACCTTCTTAAGATGCTCAAGATCTCTTATATCACCTATTACAGAATTCATCTTATCCTCTACATCTATCATTGAAAAAAGGTTAGGCTCAGTAGGTGGAACAAGTGAATAACCTGTCACTTCTGCTCCTGCTTTAAAAAGGATTCTGCAAAGCCATGAGCCTTTGAATCCTGTATGTCCTGTAACAAGAACCTTCTTTCCTTTATAAAAACTTAAATCCATCTTAATCCTCCCGGCTTAGTCCCATTTCTTCCAAGGAGCTGTTCCAGTTGCAAGATACTTCTCGAGCATATCCATCTCTCTCTTGGTATCCATGCACTGCCAGAAGCCCTTATGCATATAGGACATTAACTGACCTTCCTTTGCAAGTTTTTCTAGTGGTTCTCTCTCAAATACAGTGTCATCACCATCAATATAGTCAAATATTTCAGGATTAAGCACCATATAACCTGCATTGATAGGTGCACCGTCTGTATGGCTCTTCTCTCTGAATGACTTAACAGCGTTGTCTCCGCCGATATCAAGTACACCCTTCTGCTGTTCAAGCATTACGGCTGTAAGAGTAGCAATCTTGCCATGCTCCTTATGGAACTCAACAAGCTTGTTCATGTCTACATCACAGACACCGTCTCCATATGTCATAAGGAATGGCTCGTCCCCTACATATTTCTGGATACGCTTGATTCGTCCTCCAGTCATTGTATTAAGACCTGTATCAACTACAGTAACCTTCCATGGCTCACAATGCTGCTCGTGAATAATCATATCGTTAGAGCCTTTTGTGAAGTCAAATGTAATATCACTGTTATGAAGAAAATAATCCGCAAACCATTCTTTAATTACATACTGCTTATATCCTGCACATATAATAAACTCATCAAAACCATAATAAGCATATTCCTTCATAATATGCCAGAGAATTGGCTTTCCTCCTATCTCTATCATTGGCTTTGGCTTAAACTGACTTTCTTCACTTATTCTTGTTCCGAAACCTCCAGCCAGTAAAACAACTTTCATTGATAATACTCTCTTTCTCTCAAATATCAGATTATAATTTCACAATTAATCTTATGTTACAATTTACCATTCGTCATTTTAACATTATCGACTATTTTCGTCAACTTTTTATACATAAAAAATAAGCAATAGCCATCGCAAACTGACTATTGCTTATTTTAATTTCTTATTCAATTTTAAACATATGGATATTTTTTGTGCTTATACGATAATCACAACATGATATATCATATTACCATTTTTATACTATTAGTTAATACAGAATATGGCATTCTCATCACTGTTAACACATTTTCTTTTCCTTTTACAACACCGTTAACAATATTATACTTTATTCCATCCTGAATATATGTTCCAGTATAATTAAATTTTACTAAACCATTTTCAAGATAAAACATTCCATTTTCATTGCTTGCAACGCCATTGTATTTAAAGTTAACTTTTCCGTTCTCTATTCTCCACCAGCCATTTGCATTCTGTCTGATTCCTGTATAGTCATATCTTATATAACCACCTTTTACATATACCCAGTCTGAGCCATCCTGAATTACATTTGTATATCCGAAATTTACCTTTCCATTTTCGAGATAAAATCTTCCGTTTTCATTTGCTGCAAACCCTGTGTAATTGCTTTGCACATGACCATTCTTTACATATACCCAGTCTGCTCCATCCTGAATTAAATTCGTATATTTAAAATTAACTTTTCCGTTCTCTATGTAGAATCTTCCATTTTCGTTATCTGCCAGTCCTGTATAACTGAAATCTACTTTTCCGTCTTTTATTCTCCACCAGCCGTTTGAGTTCTGTCTGATTCCGGTATAGTCATATCTTATCTTTCCATTTTCTACATATACCCAGTCTGCTCCATCCTGTTCTACACTTGTATATGTTGTGTCAACTTTACCATTCTTTACATACATTCTTTCATTGTCACAGTCTGCAAATCCTGTAAAGCTTGTATCTACCACATCATCTGCATAATAATAGTAATTTCCATCTTCCGCCTTACTAAGGCCATTCTTCTTTTCAACAACTCCTGTTGCTGGTATCTCTGTAACATCTGTCTTCGCATCACATACTGTACAATGGTGGCTCTTGCTTCCTGGTGTTGTCTCTGTTGCTTCAACATCTACTGTCCACTCTGTACTAAAGCTGTGTCCCTTTGCTGGGATTGTTTCTGTGTATGTCTTCTTGTCACATGTTCCTGTTGTAGATGTACATGTATATGTAAGCACTCCTGCCTCTGTACATGTTGCCTGCTTTGTTATCTTTGACTCATACTTATGTGTATGTGTTGTCTCTGATGTTCCAGATGGTGTATATATCATATAGAAAAGATTGATTGAATCTCCCTTTGTTACAGTTACAGCACCCTTAGCAACATCTACTGTTAATGTACCATCAGAACCAACTTTTTTGCTTGTTCCATTAACTTTTACGCCCTTACCAGAAGCTGCCGTTGTTCCGCCAAATACAAGTGTAAGCTTTCCAGCGGATGGTGCTGTGAACTTAATACTTGTTGATGACTCCATCTTAAGGCATTTTGTAAGTGTAAGACCGTTGTATGTTGCTGTACCTTTATTTGTTGCTATGCTTCCTGTAATACTATAGAAGTCACTTGTTGTTCCTGATTCTGTAAAGTTATGTACCTTTGCATCTCCTGATACCGGTGTGTCAGGTGTAACAGGTGTATCTTTTCCAATAGCTGGAATAACTGCTGTTTCATTATAACCACATCCTGTACATGTGCGGCTCTTAAGACCTTCTTCTGTCTCTGTTGCAGGTGTAACAACTACCCACTCACCATATGTATGTGTATGTGATTCGCCTGATACGCTTCCACCACCTACTGATACAAGAGATGTCTTGTATGCATTAAGCTTATCCTTTAATGGCCTATTGAGTGAATAGCTTGTATCATCAACACTGTTATCAAATGTCCACTTGAAATCTCCGCCCATAATACGTCCTGCATACTTAGTTACAATTGAAGGAACATCTGCAGGTGCATCAATATCAGCAGTATCAACACCTAAATCAACCTTAGTATCAAAATTAGAATATGTCTTTCCACCCTGCTTTGCCTTATAAGTTGAAGGTACTGTTTCACTTCTTGATGTTGCAAGATATGCATCGAAATCAGTTGCACTTGCAGTTGTTGTACCAGCATCCGAATTAGCATATATAACAGACTTCTGACCTTCCATATAGTTGTTGTATGCCTTGATGACACCACCATTCTCTCCTGAGAATATTCCACCTGCCAGAACATCACTTCCCTGCATTGAACTGAGCATTGGATAATTACAATGTCTGAAATAGTTAGCCTCTACGAAAGCCTCACTATCCTTTGCAGCGCCTACACCATATTTAGAATTACCATCATAGTAGTTATTATATACATGAACTGACATTGTTCTGATACGAGGATGTCTTGAATCAGAATGGTCAAACCAGTTATGGTGATATGTAATCCAGTTCTCACCTGACTCTGACTTCATGCCACAAAGTGACATCTTTCCTGAATCCCAGAAATGATTGTAAGATACTGTCACATACTGAGAATTATCCTTTAAATCCATAGAGCCATCGCCCTTAGCCTGGTCACCATCTGAACCAGCATCACCATAGAACACATCGTTGTTATGTACCCATACACCAAGTGACTGCTTAAGAGATATACCATCTCCGTCTTTTCCACCGCCCCAGTTCATAAGACCAAGGTTTCTTACTTCTATGCCTGTTGACTGGAATACAGCCACACCTGCTCCATATAAAGTAGCATCATCACCAATACCCTCAAATGTTACGTTAGCTGCTCCCTTAACACCAATTGCATATGCTGATGATACATCTTTGCAGGCAAGTCCGCTTAATGTAACCTGACCTATAATACGGATAGCAACTGGCTGGCAGTTACTCTTAGCCTTAATTGCCTGTGTAATAGCTGCTACACCTGTATATTCTGTGTTACCAATCTTCATCTTAACTGTATTCTTATTAGCTTCTGTAACATAAAGAACAGATGCATTAGACTTTAATGTACCATCGTTATTATATGCACCAACGCCATTCTTTACCGGTGAATTACTTGAAAATGTAAATCCGCTTCTGTCATGTGCATTTACAGTAAGCTTATCTGAAACGATAGCAGCTGATGTATTCTCCTTGCCATTGTTCAGCGGAACAATCTTCATAACATAATCGCCTGCTTTTAATCCTACAGCATCCGCTCTCATGTAAGATGGATACTTTCTGATAAGCTCATCGTCCAACTGGACATAAGCTGAATCTGAGGCACTTGCAGACTTAACATATACATTGTAACCTGTAGCTCCTGTTACAGGTGTCCATTTAACATATGCTGTCTCAAGCCAGCCTGATGCTTCTGTTATTGCGCCAGAAGCTGCATGTACTGGATTCATGTCAAATACTATAACTGACACTGCCACCATTACACATGCAAGTAATGCACTCATAAACTTTTTTACTTGCTTTTTCATTTTTCCTCTCCTTTTCCATTTTATGCACATTTTTGTGCAAATTTGATATGTTTTATTCACAAATCAAGTGTATATTACCATTATTGTACAATATTTTCAACCGCATTTTACATGTTAGAGAAAATTTTTCGTAATTTTAACACATTATTTCTTTTCCTAAAGTAAATGAATATACAATTTTTTCTTTTACAGTTTTTCCGGTAAGCTGTTCCAGTGCTTTTGCATAGTAATCAAGCTGGATTGCGTATCTTTTGACAAGCTCTTTTTCCCCCGCTTTGCCCTTCATAACCCTGTCAGTCTTATAATCAACAATCACAAGTTCTCCGTCCTCTTCAAAACACAAGTCAATTATACCCTGTATAAGCTGTCCTTCGTACTCAAATACAAAAGGCTGTTCTCTTCTGACACTGCCACAGTTCACCGCATTTGCAACTCTCCTGCCTGTATCTGATTGTACAAATGTATATATATCCCATGGATTGACACTTTTCACCTGTAATTCATTCATCTTGCCGGTTTCTAACATTCTGTTAATATCAGCTTTGACTCCATCAATGTTCACACTCACTGAATAGTCAAGACATTCCATAACCCTGTGATATGCGCTACCACGCTTATTAGCAGCAAGCTGCACTTCCTCACCGCTTATGAACTTTGGAATTATGCTGTTTGTCTCATCACATTCTTCCTTTTTAAGTGCTGACTTCACAGATTCATCCATGTAAGCATTTTCCTCTGAATCATCATCCGCCTGCATAGACTTAAGCTGCGAAACCGTCAGCTTCATCCTTCCGGCTGCGTTATCATCAGGAACATACTCCGGAAGCTCCTCTAATAAGGGATAAGACACAGCTTCCATAATTTCATCAGCCAGTTCCCCGATTCTAACAACATTCGCTTCACCAGCCATCTCTCCGGATTCATCCACATCAGCCCAAGAATCCTCTCCGGCATCAACCATCACTTTAAAGCTGCCTTTCAATTTATCTGAATCCATAAGACACACTGGCATTATCATATCAAGATAGTTCTTTATATTCTCACTGTCCGCGAAAGACAACATTCCATCTGCTGCAAGTTGCTCAGCCCTTCCCCTGTATTTATCAAGTGTCTTGTCTGCATCTTTTACAACTCCAGTGATTATCAGTTTTTCTCTTGCTCTTGTCATTGCAACATAGAGAAGTCTCTCTTCCTCTGCTATCGACTCCCTTACAATTCTTCTTGCCATAGCACCTTTAATAATAGTAGGTGTCTTCGTTCTTCTTTCAAGGTCAACATAATCAACTGCAATTCCTAAGTTCTGGTCTACAAGCACCGGTGCTGTTGCATCCATAAAGTTAATGCTCTTATGCGCCCCAGCAAGTATTACAATAGGAAATTCAAGACCTTTACTCTTATGGATACTCATAATTCTTACAAGATTCTCATTGTCAAGGCTGGCAGCCCCCTCTGCAAAATCTTCGTCAAACTTCTTAAGTCTTTCAATATATCTTAAGAAATTAAACAGACCTGAATAACTTGACTTTCCATATCCCGCTGCTCTTTCCAGCAGGACATTTAAGTTAGCCTGTCTCTGCGCTCCGGCAGGCATTGTTCCCACATAATCGTAGTAGCCTGAATCATATATCATCTCCCAGCACAGGTCATATAGTGACTCAACACTGCTCTTGTCTCGGTATTCTGTGAGCTTTGCAAGAAATAATGCACATTTGCCGGACAGCTGCTTAACATCCGTCTCCTGTATCTTATCTGCTCCGCCAAGCACTGCAACTGCTTTCAAATGTTCATACAGGTTGTTATGTGTATTCTTATCTGCATGCTCCCTGCCAAGCTTTCTCACCATTCCAAGCTCCGCTGCCGTAAATCCTCCAAAATAAGACATCATTGCCGCCGCAAGGCTTATCTCCTGAACCGGATTATCTACTATTGTAAGCATGCTTAAGATTACCTGTATCTCACGCACGCTGAAATATCCTGTTGACGAATCTGTATACGCCGGTATCCCCCTGTCCATCAGGGCATCTGCAAATGTATCTGCCCAACCTGTAACTGACCTTGTAAGAATTACAATATCCCTGTATTCTGCCGGTCTGTATATATTCTCATCTGAATCATACACATTTACACCAGAAGCAACTATTCCCTCAATCAGTTTTGCAAGCCTGTCTGCCTCAAGCTCTCTTGTCGTAGCTTCTTCTTCATTCTCTGAAGATATAAGAATTACATCTGTACTCTTGTTGGCTTCATCACCATAATTACTGTCACTGTATTCAGGATATGGAAACCCCGCATTAAGCCTTACAGATTCGTCATACCCGATTCCTGAAAAATTCTTATTCATGATATGACTGAACACATCATTGGCACACTCAAGTACATTTTCCCGGCTTCGGAAATTCTTCTGTAATTCAATTCTAACATTATCGCCAGTCTCGCCGTATGTATCGTACTTCTCTATGAAAAGCTCCGGGCAGGCAAGACGGAACTTGTATATACTCTGCTTTACATCACCAACCATGTATATATTGTTATTCTCACCTGACAGTCTCGTCTTTGACACCGCATTAAGAATAACCTCCTGCAGCTGATTGGAATCCTGATACTCGTCTATCAGTATCTCTTCAAATCTGTTCGCAAGCTTGTCGGCAGTCTCTGTATATACAAGCTTTCCGTCTTCTTTCTTTACAAGTATTGAAAGTGCAAGATGTTCCATGTCATTAAAATCAATTATGCCCTTCTCTCGCTTCACCTCTGAAACACGCTTGGCATACACCTTTGCCACTTTAAGTAAAGTCCGTATCTGGATGCCTGCCCCCTGCATGTCTGCAAATATTCCCTCATCATCTTTCAAGAATATCTTATCATTAAGCCGTCCTATGTAATCTTTAAACAACTTTCGCTGCCCCTTAACATATTCCTTAATATCCGGGTCTGCTCCTGCATCCTTCTTTCTTGACAGGGCTTCAAATGAAAATATTCTTATCCTTCTGCCAAGCTCTCCAAAATCCTGTGAATTAATCATCTCATTAATTCCAAGCAGGTCAGACTGCAAAGCACCTGTATATGCTGCAGGTCCTGCCGGCTCAGAACAGATATCTACTAATCTGTTGTATTTATCACGGTAATCGAAAAGTGCATTTTTAATTGAATCATACAGCTCCTTAATTGCAGGATTATCGTAAGTCTCATCATCATAAACTAACATGCACTCGTCAAACCACTCATCAATCCACGGATTGCTTCTTGAAAAACGGTATATTTTATCTATAATGCTCACAAGCCCTGAATCGTCCCGTCCCATGCCAAATGCATCAACAAGATTAAAGAATTCTTCATCTGCTTCGGCATAGAATTCCTCAAGCACATCTTCCAACACATCATTTTCAATAAGCTTCTTCTCACCCTCGTCCATTATCCTGAACCCCGGGTCCAGATTAACCTCTGGAAAATGATTTCTGATTATCCATAGACAGAAACTGTCTATCGTTGTTATCTGTGCGTTGTTAAGCAGTGTTATCTGTCTTAAAAGGTTCACATCCCCCGGATTCTTGTCAAGCATTGAATCAAGTGCTTTTCTTATCTTGTCTTTCATCTGGGCTGCTGCCGCCTTTGTAAATGTAACAACAACCAGCCTGTCTATATCTATATTCTTGTCAGGGTCTGTAATCATGGAAATGATTCGCTCTACCAGAACAGCAGTCTTTCCTGAACCGGCAGCCGCCGAAACCAGCACATTACAGTCTCTTGTATCAATCGCGCTCTTCTGCGCCGGTGTCCATTTTCTTTCCATTCTCATCAACCCCTTCCTTTATATTATTCCATAACACTTCATCGTCAAATTTCTTTAATTTTCTATAATTGCAGCCTGGCAAATCCACTGAAAATCCACACACTGCCCCATAAGGACATCTGTCACAGCTTGAAAACTGTCCATCTTTATAAGGACTTCTCCTGATATCACCACCTGCAATTCTGTCCGCAGTATCAACCGCCCTTACATCAACGAATCTTCCAAGCATATTAAACTGCTCTGTATTCATCACCTTACTTCTTCGTGAGTCAAATCCACCGTCAGCCTTTCTGCTAACCGGAATATTAAGTGATGTCCCCCCAGTATTGTCCATCTTCTCAGCAATATCCTTATCCGAATTAACCATTCCTTTAAGACGCAGTTCACCCTTAATCTTATCCTCTATCTCTTCTGCACTCTCTGTTGTCGCAGATACAATCGGGTCACTTATGTTGTAGTAGAACACTCCGGCAGGAATCACATTTTTACCCGGACGCATCTTCGCCACAAGCTTCATTGCCGCTTCCATGTAGACCATAAGCTGGATATCAATTCCGTAGTAGGTCTTTACTATGTTGAAATCCTTCTTTCCTGTCTTGTAATCGATAATTCTTACATATACATCTGTGCCGTTTTCGCATATGTCAACGCGGTCAATTGTTCCGCTCATAAGCTGCTTTCTGTCTCCGTCCCCGACTTCCATATTGAACTTATGCTCGAATACAAATGGCACGAAATCACCACATTTTAACTGCTCACCCATCGCCCATACAGTGCGGTCTGCAAGGTCTTCCATCCGCTTAATCATGAATGAATTACGGCTTGAATCCTTAAGGATACTGTTCTGGTATATGTCAGTAATTGCAGCAACACTTCTTTTTACCATCTCGCGGCGCTTCTCCTCTGATATCAGATAGTACGACTCACCGTTTTTCTTGATTTCGTCGCACACCTCACGGATAACCGCATGCAGTACGACGCCAAAGTTTACTGGTGAAAATGTAAATTCTTCCCTTTCCTTTAAATCAACTCCATATCTTAAGTAATACCTCAGCGGACACTCTGCAAAGTTCTCAAAAGATGTGACGCTTCCGACAAGCCTGCCGCCAGTAAGTGAATCAATAATATCCTCACCTACATTTGCAGCAATTTCAGTATTATCAAAGCTGTTAGCCGCCCGCGGTATTGTCACATATGAATTCTGCTGTGCCGTGTCTTTGTAAGATAACTTAAGGCAATGTGAAAACATTTTTCTCATGCTTCTTATAATATATGAAGGCATCAGCGCCGCACCCTCGCTGTTTTTTACCGCATATGACATGTAAAGCTTCTCCGCACTCTTTGTCATAATAAGATACAGATAGAATCTCTGTGTAAATGCTTTCTCCCTCACGGAAGCTGACATAACTATTCCCTTATCCTCAAGATACTCCCTGTCGCTTTCTGACAGAACGCTTCTTGAATCAGCCTTCTTAGGTACATTGCCGTCATTGATTCCGACAAAGAACATGACCTTGATATTGTCAAGACGGGTTCTTTCTATATCTCCGATAACAACGCAGTCGTTGGTCTGCGGAATAAGTCCTATCTTGATCTCCTGAAATCCTGACGCAAGTATCTTGTTAAATTCTTTAATACCAACCTTCTCGCTTCCAAGAAGGTCATACATTTTATCTAATACTTCTATAACTTTCTTATATAACTGCGCATATTCATCACCAGTGTACTCGCTGTCATTAAGCACACTTACCTTCTGCTCCATATCTTCACGCACAAGGAATTCGTAAAGAGCCTTTACCATATCTGCAACATCAGATTCCTTTGACTTAAGCACTTCTTCCAATGGATCCAACATATCCGTCATCATTGTTCTTAGTGAATTAAGCTTCTCAAGGTCAGTATTATTGACTGTTCCCCTGAACTTTCTTATCCATGGTTCATGCCATTTTCCCCTGCCTCTGATTCCAACTGCAACACAGTAATTGTCTAACAGATCAATATCTTCGCGCTCCATTCCGCTCATTCCGGTTCTTAAGAATCCTAATATGCTGTCATAGCTGTAATTATTCTCTATTATTCCAAGTGCACCGTTAATTGCCGCAATGAATGGATTGTCCGTCACATGGCGCTTGTAATCTAAGAAATATGGTATATCGTTCTGCTTTAATATATTAGCCGCCAGTTTGCCGTAGCCATCCATGTCCGCAGTAACTATCGCAATCTCGTTATATCTGTATCCACACAGTCTTGTAAGTCTTATTATTTCTCCTGCTGCAAATGTTAATTCTTCCTTGGCAACAGCTCCCTCATATATAACTATGTTGTCAGTCTTCTGGTTAAATCTTCCCGAATTGTTTCTGAAAAGATTCTGTTCCAGGAAATCCAGTTCTTCTGAATTCTTAAATCTTGAATTAACATTTACAATTACATTCTTTCCCGGTACTGCTTTTCCTGCAATATACACAGGTTCAAGGACTTTCACATGTTCTTCATCACATATCTTATAAAGCTTTGATACGCAGTCCTTACTCATGAAAAAAAGTTCTTCCCTGCCTCTTACTGAATTTTCACGCTCAGATGCATCAATTGTCAGAGAAACATATATCTTCGGACACATTGATAAAAGAATTGTCATTAAATTGTACTGAACCGGGGTAAAGCCTGTGAATCCGTCAAATACTATCTCGCAATTCTTTATTCTCTCTGACTCTGTAACCTTGCTGCATAATTTATCCAGTATTTCTTCTTTAGTTATATAATTCTTGTCTATGTACTCTGCAAATGCGTTATATACAAGTACTATATCATCAAGCTTATACTGAAGTGCTGCACTTCCCTCTGAATCACTGTATGCTGCACCTGCCGCATCCTGCATAACATCCGGCTTGATATCATACTGAAGCATTTCCGATATAACAGACTTCATCTCTGACACAAATCCTGTATTAGACAGATTACTTCCAAAATATTTTAATCTGTCCTTGTTCTGCTCTAAAACTCTTTTAATAATCAGATTCTTTCCTGTATCGTCAAGGACTTCAAGATTATCCTCACCCACTTCCTCAAATACTTTATACGCAAGCCTTTCAAAGCTCACAACATCTATATTAAGTATTCCTTTTCTTGGATGCATGGACACCAGTCTTTTCTGAATTGCCATAGTGTACTGCTCCGGCACAACAACTATATAATTCCTGTCAAGATTCTTCATTGACTCTTCAATTATATGCGTATACAGATAGTGCGATTTACCCGCACCTGAGCTTCCCAGAATTAATTGTAATGACATGTGTTACTCCCCTAATCTTTCTATAATAGACTTTACCATCATTTGCTTTACCATAATGCACCTTTTCATATCATGTCTCATCATGGTTCGAAATCAACCGCTTCATATTCCACCGTATCTGAATAGTCCCACCATTCTCCCTGATAGCCTGTAAATCCGTTATTTTCCATAGCATTCTGTAGAATCATCACATTTTTCACAGCCTCTTCATCTTCTATATCAGAATAATCTCTATCTGCTTTTAGAGAGAAATCATCAAATTCTGTCGGCATTGATATAACAGTTCCATCAGCAGCAACCATTGTAATATCCACTGTTCCTCCCAGATTATGCTTTTTCATTCCGTTAGCCGGATTTGCCACATAATTAGGGTCCGGATATACTTCCCACAATTTCTGCTGTGCCTCAAATGGTCTGTATGCATCCCAAATCTTTAAGCTGTATCCCTGCTCTTTCAGTTCTTTCTGCACATTTGCAAGCTTCTTAACTGTTCCGTATCGAAGGTATGCGTCTGTGAAATCATATATTCTGACACCTGTAAAGTTATTGTCTGTTGCATACATCAATTCGACATATATATCAGGTATGTATTTATTTACAAGAACATATTCGTCATCTTCCGGTTCTTTTTCGGTTGTAATCTCCTGTGTTATAATTTCCTGTGCTGTCACTTCCTGTGCTGCAGTCTCCTGTATGTTCGTCATCTCTTTTTCTGATACATCATCTGTTATGACATTTTTCTTTTGTCCACACGCTGTCATGCCTGCCGCTATAATCACTATTACTGCAAATGTTTTGATAAATTTACTGTTCATAATCATTCACCTCTTCATAAACCTACCATTTCATCATATTTAACAATTTAGTAGGTTTTTCAAGCTATGCATTAATTTAATGTGCCATTTTACACTATCCAATACATTTGTATTTAATATACCACATTTTAATCATAATCTCCCACTCCATACCATATATTTTGTAATAATGAATATGAAGGGCAGGTTTCTTTGTGATGAGTCAGACTAAAATTGTTGTTATTCCATTTAAAAAGCTCCTTATTGGAGCGGTTATCGCTGCTATTATAATAGCTTTTATTATATTCGCTGTTATCCGTCTTGGCAGCAATAGTTCTGATAATTCCAGGAATACTACTAAACCTAAGAGCAGCACTGTAAATGCTTCTGCTTCTTCTAATATTGAGACACCCCTTGATAATGCCGACGCTCCTAAATTCTGCCCCGGAGTATATACTGCCTCTATTCTGTTAGACGGCAACCCCGTTGATATCCAGGTCACAGTTGATTCCTCTAACATTAACAGCATTGAGCTTGTTAATCTTTCTGAATCAATCACAACTATGTACCCTAAGCTCACAACTTCATTTGATGAAGTTGCTGCTAAAGTCATGGAAGCCGGCACAACCAACATAACCTATGATTCAGCCAACAGATATACATATTCCGTCTTTATAGAAGCAATAAGCGCAGCCCTTAAAAAGGCTGCGCCATGATTAATATCTTATATTTTCTGTCTTGTTCCCCACATGCCTGCTAAATCCGTCTGCCACTACTTAGAATAAGTCACAGCCTCACTGTTCTCATCATAATCAAACATGCCATCATTCTTCTCTTCAAGTGCCTTGATGATGTGATATGTATATTCATTATATGGCGTAGCAATTCCAAGTTCTTTTCCCATACGCATCATTGCGCCAGAGAACATATCTATCTCTGTGTGTCTGCCTGCATCAATGTCCTGCAGTGTTGAATATCTTGCTGTTGGTGGAACTGCACTTCCACGGCTTGAGTTATCTGCGCATCTGCTCATATCAATGCCTTTGGCTAGCGCTACTGCTTCAACCTCCTTACGCAGTCCTGCGCTGATTGCTTTCATATGCTCACTGTCTGTATAACAGCCAACACCTGCTCCAATAATAGCCTGTGGAAGATTGTTACAGATATTAAGTCTATACTTGCTCCATATCTCTTCTTTGATATGTTCAGTCACCCTGTAATTAATTCCTGTTCCATCAAATAAATCTCTTATTGCCACAACTCTCTCACTCTCAAATGGTGCAGCTTCCTCACCATATATAATGCCTATTGTAGTCTCCGGATTGAACACATATTCCTTACCTTCGCGGTGTGACGCCACCTTTATAAGTGAATAAATGATATGTGATTTATCTATCTTGGTAGATATTATCTCTTCACTGTCAACACCATTCATAAGACTCATGACAATTGTATTCTCACCGACGGCTTCCCTAATATCATCTAATGCACCTACAAGTGCGCCGTATTTTAATGATACAACAAGAAGGTCAACACCTTTTGCTTCCTCTGGGGTCAATACCTCCGGGTGGTATGTCTTTCCATTAATCAGACAGCCTTCTGCCTTAAGTCTTTCCGCTCTTTCGCCCTTTGCAATAACGCTTAAACTTATATCCTTCTTTTCTGAAAGTCCCCATATAACATAAGAGCCGACTGCTCCTGCTCCAAGTACTGCCACTGAATGTATCTTCATATACATTTTCCTCTCAATCTTTGTAATTTCTTCAAATATATATACACTTCAATTCTTTCCGCGTCAAATGCTTTTATCTTCCTACAATATCGCCCTCTTCAAAATCGTAAGTCAGTTTCTTTCCATATGCCATGACATATGCAGCACATTTCTGCTCATAGTCTGTGTGCTGCATTCTTAAACTTGCTGTTCTTTCATCAAGCTGTCTGTCCGGATATATTACTGGCAGGACATGTACCCTGAATGTGTGCAAATGTGTACTTTTAACCTGCTGTTCAACAAACAGCGAAATCACCGGCACATTAAACTTTACCGCATACAGATATGCACCTCTTTTGCATGGGCGGGGCTTCCGATAATTAAACCACATTTCCTGCTCAGGATATATAAGCACAAGTTTGTTTTCTTCAAGTGCATTCTCAATCTGATTAGGAAACTCAGTCTCCATAAACCATTTCAGGCTGCTTACGGGCATTGTGTCGGCATATTTTTGCATATACCCGACAAAACCTTTCATTGCAAGGTTAGAATCTTGATTAACAATACTTATTCTTCTGAATCCAGCTTTTCTCATTGCAAACCTGACAATTGCAGGGTCTAACGGGCTGAAATGATTGCATGTTACAATCGCAGGACCTCTGATTCCAGAAAGATTCTCAAGTCCGTCAACTTGTGTTATAAGCCCCACCGCAGAAGTCCCGGCATGAAATATAGCTTCTGCAATATATTTCTTCACACAAAAACCATATGCTGTGCGGTAATCAATATAATGTCTTAGTAATGCTTCTTTATCTTCGCGTAACAGCTTAGGGTCTCCCGGCTCAACCTTTGAATTCAACTGATTAAGGCTTACAGCCGTCCTAATATTTTCATAGACCTGCTCCCTATCACCAATCATATCTCCTCCGACATAATTTATTTTGCAGCATCACTGCTATCCTTCACGAAACCACTATCCACAACAAATCTGCTTCCCACAACATCAGAAAACTTAACCCCATCACCGTCCGCAATATTCTCAGCCCTTGCAAGAAGCTTCTTTAAATTCTCACGGTCAGCTTTCTTTTCATTATCCCCATACTGCTTGCGCTGTTTAATCAGCAACGGATAAAATCCCGACTCAGCCGCATACTGCCAGAAATACTCCTCATACGGAATCTCGCTGTAATGCCACGGCTTGTCAAACAGGTTATAATGTATCAGCTTCGGTCTTGCTATATACTCCCCGCCCTTGTTAGGCATAACATTCCATTCCTTATCAAGAAAATATATTTCTTTTGCACACATAGCATTAATATAATCTTGGTCAGGTGCAACACTGTCAAAGTGATATTCAGCCATAAGCTTTAAGAATCTGTCTGCCAGATGAGCCTGTCTTATCTTATCAAGGTTCATAAGAAGCACTCCTGAATTGACATATTCATCCCGCTCTATTCCCACTACATTTTCAATGTAATGAGCCAGTATTGTATTCTTTCCTGCAAATGTATCTCTTACTGCACCAAACATTGCATCTCCCATATCAACTGAATAAAGCTTTGCAATGTCATCATTTATTACGGTATCAGAGTCAATATACACAGCTTTATTAAGCTCTGGAAAAAGCTCTGCAATAAATAACCTGAAATATATCGTCAGTGTAAACTCGCCTGAATAAAGCCTGTTTTCCTGTCTGTCAGTAACTGTCTGTCCAAAGCTTTCAGAATATTCGTACATTTTCTTTCTTATATCAACGAATTCAATATCTATGTTTTCATAATCCTTTATCACATTACGAAGCTGAATCATCGTAATATTCTTCACATTGTCGCACATAACAATAATGCGGTAACGCTCATCACAAGCTACATGTACAGCCAGCGATTTAAGGCACACTGCCAGATATGGTGCGTACTGTTCATTAATCGAGAAAAACACAGGAATACGTGAAACTGCCATGTACTCTTCATGCTCCCTGTTATAAGAATCCAGAAGCTCATCATATTCATGAAGCCCAAGTATATTATGCATTTTATCAATCTCCCACGGCTTGACTGAAACAGTCCTTATCACCGGAAACACCCGGAAGGTAGTTGTAAAATGCTGAAAAACAGTGTTGTCATGCAGCCTCCTCTGGTCATTAAACTTTCGTCCGCACAGATTAACTCTTGTTGCAAATGTATTAACAGCCGTCTGGTCAGGCATAAACATTTCCTTTCTTATGCACTGTTCACGACATTTCTCCAGAAGCCCGTTCTGTCTTATCATCCTCATATTCATAAGCATTACTCCGGAATTAATGTAGCCATCACCGAAAAGCCATCTGCCATAATAATCAGAAACTCCCGCAATCTCTATGCCATCCATATTCTGATAATAAAAATCCCTAAAATCTTTTCTGCACAACACATCAGTATCCAGATAAAGAACTCTATCCTTAATATCTGTCTTATCAGCAAAAAGGCGCAACATACAGCACGCAGTAAATCTGCTCTGCATATTTGCCTCCGGCAACTCCTCAACAAAATATCTTGTAACATCAACAAGAAAGATATTTACTTTAATGTCCGATTTATTCAATTTTTCTTTCAGATATTTTGCAAATGCTTTATCAACCGGCTTGTAATTAATACCTTTTTCCCTGTAATCAACCGTGAGAATATATATATTTAACGGTTCATCCACATTTTTAATAAGAGACATTGAAGATAAAAGAATCCCCTTCTGCATTGGTTTATCACCACAATACAATATGTTCATAAATCCGTATCCTTTCTTAATTTATTAAATATGTCTGATTTATCCTCTCTGTATTGATTTTCCCCAGTTTCTTAAGTAAAATACATATAAGTTTTAAACGATAATTAAAGAATTGAGGAATGTTATGATATTTAAGATTTTCAAAAAAGATTTGAAAGGTCTTAGCAGGAATATTCTGGCTTTAGCCATTGCGCTTGGTCTGTGCCTTATTCCATCGCTTTACGCATGGTTTAACATATATTCCAACTGGGATCCTTACGCAAACACTGCGTCTGTCCAGATTGCTATTGTTTCTGAAGATGAAGGCTACTCTGAATCTGATGATTCCACTATCAATATGGGAGAACAGATTGTTGAACAGCTTCATTCTAATGATAAATTAGGCTGGCGTTTTCCGGAAACTAAAGATGAAGCCATGAATAAACTGAATGCCGGGAAGTACTATGCCGTTATCGTTGTTGGTGAGGACTTTTCACGAAGCCTGTATGACTTCCTTGACAATGGTCTTAATCCACCAACAGTTACATATTATGAGAATTCCAAGAAAAATGCTGTTGCTTCCAAGATTACAGATACAGGAAAAAGCACTCTTCAGAACACTATCAATTCCGAATTCATTGATGTGTGTGTTAAGACTATTATGCAGGGACTTAACGAAATAGCTGAAAATGATCCTTCAATTATTGAAAAGACAGTTAAGGATTTACAGAGTGTATCTGCCAATATTAATTCTTACGATACAATGATTGACATGTTTATTAAGAGTAATTCAGACCTGGCAGATAATCTTGCAAAACTTCAGGAGGTTCTTCCACAGATTAAAGATGTTCTTACCGGAACAACTGATGTTGCTGATATTGCCAATAAATCTCTTGATAATGTCACAGATAATATTGCAAACCAGATTGATGCGCAGCTTAAAGCTATGAATGAATTAACTGACAGCGCACTTGATTCTCTTGATAAAGCTGTACAGCTTTCAATAACTGATGTCGGACAGGCTGGCGTTGAGCTTAGTAAAGCCAACAAACAGTTAAAGGAACTTATAGACCAGAATAAGGCTCTTGAAGATGCTATTGATTCCCTCAGCAAAGTAGATGGCATTGACCCGGCAGTTATCACCGCCCTAAAGTCAGCTCTAGCTTCTGTTAACGCTATGGAGAATATCGCATACAACCTTGTTCAGCAGTGTGCCGATATTCTTACTGATTCACCTGAAACACTTCAGGCAAAATACCAGTTAATCAAGTCTGTTGTTGAACAGTGCCGCACAGAGCTCCAGAAGAGCCAGACAATTATGCAGACTGTAATAAGAACTAATGTTAACCTTCTTAAGGCTTCCATTAAGAATGCCGTAAGCAGCCTTGCAGCTAATATAAGCAGTGCCGGAGACAGTATTAACGGAATATCACAGATGCTCCTTGGTGTGAGTGATATATCAGTAAATATTAATACAACTCTAGAAAGCACAAAAACATTACTTGATTCTCTCAATAAAAGGCTTGATACCATATCTGGTTCAGTAGGAGATATAAGTTCATCTTCTACATATAAACTGATAATGGATTTCATCAACTCAGACGCACAGTCAATAGCGTCATTCCTGTCAGAACCTGTACAGGTAGAAGAAATCTACGTCTATATGCAGACTAACTATGGAACAAGTGTTACACCTTTCTATACAACACTTGCTCTCTGGGTTGGAGGAATTGTTTTAGTTGCCCTTATGAAAGTAAAGGTTGACTATGAGGATGATGAATTCAAGGATGCCACAGAACATCAGAAATATATGGGCCGTGCACTACTCTTCCTTGCAATGGGACAGCTTCAGGCTCTTGTAGTTGTTCTTGGTGATTTGTACATTTTAAAAATTGACTGCACCCACCCATTCATGCTGTGGCTTGCAGCCGCTATAACAAGCTTTGTATTTACATTATTTATATATACACTTGTTCTTACATTTGGTGATTTGGGAAAAGCTATTGCTGTAGTTATGATTGTGTTACAGATTGCCGGTTCAGGCGGAACTTATCCAATAGAACTTCTTCCTGAATTCTTCCAGAATGTGTACCTTTACTTCCCATTCCCTTATGCAATCAATGCCATGAGGGAGGCAATAAGCGGATTATATCAGTGTGATTACGCTGTATTTCTTGTGAAATTATGCGCTTATGCTGTTATTTCTCTTATTCTGGGACTCGGAATCAGAAAGTCACTTCTTGAAGTACGCGAGTTCTTCGAACGCCGTATGAAAGAAACACATTTTATGTAAAGGAGAAATGAATTTATGCAAAATGATGATTTTAATATAGATGTTGTTATTGCGGAAATCACAGCGTTTGCAGAAAATATGCACGCTAAGAACCAGCACAAGAAAAAGGTCTGCTTAAGATGTATGATGATAATTCCTTTAGTATTCATGGTGCTTATGTTTACCATGGATACAGCTAAAGTTGTTTATCTGCTTCTTTGGGTAATCTCACTTTTTATATTCTGTGCTTATCTTATAGTTATTGATTATATTGATGACAAGCTCGCAAGAAAGCTCAATGAGCTCAATATTGAGATTAAGGAAAAACAGGCTGATACTTCTCTTACAGACAGTATCAAAGCATTTTTAAGTGAGGTACAGTTATGAAAAATATATTTAAGATTATACGGGCTGACCTTCGCCACATAAAAACAAATGTAATTGCACTATGCGTAATTATCGGTCTTACCGTTATTCCTGCATTGTATTCGTGGTTTAATATCCTGTCAAACTGGGATCCATATGGACAGGCTTCCACAAGCAGGATTAAAGTTGCCGTTGTATCTGTTGACAAAGGTACTTCTCTTGAAGGAACGGAGCTTAATGTCGGTGACACCATAATTGATGCACTTAAAACTAATAACACTATCGGTTGGCAGTTTGTTGCTTCATCGGATGAAGCAATCGAAGGCGTATACAGCGGTGAGTATTATGCAGCCCTCGTTGTTCCAGAGAATTTTTCCAAGAATCTTATAAGCTTCTTAAGTGATTCCATGGAACATCCTCAGTTAAAATATTACTGTAACCAGAAAGCAAACGCTATTGCACCTAAGATAACAGACAAGGCTAAAACAGCAGTTCAGCAGCAGGTAAACCAGACATTTATAGATACAATTGTATCTACAATTGCCGGTACTGGCGACTCAGTTATCAAAGATGCAGATAAAGAAACCGGTTCTCTTATGGATGCAGTTATTAACAGACTTACATCCGCAAGGACTACACTTTCAACATACGATGTAATTCTTAACTCAATGCTTGCAATTACTGACCTTACATCATCAATAAGCAGCAGTTCAAACAGTGCTGCACCGCAAGTTTATACACAATTACAGTTACAGCAGCAGCAGTTAATAACCTTACAGGCACTTGTAAATGGTAATTCCGCTGAATCTTTAAATGAATTATCATCTGCTCTTTCAAACCAGATGTCCCAGATTCAAAGCATTATGAGTTCATTAACAGAGCTTTATTCTGACATGAACATGGATGTTGCAGACCTGTCTGCTGCAATTAAGCTTACATCGGGCTCACTCACTCAGACTAAAGAGCTTCTCAGTGACCTTGAGACAAAGCTTGATAATGCAATTAATACATTAAACACAATCACTGAACAGGATACATATGGTTTATTATCAGAGATGTTAAATGCAGCTGCCAATACTTTGGGAGATTTTCTCTCTGCACCTGTAAATATAACAACAGAGCAGGTATATGCTGTTAAAAGCTATGGAACAAGCGCTTCACCATTCTACACAATACTTGCACTGTGGTTTGGTGGACTTATACTTGTTGCTATTATGCACACACCTGTGCATCCTGCTCCGGACATTCCAGCAGATGCAAAGAGATATGAAAAATTCTTCGGAAGGTATTTTATCTTCTTTGCAGTAGGACAGCTTCAGGCACTGCTTATAACACTTGGAAATCTTCTCTACATAGGAATCCAGTGTTACCACCCATTCCTTTACTGGGTTGCATGTGCATTCTCAAGCTTCGTATTCACCTTCTTTATGTACAGCCTTACTGTTGCATTTGGAAATATCGGTGAAGCACTTGGAATTGTCCTGCTCGTTATACAGGTTGCCGGCTCAGGCGGTACATTCCCTATAGAAGTACTTCCTAACGCATACCAGATAATATACCGATTCCTGCTCTTCCCATATTCAATGGATGCATTAAGGGAATGCATAGCAGGAATGTACAGATATGATTACATTAAGAATCTCGCTTTTCTTTCTATATATATAGTTGTTTCGCTGATTATCGGATTGTTCTTACAGAAACCATTTGAGAAGCTGAATCATATGATTGAGAGAAGTAAGGAGAAGTCGGGGGTTATGCTGTAGGAAGTTGCTCCCCTAAAGCACGCCCAGCCGTGTATATTAGTAAAATCAAAACACGCTTCCGCTCGGATTCCGACGCAGCGGTACTAGGTTCGCTTGGATTTGCTACCACTTTGTGGCAGCTTTCCCAGCTTACCAAGTGCCGGCGTCTTCATACGGTTTTGATTTTACTAATATACACGGCTGGGCTTTTCTTTACCGGACAACTGCTCCGCCCCCGCCTTTGGCAAGGTTGGGGCGGGAGAGATATTCTAATCTCCTATGTAGAAAAACTCCCGGAAGTTTGGAGGCAGGTGGTTGTGTAGTGTATTTTCAAACCGTACGGAAACGCCGGCACTTGATTTTGCGAGGGAGTCGCCAAAGGCGACAAACCTCACAAAATCTTAGTACCGCTGCGTTTTCGTCCGAGCGAGAGCGCGTTTGAAAATACACTACACAGCCACCTGCCTCCCACTCCCGGGAGTCACTTTTCTAGAATAACCCAGTTATTACCCCATCATCATTAACATCTATATTATATGCCGCTGGTGATTTTGAAAGTCCTGGCATTGTCATTACTGAACCTGTAAGCACTACTATGAAGCCTGCACCGGCTGATACATATGCTTCTCTTACATTCATCTCAAATCCTTCCGGACGGCCAAGTAATGTCGGATCGTCTGAAAGCGAATACTGTGTCTTAGCCATACAGATTGGAAGATTACCAAATCCTAACTGTTCAAGCTGTGCAATCTGCTTATTAGCTGCTGCCGAATAATTAACACTTCCTGCGCCATATATTTCTTTGGCAATTGTCTCAATCTTTGCTTTAACCGGCTGGTCTGTTTCATACAGACAGTGGAAATTGCTCTTCTTTGTCTCAAGTGTCTTAAGAACCTTTTCTGCAAGCTCAATTCCACCTTCTCCACCCTTTTCCCATACCTTGGCAAGGGCGAATTCACAGCCTTTGTCTTCACAGAATTTCTGGATATAATCTAATTCTGCCTGTGTATCTGATACAAATGCATTAAGTGTAACAACTACAGGCACACCGTATTTCTGAAGATTCTCTATGTGCTTTTCAAGATTTACAATACCTTTCTTTAATGCATCAAGATTCTCTGCTGATAATTCTGTCTTAGGAACTCCGCCATTGTACTTAAGTGCTCTTACTGTTGCTACTAATACAACTGCATCCGGCTTTAAGCCTGACTTACGGCACTTTATATCGAAGAACTTCTCAGCTCCCAGGTCTGCACCAAATCCTGCCTCTGTGATAACATAATCTGCCATCTTAAGCGCTGTCTTAGTTGCTCTTACTGAATTACAGCCATGTGCGATATTGGCAAATGGTCCACCATGTACTAATGCCGGAGTATGTTCAAGTGTCTGGATAAGGTTAGGCTTTAATGCATCCTTTAATAATGCCGCCATTGAACCTACAGCCTTGATATCTGATGCTGTAACAGGCTGTCCCTGATAATTGTAGGCAACTACCATCCTGCCAAGTCTTTCCTTTAAATCCTTCATATCTGTTGCAAGACATAATACTGCCATAATCTCTGACGCAACTGTGATAACAAAATGATCTTCTCTTACAGTTCCGTCAACCTTAGAACCAAGACCTACAACTATATTTCTAAGAACACGGTCGTTCATATCCATACATCTTTTCCATGTAACACATCTTGGGTCAATTCCAAGTTCGTTGCCCTGCTGTATATGATTATCAAGAAGTGCTGCACATAAGTTATTAGCTGATGTAATTGCGTGGAAATCGCCTGTAAAATGCAGATTCAGTTCTTCCATAGGAACAACCTGTGCATATCCGCCACCTGCTGCTCCACCTTTGATACCGAAACATGGGCCAAGTGATGGCTCACGAAGTGCTATAACTGCCTTCTTGCCAAGCTTTCCAAATGCTTCTCCAAGCCCTACTGTAATTGTTGTCTTTCCCTCTCCTGCCGGAGTTGGATTAATGGCTGTTACAAGAATTAACTTTCCATCTTCATTGTCTTTGACACTGTTAATGTACTCGTCTGATATCTTAGCCTTATACTTTCCGTATAATTCAAGATCATCCTCGCTTATGCCGCATCTGGCTGCAACATTCTTAATTGGCTCCATTACTGCTTCCTGTGCAATTTCAATGTCTGTCTTCATAATGTTTCTCTCCTTTGCTTTAGCCTTTTCGTGCCTTGCAATCCCGCCTTATCAAGATTTCTAAGAAGATTCCCTTCCTAATATATCTTTACATAAAAACAAGAGGCTACAGGCGCACTTTAATACACCTATGCCTCTGTTAAAAACCTGAAAGATTCTCCCCAAGCAAATCAGCCTCAATATTCCTCATCCCTCTGCTTAGAAATTGCTTCTTCGGTGCTGTATCTACACAGCTCTCCAGAGTTCCGTCCATAACCGGTCCTTTTGCCTGAGAGTTTTCGCTGTCACCTTCGGCGCTGCATTTTTAAACAGTCTCTCCCGATTATATCTTCCGGATAATACCTTAATAATATGGAAAAAGCGTCTTGCTTTATCTGCAAAACGCCTTTGTTTTCAACAATAATATATAAATTGACAGAGTTTGTCAATAAGCAACATTTAACAAAATTATTTATTATATTAGGAAATAACAGTATTCAATTGAAAAAAATGTTGTTTTATGTTAAAATTTGTCTTAATTTTTTATAAAAAGGGAGAATACATAATATGTTTAGTAAAATCAATACTATTCTCGACACTATTGACGCATATGTCTGGGGAATCCCACTCATTGTCCTTATACTTTCAGTTGGTCTGTTTCTTACTATCAGACTTAAGGGTGTTCAGTTTACTAATCTTGGTCGTGCTTTTAAGTACATTTTCAAAGACGAAACTGATGGAAAGCACGGTGAAGTGAGCAGTTTCGCAGCACTATGTACAGCACTTTCAGCAACAATTGGTACTGGTAATATCGTAGGTGTTGCTACTGCCATTGTCTCAGGCGGTCCTGGTGCATTATTCTGGATGTGGCTTGCTGCCTTAGTTGGTACTGCTACCAAGTACGCAGAATGTCTTTTAGCAGTTAAGTTCAGACAGGTTGACGAAGATGGTCATGTTGTTGGTGGTCCTTTTAACTATATTGAACATGGTATGGGACCTAAGTGGAAATGGCTTGCCAAGATATTTGCTTTCTTTGGTATAGGCGTTGGTCTTTTAGGAATTGGTACATTTACACAGGTAAACGGAATCTCTTCTGCTGTTAATAATTTCTTTGATCCTAACAACGCATGGACTGTTTCATTATTTGGAAGAACATATTCATGGACTGTAGTTATAAGCTGTCTTATCCTTACATTCTGTGTTGCTCTTGTTCTTATTGGTGGAATCCAGAGAATTTCTAAGGTTGCTCAGGTTATTGTTCCTTTCATGGCTGCAACATATTTTTTAGCAGGTATTCTTATTATTTTATTTAATATTACAGATGTTCCTGCTGCCATCCTTACAATTGTGCAGAGTGCATTTGGTCTTAAGGCCGCTGCTGGTGGTGCCCTTGGTGCCATGGTTGTAGCTATGCAGAAGGGTATTGCAAGAGGTATCTTCTCTAATGAGGCCGGTCTTGGTAGTGCACCTATTGCCGCTGCCGCTGCCCGTACCAATGAACCTGTACGTCAGGGACTTGTATCTATGACAGGTACATTTATCGACACAATCATCATTTGCTCTATTACAGGTATTGCAATTGTTCTTACAGGAGCTTACGATATGGGGCTTGAAGGTGTTGCAGTAACAACTAAAGCATTCCAGTTAGGACTTCCATTTCCTGATGGAGTTGCTTCATTTATTCTTATGTTATGCCTCGTATTCTTTGCATTTACAACTATTCTTGGCTGGGACTACTATTCTGAGCGCTGCCTTGAATACCTTACTAATGGTAAGAAGAAATGTATTAAGGCATACAGATGGGTATATATCCTCTGCGTATTCATCGGTCCTTATATGACAGTATCTGCGGTATGGACAATTGCAGATATATTTAATGGTCTGATGGCTATTCCTAACCTTATTGCACTCGTTGCTTTAAACGGTGTGGTTGCTAAGGAAACTAAAGATTATCTTGACAGAATTAAGAAAAAAGAAATTGATTAATTAAGCATTAACTGCTTATGCGTATAATAAGCCCCACTCTGGATTAGTCCGGAATGGGGCTTATCTTACGCATTATCTTCCTCTATCATACATTTTTATAAAGAAATTCAATGTAATAATATAACGCATGTGACCGATATATAAAATAGAAGTAACATTTTGAAATAAGGTCCAAGGAGGGATTATTGCAGCAAATGGAGTTATTCGCAATTCAAAAGTGTACCCAGTCCAGACTATCAGTAATCTCAAAGGGGTAGGACAGGATAATACCAGTGCAGAACACGGTAACAACGGACAGTCTCACAAACAGACAATAACTATCAGAGTTAATCCTGAGACTTATGCTGATGCACCAGCCGATTGTTATACAGTTACCTATAACCGTAACAGTCAGCTTCAGGCATTTTATTATTGCCCTCGCCATGAGTATACTTACTAATAATGGACGAAGAAAAACACCTCTTAATCAGAATGTATATTGCTGATTAAGAGGTGTTTTCTTATGCTCTGCGCTTCAGCTTTATATATATGAGTTGCAATATTATTGCGCACGCAATGCCAACTGAAACATAAGATATTAAATCCGTATTGACATATGTCGGGTTAAGACTTGCTGTTCTGCCAAGAAATCTGTTACTGAATAACGTTCAAGACTCTGATTTAGTAGCATATATTGGATAAATTCACTATAATGTTGTTAAACATTTCCTATAAGAATATCTATATTTCAAGATTTATAGGCATATTATTATTGATGAAGAAGTGTCTTGTCTGATTTTTTTGTCATGATACCTATAGGTAGTCGTATATTCTGACAGCTTATAGGTATTTTCTATACATTCTTCTCTCGAATCAGACATTATCCTTGCCAGAAAGCTAAAGATTGCCTATAGATAATGTAGTTTTCCATCATTTATAGGTATTTACAATGAAATCTGCGCTTTATGAGCAGAAATCCTAATATTTCTGCCTATAAGCAATAGAAATAATATCTTCTTATAGGTTCTGCTCTATATTCTGCGACCATGTTGCTGTCAGATGCAAATGTATCACCTAGTTGGAAGATACACTATTTTGCCCCATCATTTATGTTCATATTTTTTCGTAGTATATGATAACATTTTTATCCACAGATATAATATTCTCCGAAACCATGTAATTTTTGTGTAAAGAAAAAAGCACCATGTTTCAGGTGCTAATCTTCATAATGGAACTTGCAGGAATATATTATCAGATTTTGGTTCATGTACATATTATACGTAAGTCTGTGTTCGTCTGTGATTCTTCTACTGCACATCTTCCTATGCTTTAATGGTTTCTAAAGGAATAATCATAGGTAATAATATATTTTCTTCTAAATCATCAATCCGTATCCATATACTTTAAGATATGTCTCACGCCTTCTTTCCACCAACACCATTAATATACATCAACGGTATTCCGAAGAATGCCATTCCTCCAACAATATTACCTATTGTAACAGGAATAAGATTATTAAATATAAAATTCGGTATATTCAATGTACTAAGCTGCTGTGCTGTATAACCATATTGCTCCATAGCATCTTTCACATATAATGGATTAAGTTTTGCTATCATTCCTGCAGGTACATAATACATATTAGCAACACAGTGCTCATAACCGCTTACAACAAAAAGCAGTATTATAAAAAAACAGCATAACAGTTTTCCGGTTACATCCTTTGCACGTGCCGCAAGCATAACTGCTGCACACACAAGTATGTTACATAATATTCCCGAGGCAAGCGCTGTTGTAAAATCAAGATTACATTTTCCAAGTGCTACTTTAATTGTATATGCACCAAGTATTCCCGATGAATAATTATACTGCCCACTTACATAATCAATACATGTAAGCATTAACGAGCCAAGAAGATTGCCAAAATATACTACAACAAGCATTCGTATAAGCTTAAGTGCTGTATGTTTCTTCTGTACAGTTGCCATAATTGCCAGACAATCTCCCGTGAAAAGCTCAGCACCTGTCATAACAACCATCATAAGTCCCATTGGGAATACAACTCCTGCAACCAGACGCGCAAGTCCTACATTAGCAATATCATGTGCTGCCACACTGCTTCCGGCTGCGCCAAATGCAATCATCATTCCTGCAAGCATGGCTTTCATAAAAAGCTTGTATGCTGGACAGTCAACCTTCCCAACACAACCTTCCACATAATTCTCTATCGCTTCTTTCATAGATAACATCTTAAGTTCCTCCCTGATTGTGTATTTTGTTAATTCCAATCACTTTATTTGTGTATACAAAATACATCTTGCATATTATAGCAAGCTGAATATTTATTTACAAGTATCTTATAAAGAACAATTCTACATGCTTCGGCGCCCATTATCCCTGCACGACAAAAAGCACCTGCCAGAATGCTATTCACAAGCATTCTGGCAGGTGCAAACTCACACATGTATCATAAATTCTACTTTCCAGATGTTGCCTTAAGTCTTGCCATAGCTCTTGCAAGTGCTGCTCTTGAGTGATAATACTCATGGATACTCTGCTTCTGGCGAAGTCTCTCCTCAGCCCTCTGCTTAGCTTCCTCTGCTCTTCTTACATCGATTTCCTCAGGCTTTTCTGCTGTCTCAACAAGAAGAGTTACACGGTTGTTAACGATTTCAACAAATCCCATTCCAACAACAGCATGAATCCACTCGTCGCTGCCCTCTGGCTGGAACTTCATCTGACCTTCATCAATTGCAATAACCATATCTTCATGATGGGCAAGAATTTCCTTCTGTCCATCGAACTCAGGCACAATCAGAGAACGGCATTTGCCAGCGAAAAACACCCGGTTAGCTGATATTACTTTTAAATAAAATGAACTTGTAGCCATTAGTTTTTCCTTTCTGGCAGGATGTTACTGCATCTTCTCAGCCTTTTTAATAACATCATCTATAGTTCCTACATTGAAAAATGCGTTCTCAGGATATTCGTCCATCTCACCATCAATAATTGCCTTGAAACCTCTTATAGTCTCCTTTAATGGAACATATACACCAGGAATACCTGTGAAGTTCTCAGCAACATGGAATGGCTGTGATAAGAATTTCTGAATCTTTCTTGCTCTGAATACTGTAACCTTATCTTCATCTGCAAGCTCTTCCATACCAAGAATAGCAATGATATCCTGTAATTCCTTATACTTCTGGAGGATTTCCTGAACCTTTCTTGCTACCTCATAATGCTCCTCACCTACAATGTCCGGCTCAAGAATTCTTGATGTAGAATCAAGAGGGTCTACTGCCGGGTAGATACCCTGTTCAACTATCTTTCTTGAAAGAACTGTAGTTGCATCAAGATGTGCAAATGTTGTTGCAGGTGCAGGGTCAGTAAGGTCATCGGCAGGTACATATACTGCCTGTACTGATGTTACAGAACCATTCTTTGTAGAAGCAATTCTCTCCTGTAATTCACCCATCTCAGTTGCAAGTGTTGGCTGATAACCTACGGCTGAAGGCATACGTCCAAGAAGTGCTGAAACTTCTGAACCAGCCTGTGTGAAACGGAATATATTATCAATGAATAAAAGCACATTCTGATGCTTCTCATCACGGAAATATTCAGCCATTGTAAGTCCTGTCTCAGCAACACGCATACGTGCTCCAGGTGGTTCATTCATCTGACCAAACACTAAGGCAGTTTTTTCAAGAACGCCCGACTCTTTCATTTCTGTCCAGAGGTCGTTACCTTCTCTTGATCTTTCTCCTACACCTGTGAATATTGAATATCCACCATGCTCTGTTGCAATATTGCTGATAAGTTCCTGAATAAGAACTGTCTTACCAACTCCGGCACCACCAAACAGACCAATCTTACCACCCTTTGCATAAGGTGCTAAAAGGTCAATTACCTTGATACCTGTCTCAAGAATCTCTTCTGCAGGATTCTGTTCTTCAAATGTTGGAGGTTCTCTGTGGATTTCCCACTTTTCCTTAGCATCTGGCTGTTCTTTGCCATCAATAGCCTCTCCTAATACATTAAAGAGACGGCCAAGAGTTTTCTCTCCAACAGGAGTCTTAATGCCGCTGCCTGTAGCTGTTACTTCCATGTCTCTGCAAAGACCTTCACTGGAAGCAAGCATAATACAGCGGACTGTATCGTTACCGATATGCTGTGCAACTTCCATTACACATTTTTTATCACCATTATTAACTTCAAGTGCGTCCCTGATTGCCGGAAGGTTCTCATCTTCGAACGCTACATCGACAACAGGTCCCATTACCTGTATAATCTTTCCTTTATTACTCATATTATCTCCTATCCGTCGCATTATTTCTTTCGTTTCTTCTTCTGCGACTTCGCACCAGCGATAACCTCAGTTATTTCCTGTGTGATTGCAGCCTGTCTGGCTCTGTTATACTGTATATCAAGGTCGTGCAGCATATCCTTTGCACTCTTTGATGCAGCCTCCATCGCCATCATACGGGCATTCTGTTCGCAGGAGAATGACTCTACCAAAGCTCCGTATACGAAACCAACTATATAATCAGGAACAATTCTGTCCATAACTACTTCTGGGGAAGGTTTTAATGCAAGTTCCTCTCTTTTGAAATCAACCGGTATCTGGATATTGAAATCTGCCTTCTTAAGAGGAAGAAGCTGTTCAATCTGTGTTTCCTCCTGAATAGCATTAATCATACTTGTGTATATGATATACACCTCATCAAGTTCACCTTTTCTGTATAGTTCTATTATTTCTTCTGAAATATTTCTTGCTCTGTTAAGAGTAGGATTCTGAACTGTATAGTGGAACTGCTTCTCAATCTCAATACCGCGCTGTTCAAAATAATGTCGTCCAAGTTCTCCTAATACGAATAATGAATGATTAGGATTCTTTTCAAGCTGCTCCTGCGCAATCTTTAAAACATTATGGTTATATGAACCTGCAAGTCCCTTATCAGCAGTAATAACTATGTAGCCTACCTTTTTATCCGCTGCGTCTTTATCCTCATTTGTCTTAAAATATATACTGCTTATATCAGGTATATGTCTTAAGATTCGGCTCATTTCTGACTGCAGAGTAAAAAAGTATGGTTCCGTGTCTGAAAGCATTTTCTTAGATTTCTTAAGCTTGGAAGAAGAAATCATATACATGGCATTAGTAATCTTTAATGTATCATTGATACTTTTTATTCGATCCTGAATTTCCTTTGTGTTTGCCATATCTATACGCTTACCTTTCTTTTAGCACACATGCATTATGCAAATTCTTTTACTGCTTCCAGAATATTCTTAACCAGCTCATCATTAATCTCTTTCTTATCTTCAATCTGCTTTCCTATTTCAGGATGCTTGAGATCTATGAATTCAAGTAATTCTGTCTGGTGTTTCTTAACTTCCTTAGTAGGTATCTCATCAAATACGCCGTTGTTAGCCATAACAAGTGTCATAACCTGCTCATGCATTGAAAGTGGATGGCAGAGTGGCTGCTTTAAAAGCTCCATAAGAGCTTTTCCGTGCTGTAACTGTGCCTTAGTTGCATCATCAAGATCTGATGCAAACTGTGTAAATACTTCCATCTCTCTGTACTGAGCAAGGTCAATTCTTATGCTTCCTGATGCCTTCTTCATTGCCTTAGTCTGGGCTGCACCACCAACTCGTGAAACCGAAAGACCTACATTAACGGCTGGTCTCATACCTGAATTAAACAGGTTAGTTTCAAGGAATATCTGACCATCTGTGATAGAGATAACATTTGTTGGAATATATGCTGATACATCACCAGCCTGTGTCTCTATTATAGGAAGTGCTGTTATTGAGCCTCCACCTAACGCATCACTTAAACGGCTTGATCTTTCAAGAAGTCTTGAATGAAGATAGAATACATCTCCAGGATAAGCCTCTCGTCCAGGTGATCTTTCAAGCAGAAGGGAAAGTGCTCTATACGCTACCGCATGTTTGCTCAAATCATCATATACAATAAGAACATCTTTTCCCTGATGCATGAAATGCTCTGCCATTGCAGTACCTGCATATGGAGCTATATACTGAAGTGATGCAGGATCACTCGCTGTTGAAGATACAACAATTGAATAATCCATTGCACCATGCTTAGTAAGTGTTGATACAACCTTGGCAACTGTAGATGCCTTCTGTCCGATTGCAACATACACACAGATAACACCTTTACCTTTCTGGTTAATAATTGTATCTGTGGCAATTGATGTCTTACCAGTCTGACGGTCGCCAATGATAAGCTCTCGCTGTCCACGGCCAATTGGGAACATTGAATCAATTGAAAGTATTCCTGTTTCCATTGGTGTGCTTACAGACTTACGGTCTACGATACCAGGAGCATCTTCCTCAATTGGTCTGTAATCTTCTTCTTTAATATCGCCTTTTCCATCAATAGGCTCGCCAAGTGCATTGATTACTCTTCCTACAAATGCGCTGCCTACCGGAATTCCGGCTTTTTTCTTGGTTCTTACAACCTTAGTTCCTTCTTTGATTCCTGTATCCCTGCCGAACAAGATAACGCCTATCTCATTCTCACGGATATCCTGAACCATTCCTTTTACTCCATTATCAAATACTACGATTTCACCATACATTGCATGGTCAATACCGTATACAGTAGCAATTCCATCACCGACCCATATTACATTACCGGTCTCACGGCTTGCTTCATCCCAATTGAAATTCTCAATCTCACTCTGGATAATGGAGATAATATCTGTTGCACTAATTGCGCCCACAGGGGTCACCTCCCAGTTAATTTTCTTTCAAGCTGACAAAAACGTCCTTCAAAACTTCTGTCATATTCCTTGTGATGTGCTCTTATAACATATCCGCCTAAGAGATCCGCATCCACTGTCTTTGTCAGTTCAATTGTATAATCCGGATATCTGCTCTTTAAGAAATCCTGTGCCTGCTTTACATTATCATCTTCATCACTGCTGTCTGCACTTATAAGCTCTGCTTTTAAAATGTGGTTTGCTTCATCATCAATTCTGTAATATGAATCAAATATGTCTCTCATCTCATCACAATAACCTAGCTTACACATTTCTTTAATGAAATTCTTCATAAGCTCCTTGGTATCATCAAGTGCAAATACTTTATCAATGATGTCGTATTTCTTTGCAAGAGGTATTTCAGGATTCGTGAGAATTTTCTGAAGTTCTGAAGTTTTGCTGTATAACTCATCAGCCCTTCTTACATCCTCTCTGCTCACAGACAACCGGTGTAAAACTATTGCATTATTTACTGCTGCCTGCGTCATGAGCATCACCTGTCTTTACGATTTTTCTTGCAGCTATGAGAGCGAGTCTTGCAATATCTGCCTGTGCAGCTTCTGTGGCTTTCTCTTTCTCAGTAGCTATATCAGCCTTTGCCTTTTCAAGCATTACTTCTGTTTCTTTTCTGGTCTTTTCCAAAGCTGCCTCATGCTCTTCCTGTGCTCTATTTCTAGCATTTACAATAATCTCATCAGCTTCAGTCTTCGCACTTTCAAGCTTTTCGTCATATGAAGCCTTTAATGCATCTGCTTCTTCCTGACTCTTCTTAGCATCATCAAACTGCTGCTTAATCATATCTTCTCTTGCATTGATTACTTTCATAACAGGCTTAAACAGGAACTTCTTAAACACCAGATATAAGACGAGCAGATTGACTACTGTCCATAATATATTCCATGGATCTATACTTAACACTAGCTTCGCCTTCCTTTCTATCTTGTCTTAGTTATCTTTCCCATAAATGTTATTAGCCTAAGAAAAGGATTATAAGAAGGGCGATGACGAAACCATAAATAGCTGTTGCCTCTGCAAGGGCACAACCTAAAAGAAGTGACTTACTAATCTTGCTTTCTGCCTCTGGCTGTCTTGCGATAGCGTCTACTGCACTGCTTGTTGCCTTACCGATACCAAGACCAGCACCGATACCTGTTAATACTGCTATACCTGCTCCGATTGCTACTAAAATTGTTGACATAATAATAATCTCCTTTTTAAAACATTTATTCTTGTTACATATACTCTTACTCTGTAGCCTCTTTTATAAAAAGACCAGTTAAGAATACGAAAACATACGCCTGTATCAGTCCATCGAATATATCGAAGTAACAACTGAATACTGCCGGTAAAACTGCCGGAACTACCATCTTTAATAATTCCATGATTACAAATGAGCCTAAAACATTACCGAATAATCGCATGCAAAGTGATAAGGGCTTGATAAATACTTCCAGAATATTAATAGGAAGTATTATAGGCATTGGTTCTGCAAAACTCTTAAGCCAGCCTTTAGTTCCTCTGGCTCTGATTCCTGCGACCTCAATAAGCACAATACTCATCAATGCCAGTGTTGCTGTAACATTCATATCCTTAGTTGGTGGCTTGAAACCAAGCAGTCCTATCAGGTTCGCAATTCCTATGTAAATAGCAATTGCTGACAGATATGGAATGTATGCCTTTCCTTTTTCTCCTACTGTCTCAGTGAAGAAATCATTGAGTCCCTTTATTGCTGTTTCTACAACTACCTGTCTGCGACTGGGGTTTTCCACACTTAGATTTCGGCTTAGCAGAATACACAACAGGAACACAACAGCCATGATAATCCATGTAACAACAACGGATTCATATACTGGGATTCCACCAAACAAAGGTATAGTGAACACTGTCTCGCAATTAAGTTCTTCCATAAGCCCTTCTACCAAAGCATCCATCTGCACGACCTCCTTTCTAAATATGAAATATATTTCTTTTCTGTTCACGGATTTTATTCCACAAAAAAAATAATGTCAAGCCTAGATTCTGCCTAGGTTTGACACTATTTTCTCCTTTAATAATCGTACATTTTTAACAAAAAATTGTTTATGACCAGCGTTCATTTTTGTTATTTTTTACATTGAATTTTGGCAAACTTTATTTTTATTTAATATTTTCATTAAAATTTGTCAAAAATGTATCAATATAACCTGTTAATTTTTCTACAAATTTGTCATTTAATTAAGATATAACCGGTTATTCATTAATTATATTAATCTCTACAAAGCCGTTAAAACACTTGTATTCTCTATAACAAATTTCCTGAACGTCTCTACAGCAGGAGACATGTATATACTATTATCATTAACCATATAAAAGCTTCTCTCATATTCAGGTGACTCGATTTCAAATATTTCTACAGACATCTTTTCCAATATATCCATATATGGAACTACCGCTATTCCGAATCCATTAGCAACCAGCCCGGCAATAACCTGATCTTCCTCAGTTTCATATGCAACCTTTACTGTTATGTCCGATCTTTTCAACATTTCATCAAATATGCTTCTTATTCCAGAGTTCTTTTCAAAACATACATATGAATACCCGGCTGTCTCTGCAAGATTAATGCTCCTTTTCCTTTTCTTAGCCAGCGGATGTCCTTTGGGAGTAATAAGCACCAGTCTCTGCTTCATAACAGGCTCAGCCGTAAAATGATATTCTTCTGATGGCTTGGAACAGAACAACAAATCATACTTCCCAAGCTGCATATCGTCAAGCAGCCTGCCCGTAACATCTGTGTGAAACGTAAAATCTATATCGAGCTGCGGATTCTTCTTTATAAATGCTGCCGCCATCTCTGGAACATAGTTTATTCCTAATGGTCTTACAAGTCCTAATCTTATCGTTCCATTTCCCATTGCACTTCTTTTAATAGAATCAATACCATCATCTAACACATCCAGAGTCTTTTCTGCATAAGAAAGAAACTCCTCTCCGAATTGAGTCAGCGTTATCTTATGTCCGTTTTTTCAAAGAGTCTGACACCAAGTTCCTTTTCCATCTGTGATATTGCATGACTAAGACTAGGCTGTGTAATGCACAATTCTTCTGCCGCCTTCGTGTACTGGCGGATTCTTGCAAGTGTAACGAAATATCTAAGATTATATATATTCATAGACAGCCTCCTGAGCACATTTACTATCTTAATTATAAACAGTTCTATAGACAAAATCTATAATTTCATTAAAATTATTCATTTGTTATTAATCAATAATGAAACTACACTTAGAGACTGTGATTATGTTCTTTATTAAAGAGGAAAGGGGATTCATTATGAGTTCAATTGATAGTGCAATAGATTTAAATGCCGGTTCTGTTTCTGAAAATGTTAAGACTACGCTTAGGGGTGAGCTTGTTCTTGCCTTTGCTGTTATAATCAACAGCCTTGGAGTTGTGCTTATGCTTTACTCAGGAACTGGAATATCTGCAATCTCAAGCGTTCCATATGCTTTTTCCGAAGTCTTCCCTAAGATTACTCTTGGTACATTTACATATATGTTCCAGGGACTTCTTGTACTCAGCCTTATGATTCTGCGAAAGAAGTTCGTACCATCATATCTGTTTTCATTCGTTGTCGGATTCATATTTGGTGAATGCATCGACATGCACAATATGTGGGTTCCAATGCTCCCAACTGCAATCGGATTCAGAATTGTGTACTTTATTATAAGCTACTGCCTGATAAGTCTCGGCATAGCTCTTTCTAACAGATGCAAGCTTCCAATTATTCCTACTGACCTGTTCCCTCGTGAACTGGCAGATATCACTGGCGTTGCATATTCACGCATCAAGATTTCTTTCGATGTTATATGCCTTGCCGTAACTGCATGTCTTACCGGTCTGATATTAGGTCATGTTAAGGGTCTTGGCATCGGTACTGTTGTTGCTGCATTTACAATGGGAAAAGCCATCGGCCTTGTCGGCAGATGGCTTGATAAGAAGTTTGATTTTGTTTCATTTATGAAGAAATAAATATCTCACATATTGTCTAATCTATCTTTAATTACATTAATATCATAATCTGGGGCAGATGAGACTACTGCATCGTATATTGGCTTTATATCTGCCTCTTCTTCCTCTAGTTCTGAGGCTATTGTCTCCAGAGTTTTTGACTTCTTTACTTTCTTTATGACCTGATTAATTACTATAGATTTAACTTCTTCTCTGACTTCCGATTTAACTTCTTCCATGACCTCCGCTTTAACAACTTCTTTTAATTCTTCTTTAGCCATTTCCTTTGCTTCTTCAAATAATGTCCTTCTGACATCTTCCTCATCATAATCATATATACTCACTTCGACGACCTCCTCCCTGTGCTTTTCAAAGAAATCGACAAGTATATCCTCATCTATACATTCATCCATCGCCTCTGTTACCGCAATCCTGACATCGTCCCCTTCAACACCCATCTTGAATCTGACCTTATTAACAAATGTCATATAATCACGCAGCGTTTTGCACTTATTAAGGATATGTACATCTTTATTAATGTTGATAACACGCACCTTAAGCTCCAGTTCCGGATTGTCTGTCGGAATCTCGTACATATCTGACAGCCTGATTTCATCCTCATCTTCAATCCATTTTTCCAGACCATTGTAAAATGTCACAAAATGCGGAACAGGAATCTTAATCATACTTCTTCTGTGAAGCATGGAATTGCTGAACAGCTCTCTGAACACATCTGATACATAATGCAAAAATCTTAACGGCATATTAGGATTCTTGCTAGACTGCTGCTCAAACATATACAGGCTCATACATAGTAAAAATGAAGCATCGTTCTTATACTTCATGTACGAACCTCCATTTAATGTTGTAACCTGCAAATCATCAACATTCGTGTAAGCTGAATTGTTAAGTGCATTATACAGTTCTAAAAGATTCTTCTTATCTCTGTATAACATACAGAATACATTGTCCTTAAATTTAGATGTTACATTGTCTTTCTTCTCTGCCATAGATATCCTCCTCGTCTCTTTCGCAGGCAGATATCCACGCACATATACTAATATTATCTTTATCTATATAAGTATATTAGCATTTACGGATATCTAAAACAAGCCTGCATTATTCAATTATGTGTTATGTGGGTTTTCGCTGAATGACTGTCTATGAAGAATCTTTCATAAACAAACTTTCATATATATATGTTAATCTATGAATATCCAGCTTTGATAAGCAACTGGTGTTGATTATTGAAGCAATCAACACCAAGTTACTTTAGAAAAGATTTTATTCTTTAAATATATTAATATCATATATAATTGTATATGTCAATATATATTATCTAAACATTTAAAATACCTCATTTTTATTAAAAAAGGTATAACATTCATCATGTGAATATTATACCTATAATTAATAAATATTATCTATACGCTCTCTCGTATATACCCGCAATCTCTTCATCAGTAGTTTCCTGAGGGTCTCTTACGAACAATCTCATCATTGTTGCCCTTGCGTTCTTGGCAAGTGTCATTGCTTCTTCCTTCTTTATTCCGTAATCAGACATCTTAAGGTCATCAACTCCACATGCCTTCTGTAATTCAAGAAGCGCTGTGATGAAATCTTCCGGTTTAGACGCATCTTTCATTCCAAGAAAATGTGCCATATCAATGAAGCGTTCATCACATACATGCTTATTAATCCAGAATGTGAAGTACTCCTTAGACAGCATGATAAGTCCCGCTCCATGAGGAAGCTCAGGATGATATGCACTCATTGCATGCTCCATAGAATGTTCTGATATACATGATGTTACAACCATTGAATAGCCAGACATTGTATTAGCGTATGCAACATGTTCTCTTGCCTCAATATCATTACCATCCTTAACTGCTCTTGCAAGATAATGTCCGATATTTTCAATCGCGGCACGCTGAATCATATCTCCCATAATATTATGTTTGTTGCTTATATACCCTTCCAATGAATGGAAAAGTGCATCAAATCCCTGATATGCAGTGAATTTCGGTGGAACTGTTTTCATAAGCTCAGGGTCAACAATTGCATACTTTGCAAACATCCCCGCCATTCCACCAATACCTATCTTTTCATTAGTATCAGGATTGGAAATTACTCCGATAGTATCAACCTCTGAGCCTGTTCCTGCTGATGTAGTAATTGCAATCCATGGAAGCATCTCATTAGGAGGTGTCATCTTTCCACCTGATGGACTATTAGCATAATCCCACAGATTATCTGATGGCTGTGGAATGAACATTGCCATATTCTTAGCCGCATCCATAACTGAACCACCGCCTAAAGCAACAACAAAGTCAACTCCATTCTCGCGACCAATTCTTGCACCTTCTTCAACTGCTGACTTCAGCGGATTAGCTCCTATTCCGTTATAAAGCACATATGAAACATCAGCCTGTTTAAGTTCACCTATTGTTCTGTCAAGTGAACCATTCATCCTTGCAGACTTTCCATTGCTTATAACAAGAAGTGCTTTCTTTCCTGGCATCTTAAGAGTATGAAGCTTAGAAAGACTTCCGCATCCAAATACGACATCTACTGGTGAAAAAAACTGATATTCATTCATGATTACTCCTCTCTGAAATTAATACTGCCATCTGCAGCATTCATTCCATCAACAATAGCCAGAGATTCCAGCTGGTATCCAAGGTTACGGATAATCTGTCCTCCCTGCTGGAAGCCCTTCTCAACTGCGATTCCAATACCTTCAACAGTTCCGCCTGCCTGATTGACAATAGATATAAGTCCCTGGAGTGCACAGCCGTTTGCAAGAAAATCATCAATAATAAGTACATGATCCTCTGGACCTACAAACTTCTTAGATATAAGAACCTGATTCTTGCACTTATGTGTAAATGATTCAACTTCCGCAGAATACACATCACCATCAATATTGACACTCTGTGACTTCTTTGCAAATACAACCGGTACATCAAAGCATTCTGCAACTATACATGCAATACCAATTCCTGAAGCCTCAATTGTTATAATCTTATTAATATTCTTTCCGGCAAATCTTCTCTTAAATTCTTCGCCCATCTGCTTGAAAAGCTTAACATCCATCTGATGATTAAGAAAACTGTCTACTTTAAGAATGTTGCCTTCTTTGACAACTCCGTCCTTCATAATTCTTTCTTCAAGAAAATTCATAGTAATGATTCCTTTCGTAAGTAAATTATCTGTCATATTATAAGAAATTATTCTAACATTACAAGGCTCTATGGTCAATCAGTTTTAATTATCTTTTACACTCGCCATTGCAATCTGGTCAGGAGTTATAGGAAGCTCGTAAAATCTCTTTCCTGCCGCATGGCTTAATGCATCTGTAATTGCAGGAAGCGGTGTATTAATTACAACCTCTCCGATTGATTTAGCACCAAAAGGACCTGCATTCTCGTAACTGCTCTCAAACTCAACATTAATATGTCCAATATCCATTCTTGATGGAATCTTGTACTGTAAAAATGAGTTCTCATACAGCTTGCCTTTATCTGAATATGTGATATTCTCTGACATTGTCATTCCGATTCCCTGTAAGATACCTCCCTCTGCCTGTACTCTTGCAAGGTTAGGATTAACAGGTGTTCCACAATCAACACATGCGTCATACTCAACAACACGGCTCTCTCCTGTGAGAAGGTCAACCTCGACCTCCGCTGCTCCAACCATAAATGGTGGTGGTGAAATAGGAGATGTATGTGTATTGGTAACTGAAAGTGCTATATCATTACCACACATGGATGCTGTTGATATATCGGCCAGGGTTACACATTTATCCTTGTTCTCACCTGATTCGCATATTACTTTCTTTCCGTCAAATGTGACATCACATTTCTCGCAGCCTAACATCTTAGCACCAAGCTTTTCGATTCTGTCTCTAAGCTCTAATGCACATTTTTCAACAGCCTTACCAGTTACATATGTTGTACTTGATGCGTATGAACCTGAATCATAAGGTGATATGTCCGTATCTGCACCAAATACACTTATATCGTCTGTGCTGCATTCAAGAACCTCTGCTGCAATCTGTGCAAGTATTGTATCACAGCCTGTTCCCATATCAGCAGCTCCGATGTTCATAGTATATACGCCTTCATCATTAAGCTTTAGTGTCGCACTGCCCACATCAACTCCTGATATACCTGAGCCCTGCATTGCCATACCCATTCCGACAAAACGTGCCTTAGTATCAGAAATCTTTCTCATAGGATATTTCTCATCCCATTTAATCATCTCTTTGACCTTTGCAAGACATCTGTCAAGTGCACAGCTTGTATTAACCTGTCCATAGTAAGCAGGCATTACATCACCCTCTTTTACTATGTTCTTAAATCTGATTTCAAACGGGTCCATATGAAGTCTGTCTGCCAGTTCATTTACAGCCGACTCAACTGCAAAAAGACCCTGTGTCGCACCATAACCTCTGTAAGCACCCGCTGACATTATATTAGTATATACAACATCACTTACAAAACGGAACGCCTCTGCCTTTCCATATAATGGAATTGACTTGTGTCCAGAAAGGCCTACTGTTGTAGGACCATGCTCGCCATATGCGCCTGTATTAGATAATGTGTATAAATCAATTCCTTTTACAATACCATCCTTAGTTGCACCAAGTCTTACATGCATCTGCATCTCATGTCTTGGTGATGAAGCTGACTGTGTTTCTTCCCTTGAAAATATAATCTTAGACGGTTTCTTGGTCTTCCATGTAACAAATGCAGGATATATCTCTGACACAGATGTCTGCTTTGCTCCAAATCCGCCTCCGATTCTTGGCTTGGTAACTCTTATCTTAGATGGCGATATTCCAAGTGCATGTGAGATAATTCTCCTGCAATGGAATACTATCTGTGTAGAACTTACGACATGAAGTCTTCCATAAGTATCTATTGTACAGAAAGTTCTGAAAGTCTCCATCATGCTCTGCTGGCATGCCTTAGTATGATATGTCCTGTCAATCACAATATCACACTCATCTAACACTTTATCGATATCTCCGTTGCCGCTCTCATCATGCGCGCACAGATTTCTTTTATTATCAGCTCCAACCGGACATAATGCCTCCCAGTTATCCTCAGGATGTACAAGAATCTCATTATCCTTTGCCTTAGTGAAATCAAGCAATGGTTCAAGCACTTCATATTCTGTCTTAATAAGCTTCATTGCCTTATCAACACAGCGTTCATCAGCACCTGCAACAATGGCAACCGGGTCGCCTATGAATCTTACATGCTTATCAAGAATAAGCCTGTCATAAGGACTTGGTTCAGGATATGTCTGACCTGCACATGTGAATCTTTTCATATTCTGGTCAACATCTTTATATGTAAATATTGCTTCTATTCCCGGCACCTTCATCGCAATATCAGTATTAATATTCTTTACAAATGCGTTGGCATATGGTGAGCGCAGAAGCTTTACAACAAGGCAGTCCTTAGGTGCAATATCATCTGTATACACCGGCTTTCCAAGAAGCAGTTCCATCGCATCTTTCTTTCTGATAGCTTTATTAACCGACTTCATCTATTCAGCCTCCTTTGCTTTCTTTGCCTCAAGGAAATTCATAATTCCTCTTAACTGTCCCTCATAACCCGAACATCTGCACAGATTTCCTGAAAGGAACTCCTTTATCTCCTCTTCATCAGGATAAGGATTCTCTCTGAAAAGTGCCAATGCATTCATAACAAATCCCGGATTACAGAATCCGCACTGCTCTGCTCCCTGATCTGCTATAAATGTGACAAATTCAGACGCCTCCTCCTGTAATCCTTCGAGTGTTGTAACACTGCATTTGTCTGCTCTTGCTGCAAGAACTGAACATGAAAGGACAGGCTTATCATTAAGAAATACTGTACATAAGCCACAGTTAGATGTTTCACAGCCACATTTTACGCTGTAACAGCCATGCTCTCTCACGAATTCATAGAGTGTCATGTCTGCCGTAATATCTGCTTTAACAGATTTTCCATTCAACTTAATATCAACTAACATATATTCTCCAATCCGTAATCACCAATTAATCTCTGTTAATATTCTGAAGTGCCCTGCCTGCAAGAACGCCTGCAAGATGGCTTCTATACTCAGCACTTCCTCTCATATTGCCCGCTGTAGGCACATTTTTCTTAACAAATGTACTGAATTCTTCTACCGACTTCTCGTTAATACCGCCTGCAAGTATTCCTTCTGTATCTTTAACAACAATTGCTCTTCCCGGTCTTGCACCTATGCAGATATTGCAGACTCCAGTATCTTTAAACTTTACTCCTGCACATGTAAGCACCGGCAGATCTGTTTCTGTTATTCTCACAGCTTCATAAAACATATTCACTGGTCTTTTCTTAACAATAATATTAACAACAATGTCCCTGTCATAATCACGGTCAGCATACTCAGTTAATGGAACAATGCCTCCCTTGTATAATTCTACATAAGAATCCAGTCCGATTAAAAGCGTAAGCACATCAGAAAATCCATATCTTCCATATATGCTTCCTCCAACAGTTGCAAGATTCCTGAACTGCACACCTACAATATGCCTTAAAGCCTCCTTGGCACAGCCATCTGTATATTCATTAAAACCCTCATGAACTTCTAACTGTCTTAAAGTAGTCATACAGCCAATCTTAAATTCTTCATCTGATTCTTCAATCTTATCAAGTCCAAGCCCTGACATATCAATAGCTGTATTCATTCTGTTGTCGCCCATACGCATCCACATCATGCCGCCGACAATACGGTTAGCTTTCTTCTGATTAAGCTCATAGGCTTCTTCAAGGCTTTCTACTTTCTTATAATTCTGTATAGTAAGCATAAAAACTCCAATCTGTTTATTAGTGATATTAACAACGGACGGTTGTGGCGGGCACAGACCCGTTACCAGCAGGTGATGACTCTCATGGCAGCTTAGCTTAGTGGGAGTAGCTGCCGCCATCTGCAAAGTCTATTAGTATGCAGAAAATCAAACGCGCTACGCTTGAACGAGATTTTCTGCACACACCTTTAAGCATATGGCGGCATAACTCCCACACAGCACGCTACAAATCGAGCCCTCGCCTGCATGCATCGGGCCTGTGCCCGCCACAACCTGTCTGTCATCCTTCACTACTAAATTGATAAATAATCTCATTCTCTTTCCTTATATAAATATAACGGCTTGTAAAACCCTTGTCAATCTGATAAAATTCATTCGCTACTATTTATGTAAATTAATTTGTTGGATAATTGTTAGGAAGTCAGCCACGAAAAATTGTTGAGTCCAACGCAGGATGCTTTGGACTCAACAATTTTTCGTGGCGTCCGTTCTAACAAACCTCCACAAACCAATTCGCAGAAAGGATTTTAACATGAAAAATTTTAAAAGATTTACCGCCCTCTTTTTAGCAATGCTCATGCTTTTTTCATTATCAGCATGTGGCAATTCTACAACTTCTGATAAGGGCACAGAAGAAGCTACTACTTCAGCATTTGACATAATGTCACAGTTTAATGAGATTGGCGTAAGCTATCCTCTTACTGTTACTGACCAGGCTGGTAGAACCGTAACATTTGAAAAGGCTCCAGAAAAGATTGCATCATCTTACTACATTTCAACAAGCCTTCTTCTTGCACTTGGATTACAAGATAAACTCGTTGGAATCGAAGCCAAGGCTAACACAAGAAATATTTACAAGCTTGCAGCTCCTGCAATCGTAAGCCTTCCTAACATGGGAACAGCCAAGGAATTTAATACAGAAGCATGTGTAGCTGCTACACCTGATGTTGTATTTCTTCCAATAAAATTAAAGAAAACAGCTGATACTCTTGAAAGTCTTGGAATCAAGGCTGTTGTTGTGAATCCAGAAGACCAGTCACTTTTAGAGGAATGTATAACTCTTGTTGGAAAGATTACTAACAATGTCGGTCGTGCTGAAGCACTTAATAATTCAATCAAGACATTTTTAGCTGATAACAAGACTAATGTTTCTGGCGAAAATACACCATCTGTATACCTTGCAGGTAACAGCTCTGTTCTCTCAACTGCCGGAAGCAAGATGTATCAGAATACTCTGCTTACTAACGCAGGTGGTAAAAATGTTGCTTCTGAACTTACAGATACTTACTGGGCAAATGTTTCTTACGAGCAGATTCTTGCATGGAACCCTGATTACATTGTTATCGCTGCTGATGCAACTTACTCAGTTGATGACATCTTAAACGATGCTAATCTTGCCGGCTGCAATGCTGTTAAGAACAAAAATGTAGTAAAGCTTCCTAACGATATCGAAGCATGGGATTCTCCAGTTCCTGGAAGCTTCCTTGGAAGTATATACATTGCTTCTGTTCTTCACCCAGAAAAGGTAACTAAAGATTTCTATGAAACTTGTGTAACTAAATTCTATGAAAGCTTTTATGGATTTACACCTGCAAAATAATTAAGGATGATTTATGTTCAAGAATATTAATAATTACCGGAACAAAATTATACTATTATCTGTCATGTGGGCACTGCTTCTTATAGCAGTGTTTACATGGTCAGTTCTTACCGGACAGTATCCACTCACATTAAAAGGACTGCTGTCAGGGGACACTATGTCAATTATGGTCTTTAAAAGACTAAGACTTCCACGCGCCATTATGGGTATTATTGGAGGCTTTGGTCTTTCAATATCTGGTTATGTATATCAGATGCTATTTAAAAATCCGCTGGCATCACCTGATGTTGTCGGTGTTTCTTCCGGTGCAAGTGCCGGCGCAGCTTTTGCTATAGTTGCGGTTTCGTCTTTAACCCCTGTTGTATCAATATCCGCATTTGCCGGAGGAATAATTGCCCTTATAATCACATTACTTGTGGCTTATCTTGTTCCCGGCAGAAACAGTTACACAATTGTACTTGCTGGTATTGCCATTCATTCTGTAGCACAGACAATCCTTATGTTTCTCAAACTTGCTGCAGATCCTGAAAAACAGCTTGCTTCTATTGAATACTGGATCATGGGAAGCCTTAACGGTGTTTCAAAGGACAGCCTTGCTATTCCTTTCTTTGTAACATGTGCAGGCTTTATAATCATGACTTTATTATACAGACAGATTCTCATTCTCTCGATAAATGAGGATGAAGCTGCCGCTCTCGGTGTCAACGTCACAGTTCTGCGTTTTATCATATTAATGATTGCAACATTAATCGTATCATCAATTATATGTGTAACAGGACTTATCAGCTTTATTGGACTTATTGCACCTCACATTGCCAGATTACTTACAAGACGCAATGACAGATTCACATACATATCAAGCGGACTGGCTGGTGCCATCATCATGACACTTGCTGATATATTTGCAAGAAGTGTATCCTCATCGGAACTTCCTGTAAGCATATTTACATCACTCCTTGGTGCACCGCTGCTTATAATCCTGCTTATCAAAGCTAATAAAAAGGAGGTTGTATGATGTCCGATTTATTCAATCCCGAATTATATGTTTCAGATGTATCAGTATATTACGGAAGCAAATGTGCTGTCCAGAATGTAAGCTTTAACATACATCCCGGACAACTCACAGCTATTATCGGCAATAACGGCTGTGGTAAAACCTCGCTTATAAGAGCTGTCATGAATCTTGTTAAACATAGTGGAAAATGCATGCTTGGTGAACTCCAGCTTGAAAGTATGTCTGTCAGAAAAAGAGCCGGCATGATAAGCTACATTCCACAAAGAACCGGAATAAGCATAAGTATGACTGTAAGAGAAGTGTGTCTGCTCGGATTTAATCCACAGCTTCACATGCTTGAATCGTATAACTCCGACATGAGACATCGTGCTGATAAAGCTATTGATTCCGTTGGACTTGCCGGATTATATGATACAGACTTTCTCACATTAAGCGAAGGCCAGAAGCAGTTATGCATACTTGCACGCACACTTATAGAAGATTCGGCGCTTCTGCTTCTTGATGAGCCTGACAGTGCACTTGATTTTTCTAACCGTCATATGCTTATGAAACATATCCGGAATATTATTTCTGATAACAAATGTGCTCTCATGTGTATACACAGTCCGGAACTGGCACTTGAGTACTGCGACAGGATTCTTCTTATGAAAGATAGAAAAATTGTTTCAGATATTGATGTACATGCAGCCAGTCTTTCAGAAATCAATGAGAAAATGTCTCTTATATATGATAATATCAATGTTACTGAATGTACTGATACCAAGGGAAATGTACACAGAATAGTTCTTGCTTTGTAATAGGGGGATTTATGAATAATTGTTATTTGGACGCAGAAGCCGTAATTACATTTTTCAGGATGACCGGCAGAAAACACATTTTTATAATAGGCAGCCGCGGCAGTGGAAAATCTAATCTTGTTAATAATATGTTAAAACATATGTCCGATTCTTTCAATCTGTTACAGAGTCATAGAACGGATACGCCACAGGTTGTCATTAAATCTAATCTGGTTGCTGACAATAAAGAATTCGTAATTGGTGTACCCCGGACATCTGAAATTAATCCTGCATCTAAAGGCAATAATATGACAATTATTGAAGATGGATTTATTAATTGCGCAATTCCTGCCATTGATACACATCTTGATACAACTCCTGAAAGGTTATTTGTTATTGATGAGCTTGGTTATCTTGAAAGTTCTTGCATCCCATTTCAGAAGGCTGTTGAAAAACTGCTTGATAATTCACATGTTTTAGCTGTAATCAGAAAACAATCCACAGAATTTCTAAACAGAATCTGTAACAGGAAAGATGTTCTTGTTATTGATATTGACAGCATATTTGAAACGCTTTCTTGCATTATTATGGCTTCCGGTATGTCAAAACGATTCGGCTCTAATAAACTGATAGCAGACTTTAACGGGCGCTCTCTTTTTGAAAATGCAGTATCTATAAGCCATTTTGCCGGCTTTGGTGAGACACTTGCAGTAACAAGACATGATGAAGTTGTCCATATATGTGAAGATAAAAATATACATTTTCTCCGACACGACATGCCATACAGAAATGAAATGGTCCGGCTTGGAGTTACCAGAATTCTATCAGATAACGCTTCTTCAGGTAATCTGCAGCCTCAGGGAATCCTTTTTCTGCCATCAGACCAGCCGCTTATTACAAGGACAAGCCTGCAGCTTCTGTGTCTTACATTTCTTTATTATGATGATAAGATATGTAGACTTTCCTACAATGAAAATGCTGGTTCTCCATGTATATTTCCTGCAAAATATTACGATGAGCTTCTAAACCTTCCTGAGAAAAAAGGCGGCGGATTCTTAACAAAAAAATATCCCGCACAGGTTGTATTAGTTCCTGTACGGGATGAATATGAACTATATGATATCGATACTCCAGACGATATTACTCGTCTTTTGAAGTTTCTTCATTAGCCGGTTTGCTCTTAGGAAGTATCACATTAAGTAATATTGCCACAAATGCTGCAGGTACAATACCTGACTCACCAAACATAAGCTGTACTGCCTGTGGTGTATGTTCAAGAATTGCAGGGCTTACACCCATTCCATAACCTACACCAAGTGCAACTGAAACAATTGAAAGTCTTCTTGCATCAAGCGGCTCTTTAGTAATAAGCTGGATACCACTTACTATGATTGATGAGAACATCATAACTGCTGCACCACCAAGTACTGACTGTGGCATGATTGATATAAGTGCTCCAAGCTTAGGTATAAGTCCGCATAATATAAGGAATACCGCACCTGATGCAAGTGCAACTCTGTTAACAACCTTAGTCATTGCAACAAGTCCTACATTCTGGCTGAATGATGTATTAGGAAGCACACCGAACATTGCTGCAAGTGTTGAACCAAGACCATCACACATTACGCCTCCAGAAAGCTCCTTATCTGTTGCCTCTCTTCCCATTCCACCTTCCATAACGCCTGAAATATCACCAACAGTCTCTACTGCTGTTACAACAAACATTACAAGTACAGGAAGTATTGCTCTTAAATCAAACACAGGCTTAACTGGCATAAACTTTGGAATTGCAATCCATTTAGCCTCTGCTACCTTGTTCCAGTTAAGTACCCATGATTTAGTATACTCAACTCCATCAGCTGTAAATGCTGTATGTGGTAGAACCAGTCCCATAATAATTGCTACAATATAACCCACAATAATTCCAACAAGAATTGCAGATGAACTAAGATATCCCTTAGTCCAGTGCTTAACAAATAATATAACTACAAGCACAACAAATGCCAGGAAAAGATTTTCCAATGAACCAAAATCCTTAGCAGAACTTCCACCACCAAATGAATTGATACCTACTGAGATAAGCGACAATCCTATGGAAAGAACTACTGTTCCTGTTACTACTGATGGGAAGAATTTTCTTAATGGTTTAATAAATGCTCCAAGTACAGTCTCAAAAAGACCACCTATAATAGATGCTCCCATAATTGCACCATAAGCTAATATTCCGCCACCCATAATCTTGGTAACACTGCTGAATACTCCAATAAATCCTGAGCTTGTACCCATAATAATAGGTACCTTGCCACCAACAGGTCCGATTGAAAACAACTGAATAAGTGTTACAATACCTGCAATAATCATTGCATTCTGTAAAAGTGCAACCTGGATAGAAGCATATTCACTTCCTGCCCCAATTCCACATGCACCTGTAATAATAAGCAGCGGTGTAAGATTACCTACAAACATTGCCATTACATGCTGAAGTCCAAGCGGTATTGCCTGTTTTAGCGGAAGCTTTCCATTAAAATCATATGCTTCCGGCATAAGCGCTTTTATTTTTTTCATAAGTCCTCCAAATATTTATAAGAATTTTATAAAGCACTAATACTATAATTCAAAATTCATGTGTTGGCAATATTTTAGTGTTATTTATAATATTTTTTAATCTAAGATTTTCCCATCAATTGAAATCGTCACAACCTGCCATGGAATGAATTTTCCACTGTTCTGTAATGCTGTCTTTGCAGCATATTCAAGTCCTCCGCAGCATGGAACTTCCATTCGAACAATAGTAACGCTCTGAATATTATTGTTACTTATTATCTGTGTAAGCTTTTCGCTGTAATCAACATCATCAAGCTTCGGACAGCCGATAATAGTAATCTTTCCCTTCATGAATTCCTGATGCATATTGGCATATGCATATGCTGTACAATCCGCCGCGATTAAAAGCTTTGCTCCGTCAAAGTATGGTGCATTAACCGGCACAAGCTTAATCTGACATGGCCATTGTGCAAGCTGGGATTCTGGTGCAACCGGGGATGCTGTGTGTCCTGCTGCTGAATCTTCTGTCTCCGCATTTACCTGTGAATTTCTGTTAAACTGTCTCATCATGCTTCCAGGGCATCCTGAAAAATGTGGTTTCGCTGCAGCCTGCTCCTTTGCAGCTTTATTGGCAAGAACCGCAGCTTCATCATATGCTGCCGCTTCTCTTTCTACAAATGAAATTGCCCCTGTAGGACACTGTGGCAGGCAATCACCAAGACCATCACAGTAATCGTCTCTCATAAGTCTTGCCTTTCCATCAACCAATCCGATTGCCCCCTCATGACATGCTGTCACACATGCTCCGCATCCATTACATTTATCCTCATCAATATGAATAACTCTTCTTATCATCACTTAATCCTCCTGTGTTCTCATTGATTTCGTGATTAAAGAATAATATAATGAGCATAATAAATATGTTGTTTTAACCACATTTTTGATAATTTATTAAAAATGTACTTTAAGTCAGAAAATTGGATTTTACCGGGGCAGTATAAGGAGAACTTATGGCAATTATCAAATCACCAATATTTAAAGATATCACCGAATCTGAAATATCAGAAATGACCACAGCTGGATTTCTGCGTGCCAGAAAATTCCACAAAAATTCGTTTATATATCATGTAACAGACAGCGTTCACGAAATTGGAATTGTTGCATCTGGTCAGGTAACTATTGAATATATAGATTTGTGGGGCAACAAAGCTATTATGAGCAATATTTCTCCGGGACATGTATTCGCTGAAACATATGCTCTGACTGGCGAACCGCTCATGGTAGATGCGGTCGCTTCTGAAACAAGTGTGATTCTTTTTCTTGATATGGATAAATTGATGAGTTCACAATTTGAAAATACGCACTGCAAAGATACAATCCTTAACAATCTGCTGCACATTTCCATTCAGAAGAATCTCACCCTGTCTAACCGGATATTCTGCACATCACCTAAGACAATCCGAGAAAGGCTTCTTATATATCTGTCCAATAAGTCAAGAAAAGCTGGCAGTCAGGAATTCGTAATTCCATTCGACCGCCAGCAGCTTGCCGATTATCTTAATGTTGACCGTTCAGCACTTTCCAAGGAACTTGGAAAAATGCGTGATGAAGGGCTTATTGAATTCAGAAAAAATGCATTTCATCTGCACAGCATTTGCTAAGAATTCTGTTCTATAAACCGTTTCACCACTGGTCTTATCGGTGGTGAAATGTTATCCAGTTCAACCTCGGCAATATTGAAAAACTTCAGTTCTTCAATTTCTTCTTCCTGTCTCTTTAATTCTCCATGGTATTTTCTGCACACATATATAATCTCAATATTAGACACTTCATCTCCATTAGGATACACGTAATGCACCTCCGAACCGGAATTCACCATAAAAAATTCTATCTCATCTGCAATAAGACCTGTCTCCTCAAACAGCTCTCTTCTTGCACAATCCTCCACTTTCTCGTCAAGTTCAATAGAACCCCCGGCATATCCCCATTTGTGATTATCTGTACGCTTTCCTAAAAGAATCTGGTTCTTTTCATTCACTATTATTATGCTTGCGGCGCACTGCATCAGTGTCCTGTGTCCTACAAGCTTTCTTAAATCCATTATGTAACCTGGCATTGTTTAATCCTTTCAACAGTAAATTCCAATTTATCCTCTAACTGCCTCTCCACACGAAAAGACATATTCTCTTCTATTCTACAAGACTCTTACTTTTCCATTTTCCACTTTTCCATCTAAGCACCATTCCAACTGCTCTCGCACACTCGTCACCTGCCATGGCAATATATGCCCCTACCGCAAGCAGCCCCATATGTATTCCAAGAAAATATGTTCCACCAACTGCAAACAGATACATAAATATTGCACCCATTATAACAGGGAAAATAGCATCTCCACTTGTTTTTAATGCCTGGCCATATACAAGATTTGTCACTCTTCCAAATTCAAGAAATATATCTACTACCAACAGTTTTACTACAAGTTCAATCATCTGTATATCATTCGTAAATATATGAACGATAAAACGTCCGGTAATTGCAAATGTCACAGAAAAGCACGTTGCTGTTACAAGACCATATATCACAGCTTTTCGCGTACCCCTGTCACATTCCTCATACTTCTTTGCCCCGATTCTCCAGCCCGTCATAATGGCATTTGCCTGTGCAAGCGCAGCTCCCACACAATATGAAAAATTGGCTATCTGCATAGCATACGAACGAGCTGTAACATTCATTCCATCCGTATCCATATGGTTCATAAAACATACTATAAATGTCATTGCCACATTATAAAGTGCAGTTTCGAATGCCGAAGGAAAACCGATTTTAACAATCTGTGCAAGTATCTTTCGTGGTTGTGCGCGCTCAGGACTTTGCTTTGCTTTTATAAGTACAGCTCCCATTGCTGCTACAATAATAAGATTCACAACCTTTGAAAAAACTGTTGCAGCAGCAACTCCCATTACTCCCCAGTGAAACACAAACAGGAATACCGAATTCAATATAATATTAATTACATTACCAACAACTGTGCCTATTAAGGAATGTTTTGTATAACCAAACACTCTTAAATAACTCGAAAAAATTGGAATAAGCGCATTTAAAAAACTTGCACCTCCAACAATTTTAAGGTATGTTTCAGCCGGCTCAAGTAAAGCAGGGGCAATACTAACTATCTTAAGTATCCACCCAGAAAAAGCAGCAAGAATAAAAGACATCAGGATACCTGTCAGTGCATTAAATACAAGTCCAAGCTGTCTGGCCTGATATGCAATTCCAGGTTTTCCAGCTCCAATATTTTGTGACATAACTGCTACCATGCCGGATGATATTACCCCGAACATGATAATAAAAACACCTATATATGTATTTGCTGTTCCAACAGCCCCCACAGCCTGATCACTTACTGATGATAACATCAGTGTATCAACCATACCTGAAAGCATATAAAATAAAGTTTCTAAACATATTGGCACAGATAGCTGTGTTAATGTTTTTCTTTCAGTTTCCATAGGTTTCTCCTCACATACAATTCAAGAATACTATATCAATAATACGATATATTTCTATGTAATTCTTGTATATTATCATGAGAAAATTGCACTATTTCTACTTTATCTTAAAGAGCACTGGGTGCGAGCTATATGGAATAAAAGAAAAAGACTACATTTTATATTCTGTTCAATCCATTTAGTCGGCGTCATAACAATTGATTACTCATGCTTACAAGGATTTGCAAATCAGGATAACTTTTTGCGACTATTAACGTATCAGTCTTGAAAATAATGCTTTAAATGATAATTATAATATGCTTGTAGATAACAAATGGCTAATGTTGAATATTTATGCTATTATTTTCAGATATAAAATTGATATCTCAGTCGCTACGATGCGCTCGTCACGTTACTTAATGTCTCTGAAATACGGGACATAATAAGCAATCGGTGGTTCAGTCAATACTTCCGGTATGGGAAATTTGAGTCAATAATTTTTCAAAAGACTCTTCAAACATCTTATCATCTTCCGCTGTACGTTTTTTTGGTCCTTTCACATGATTTTTATGAGAGGCACGTCGCGCCTTCTTGTTGAGATGTCTGGTCATTAACATCTGATCGATATTATTGTTCGTATACCATTTTCCAGACTGATGAATCGCCGCCGCTCCTTTCCCCAGTGCCATCGCTGCGACCCCATAATCCTGCGTAATTACCACATCATCTTTCGTACACAGACTGATCAATTTATAATCGACAGCATCTGCTCCGGCTCCTACAAGCATTACTTCACTGTAAGCAGACGACAGTACATGATTGGTATCACACAACAACGTTACAGGAACACTGTGCTCTTTTGCAACTT
>OMCT01000008.1_pt1 | contig 155907 bp, 163 predicted proteins | sample 1674301 | NCBI WGS metagenome assembly OMCT01 (sample SAMEA103958158, study PRJEB25191) | human gut metagenome
CTCTCGGCTCTTTTTTATATAAATTTGTAATTTACACCATTATATGGACTTTATCGATTTTTCCTATAAATGTCTCATTTTCCGTAACTTTATAGGCAAATGTCGCAACTATTTCTATAGTCATTATCATTTCTGTCCCATAAAACTTTCAAAAATGCGACTACCTATAGGTATCATGTTATTCATACTGTTCTCTAGGGTGACAAAATAGTCATGGTTATCCCTATCGGACTTCTGTATCATATTATACATTCTTCTCCCCAGACACTCATCGCACTAACTGAACAAATCCTGAAAATACATAATAATCAACCCCGACCCCAGCAATAGTACAAAGATTGATACAGCCGCAAATGACAACACAATCAATCTTATAATTGTATTTCTTTTATCATCAGGATTCTTTTTCTTCCGGATAAAATAAATACACCGGCAGCATCAAAATCTTTCGTGGTGAGCCAGTAGATTCTATCCATAAATACAATAAACTTACCCCATTGTTTTCCGATAAAACATATATGAATAAACTACTGGCAGAATGCATGGTACAATGACTAGAGCAAGAAATATCCACACATTTTGAAATGGTGAGGTTACAATCATTGCAATTCCCCCAATTACCATACATTTTCCGCCAAATCTATGTGTATGATACCAGTTGTCAGAATCATTCAATGCCCACGGAATGCGAAAACCAATGCTATAGTTTGGTTTTACCTTTGGAATAAAATTGCCTAAAATAAGATACAAAATTCCAACGAACAATCCGCAGACAAATCCAATATTGAGCTTATATCCCAAATTATATACATAGAGAATATTGCAATTAACCAAAGAAATCACCGGACAAATCCACATAACAACACGGAATACCTTTTTGCTTATATTTTTTCTCTTGGGGTCAATATTAGTTGCAACTATACATATAAGATGAAAAAACAGCATCATTACCGGAAGTCCAAAGACTGCAAATGCTTTAGAACAATACCCATCTGGTTGATTGTCAAATCCAAAATGTGTTGCGACAGAAGCTGGCAGCTGTCTCCATAAAAGTAAACCTATAAAGATTGGAAGTAATGTTATGACAGATGTTAATATTAACATTTTTTTATGTTGTTTAATCATGGTCTTTTTCTCCTTTTAATTCACTAATCCATAATAAAATCTCCTCAAGCACAGTAGCGTTAAGCTCATAATAAATATATTTGCCCTCCCGCTCGTCTCGAATTAAATCAGCTTCCTTCAAAACAGACAGGTGTCTGGAAACTGCCGCACCCGAAATTGAAAAATGATTGCTAATCTCTCCAGCAGACATTCGGGACTGCTTAAGCAGATTAAGTATCTCTCGTCTTGTAGGATCAGCAAGTGCCTGAAGCGTATCCTGCATGCTCACATTCATCCCTCCTTCATTTAACATTTAACTTAAATGTTAAATGAATTATAACACACCACCTTTATTTGTCAAGAACACAATTCCTTTTATCAATGCTGAGTATCTTTCCGTCTTATTTTTAATATTGTCTTCATTAACACCATAATAACTATATAAATCTTTCCTCTCAAACTCTGCTATAAACACACTATCTTCCTATAAATTCATGAAAAATACGCTGGTTAAAAAGAGTGGGAAGAACCTAATCTTCCCACCCATTGTACATTTACTATTCTTATTTATCGTATTCCAGATAAGCACCCTTTCATTGGGCTTGTTGCAAGTTCACTCAATAATCTTAATACGCCCTTCTTATATTTGCGTTCTTTAGGTTTCCACTGTTTTCTTCTTTCCATAAGAATCTTATCTATCTCTTCAGGTGTCATTCTCTTTCCTGCAACAGCTTCAGCTATCAATCAGTCATTTAATTATCTATTCATTTTTCTTGCTTTTATAGCAAAGATATAAAGAGTTATACCACAGCAAAGAATAATACATAATGTAAGCCAGATTACAATATTACTGTTATCACCAGTCTGTGGTGTTTCAACCTTATTATCAGCCGCTCCAGTTACATTTTCTGTTGAATTACCTGTAAGCTGTTGTCTTGTTATAAGATATGTTGAGCAGTGATCCTGCTCTACTGTCATATAACCATCATTATCAACTATTGCTGACATCATGCTGATTATGGTGCCATCATCTAATAGCTGGCTGTAGTAAAGTGTCTGTCCTGCATAGGCTTTTCCAACCTTTAACCTGATGCTTGCTCTGGCTGGAAGCATACCTGAATAATTGTATACTATCTTGGATACGAATATATCCTCGGTTACATCTTCCGGCATATCTCCGGCTTCTTTTATATCAGAAGTAATCGCTGTTGAAAAGTCATAGATTTCAACCTGTGATACTTCTGACATAGTTCCTTTGGCAAATGTAAATGTAACATCGTTATTGGATTTGATAACAACATTATTTGCTTTGTTATCTTCTATAAGCTTTTTGATTTCATCAGCCTTAATAGTTGTGTTTCCATCTGATACATCTACTATTGTGTTATCATCAGCTGATTTAGCAGTAAATGTAAGCTTATCAGCTACACATTCAACATTATAAAGAGCGTCTATTTCTCTTCCATCATACTGGTATCCGTCCGGAAGCTTATCATCTCCCCATACAGGCTGGTATGTTGCTACCGGATTGTTATAATCAACAAGCCATAATTCATCATTACTTTTTTCATCTATGCCAAGCTTTTCAAGAAGCTTACAGATTCTATAAGATGCCTCGTTATTTTCATACGCATAAGCAGACACATATTTTTCTTTAGTTGCTGTATTTATTATAACCTGACATGTTCCGCCGCTTCCACCATCTGACTCATAATATGATACCGGCTTGTCTAATGTGGTTTCTGTGTATCCGGCAGGTATATTGTCATATTCACCAATCTTTTCTGCGTAATATACATCACCCAGAGCTGCCTTTGCAGTAAACTTATATACTGTATAAGTTACTTTTTCAACAGGTTCAACATATGTCAGTTTCTTAATATAATATAACGAAGTATTATCTGTTGAACTCTTATATACTGTATTAGTTGTATAAGGATCGTACTCATAATACTTAGCACATATCCTTGATATTTCTAGTGGGTGTGAAACGTTATAGCTTACATTTTCCTTTAAGGTTCCATTATCCCTGATTGGTTTGTCCGTGAGATTATCACTTGTATACACTGCTGCCTTTGTACCAGAATATATAGTGACATTACAGGTGTCTGCAACTGAAAGTACGGAATTAGTTCCCTCCGCTAAGAGGCCTACACTATAATCATCTGCCTTGTCTGCATTAATAACTAAAGAACCATTTCCACATATATTGATGGAACCGCCCCATGCATCACCATATGAACCTATACTTCTGATTTCATTATCACCAATAAGGTTAATCTTGAAATCATCACCCATCATATTAGTAACTATTACTGCTGCCTTGTTTTTAAAATCATTTAATGTAAGTGTATTGGATTCTCTGTCATAAGACATTCCTGCTATGGAATTAGTGCCTTTTGAAGAAAATATTAGAGTACTATCTTCTCCAATTTTCACATTAATATAAGCATAAGCCCAATCACCAGTATCACATGGTCCATTAGCGGCTTTTACCTGTGGTGCAGCATATAAAGCTGCTGAGGATACAGCAAGCACTACTGCTCCTGCTAGTGCGGCAATTTTTTTAATATGCCATTTTTTGTTTTTAACCATACATCTTTTCCTCCTGTTTCTTAATAATAATTGTCCGGAATCAAATGACCCATATAATAAATCTTATACATATAAGCTGTTATCAATATATATAACATTATGAATAAAGTATATAAGGGAAGTCCGCCAATATACTAAAATAGCGTGGCGGAAGTCCGCCACGCTGCTTTAGACCCTAAACAGGAAAGGAAAACAGATTAATCACACACATTTATTAAACAGATTAATAAGTCCAACTCGTGATTTCACACCGGTTTTTTCATAAATAGCTGAAATGTATCGTTCAAGTGTCCGTCTTGATACATGCATATGCTCTGAGATAGTCTGGATGTTATCTTCAGTAGTAACAAGATAGCTAAACACTTCTCCTTCTCTTTCTGTAAAGGAGTATTGTGTAGTTAATTTATGTAACTGATCCTGTTCGTTTGTTACTTCATCTGTATGGTGCGTAAACTGTTGTATAAAATAATATTTTTCAAATGTATATATTACTGACATAATACTTACTAAAACAAATAAAACAAGTATAAGAATTATTTTTAAAAGATTATTATCAGAGGAAAGCAGTTGTAAAACAAAGCTGGCAATAACAGCGGCAGTAATATTGTTAACAGCCCGCCCCATTCCAGCCCAAAGCTCAGGTATTCTGACATACTGTGAAAGCTCCATGAATTCTGATGTAAAGAAAACAGCAAAAAATCCAGCAGACAGATAGAAAACAATAAGCACAGCCACGAATGGCTTGGAAAATTCAAGCAGAACAATACACAGCGTAGAAAGAATCATTATGCAGTACATGATGATTCCGGTATACTTTCTATTACTAATGTCAAATATAAAGCCAGCAGCAAGTCCACTGAAGGCAAGCAGAATTCTGGCTCCCTGTCCTATGTCAGCAATACCGTCGGAATGGACGAGTGTTACTGCGCTGTCGAGAGTGCTGAATAAACACGCCATAAGTATCACAAGAACTATAATGCTAATATATAATAAAATATTATGCTTATTACCTTTTGCTGAGCTTTCAATTATAGTTTTAGCAGTATATTTGTCAGTGCTATAGCGGCTGAGAATACGTTCATTTTCTATCAGTAAGATAAAAAGCATCAGCATAGATACTGACAAAATAACAAGCTGTATTGTCCTTATATGAATGGCATTATGATTGATGAACTGAAGCAGTATACCCAGGAAATATGAAATGCCAGCAGTTTTTGCCAAATGTCTGTTTCTAATCATACAAGCAGATACATAATATACATTACCCCCAACAAGTCCAAGAAGTATAAAAAGAATAATTCCGCAGCTAAATATATATTCAAAGGACTTACCGCAGCTAGTGCTGATTGTTAAAAAAACAGATAATAATCCGGTAATAATCATAAAAAGCTTGTAAAGCCTGTTGTTTAAAAAATGCTTAAACAGAGGATATAATAAAAAACCTGCTGTACTGACGCCAAGTACATAATTCTGGGAAAGAGTGGCTCTTTGCTGTGACACAAGAAGTGAAAGCCTGCTTACAATCATATATTCAACACTTAAGAAAACAAATGTAAACAGTCCCATTAAAATAATGGCATATATATGTGGAAGGCTGGTTATTGTTTTGGTACTTCCAGCTTTTATAGTCTCCTTCTGAGGTGAATTCATATAATAACGCTCCTTACATATGATGATAATGTGTGGATTGCAAAGCAATGAACGAATCCATAGGTGTTATAAAATTATATATTTGAAAGGAAGTTAAGTCAATGATGTAAAATTGCTCAGTTTTTTTACACGTTTTTATGCTTTACATTTATATGAATATGTGCTTTAATAGTGCCTGTACAAATCAATTATATAAGCAGAGTAGGAATATGTGCGTTAAGTGCCATATGGACAGGGAGTTGCCATACGGACGAAAAGATTTCTTGCGATACATAATCCGCATCCCGCTGCTACATATACTGGTCAACAGCCTCTTATGTAGTGCGAATACTACTGCAAAGGAGGTTATTTTTATGTCAATTTTATTAAAAAATTTTGCATTTTCAGCAAAAGAGTTCAAATGTCTCAAGTCAATTGTTGCTGCGGCTCTCCTCGTCGCACTTCACACTGTTTTAGCAGTTTTTGTATCTATTAATGTAACCCCGGCACTCAGAATTTCAGTATCTTTCCTCGCCAATTGTGCAATTGGATACATGTTTGGTCCTGTTATGGGATTCATGTGCGGAGGACTTGGCGATATAATCCAGTATATTATTAAGCCAACTGGTCCATATTTTCCGGGCTGGACATTAAGTGCTGCTTTAGCTGGGCTTATCTATGGTTTATTTTTCTATGACTGCAACATCAAAATTTCCAAGAAAAAATTAACAGGTGAAAAACGCAGCCTTTTAGAGATTATAGATTTCAAATTCCTTATCAGAGTTGTGCTTGCCCTTACTATTGATACACTTCTTGTAAATATTCTTCTTGGAACATACTGGTGCAGCATAATGTACGGCAAAGGATTTATGTTTTATCTTACAATGAGATTTACCAAAAATCTTATCCAGCTGCCTATCAACATTTTCTTAACTTACAATGTTATAGGAATTATTAAAGTGATTAATAATAAAATATATAAAAACGAATAAACATAACGCAGGATATATAGAACAGCTCCCATATATCCTGCAATTTCATTTTCATTTATTCACTCTCTGGAAAGCTTTCCACTTTCAGCGTCTTCACCCTGAACACAAAATACACGACATGACACACCCACACAATAGCAAGTATCACCCTGCCGACAGGCACTCTTGACATCATGATGAATCCTATCGCCATAAGTATCGTAACTGTACTCATTATCTTAACCTTAGTCTTAACTGTCATTCCTTCGCCTTTTACGAAACTCTCAAGATTCTTCTTGTAAAGCTTCGTAGATATGAACCAGCTGTGCAGCTTCTCTGAGCTTTTCGCAAAGCAGAAGGCTGACAGCATAAGAAATGGAACTGTTGGCAGAATCGGAAGCACCGCCCCGATTGCACCAAGTGCAAGACTTAAGCATCCTACAACAACTAATAATGCTTTCTTTAGCCTCATGTATATCTCCTTATCTTTTACTCCCTATCTTTTTACTTCTGTCCTTCTTTCTCCAGTCTTTTCTTCTCTTTCTTAGACTCAATTACATGTCTGACCGCCATCACAGGATGATGAAAAATCATGCGTGGTCCGGAAAATCTCATAACCTCGCGGATTCTTTCCCTCATATCCGGCTTATAACAATGCACTTTGCAATTCGAGCAGAAAGTCTTGCTCTCCATGAAAGGACATTTGTCGCTGCGCATAATGGCATAATCATTAAGTGCCTGACACTCCTCGCACAATGAGCCATTCGTGTGATGCTTCTTCCGGCAGTACAGCCCTATCATAAGTGAGACAGTCTCCTTCTCACGCTGCCTCTTTAATTCAACACAACTACTCATCAGCTCACCCGTCCATGCTCAATTGAATACACCTTGTCCGCAATTCTCATGGTAGACTGTCTGTGTGATACGAGTGCTACCGTTCTTCCCTTGCCTTCTTCCTTAAGAGACTTTAAGATAATTGCCTCATTAAGGCTGTCTAAATTGCTGGTAGGTTCGTCCAGAAGTACGAAAGGTGCGTCATGTAAAAATGCTCTCGCAAGCCCGATTCTCTGCTTCTCTCCGCCTGATAACATATCACCAAGCTCGCCGACATTCGTATCATATCCATCAGGAAGCTTTGCAATAAAGTCATGTATTGAAGCCTTTCTGCAAGCCTGCTCAATCTCATCGTCAGTCGCATCCAGCTTGGCTATGCGTATATTGTTTTTAATAGTATCATTAAACAAATGTGTATCCTGCGTAACAAAACTTTCCATATCACGCAGATTATCTGTATTAATCTCATCAACCGAGCGTCCTGATACCGTCACACTTCCCTCATCAGTACTCCAGAATCGCATAAGAAGCTTAAGAAGTGTTGATTTTCCGCTTCCGCTCCTTCCCTGAATACCAATAATACTGCCCTTTGGCATAGGTATTGACACATTTTTAAGAATAGTTTCGCTGTCGTATGCAAATGTGACATTTTCAGTGGCAGCACCGTCAAACTCTACATTTTCTCTGCCTGTCACATCAACTGTCACAGGAGATTCATCAAGAATATCGAGCACTCTGTTTCCTGCTGCAAATGTGTTCTGCAATGTACTTCCAAGATTAGCCAGTGCCACAACCGGACCAAATGAGCTCATCAGCGCAACCGTCGCCACAAGCGCCCCGGCAAAACTGATTGTACCGCTACTAAAAAGTGTGCATGATACTATAATCATCAACACATCAAATATAAGTATAATTGTATTAGTTATCGCTGTATTAAGTCCTGTAAGAGATTTAAGCTTCTCCTCCTCAGCCGATAAGCTGTCTGTTCTTTCATTCATTTCTGCAAGTCTTTCCTTACCGCAGTTGTACTGGAGAATTTCCGGAAGACCTCTTAAGCTGTCAAGCACGAAGCTGCTGAGCTCGCCCGACTTACTTCTGAATGTGAAGCCTATTCCTCTGCTCGCCTTAGATATATACATAGGTATGAAAAGCCCGATAACAACATAGGCTGCAAGTGCCACAGCCGCAAGAAGCCAGCTTATCTGTCCGATGAATACACACATAATAATGCTCACGATGAACGCAATCACAGTCGGCGAAATTGTGTGTGCGTAGAAAACCTCAAGCAGCTCTATATCTGATGTTATGACCGATATAAGGTCGCCCTTGTCCCTGCCTTCAAGCTTGGCAGGACACAGCTTCCTGAGTGCGAAAAATACCTTATCCCTTATAAGTGCCAGCAGCTTAAATGCAATGAAATGATTGCATGACTGCTCTGCATATCTGAGTATTCCTCTTACCAGTGCAAATACAATGACACACGCAAACACAACGCCAAGCGAAATACCTGTGTTCACTCCTAGCACATCAAGAATGGCAACCGCACCAGACACTGTAATAAATATAGCTGTCAGAAAGCCTATAATTCCCATAATAATGGCAAGTACCATGTACCCTGCAAGAGGCTTCACCATGCCGATAAGCCCAAGCATAACCTTAAAACCGCTTCTTTTCGGTTTTAAAGATGCTCCGGTATTCGCAGCCGCCAGACCCGTCACTTTATTTCCAACATTACTGTTCATCTGCTGTTACCTCCTTTTCAAGCCCATAATTCTCAAGGCTCATCTGTGCATTCCACAGCTTCGCATATGCCCCATTTCTGTCAAGCAGCTCCTTATGAGTTCCGCTCTCAACCACATTTCCTTTATCAAGAACATAGATAGCGTCTGCATTCTTGACATTAGCCAGTCTGTGTGAGATGAGAATTACTGTCCTGTCCTTAGACAGCTTCATAATCTGTCCCATGATGACATCCTCACTCTCTACATCAATATTAGATGTAGCCTCGTCAAATATATAGTAAGGACTGTCATGCAGAAGTGCCCTCGCAAGGGCAAGTCTCTGCCTCTGTCCACCAGAGAAATTGCCTGCTCCTTCTGAAAGCCTTGTATCAAGACCTTCCTCATTCCTTAAGAAATCCGCAAGATTAACCTTATCAAGCACCGCCCACAGCTCATTATCTGCGGCATCTGGCTTAGCCATCAGAAGATTGTCCTTCACAGTTCCCTTAAACAGAAAACTCTGGTGACTTATATAAGTAATATTTTTAAGCAGGCTTTCCTCCGATATATCAGAAAGCTCAACTCCACCTGCATTTATATGACCTCTGTAGCCCTTGTTTCTTCCCATAAGAATCGCAGAGATAGTAGACTTTCCGCAGCCACTCTCACCGACAAGAGCAGTAAGTTTTCCCTTGCCAAATGTAATATCTACGCCTTTAATCGTATCGTTGTCCGGATTATCCTTGTATGCAAAGGATAGCTTTTCGCATACAATATCCGCATCGGAAGGACATGTAACTTTCTTGCCAGCTCCTTTATCACCAACATGAACAGACATAGCATTTTCAGAATCCGGCAGATCCAGCAGTCTGAATATCTTATCACTCGCCGCCATTCCGTTCATAGCGATATGAAAGAATGAGCCGAGCTGTCTCATTGGGATAAAGAAATCAGCCGAAAGCAGTATAATAAGAAGTGCTCCTGACAGGTTCACATGTCCTGCCTTAAACTGAGTGGCAGACATGATAACGCCAAGCGCCGCACCACCATACGCAACTAAGTCCATTATAGTTACAGAATTAAGCTGCATTGTGAGTACCTTCATAGTAATCTTTCTGAACTTCTCTGACTCAATATTCATCTGCTCATTCTTGTATTCATCAGCCTTATATATCTTTAGCGTTGTCAGTCCCTCGAGATTTTCCAAAAATGTATCTCCAAGTGCTGTATACTGTCCCCAGTACTTGGAAAGCAGCTTCTTAGCCCATGTCTGTACAACTGCAATTGACACTGGAATCAGCGGAACACATACAAGAAGCACTATCGCCGCTGGGATATTCACAAACATAAGCACCGCAAAAAGAGTGAGTGGTGCTAACATGGCATAGAAAAACTGTGGCAGATATGCCCCGAAATAAGTCTCGAGCTGGTCGCAGCCTTCAACTGCCACCTGCACAACCTCGGATGTCTGCACATTTTCACGATAAGATACTCCAAGCTTTAATAGCTTTTCGTATATCTTCTCCCTGAGCGTCTTCTTCACCGTCTTAGATGATAAAAAGCTCATCTTCGACGATACAAGTGCACAGATAAAACGCACAACAGCAGCCACCGCAATCACAACAACCGTTGTAATCAGCCTGCCAGATGTGTAATTTCCTTCATACACATCTGCAAACAGCTTCGTTATGCCATACATCATGGTGATATTTGCGGCAAGCGAGCACCACTGCGCCACGACATTGCCTGCAATATACTTTTTACTTTCGCTCACAGTGCCTATGAGCCTTTTGTTAATCATCATATAATCTCAGCCTTTCAATAATTTTCATTATATCTCATATGGGAAATCTTTAGAGAGGAGACGGATTGCTTATGCTAACCATTAGTGACCTAATCGCAGTTCTTTCACTGTGTGCGACTTTTTATAGTCTTGGTTACGCTTGTGGTAAGCGTGATTCCAAGACACAAAAATAACCGCCTGCTTTACACCGTCAGCACATAAGGCTTCCCATCCACCTCTGACACCTCAAGTTCCACTCCATACACCGATTTAATAAGCTCTGAATTGATAACCTCCTCCGGCTTACCCTTAGCTATTATCTGCCCTTCCTTCATTGCAGCTATCTCATCACTGTAATACAGCGACTGGTTTATATCGTGGAGAACCATGATTATTGTCATTCCATACTCACGGTTTAACTTTCTTATAAGCTTAAGTATCTGCAGCTGATATCTTATATCAAGGTACGTTGTCGGCTCATCAAGGAACAAAATCTTAGTATCCTGCGCAAGCGCCATTGCAATCCACACTCTCTGCTTCTGTCCGCCTGACAGCTCCGCAACAAGCTTGTCCTTATGCTTGTAAGTATTGGTAATCTCAAGCGCGAACTTCACCTTCTCATCATCAAGCTTCGTATACCGCCATGAATAATGCTGTGATTCGTTTAAGCTTATTAAGCTTTATCTTTTTCATTTTAACTTTTTCCTCGTTTTCTTACTGTCGCTATACGCAACTATCTTTAATCAGCTTTCGCTAACCGATATCTTAAAAATTAGCCAGCATATTTGCCGACTAACTTCTATGTCAATTGCATTAGCAAATAGCTAATCTGTTTCTTCGTCAAGCCTTTTTTCTTGACGCACAGAATATAGCATATTTTATTTACACGCACAAATATCCATTTGTAACGTTTTGTTACAATTGGTGTCATTTTTTCCTTCTCCTATTTTTTATTGATTATGTTTTCTCAATAACTTGTCCGTTATTGTTACAATACGCATGTTTTCTCTATTTTGCACATTTTTTTGTTCTGTTATGGAATTTTTATTGTGAATATTACCATAAGCTTTGACATTCATAATGTTTAAACACAACAGACAGCCTCCACTTTCTCTGTAGAAGCTGCCTGCTTATTAACTATTCTTGTATTAATTATATCTTCATCTTATTGTCTGAATTAAGTATCTGCTTTACTGCATCTATACTCAGGTCTACTACTCTTGCTATCTGCTGCAGAGTGAAGTTATCTCTGTACATATTGAATATTACCTGACGCTGCTTTTTTTCTTTGCCCTGAAGTTCGCCCTGTGATATGCCCTGCGATATTCCTCTAACCTCGCCTTTCCTCTCTGCTTCATCAAGCCATTCATCTAATGTTCCCATGCCTGAACACCTCCTTATTTCGTCATATAGCTGTTTATTGGCATCTACACTTGCTTCCAGCACTGATTTTATATCGTTTCTTTCTCCCTGTGACTTATATTCTCTGCTCTCGTTAAGGAATCGTTCTACATCCTCTCGCTTCGCACTATCTGTCAGAATTCGCAGGGCACTGTGCAGCTCTGGCGTAAGCTCCTGTGTAACTACTATCTGTGTTGGAAATAATACATTTCCTGTTACATAATAGATTCCTGGTCGAACCTGTTCTATTGTGTTTCCATCTGCTTTTAGCTGATTCATAAGCTTCTGTGGATGTCTTGCTCTGAATAATGACACTGTAAGCTCGTCTGCCGGAATTATATCAACATTTTCTCCGTATCCCTTATAAAGGCAGGCATAGCCTACTGTCTTGTAATAATCATCTATGTTCAGCTCGTCCTTAGGACTCTTGTACTCAATGATATTATATTTCCTCATTATATGGCCTATCTCATTCTTTATGCCGCTTTTTAATGCCTCATCCTTTATAATTAGCAGATCAATTCTTATTGGCTCCTTGCTTAGATAGTGCTCTGATTCCAGTGTCAGATATTCCGCATCTTCTCGCATCTCAACCTTGGCGGCCGAGCAGAACGCAGGATGCCACTTTATATTCTTTGGTGAATCCTTCAATTACCCTCCTGTTCACCATCTTTCGTATATATGCATTATAATACATGGCCTGTGATATTTACAATACATATTAGATGATGGTTATGTTTTAATCTAATGGGATTACAATGATACCAGCTATTACTGCCTGAATGTGTATCGGACATTCGCTGCAGATATGGCTGGCAGAGATGAATTGCTGCTTATAATGAATATACAGCAATTCTTATATCGTGTTGTGTAGTATACTATATTTGTAGTATATCATATGTTATATTTATTTTCAATGGTTTTATTATACTTTTATTTTTTCAATTGAAAGATAATATCTGGATATGTTTGTTATGCTTTAATAGCTGTTGAGTAATATACCAAAGCCCACTAATGTGCGCCATTCTCTTAATTGTGTAGGTTGTTTTTCTTACTTTATTGGCTGTGTTCATGCCTGCTTACCTACTATTCCATTATATTAGTGCTTTTTCGTAGGTCTTTTTCTTGTCTTTCACCCAATTATGAGAGCTTGCTACTGGAAAAAGACCTACTAACTTCGCGCTTTATGCTTGATTAGTGGGTTTCTGTCCGCTCCTCATGTTTAATCTCATGGATTTTGACCCACTCAAATTATGAATTGCACAGCCTTAGTAGGTTTCCAACGCAAAACAGCAGCCACGACGGCACACCATGTGCTGCCAATGACTGCCACATTTCTGATTTCTTTTACATTATTATGGTAAATATTGCTGTTGACTCTGGCATGTGTGCTGTTCCTACTGAACACTGCATCTTAAGACACACGCTTCCGTGCAGTATTTGTCCGATTCCTTCACCCATGCTGATTACATCCAATACATTTGCCGGAAAGCTGATGACCTCGTCCTTCTCCTCTGCCTTTACAAACACACTTCCTTTCATATACTCCAGACTGCGTATCTTCCCCTGCATCTCTTTTCCGGTCTTTGGTGATTCAGCCGACATACTGACTGCCTTTAACAGCACCTCTCCTTTTCCATCCTTTACCCTCAATGTGCACGGATGCTTAAATCCCCTGTTTGCCATAGACAGATTGTTGCCATCCTTTACTCCCTCGCGATAGAACAGAAATGGAAATGTGTAATCTCCATCTGACAGATAGCTGCAGAATTCATCACCTTTAAAAGTTGTTGTCTTTCTGCGAAGAATATACTTGGCATGATATATCTGCTCGGAATTTCTTATCATCTGCATTGTTTCCTCTGAATTTAATGCCGCCCAGACATCAGCATCATGCTCCGCTGCATCCATATCAAGACCTTCGTACAGCATATGGTTAAGTGCTATACTCCGTCTTTCTTCGTAATACTCGGCCAGCTTCTTTCCCTCATCTGTAAGCTTAGGGCGTCTTGGATTGCTCTTATCTATCAGCCCCTCTTCCTCTAATGAAGTAAGCTGCCTGCTTATCTTCTGCTTGCCTTCATTAAGCATCTTAGCAAGTCCTGTTACTGTGCACAATTCGTCTTTCTCATTAAGAAAGCTCACTAATACCCTGAGTCGTAATATATCAAATTCACTAGACATGTATGTCATCTCCTTTGACTGGCTGTTATAGTTAGCTTCTGCTAACTTTTAGATGATACATGTGTAGTTTGAATTTGTCAAATTGCATCTTTTGTTTTTCTTACTCTGTTGGCTATATTCATACCTGCTTACCTACTATTCCATTGCATTAGTGCTTTTTCGTAGGTCTCCCGCTTATGCCAATGCAAAGCACTTGCCAAAATGTCATAATACACTAAGCATCAGTGCAACAGACATTATAATTTCCCAAGCAGCACGCTGATATCAGTATCCATGCAGATGGATTTGCCAGCTATCTCGGCGGGTGCGTATGCCTCGCTCTGGTTTAAGCATATATAAGATGCCTGCGGATATGCATTTGTCATCTGCCAGAAAGGATATTTTATAATGCCCGGGGTGTTGTAACCAACGCCAAGTTCCATAAACACTATTTTCAGGTTCTTGTGTCTCTGTATGAACTCATCGTAGCGCTGTGCTGCCTGATGCCAGCCTTTATCTTCTACAAATGTGCCATCGGCCCTGAGATTCATGCTCATTGGTTCACCACATTCTGGGCAGTATGGAACAAGTTCTTCAGGAACTGCCTGCTTTAATTCTACGCCTTTCGACTGGATTAATTTGCCATTTATTATCTCATATCCCTGACTTAATACCATCTTCCTTATTATTTCTTCGTTATCACAAGTTTCCTTATGGCAGGGCCTGCTGCACTGGAACAATCCGTAGTCTCCCTGTGTATAGAATAATCTGTGCTTGTCAAATCCAGCTTTCTGGAAACAGTGGTCAACATTTGTTGTCAGCACAAAATAATCCTTGTCTTTGACTAAGTTATATATTTGATTGTAAACTGGTTTTGGTACATCTGTGTATCTATTAATATAAATGTACCGGCTCCAGTATGCCCAGTGTTCTTCCAATGTCTTATATGGATAGAAGCCGCCTGAATACATATCCGTGAATCCATATTTACTTTTGAAATCAGCAAAATATCTGTTAAATCTGTCGCCACTGTATGTATATCCTGCTGATGTTGATAATCCGGCTCCTGCTCCTATCACTATAGCGTCCGCCTGCTCTATCTTTTCCTTTATCTCTGTTACTTTATCTCTCATCTTCTCACCACTGCTTTCACTGGACATTTTTCATAACAGTTACCGCAATGCAGACAATTATTCTGCCTTATTGTGTACGGCATGCCCTCCTCTATGCACCGCTGTGGACAGTTTCTTTCACATGTTCCGCAGCCAATGCATGCATCTGTTATGATATATCCCTTTTCTCGTGTTTTAGCGTCTCCAAGCGTATATATATCCCTGAATATTGGATTTACTCCGAGATTAAAATACTCAACTTCCGCCTTATCTATGCAGAATATTATCCCAATATCTCTGGTGTCACCCGGATATACATTTGCAAGATACGGCTGCTCCTCAAATATAATGTTCTTCCATTTTTCCTGCTCATCCGCGGCTACCGCATATGCCTTTCCCGACAAACGTATCATCTCTTTAAATCTTGTATAGCAGAGTATCTGGACTCTGCCGTCTTCAAGCAGCTCCCTGCAGAAATTCTTGCCTCTCGCAGTGTAGAAATACAGCGCGTTGTCTTCATAATGAATTGCACTTATGTTTCTTATCTGTGGTGCACCATCGCTGTCTACAGTTGCAAATGCAAGAACTCCCACAAGCTGCATTTTCTTTAAACATGTTACTAAATCCATCTGCCTGACCTCCCTGACCTGATAATGAATGCTGTCAATTACAGCATTTCCCCTGTGATTTCATTTCTTGTCTTCCAGCACTGCGGGTCGGCTCCGTAGAAATTGCCGCTTGTTCCATTAGCCACTGCTGGACATCCTCTGCACCATGCCTTGAGTTCACATTTGCTGCATTTTTCAAATTTATCATAGTCCCTGTACTTTTCCATATGACATATCCACACATCAGCCAGACGGTCTTCAAATATATTGGCGACCTTGCTGTTAGTCACTCTCCTGCACGCCATAATATCTCCATTTGATGATATTGTGATATGACAGTTTCCGCAGTTGCAGCCACCGTATATCATTCCTTTTTCAGCATTTGCAGGCAGACTGAACTGTCCTGTTTCGTATTCGTACAGAGTCCACAAATGGTCTTTTTTATTAAAATAAGTCCCGCATCCTGCCTTTTCATATGCCTTGTACTTAGCATCGCAGACTTCAAGCAGCTTCCTGTATTCTTCAGGTGTCATGCTTGTATCCACCTCGCCACCTGTAGGCACATACCTTGAAAATGCAAAGACTTTAACTTTCGCTTTAACTACCTCATCAATAATATCCGGTATCTCGTTCATATTAGTCTTTGATACCGTACTCATAATCATACTCTTGATTCCTGCCTTGTTAAGACATTCTATCTTTTCTAATGTGAGGTCAAAACTTCCCGGTTTTCTGAACCAGTCATGTGTTTCCCTCATTCCATCCAGAGACATCTGGTATTTTTCGCAGCCACATACTTTAAGCATCTGACATATGTCGTCATCAAGATGAAATGGATTTCCCATTATCGTGAATGGAATATCTTTTGATTTTAACAATACCATCAGTTTCCAGAAGTCGGGATGCAGGATAGGATCTCCGCCAGTAATATAAAAATATGGTATTCTGTTATACACCTTGCAGAAATCCTCGCAGTTTGCTACAACTTTCTTCATCTGTTTCCAGGTCATGCTCTTTAACTCTTTACAACCCTCACCCGAAAAAATATAACAATGCTTACATCTCTGATCACATTCATCTGTGATATGCCACTGAAAAGAAAAATACTGACTCATCCTATCCATCTCCCTTCTTATCAATCTTACTTATCAGATGCTCCACATGCAGTTCCGCATGCTGCTGGTTTCTCAGCTGGCTTGTCTGATGCTCCACACGCTGTTCCGCATGCTGCTGGCTTTTCAGCCGGCTTGTCTGATGCTCCACATGCAGTTCCGCATGCTGCGCTCGTCTGTGCTGCTTCCTTCTTGTTCCATCCAAAAATGTTAGCTAATCCCATCTTTGTTACCTCCTGTATTGTATGTTTTCTGGCTATGGCTTTCATTGCCTTGTTCCTCAATTATAATAACAAGAGCTGATGAACCTAGAAAGTACGCACTTTTTTCTGCCTAAGTTACTTTTTTGTTACTTATGGTTATTAATCTGCATATCTGAAAATTTGGGGACCATTATTGAAAAAATCGGACATTCATTTATAAATTGAAGAACATATCAGTCAACAATATATTTCTTTGAAAGATATGATACCTATAGATAGTCGTATATTTGAAATTCTTATAGGTAAAAAAACAAAATTTCTACAATGATAGTCGTTCTATAAACCTATAAGCATATGGTATTCAATCTTTTTATAGGAAAATTTATCTGAATCCATCTAAAAAATGCTTTCCTATTAATAAAAAAAAGAATATTTACCTATAAGGTAAAACATTTTTATCTTTATATAGGAAAGCAACAATTTTACATTACATATAAGCAACAATTTTATAATCAAAGAGAAGCCTTATAGTTTTCTCCCCATTCCTGCATAGCATCAAGTATGGGACGCATTGTTTCGCCAAGCTCGCTCAGGGCATATTCCACGCGTGGCGGAACTTCCGGATAGACAGTACGGGTAATGATGCCGTCATCTTCCATAGATCTTAACGAATCTGTCAGGACTTTCTGGCTGATTCCATCAAGACTCTTCTTTAGTTCATTAAATCTCCATGGTCTCATAAGAAGATTCCTTAAAATCAATAATTTCCATTTGCTTCCGATTAGCTGGACAGTTGTTGCAACCGGACATTCTGGCAATTCGTCTTTAGTCAGCATAATTAATACCTCCTGATATATAGTTCTCAGCCAATATAATTGCATTTAAGTTTAAAATATAATGTAAGTATCAAATACAATGTAGCACATAATACAGAGTGTGTCCATAAGTAACAAAAAAGTAACTTAGGCAGAAAAATGTATGTACTTTTCTTGCAAAATTATTTATTTAGGTCATGAATCTTTCTGATTCTTTTCAAAAATACATATCCAGCGAGACATGCAATAAATTCTGTTATAGGAAATGCCCACCATATAAGTGAAACTCCTATCTGTCCGTTTCTTACAAAAATCGAGAAGACACCTGCTAATGGCAATATGATAATGAGCTGTCTTAATAAAGAAATAACAAGTGATTCAACTCCACAACCCAATGCCTGATATATTCCCTGATATGCTACATTTATTCCGGCAAATATAAAACTTATAGAGATTATTCTCATCGTGCTTATAAAATATGCTCTTGACTGTCCGGCATTAAATAATGACGCAAATGCTCCCGGGAATATCTCCGTAATCAGAATGCCCATTATCATCAGAACTGCTGTGTATATCAGCCCGAATTTTATTCCGTCATTTATTCTCTTCCTGCTTCCCATTCCATATGCAAATGCTATGATTGGTGTAATCGCATCTCTAAGACCAAATGCTAAGAACAATACAAACTGCTGAACTTTATAGAATAATCCATATGCAGTCTGCGCTGATGCATTGAATTTCAGTATCAGATTCATTGCATATACCATAATTGACATAAGTGCCTGTGCAATAATAGCCGGAAGCCCTATTGAATATATCTCTTTAATAATCTTGGCATCAGGTTTCATATATTTCACATCATGTCTGAATTCCTTATTAAGCTTCATATGAAAAATGAATAATAATACAGCCGATGCAACCTGCCCGATTACAGTTGCATATGCCGCGCCCTTTACTCCCATCTCTGGAACAGGTCCGATACCATATATCATAATTGGATCTAGAATAATATTTACTACTGCACCAACGACCTGACCGATTGTAGAATACAGTGAGCGTCCTGTTGCCTGCAAAAGCTTTTCAAACAATGAGAAGAATATTATTCCAAATGAAATAACACAGCATATTCTAAGGTAGCTTGTTCCCATTGAAATAACTTCCGGATCTGCTGTCTGAGATGAAATATATGTATTTAGTCCAAATATTCCAAACAGCAGACATAACGCATAGATTATCATGCCAAGAAACAGACTGTTTCCAGCAACTCTTGCCGCCTTCTTATTATTTCCCTGTCCAAGTGTCAGTGCAAGAAGCGCATTCGTTCCCACACCTGTTCCTATACCGACCGCAACCATAAGCATCTGCACTGGAAATACCAGTGTAAGTGCATTAAGCGCTGCCTCGCTCCCCTGTCTCATGTTTCCAACGAAGGCACTATCCACAATATTGTAAACTGCCTGCAAAGCCATGGATAATATCATTGGTATTCCCATCTGAATCATAAGCTTATTAACCGGCATATCCTTCATTTTGTTACTTTCCGCCATAATAATCCTCCTTTTTCTGCATAAAAAAAACGGGTAGCAAACTGGATTTACGCTAGTTCGCTACTCGTTCGTGGTTTATTATATTTTTCTTTTTTTTAATTGTCAAATGTCAATTTTCCCTTAGCACGATATTATTTCTGTTTTTCTTTATTATCCGTGGTATTAATAATTAAATTTTACATTATTACAGTTTTATCTCATTGGCATCATCGCTGACTGCAGCATTCTGCAAATGTATGGAATATTCAAAATGCTTCATTTGTCATTATTTCCTGACTTTATCACCGTAAATATTCCACATAATAAAATAACAACCCCTAATATACATATTATCGTAGGAGGAAGATTTCCTATTCTTCCTGCCACAAAAACTGCTGTTGGGCCATCACTTTGATTAATCACAAATGACCACGAACGTGTCATAAACAAATGAACCGCATATAATACAGTACACACCCCTATAATACATCCAATTCCCCCAATTATGATTCGTCTTAGAGCCTTCTTTCTTTGAACTTTTGCAATTTCTATACTAGCAATAATTTCATTATCAGTATTTTCTCTCATATTCTTAGAACACTGCATCAATTCTGTCAGGGAAACGCCCAATGCATCTGCAAGCGGTTCCAATGTATTAATATCTGGATATCCAAGTCCTCTTTCCCATCGGCTCACTGCCTTATCTGTTACATTAAGTCTTTTCGCTAACTCCGCTTGTGTAATCTGATTCTCTTTTCTTGTTTTTGCAATAAATTTCCCAAGTTCTTTTGCTTCCATTGCAATGCTTCTCCTTTTTTGTGATATTCACAATATAATATTTTTAAATCAGATTGTATACCGATATATACTTTACTTGGTCAGATATGCTCTCTACAATTCGTTTACCTGAAAATTCATCTTGCAAAATATCAGATAACTTACGCACGTTAGCAATATAAATCTAATATTCATATAAATCATCATTAATCATAAGTGCGGTGCACATATCAGTAATACTACTATTGTCCATCCTTATTCACCGCCTGTTTAAATAATTCATCTGACTTTAGTTCAATATATTTTCCATAATTGCAGATATAAGTAAGAACATTTTTGCCCAATATGTGTTACAATTATTGAAAATTAAAGGAGGAACTCATAATGGAATTTAATGAATTAGTAAAGGCCCGTTATTCATGTAAGAATTTCGACGGACACGCTGTAGATAAGGAACAGCTTGAAAAGATTCTTGAGGCAGGCAGACTTGCACCGACTGCAAAAAATTTGCAGGAACAGAAGATTTATGTTGCACAGTCAGAGGATGCACTTGCAAAGATTGATAAAATCACTCCTTGCCGCTATGGTGCTTCCACTGTGCTTGTTGTAGCTTATGATAAAAATAATGTATTCACATATCCTGGTGAAAAACGCAATTCAGGCGTAGAAGATGCGACTATTGTGGCTACTCATCTGATGCTGGCAGCAAAGGCCAACGGTGTTGACAGCTGTTGGATTAACTTCTTTGATCCGGATGCCGCTGCAAAAGAATTCAGCCTGCCTGACAATGAAGAAGTCCTGATGCTTCTGGATCTTGGCTATCCTGCTGCCGGTGCCGGTCCTCTGCCTAATCATGATTCACGAAAAGAGCTGGCCGCTACTGTGAAATATATCTAAAATTAATATTGCAGCTTACTACATAGGCATACCCTTAATCCAATATCTCCCTGTATATTTCTAGGTCTTCATCCTTGAACACATTGAATATTACTTTCATCTGGCTGTCAGTGTCTTCATAATATTTCTTTACTATCTGGGTTGCGATTCTGGCAGCCTCCTGCTGTGGAAAACGGAATACACCTGTTGATAAGCAGCAGAACGCTATAGAAGTCACGCCATGTTGGTCAGCCAGTTTAAGGCATTCCCTATAACAGCTTGCCAGCAATTCTTCATCTTCTCTGGTAACTTCCCACTGTATTATTGGACCTACTGTGTGAAGTATGTATTTTGCTGGTAGGTTATATCCTGATGTGATCTTGGCCTTGCCTGTCTCTTCTTCATGTCCCTGCTTCTGCATAATTTCATACATTTTAAGACGGAGCTCAACTCCGGCATAAGTGTGAATAAAGTTGTCAATACATGCATGCATCGGGGCAAAACAGCCGAGCATCTGGGAATTACAGGCATTTACTATGGCATCACATTTTAATGTGGTGATATCTCCCTGCCAGATGTATATTCTTTCATCCGATGAAACCGGCTTCAAATCTGCAATATCTGTAATCCCGCGTTCTGCATTTCTTTCCTTAAGATATTCATCCTGAACCTTAAGAAATTCCTCGCTTGCCGGCTTTGGCATCCTGACATTCATAAGTGAATGCAGGAGATTCTCCTGCCCCTCTTTGTCAGATGGCATTTTCTGCCTGAATATTTTTCTGTCTTCTTTTAGCAGATATTCAATCAAATATTCTCTTCTTTCACTCTGTGTCATATAAGTCTCCTGTACTGCTTTTAAGCGTCTGGTGTGAAAAATAATTTTCACAATTCATTACTATTGTATCACCTGGATATATTCCTTTCATGTATGGATTCTTTTCAAACATAATATCAATGATTCTTGTCTGATGATGTCCATCTTCCCCGATTATCGCCACTGTCGCTGAGTGGATTTCATCAACAAGAAGCTTCAGATAATCCATATTAGTCATTATTATATTCTCCCTCGTTTTTTTATTTGAGAATCCGCTTGTAAATTGGACTTTAGCGTGGCGTGTTGCACGGAAGAAGTCCAATTTGGAAGTATGGCTTGCGAAAGTCCAAAAGACATGCAATCTAATGTGATTTATAGGACTTTTCTTTAAAAATATAGTGTGACATGAGACAAAAGGCAAGAATGAACCTATAATGAACAGCTTATTTTTTAATTTATAGGAAATCATCAACGTTTCAATCACTTTGCGAACGGAAATTTCACCAACTAACTACATTGTCAAAAAATTCATTACAAAATTCACCACTATATCTTTTTCTTCTGGTCTTGACTCTGCAATCATATGCGTAATCGCAACTAATGTTCCGTCTGTGATTTATCTACCTGTACTCAACGATTTCTTCTAATAGTTTCCTTGGTCTTTTAACCGGAGCTTCATCAGCAAAACCAACCGCAACAATTCCTGTCAACTGAATGTCTGTTCCGATAAATTCCATCAATTCATTATAAGCAAAGCAAGTATTGGCAATCCACAAGGTACCCAATCCATATCCCGTTGCTGTCAGAATCATATTTTCAATTGCCGCACCTATGGACAGCGAATCACAAATTTCAACGATTCGTTTCTCATTTTCAATACTTGCAAATGGCGTGTGCTGATTAGTATTAAGCACTGCTATGAGACATGGAGCCTCCTTCATGATTCTGACTGTATTCTCAGCATCTGGTATGGCAAATGCCCATTCAGGCATTAGTTCATGAGTTGTTTTTTCTGAATTTATACCATTACGCATGACATCAACCAATTTATCTTTTTCTTCACCCTGATATACAATAAATTTCCAAGGCTGCCTGTTTTTTGCAGATGGTGCAAGAGAAGCACTGTATATAATATCTTCAATTAGCTTTCTATCAAGCTCATCCGGCTTATATTTTCTTATACTTCTTCTATTCTCAATTTCTCGTATCATAGAATCATCTCTCAATTGTTTATATCCTCTTATAAATAATTGGTTCATCATATCCAAAAGTTCTTTTTCCGTTAACTTCCATGCTTTCAGATACTTCCAGGCAGCTATCAGAAAACTTTTCCCAAAGCTTAAATGTCATTACCGGTGAAAACTGGCTTATGCTGCCTCCTTCCCAGATTCCATTCTTTTCATGATAAAGTGCCGGTGTAAACTTTTCAGATTTTTTCAGTTCAGCATAATCAACATTCTTCATAGAATTATATGAAAATGTATTCTTGTCTTCTCCTGCTGGAATTTCATATGAAGAAAGAAGAATTCCGTCCTCAGTTTCCATAATAAGGAAAATATGTGGTGATGCATGGCGTTTCCCATTGGTTTCATAATAACTTTCTTCAACAACAAATTTTCCGTTAAAATCCTTAGGAATGTTTTTTATTTTATCATTACATATAGTATTGATGTGTTCTGCATAAGGATATATTTTTCCTGCCTTCTGCATAATATCAAATTGTTCTTTGTTATCAAAATGTCCTGTCATCATTCCTATAAATTTATCAAGTTTCATCTTATTTTTGCCTCCATCTTTAAATTTTATATAATTAATATCATATATACTCAAAAATTCCTTGTATTGCATCAGATATATTAATCAATTCAGATAGAGGCATGCTATCTATTATTTTATATCCACGCACAGATAAATCCAACAACGCTATTTTTTCACACTGAACATATCCCTCAACTTCTTTTGTTGATGTCCATATGTGAAGTGGTCCTTCATTAGAATCACCAATAATAGGACAGCCTATTATTTCTCCACTTTCGTTAAAAAAATCTTTACTTACAACTAATACTGGCGGTTTTATTTTTTCTACTTTAATAATGTCACCCTGATGTGCAATCCCCATCACCATACCTCTCTTCCAACAGGTTCTCCCCAATCATATTCACCATCAAGCATTAACCTGCCATTATATTCTGCCGCTCTTTCTTCTAAAGTTTTATGTCTGAAAGTTTTTGCTAATGTAATCACTCCATCTGATACTGTAACTTCTAACATTTCGTTTAATGCTATTCCAGCACTTTTTAATATATCCTTAGATAATCTGATTCCCTGACTATTTCCCCATTCTCTTACTTGTGCCTGCATACAATCACCTCTCTTCTTTGTATATACCTAGTATATACAAATGTTGGAAATTTATCAATATATTTCAAATCAAAATCCCATCTTCTTAAGTCCCGCAACAACCTGCACATAAAATTCCCGAACATCAAATCCTTTAATGTTCTCCCTGTTAAGATCTATCATATCACCATGCGATATGCCTCTTTTACCGCTGACAGTAAGAAACTGATAGTTCTGTCCCCATCGAAAGGATTCTTCTCCAACAAGTCCGTCATTAGGTCCGTCAAAATATTTCACCAGTGGATATGTAAAATTAAGCGGAAATCTTCCAGATGCCGGATGGTTTAGTTTAGAACCAACTGACTGATAATAAATGTCTGGATTATCCTTTATCTCATTGTTGAATTCACTGCATTTTTCTGATGTAAGGTCATATACGGCAGCAAGAAAATCAGGGTTAATGTCTCCGAGTTTAGCCGCTCCGGCGTTATATGCATTTGCAACCATCTGCTGCTGTTTTTCAGGAATTTTGCAAAGAAGGTAATCAGCGAACTGACAGCCCCTGTGTGGTGTATTTATCGTTGTAAGAGAAGCCACATAAGGTGCAATATCTGTAAGCGCTAACGCTGCCCTCATGTCAAGTCCTCCTTTTGAATGAGCAATTACATTTACTTTCTCACAACCTGTCTCTCTTATAATCTGATGAATCCTTTCTGACAGCTCTTTAGCACTGTCTCGCACAGCCGCGGCACTGTTATGATTTCCATAGTAAATCACTGCACCATTAGCCTCAAGCTCTGCCGGTATTCTTCCCCAGTAATTAAGATGTTCAAAATCCCTGAAAAATACGCCATGCACCATAAGAACAGGATATTTCGTACTGCATATCCGCTGTTCTTTGCGCTGCAGATTTCTCTTAGCACGCATTTTCTCCATGCGGACTTCCTCACCAACTGTCTTTATAATAATATGAAGCATGACAAGATGTGCAACAGGTATCCATCCGCACACGATTCCAAGCACTCTCCATCTGATTCCAAGCTGCTCAGATGTCGCATACACCATAATAATTCCTATCCAGAATATTATGCTTTCCACAAGAATTCCTATCCCTGCCCGGATAAGCCAGTAAACTGGCGCTTTTACTATTCCTGCCGAACCACCAAACCATTTTTCATAACAGCCTGTAAACCCTAATATCAGATATATTGATAATATTACTGTCGTCCAGCAGAATATTTTCAGCATAATTCTGCCAAAGTTACATACTTTAATTCTCCCCATAATTAATCTCCCCTATTGTTTTTCTCAACTTTCTTGCCGCCGAACTCACCGGGTGTCTACTGTCATAGACAAGGCATATATTTCTCTTCGGAATATTATCCTTAAGAGATATCTTCACAATCTCTTTCTTATCAATCGATTCCTGCGCCATTGTCTCTGGTAAGAATGCAAGTCCTAATTCACATTTTACAAGAGGAAGTATCTGGTCTGTTGTCGCAGCCTCCGTATCAGGCTCTAATTCAACCCCATGTGACATAAATAAATCTTTATAGAATCTGAATGTCATAGTCTCTCTGCCAAGGCATATCAGTGGATAATCCGTCAATTCTCTTATTGATAATTCCTGACTCCCCAATGCTGTAAATGTAGTTCCTCCGACAAGTATTTCCTGAAAAGAATGCAACACCACCGTCTTTAGTGATGAATCTGCGTACACAGGTGATGATACCACTGCAAAGTCTACCAGTCCATTTTTTACTGCATCAACCGCCTCCGGCGTTGAATGATTATATATCTTAAGCCGGATTCCGGGATTGACCATGTGAAATGCTTTTAACTTATCAAGAAGAAATATATTAAGCGCAGTCTCACTTGCCCCTATGGAAATACTGCCATGTGAAAGACTTGCACTGTCCGCAAGCTCTTCTTCTGCTGCCATAAGCTGTGTCATAGCCGCTGTAACCCTTATATACAGTTTTTCCCCCTCTGGTGTAAGCTGTATTCCCCGGTTATTTCTTACAAACAGTGTTGAATTAATCTGCTGTTCCAGACAGTTCATTGCCCTTGTAACATTAGGCTGGCTGCTTCCTAATGCCTGTGCGGCTTTCGTAAAATTCTTATATCTTGCCACATAATAAAATATCTTGTAATACTCAAAATTAACATCCATAACTTATCGCTCCGTAATATCTAACATATCATATTGTTATAGCATTTATATCAATTATAGTTTTTACTTATCTCTATGCCAATAGTATAATCTAGCCGAAATTGAAAAACAAGAAGGAGCTGACGATTATGAAAGAAAAAACTATCTTTCCAAGAGAAGAAAAATCTGAGGTTTTATTTGATAAAATTCTAAATGACCCTTGGGCTTACAACAAACTTTTCCAGACATTCTGTAACAATCTGTTTTGCAATGATGATTCTGAAACAATACTTTCACCGCTTCAATTCACAGAAGCATTATTCAACTGCTATTCTAATAAAGACTTATCTGCATTTCTTATGGCTATCACGCAAAATACCATGTTTGATTTACTGAGAAATTCATTTCTTATTCCATACCGCTTCAACGCTGATGGAAAGCAAAATCCTATAATTATGACCGACGATAAAGGTATGCTTCTACCAGAATTTGCTAATTCTGTTCATGAAAAAGACTATCAGCATTTTTATAACATTTATAAGAACCTTGATAATAATAAAAATATGTTTCTTGCTGAGGCTTACAGATACAGTCACACATATGGCGATGACCCGTCTGTAGTGGAGCAGCAGGTTCTTGAGAGAAGCACTGGTATACTGCTTATCCGCGAACTGCCTGACACTGTCAGAATGAAGGAAACCGAGGCAGAGGCCTATAGTGCTGTATGGGATCTTATGCTTGAGCTTGAGAAGAATCTTCCAATGGCATACATATTCTATGGTCAGGATTCATTCGTTGAACACAATGAACATTTTGATGAACTTGGAATTTTCCTTCCTAATTCTATATTCTTACGAAACCTTGAACACCATGTTAAGAAAGCAGAGGCGATTATATATGCCAAGGACTAATTACATTGACATTATGGAAAAAAATCATATGGAAATTCCGTGGCACGACTATACGAATGCCGACAGCAATGCATTAATTGCTAATGCAGACCTTATAGAAAAAGCCTCCGTTATCGGTCGTGTAGGTCTGATTATGCTATCATGCGGCACTGGTGCATGGCGTGTCCGTACATCTATGAATAAGCTATCCAAGGAACTTGGAGTAACCTGTACCGTGGATGTTGGCCTTATGTCTATTGAATTTAACTGCTTTGATGGTAATGACTGCGTATCACAGTCGTTAAGCATTGCCAATACCGGTGTTAATACCTCCAAGCTTTACAGAATGGAACAATTTGTTGACAATTTTCCTAATGAAGAAGCCCACCTTACAGGTGAAATGATTCATAAAAGGCTTGATGAAATTGAACAGATACATACCCTGTATTCACCGGTCAAGCTTGGACTTGCCGCCGCTCTAGCATGTTGCGGATTCACATTTCTACTTGGCGGCGGTCCTATAGAGATGCTTTTCGCATTCATTGCAGCCGGAACAGGTAATCTTATAAGGACAAAGCTTATTAAACATCATTTTACACTATTCATGAATATAGCAGTTTCTATATCTGCATCATGCCTTATATATGCAATTCTGCTTAAACTTGCTATTCTGATGTTTAATATCCCTTCTGTACATGAAGCCGGATACATATGTTCCATGCTTTTCATAATACCGGGATTTCCTTTCATCACCAGCGGCATTGACCTTGCAAAGCTCGACCTACGGTCAGGTATTGAAAGGCTGACTTATTCAATAATTATTGTACTGGTTGCTACCGTATTTGCATGGATTATGGCTTTGTTACTGCATTTGCAGCCAGAAGAATTTACTACATTACATATTGGAAAAATGTTACATCTAATATTAAGACTTATTACAAGCTTCTGCGGTGTATTCGGATTCTCTATCATGTTTAACAGTTCTGTTCCGATGGCGGCTATGGCTGCTCTTATCGGTTGTATCGCCAATACGCTGCGTCTTGAACTTGTTGATTTTACAGGCATGCCTGCCGCTGCTGCCGCATTTATTGGTGCTGCCACTGCCGGACTCCTTGCCTCATTTATTAAAAATTATAATGGATATCCTAGAATATCACTTACAGTTCCTTCCATAGTTATTATGGTACCCGGACTTTACTTATACCGCGCAATATACAATTTCGGCATAATGTCCCTGACAGAAGCGGTCTCATGGTTTACATCTGCAATTATGATAATTGTTGCACTTCCGCTCGGACTTATATTTGCCAGAATTATTACGGACCGCACATTCCGTTATTGCACTTAGTATTAACTATACATTTATATAAGGAGGAATTATTATTATGCTTACTTCTGTAACAGGTATTAACTGGGGCGACGAGGGCAAAGGCCGTGTAATTGACCTTCTTGCTGAAAATGCAGATATAGTCGTCAGGTATCAGGGCGGCAATAACGCCGGTCACACTGTTGTAACTAATCAGGGAAAATTCGTTCTTAATCTTCTGCCATCAGGAATACTTCACCCCGATGTTATATGTATTCTTGGAGACGGCATGGTTGTTGACCTTGAACACCTTGCCAACGAAATAAAGCAGATTGAAGACAGAGGAATACAGATTAATCCAAAACATTTGAAATTATCTAAAAAAGCTACAATATCTATGCCATGGCACAGGATACAGGATGAACTTGAAGAAAACAGACTAGAACGAACCGGCTCTGCTTTCGGTTCTACAAGACGAGGCATAGCATATGCCTACAGTGACAAATACAGAAAAAAGACTCTGCGTCTCGGCGACCTTCTTCATTTGGATGATACAGCTGTACAGGCAAGACTAAAAACTATTCTTGAGTCCAAGAACCTTGAGCTTGCCGGCTGCTATCATCAGGAGCCAATGTCTTATCCGGCACTTCTTGACTGGTGCAGGGAACAGGCTGAAAGGTTCAGCAAATACATATGCGATACAGGCACATTTATAGACAAGGCATTATCCTGTGGTAAAAAAGTTATTCTTGAGGCTCAGCTTGGTGCATTAAGAGATATTGATTACGGTATCTTCCCTTACACTTCAAGTTCATCAACTATATCTGCCTATGGTCCTATAGGTGCAGGAATTCCCGGCAGACACGCTGACCATGTCGTTGGCGTGCTTAAAGCTTATTCTACATGCGTTGGTGCAGGCCCATTTGTTGCTGAGAATGCTGTTTCAGAAAAATGGCAGCAGGACTTAAGAGCAGCCGGAGGTGAATTCGGTGCTGCAACAGGCCGTCCTCGCCGTGTTGGCCCTTTTGATGCAGTCGCAAGCAGATACGGACTCAGATGCCAGAATGCAGACAAAATCGCACTAACCAAGCTTGATGTATTAAGCTCTATGAAAGAAATTCCTATAATTACAGGCTACAATGACCCAAACGGCTCTCTGGTTGAATTTGACCCAACTGATAACCTTGATTCATGCACTCCTGTTATATACAAAGTTCCCGGCTGGGAAGAAGATATATCACATTGCAGGACATTTGACGAGCTTCCTGCTAATGCAAAAAATTACATTAAAACAATTGAGGATATGCTTCATGCAGAAATCAACTTTATATCTGTCGGTGCTAAGAGAGATGAATATTTATTAAAAGGAGAGTGGCTATGAGACATCTGATAACCCCTATGGATCTTTCCGTTGAAGAAACTATGAATATATTAGATCTTGCGGAGCGGATATCCATTGGACCACAATTATATAAGCATGTTGCCGATGGCAGACAGCTTGCTACACTTTTTTACGAACCAAGTACCAGAACCCGTTTATCTTTCGAGTCTGCTATGTTAAGTCTTGGAGGACAGACGCTAGGCTTTTCAAGTGCAGCTCAGTCTAGTGCTTCCAAAGGTGAAACCGTTGCTGATACTGCAAGAGTTGTAAGCTGCTATGCAGATATAATTGCAATGAGACATCCAAAAGAAGGTGCTCCACTGCAGGCATCAATATATTCACGCATTCCTATAATAAACGCAGGAGACGGCGGTCATGCGCACCCTACACAGACACTTATTGATATGATGACTATAAGACAGCGTAAAGGAAAGCTTAATAACCTGACTATCGGTTTCTGTGGCGACCTGAAATTCGGACGGACGGTACACTCCCTTGTCAGCAGCCTTACTCGTTTCTCTGATAATAAATTCTACTTCATATCTCCCGAAGAATTACGGATTCCGGATTATCTGAGAGACGATGTATTAAATCCATCTAATTCAACTTATGAGGAAGTGTCAAGCCTTGAAGATACTCTTCCTAAACTTGATGTTCTGTACATGACAAGAGTACAGAAAGAAAGATTTTTCAATGAAGAAGAATATCTCCGTTTAAAAGATGTCTACATTCTTGACGAAGAAAAGTTAAAGCTGGCTGATAAAGATATGCCTGTTCTTCATCCTCTGCCACGAGTCGATGAGATTTCCCTTGATGTCGATGACGATTCAAGAGCTGCATATTTTGACCAGGTCCAGAATGGTAAATATATAAGAATGGCACTAATCATGGCATTGCTTGGTATTACTGATCCAGTAACCGGCAGAACAGTTCTTGATACACACAGCCTATAACTAAACATTCCATATAAAAACTGCCATCCGCTAAACTTAATGTTAAACGGACGGCAGTTTTATGTTTTTATATATTTATCCCCAGACTTCTTTCGGTTCTGCGTTATGCTCCCCAATCATCTTCTCCATCCACACCATATCGAACCACTGGTTAAACTTATACCCACTGTCATGAAAACGACCAACTTCTGAAAATCCCAATCTACTATGGAAGCGGATACTGTCATCATTAAGATACTTGCTTTCCTGTACAGGGCATGCAATACATGCATTCATATTAAGTATTCCCATACTCTTAAGTTCATGTTCAAGTCTGTCATATAAAAGTCTTCCAATTCCCATTCTCTTGCAGTCCTGTCGCACATAAATAGTTGTCTCAACAGACCAGTCATATGCTCTCCTGTCCTTAAAACATCCGGCATATGCATAACCGACAATCTGTCCATTGTCAACTGCCTTGATATATGGATATCTGTCTGAAATATTCACGATTCTTTGTCTGAATTCTTCTACCGAAGGCACATCATATTCAAATGTTATCGCTGTATTCTTAACATATGGTGCATATATTTCAAGAAGCTCCTCTGCGTCTTCAATTGTTACATTCTGAATTTCCATAATTTTCTCTCACTGTTTCAAGATTAGTTATCAATGCATATATTACCCTGCCATATCGTCCATTCTCAACAATTCTTCCATGGTCAAACACCTGTATATGCCCGCCATCTGCTTTCTGCATATAAAAATGCGTATAACCATTAGTATGTCCTTCATCTATCTGCTTCCATATATCCGCTATAACAGCTTCCCGTTCATCCGCTCTAATGATATTACGGAAACTTCTTTTTGTATATTCAAGCAGTTCATCCATGTTCTTACAGCCTGCAAATCTGATAAATTCACGGTTTGCAAAAAGAATTTCATCATCATTCTTATCTGCTTTGTATATGATAAATGCTCCTGGAAGATTTTCAGAAACATCTTTAAGTGCAAAACCAAGCTGTGTACGAATCTCCATCCTGAGTCCGTTCTTATATGCCATGCAGCCATTTTTTCCACGAAGTTTCACCTCATAAAGTGCAGTATCAGCACAACGCATGAGCTTTGATGGCTTGTCAGCATGAACCGGATATTCAGCATATCCAACTGATATAGTGAACTGCTGCTCTTCACCTTCATATTTAAATGAACGTTTTAACTTTGTGAATTCCTCAAGTTTTTCCTTAACATCTGCACATGTGCAGTCTGGCAGGAAAATACAGAATTCATCACCACCATTTCGTCCTAAAACCACATTTTTATCAAAAAACTTCTGCATTCCCTCGGACAATACCTTAAGTGCCACATCGCCATAAGCATGGCCATACATATCATTGATAGTCTTAAAATCATCAATATCAAATTCTACTCCTACACAGTGATTATCCGGATTCTGCTTAAGATACCTTGTTACTCTTTCATCATATCCATGACGGTTATATATTCCTGTCAAAGCATCTGTTATAGCCAGTTTCTTAAACTTCTTTCTGTGTTTGTCAAGCACAAGCAGAGCACATGTAAATCCTGTAAGAAGCAGAACAATAATAACTCCGCCTATTCCAGCCGCATACAGATATCTTCTTTCAGACTGAGTCTTATATGGCATTATATCAAGCTTCCACTTGCTGTCTCCTATATCAAATGTATATGAAACAGGATTCTTTAACTCTTCTTCCGAGCCATACACTTCTTCAAATTCAGACCCCCACGGAAAAGCAGTTTTATATAATATATAATTATAACCAAAATCAGAAAGTGCCTTCATTGAATCAGCAAAAATCTCAGGAACACGGATTATAACTATTGCAAATCCCCAGAAATCTTCATGTCCGTTTTCTTCAATATATACAGGATTTCTTACAACTATACCATATCCCCCTTGCTTTAATTGAAATGGTCCCTGCATTGTAACAACTTTATTATCTCTTCCATAACGGCATATTTCACCACGATCTTTGTCATTTAACAGATCTATCTTTCCCGCATCATTGCCTTCCTGAGGATAAATATCTGTCACAACACCATCTGGTGCAATCTGGATACTCTGAACAGAATCTGCCATCATCTCCTCTGCTATCTCACAGAATTTATTAAGCTGTCCATCTTCACTTATAATTATCTGTCTTAATGAGTCCGAAACGGCTATGCCTTTCATAATATCCGTCTTCATACGCTCTGCATAAGTCATTGCGTTAAGATTCGCCATTGTCCTGTTCTGCTTATTCTGCTCGTTATTTATGCTGCATACAATATCTGCCACAGCACTCATTCCGATTATAAATACAACAAGTGGAATAATAATATTTTTCTTTATAAAATGCATTTCATTCACTCCAAACTGCTGATTTGTAAATATTTATTTATTATATCACTTTAAATGTTATTCCGCATTAAAAAAGCTACCTAGATTCCCGTAAAACTCACAAGTCTGTTACAATCGAACATGAAGAACTCAACACACTTGATGATTCTGATTATCTTGACTAATTTTACAATTCATTAATAAGCCAAATATTATCTTCTCATACCCATACCGCAGCATTTTTTATACTTTTTTAAAGAGGATGGGTATCCTCGAGTACTATTTTACATATCTATCCTGCCATTGTATAGTTCCTCCAGATTAATAAACTCTACATTTTCCATCTTATCACAATCAAATCCTGACCGTGATATAAAAACATATTTGTAGATTAGTATGTGTTGATGGATTATCATAATAGTATTTTCCAATTCTTTCAAATACCGGGTTCATCTTTCCAGCTTTATTCATTCTAATTAAATACTGCCTGCATATTGTTTCGCAAAGCAGCTGTAAACGTAGTTCCGCCTACAAGTATTTCCTGAAAAGAATGTAGCAGAACCATCTTCAAGGATGTATCCACATAAACTGGTAAAGATACAACTGCAAAATCTATTAATCCATTCTTTACGGCTTCAACTGCTATTCCAATAAAGACTTATCTGCCTTTCTTATGTTCAAAAATATCCTGGTTATTAACATAATCTGCTGTTAATAACCAGGATTATTATTTTTATCCCCAGACTTCTTCTGCTATCTCCTTAACTAATGCAAGCTTTGCCCACTGCTGTTCTTCGGTGAGCTTATTACCTATCTCACATGAAGCAAATCCACACTGTGGACTTAAGCATAATCTCTCAAGTGGAATATATCTTGATGCATCATGAATTCTTGCAATAACATCTTCCTTATTCTCAAGTTCCGGCTTCTTAGTTGTGATAAGTCCAAGAACTACCTTCTTATCCGGTGAAACCTTTGCAAGAGGAAGGAAACCTCCTGATCTTGCATCATCATATTCAAGAAGCAGAGCATCTACATTTTCCTGTGCAAATACATAGTCAGCAACTGAATCATATGGTCCGCTTGTAAAATATGTTGAATGATAATTACCTCGGCAGATATGTGAAGTAATTGTCATATCTTCTGGTCTGCCCTCTAATGCAAGATTATTAACCTTAAGAAGCTGAGCCTTTACATCTTCGATATCAAGACCAAGCGACTTGTATCTCTGCTTTGCAGCATCTCCTACAATTGCTCCCCATGTACAGTCATCTAACTGCAGATTACGGCAGCCTGCATCATAGAACTGTCTGATTACATCCTGATATGCTAATCCGATATCCTGAATTAATTCATCATCACTGGCATAGAACTTTCTTGTCTGTTCAATGTTCTGAGGAACAATCATCTGCTGATACATCTGGGCTGGCGCCGGAATTGTATATTTTGCAACAGTGTTCTCATCCTCAAACTGCTTCAGGAATTTGAAGTATTCTACAAACGGATGAGCCTTAGCCTTAACCTTACCAACAAGGTAAGTTGCTTCGAGGTCAGCAACCTCACCGTTAAACTGTACTCCGCCGCCATCTTTCTCATGTTCAACTCCATCGAATCCCCACATGAAATCAAGATGCCAGAACTTTCTTCTGAATTCTCCATCTGTTATAGCATGAAATCCTGCCGCCTTCTGCTTTGCAACTACCTCACTGACACACTCATCAGTAATCTTGTCAAGTTCATCCTGCGTAATCTTTCCTTCTTCAAAGTTCTTCTTAGCTTCCTTTAACTTCTCTGGTCTTAAAAAGCTTCCTACAAAATCATATCTGAATGGTGTTTTTAATGTACTCATTATATGATAACCTCCCTGATAATTTCTATATACAGCAAATGCTGTTACAGATATCCTATCATTAAGTTATTCGTGTGTATAATACATATAAATATGAGTTTGCCATAGTTTTAAGCTATGGTATTCAAAGTAGTGGAAATCCGCCAAACCTGGATATGATTAGTTACCTGCCCTGCCTACTCACTATAGAACAACTGCTTTGTACTTTTGGGCTTGTCAGGATTGGTCATTTTAATCTTTCCACTTTCTACCAGTGGCATAACATATGTCTGGATAGCATAAGTAATAGATGACAATCCCAGATATTCACATATTTCTTTTCTTGTCCGCGGCGTCCTACAGAACACTAAAAGATTATTTGTCTCTTCCAATCCTGGTTTCGTTTTACTGATATTATCTGCCTTATAAAATGTCACAATAAAGCTGCCTCTCTCATCTTCAAACTTAGGTTCCTTTAGATTGTACTTTTCCATTTCTCTACGAATTGTCGGTATACCAGAATATCTATTTTCTGTAACATGCAATGTTTCTAACGCAAAAGCCAATACAGGATTTCTTGTGTCCGGCTGCATTTTACCTAACTGATCAACTTTTATTCTCCCATATATACCACCTGGATTTTTTACCTCCATTCTGTCTTCATACATAATAATTTGTATTGGCATTCCTTCTGTGTGAATACTATAATCGCGATGTACCAATGCATTAATAACAGCTTCTCTTATTGCAGTAATGGGATAATCCGTTCTATCCTCACGTATTCCTGTTTTCGGATTAATAATAGTCTTATTCTTCATATTTCTTTTCACAAAGCTGATTGCTTCTTCAAGCATTTCTGGAATACTGCCCTCAATTCGCTGATTGTCTAAAAAGCGTTCTCCCGACCCCCCAAGACATCCAATCTCTGTTCCGGGTACAGCAATTGCAGTAATGCATAATTGTGGAAAATATGCCTGTGGATATGGACTAAAAATCATAGCTGCGCTCAATGTTACTTCATTATTTCTGGTAACACTCATTAACTCATAAATACTTGCATTATCCATGTTAGATAAATTAGGTTTACCTCTTTTTAGCAAGTCAATGTATAGAGCTAACTTCTCTTGATTTAAAGACAGCAATGTTGCCCGCTGCACTCCGCGTATATCATCCTGATACTTCTTTCGATACGCCTCATAACTATAAACCTCATATTCTGTCATCGGTTCATCACTATCCCCTACTCGCGTATATGAACCCCTAAGACGTCCTTTACCTTTATAAAATACTGGTCTGTCAGCCAGATCAACACCCGGAATCTCGGCTGAAACAAAAAACTTACCATCTTTTTCCACGACTGTTAACAATGCTCGCACTATTGGCTCCATCTGCAAGCATTGTTCATTTATCTTTTTTTGTATATCCTGTGGGTCATAAACTCCCACTTCTTTATAATCCTGCTTCTCATCAATTCCAAAAATGATGATTCCACCTTCATCCTGATTTGAAAAACTTGACAAAGAATCATACAAATGCTGTGGACATCCATTTTCCGCACTTTTTAATTCAAGAGTATTTGATTCTGATTTCATCTTTTGGACTGCTTTGAGTTTTCCTATTAATTCATCCTCTGTCATTTAAGTTCCTCCATTTTTATTTTCAATTTTATCATTTATTTTATTTATATGCAAGAATCTCAAATAATATGTAGCAACTCAAAAAACAACTTAAAAAGAACTTAAATTACATTTATGCAATTTAAGTTCTTTTTAAGTTCTTAATGTCATATCTAAAAATAAAGTTCAAATTCAAGCATTATTTTTCAGTTGTTCTTTTATTCCACTCCCTTAAGCACCTCAACCATATCAAGCTTCTTAATCCTCTTAGAGAACATAAAGCTTACCAATACCGATACAACAAGTACAAATATTCCGGCTTCCAGATATGCTATTGGTCTTATCGACAGGTTATAATCAAAATTCTCACCGTTACTGTTCATCATCATGTTAAATGAAGCCCTTCCAAATGGTGCTCCAAGTATGATTCCTATGACTGAAAACCACACATTCTGCTGCGACATCATTTTACGGATTGCACCACTCTGGAATCCAAGAACCTTTAACGTTGCAAGCTCTTTGACACGCTCGTTAAATGAAAGTGATCCTGAATTGTATAGAACAACAACCACGCATGTTGCAGAAAAAATCATCATCATATACACAAGCATATTGACAACTTCCATGCTGTTTTCATACGCTTCTCTCATCTGATCTTTGGTATTTACTGAGGTTACGCATGCATCTGACTTAAGATTATCCCGTGTCTTATCTGACATAAGCATTGTTGGCTGATAGGTTTCATGGGTGTTCTTATAATCATCATACAGCATAGTCATTCCCTGTGTTTCAGAACTGCGGTAGATTACGCCTATCTTTGCCTCATGCCATTCATTTCTTGTATACAGATGCCAGTAAACAGTGTCACCGACCTTCAGATTCAGCTCATCAGCAAATTTTCTTGAAAGTGCAACCGTTCCGGGCTCTACATCCGTTACTTCATTGTCCAGATCCAGAATATTATACAGCTTCTTTCCTTCCGTAACCGTCAACACGCCTTTCTGCTTCTCACCAGATGTCGCATTCTTAACTGCTGATACTTCCAATGCACTTGTCATGATAAGTTCACCATCAAGCGAACTGGCAAGTTTCTTAACTTCATCAGCATCTGCATCCTCAACAAGTTTAATCTGGTACTGTGCAGGTGTTGTCTTGTCGAATACGATAGCCTCCATCTCTGCCAGAAGCCCGTTGCAGCCTGCTCCATACACCATAAGAAGCATTCCAAATGCAGTTCCTGCGATACTCATAAATGCCCTCATTTTGCCTCTTGAGATGTCACGCAGATTGTACTGTGCTGAAAATGATAATTTCCCCCAGAATGGCAGTCTCTCGGCAAGACATTTCTTTCCCGCCCTTGGTGCTGCCGGACGCAGTGCTTCCGCCGGCTTTATCTTCAACAGCTTCCTGCAGCTTACATATGCTGCAAATGCACATATCACAACAATTGCCAGCAGGATTACTAAGTAAATCATATTAAATTCGCTTTTTCTTCCCGGCACAATATAGTATGCTCCAAATAAATCAAGCATGTACGGCGCTCCTAAAAATACACCCAAAAACATACCAGCAGCTGCTCCAAGTCCCGATGCGATAAGACTGAAGCTTATATAATGAAATAATATTTTTGAACGCTTCATTCCAAGAGCATTCATGGTTCCAATCTGTGTACGCTGCTTTTCAACCATTCTGCTCATCGATGTAGCTATTACTAATACAGCAATACCTATAAATATAAGTGCAAATACATACGAAAAACTCTCATGCTGTTTAAGCTCACTGTCAAAACGCGCCAGTCCCTGTACTGATTTACGGTCTATGATTGCAGAATATTTATGGTTCAGTGCTTCTGCAACTGCATCCTCATGTGCAAGCGCACCACCATCTTTCGTCACAATATCCATCTCTGTGTGTGGAACTGGTATATCTATCGCATCATACGACATATATACAAATGCAATATTTTCTATGTAAACATCGGCATCGCCATCAGCCTGACGGTACTCATATTCACACGATTCGATAAGACCTTTTACCTTTTTGGTAAATGTCCCGCCTGCATATTTAACCGTAAAATCATCTCCGACTTTGATGCCTCGTTTCTGTGCAAATGCGTCTGTAAGCCATACACTATCCTTATCAGACGGATTGAATTCCTCCCCTGAAATCCTGTATGCTTTATTGACAGTATTCTCATCAGCCAGATAGATATCCACCTGTGCATCACCACAATCCGGAGCACTTCCGCTTAACTTCGTACGAAGCTGTGCATCTTCTACAAATGATAAATTTCTTATGTCTTCTAACTGTTCTTTACTGAAACTTTCGCCATACACCCACAGATCTGCGGTATTACATTCTTTATGGAATACTTTTCTTGCATTCTCCTCACTTAACACATGTCCTTCAAATGTTACATACATTGCCATTGCAAGCATTGCGAGAATGAATACCGAAAAGAACTGTCCAAAGTTATGCTTCATGTCACGAAACATTTTTCTTGCAAGCATTACCACTCCACCTCCTTAACAGAAAGTGGATTCTCGTTCCTGTAAATCTCACGAATCTTACCGTTTTTCATACGGATTACTTTGTCAGCGCATTTTGCTATGTCAGCATTATGCGTTACCAGAATAACTGTGCGTTTTTCTTCTTTACAGAGCTTCTGCAGCAGTTCAAGAACAATTACACCTGTCTCTGAATCAAGTGCGCCTGTGGGCTGTGTTAAGTTAGTACAAAATAAAGAACCCCAGCAAATATGCGGTCTGCTGGGGTTCTTCTTTTTTAATTATTTTCAATTATCTTTGCGCCTGCTGCCAGTGCTGCTTTTCTGATTGCCTGTTTCTGCTCTTCCAGCGTCTTTGGCATATCCAGTTTGCGTGGCTCAACCGTGTACTTTACGCCGTTGTACTCCACTTTCACAAAGTCCCCATACATATTTTGCAGTGTTCCAGTTATCTTTACCACTGCGCCTGCCGGGATTGTTGGTTTTTTCTGTGCTATTGCTGTTTTCCAGTCTTCGTCCTGCAACTCTGTTTTTGCAATTCCGGTGTCCGGTGTTGCCGGGTGGCTCTCTACTCCAATGCAGTTGTAATAGTCTACCGCTTCAAGCCAGCTTTCAAAGTCAACGTCTTTTTCTCCTGCTTCTCTCACTCTGTAAAATGCTTCTGGTCTTCCCTCTGTCTTTACTATCACAACTGCCACCAGTTCTTTTGCTCTTCCGCTTCCACTTTCGCAAACAAGCAGTGTTTCTGCTTCGTGTCCGTCCCAGCTGAACGGGTCTGCAATTCTGCTTTCCATTTCAGTTTCCATTCCGTTTTCCTCCGTATTGAATTGTATTGACCTTGCCACGTTTTCTTGATATTATATCTATATAAACAGTTTGGGGCTTTGGTGGCAAGCCCGCCGCCCCTCTGTTTGTACCCTGTCGGCTATTCTGCCGACTTTTCTTTTTTCTGGTCTTCTGTAAGTTCCTTAACCTTTGCTTTTGCTTCGTCAAGGTCTTTGCAGCCGTCCAAAATCATTTCAACCATTTTCAAGATTTTTTCAAACTGTTTATCTGTCATATTGTCTGCCATGTTTTCTCCTTTCCCTTGCCGTATTCGTCAAAGTATTGTTGCTTCTTTAACTATCTTTATTATATACTTACGGAAGTATAAAGTCAATAGTTTTTTCACAGTTTTTCAGAATTATTTTGCACCGCTCTCATGTAGTCTTCCAGTGTATATTCCCCGCTGCTGATAAAATACCTGCTTGCCCCGCACCCTTGTACTTCTTCCAGCGTCAGCGCTCTTTTCCCTTTATACATAAAGTTGTATATATTAGCAATCCCGTTTTCTGTTTGCCTGCCGTTCATTACTTCAAGCCAGCCGTCTTCCTGCTTTGGTGTGTCGTTCCCAACTATCATGCGCCAGCAATTTTCAATCACCTTGTTTCTGGTTTCCAGATAATTTTCTGCTATCCTCTTCACTGGCTCTATAATCATTCTTTCTGCCACGTCAATTCCTCCCCGGTGTCCCGCTGGTACTTCTCTTTTACCGCTTCCACAACATAGTTGTTTTGTGATGAATAGCCCTGTTCTTTTGCAATCTCTTTTATGCGGGCTTTCATGCCCTTTGGCACCGCAAGTTCCATGCGGTCATAGTTATTGTCACGGTATTTGTTCTTTGCTGCCGTGGCTGCTGGTCCTCTCGGTATGGTCTTCTTTTCTGTTGTATCTGGCATTTCCTACACCTCCTGTGGTTTTTAATCAGTATATCACACTTTGTTTTCTTACGGAAGTATACATTTTATACAATCTTACGGAAGTATATTTGTGTATTTTGCTGATTGCTTTTATACTTCCGTAAGTATATAATAAAGACAGTTGAAGAAATCAAACACACGGAGGTCAAACGATATGGGAAAAATCATTTACATGGAAGATAGAATAAACGGGCTGCACTGCTACACCCCAGAAATGGGACAGCGCAAGCCAGAAGTCAAAATGGAAGCCAGCCTTTCATATTATGGCAAACATTATTTTGTTGATACCCCGCTTGAATTAAAAGGCAGGGGCATTACAGAAATTGAAGCCCACTGGATTGACGGTTGCCAGAAGAAAATTGAAAACTGGCGCAGCTACCGGGTCACAAAGGCGGCTTTTGAAAAATTAAAAGCGCAATATCCAATTTCAATGGAATGTTGCCTTGACTAATAACTGCACGGGCGGCGCTACTGCCGCCCAGAAAGAATGGTGATAATATATGGGAAAATCTTATAATAGACGTTTCAGAAAGAACGGGCTTTCATTCATGGTGCAGGACACGCACCCGGCAGACCGCAAAAGTGATACTGATAAATACTATCTGACGGTAAACAAAGGCGGCATATACAAGATTGTGTATGACAGTATCACATGGGAAATACCAAAGTTTCCAACTATACACGCAGCCCAGTTCTGGGCGCTTACCAGTTCTGATTTTATCGGCACAATGTAGGGGGGTGTGAATATGTCTGATATAATTACTTGCAGCAAGTGCGGCGGCTCCGGTAAATTCATTTACAAATCCGGTGTGACCGGGCATTGCTACCAGTGCAACGGTAAAGGTGCTGTAAAGCGCATTGCTCGCAAATCCTTTGCAATATCCATTATGAACAATGATGGCGTCCGCATTGACTGGTTGCATATAAGCGCCAGAAGTCAAAATGAAGCCGTCAGAAAAGCCCGTGCGACTGCTGCCCGTGGCTGCTATAAAGACCAGCTGGACACAATCACTGCAACTGAAAGTGGGATTGAGTACACATATAAAACAATATAACGCCGTATTTGCCCCGTAAACGTAAAAAGACCGCAAGTGGTGTATTTCTCCACTTGCGGTCTTTTCTTCTCATTCTGGCTTATTCTGCAAAGTGTCAGCGGCATTATTTAAGGTCTGCCAGTGTGTTTCCCTCTTCATCAACAATCTTCGTGACTTCTGCCGCCATCTTCTCTGCTTCTTCCTTTGTCACGCTCCCTGTAATGTTCCCGGCTGCGTCGTAAAGGTTCACTGTGCCGTCTGCGTTGGTTTCTGTGGCACCCTCCGGCACACTGTCCGTTGCAACTGCCACTTTCTCTGTCGTTGTCACTGGCGCCGTGGTGTTAATCACTACCGTTGCAGCTGGTGTGGCTGTGAGTGCTTCCAGTGGTTCTGCGGTGTTGCTTTCTTTCTCTCCGGCTTTCATGGCATTGTATGCCGTCTGTGCAATGGCTTTCAGCTGGTCTTCTGTGACATTCAGCCCGGCTTCATCAGCAATCTTCTTCAACTGCTCCACAACTGCCGCCATCTTCTCTTCCCCGGTCTTATCCTTTTTGAACTCTTTTGCCCATTCCACAAACTTTGCTGCCCACTCTGACAGTTCGCCCAGCTTGTCTGCTACACTCTTCGGAATGTTTGGGCAAACGTACTTTCCAATCAAGAACGCCCCCAGTGTTACGCCAAAATATACAGCTGCATAAATTACATTATCCATTGTCTTTTCCTCCTGTTGATTATGCAGGCAGCTTCAATGTCTGCCCAGCGTAAATGGTGTTGCTTGTAAGACCGTTCATGGTCTTAATTTCATTGTATCTGGAACCGTCGCCCAGCTGCTTTGCTGCGATTGCCCAAAGGCTGTCACCGCTCTTCACAGTGTATGTACGCACGCCGCTTCCCGGAATTTTGATTTTCTGCCCAACACTAATGACGTTAGGGTTTGCAATTCCATTGTGGCTTGCTAACTTCTGGTATGTGGTGCCATACTTTGCAGCAATGCCAGAAAGTGTGTCACCTCTCTGCACGGTGTATACCTGCTCCCCGGCTGTTCCCTGCGCTGGCTTTGCAGGTGCCGCAGGCTGTGCAGGTTCGCTGGTTGCTTTCTTTGAGAAGTCCGGCACGCCATAACCTCTGATATAACGCCCGTTGACTTCCAGTGTTCTTCTTCCAACGGCATTGGACTTGTTGCCCTCAATAACAGTAATAGTGCTACCGTTGCAGCTTTCCACAATGCCCACATGTTCTGCGCTGCCTGTGCAGTCACCAACGCCGTTGTCGTCCCAGTCATAATAGATATAGTCGCCCGGTTCCGGCACCTTTGCGTCATTCTCGCACCAGCGTCCCATCTGCTGCCACAACTTAATCTGGCGGTTGCAGCTACATTCAGTAGGAATAATATCCGTGTAGCCTGCTTCAATGGCAATTTCACTGGCAAAGGTTGCGCACCATGCGTCCGTATAGGTCACTTTGTACCCCTGCGCAAGTGGCTTGTGTTCATTGTAGTGGTCAATGATTGCTTTATGCGCCGCTGTGCCCTCTCTGGCTCCCATGTGTGTTGCTGCTTTCGCAGCAAAGTTCTTTCTTACTTCTGATACGTTCATATTGCTTGTACCTCCATTCTTTTTATTGCTAACGGCTCCGGCTGCGTACTGGTCATAGTATTTCTGCCCATATCCTGCACGCTTTGTCTTCACCGTGTCGCTCTGGTCTGCCGGGCGCTCAAACTGTGTCAGCACTGCATTTGAAGCAGCAATGACGGTCTGTGCGCTCTTTAATACTGACAGTGTGGCTTTGTAGCCCTCTGTCAATTCTTTCATAAGGAACCCCAGCTGTGTTTCAAGGTCGCCAATAGACTTCCCGGCTGCTTTTGCATATTCCAGCAAAGCGGCTTTTCTGGTGTGGTATGTCCACTGCGCCAGCCCATAGCCTGCGCCGTCCCTTGCAAAGTTTCCATAGCTGCCGTTGTCCACGGCTGCTGTGTAGCTTGCGTCAGTGTGTCCCAGCTTCTTTTCATAGCTGTTCTGCAAGTTCTGCGGGTTCAGCCCGCTTTCTGCATATAGGTTCCCCATCAATCCGGCTGCCCCACAACTGGACAGCCCTTTTAATTTCAGAAAATTCCAAATCTTTTCTGGTGTTGTTTCTCCTATTAGTCCCATGTCTTATACCTCCCCTGCACTACTGCGTCATGCTTGAAAAGTCAGACAGCGTGCCGGACAACTCCGGGTATGCAGCTTTGATTTTCAGCAGGTTTTCTGCCTTTGCTTTCCAGCAATAGAACGCTACTGCGGCAGCAGTTACCCCGCCAACGAACGTCAAAAGGACTGATAACTGGTAAAAATCCTTTGTGACTACCACCCACACGCCCACGGCAAATGCTATGTAGTAAGTCGCCAGAATTGAAAAGATAATGATTTTTGTTGCGCTGGTCTTTCTTTCCGGGTGTTCCTGCAACTCTTCTTTTCTCTTCTTCCTGCGCTGTCTGAAATACTGTAAATTCCATAAAAAAAGCACTGCTAATGCCAGTGCAAATCCAATGATAAAAAATATTAAACTTTTCATGTTGCTGTTTTGTACCTCCTATGGTTCTTTCGGCTTTGACAAAGCAAAATCGTTTGTGCGCATACACTCTTTGTATATTTCCAGTATGTATTCATGCGCAACATCAACTTGCCCATTAGTCAACTTGCGGTCTTTGATGTACTTGTCATACTTTGCCAGTATGTCAATGATATGGTCGAACTCTTCTTTTGTATGGCGTCTGTGATTTATGCAACTGCTCTGAAATTCCAGAATTTCCATACGCCAGCTGTCAACCTTGTGGTCTGTAAAATCTTTTTGCAGCTGGTCCAGTTGTTCTTTCATGTCGTGGTTCATAAGATTTCCCAGCTGTTTAATCAACCAACGCACGGGCTGTACTTTAATTCCCGGCGTTATGTCAATAACAATCCCAATTCCCGCAAGCCACACAATAGCTTTCTGTACCATTTCCCAGACGTCCGCTGGGTTAAGCGTCTGTATTGCTTCCACTGTCCGTCACCTCCTTTTCTTCTGGCTGCTTGATATAATCATCAGCGCTGCCGTAATATCCGCAGAATAGACCGCATTTGCTGGCTGGCTTCTTCTCCGGTTCTGGATATGGCTTGCCCATTTCCTGCAAGTACAGTTCGTTTAGACTCTGGCGCATACCGTAGCTGTTGAAATGCTGTAATATGCCCCGGTATGAAGCAACGGACCTATCCAGTGTATCTTTGTCAATCTCTCCTGCGTGATATGCTGCAAACATATATTTCAATCTACGTTTCAGCTTCTTTGCCGTCTTCTTACGCAATTTTATGTGTGTTGACCAAATGCGGAAGCCTACAAACTCAATGCCCATGCCGGTTGGTCTTATGCAAGTTTTCTTGTTAAGCTGCAAATGCAGCTTGCTTCCCAGAAAGTCCGCAATTTTGTTCTTTATCTTTTCCAGATACTTTTTGTCTGGGTGTAAAATAATAATGTCGTCCATATAGCGTATGTAATAATGCAGGTGCAGTTTGTGTTTGCAGAACTGGTCAAGTTCGTTCAAATACAAATTTGCAAACATTTGTGAAGTCAGATTGCCGATAGGCAGCCCAACTTCTCCCAGCAATTCATCAAACGCCACGTCGCCAATATCGGCACCCAGCGGCAGACCAAAGTTTGTGTCTTCGCAGTTTATTATTACTGACAAGACGTGCAACAAATCTTCATCAGCAATCTTCTTCCGCAAAATATCCATCAATACTTCATGGTCTATCCGGTAAAAATACTTTGCAATATCCAGTTTCAAATAATAGAAACGCTGCGGCTTCCGGTCAGTCTGCTTCAACCAATCATGCAGGCAGTTGACTGCTTTGTGTGTTCCCCTGCCTACTCTGCAAGCGTAGCTGTCAGAAATGAACTGCTTTTCAAAATATGGGTTCAGCTGGCTATATATAGCGTGCTGCGCCACCCGGTCTTTGAAAGTGAGTGACATAATCATGCGCTTTTTCGGCTCATAAACATAAAATATGTTGTAGCGCCCCACGGTGTAGGTCTGCCAGATAAATTCATTCTGTAATTCAATCAAGTTTTCTTCCAGCTTATCCGTGTACGCCATCACATCTGGTCTGTACCTCTTGCACTTTATCCCGGCTTTGTACGCATTGAAAAGATTTTCAAAGTCGTAAATCATAGGGAAAATGTTTTTGATTTTGTGCAATTCCTTTTCCCTCCTGTTGTTAAAATCTGCCGTACAAATCAAACTGCGGTTCTTCCGCAGTCCAAACGTGATATATACATTCAGTGCCAGTCTTTCCGGCTCTGACTTTCAGCCCTGCGGCTTACTAACTATCTTTACGGCTATTCAATCTTTTTCCTACGGCTCCCGGCTGGTAGCCTTTGGAATGGAAATAAACCCCTTTAACCCAAATGCACTGGACGTGTCCACTTGTGGGCACGACTACTGGCAGAAATGGGGTGAAGCGGAACGGAGCGAAACATTGTTGTTGACGTTAGAACGGGCGTTGTTCAAGTTCAGCGCACCAGCGCCACCGTTGGAAGTGTTGTTGAAACTCGAACCCCGGATAGGCACGGCAAGTCCTCTATTAACGGCTTATTCCCATAATATAAAAAGCAGGTGTTACCCTGCCTTTTACCAGTCTTATTTTGCAGCACTCCCATTCCCGGAAGTGCTGCCGTTCAGTGATTTATAATAGCCGCCCACCATGCAGCCTATTTCATTGATATATCGTGCCATCATTTCATATTTCTTCATTGGCAGACACGGTTTGCCGCTACGTGTGTATTTTGTGCTTGCCGCAAGCCTTATCAAATGCCGCAGCACATCAACTTTCGTGTCCAGTTCTCCAAGTGTCGTCTTCTTGTAATGCTTATTTTCAAGCATTATGACCAACTCCAAAATATCCAGCATTGTTCCGTCTATCTTCTGTGCAAGTCCTCTTTTCGCTCTGGGAAACTCTTCAAGCTGTGGTCCTGCATATTCCAGCATTTCCCAGACTTTATTTTTCATTTTGAAGTCTTCCTGTGTGGCGTTATCTCGCACATTGTCCAGCTGCGGCGGTCTTTCTTCTGTTTTGTTTTCCGGCATTTTCTAAACCACCTTTGTTATATTTTGTAATATGGGGCTTACTGCCGTAAGCCCCGCAGTGTACCAGTTCCCAGTTTCCAGTTATTCAACTAAAGCGGAACGGAGCGAAACACTGCTGAAGACGAAAGAACGGGCGTTGCTCAAGAACAGCGCACCAGCGCCACCGTTGGAAGTGTCGAAGAAACTCGAACCCCGGACAGGCAGTCTTTCGCCGTTATTTCTTGCCCAAAATCTGCCCGGCGTTGTCTGTCCTGCGTCTGGATATAAGCCGGACGCAATCAAAATCTGTGGAATGGTTACGTCGCTTACCGCCTTTGTATCTTTGAATGGTACGCTTGTGTCGTTGCTGTCGGTTGTCTGTGTCGTGACACTTTTGTTGATACGCAGTGTTGCGTCACTTGCACTGGTTCTGTCAATCTTTAATGTTCCAACCGTTCCCGGTGCTACAAGTGTGCCGTCCGGCTTAATTGCTTTCCACTCTGTACTTTTTGCGCCCATGTTGCAGTCAGACTTCATGGCGTTTCCGTATGGGATAATCTGAATTTCACCATCTACAATGCGCATACCAGATACCCACTCCCAGCAGTTGCCGCAAAGGTCGGCAATTCCAGCCGGGCTGCCGTCATGGTTCCAAGTTACCGGACCAGAACCCGTTGCAGCTCTGCCGCCGCCATGCGAACCGTCAACGTATGTGTTTACACCCTTTTCATACGCCTTTTCATAGCTTCTATCCCAGTTTGTGTTGCCCCGTGGTGTAAATCCATTCTTCATGCACCAAAGATTGATAGCAGCAAAAACGCCGTTCTGGTTAAGGTGCCAGCCCTCACCCTTTCTGCGGCATACTGCAAGCGCTGTGTCAAAGTCAATGTATGCTTTAGGGTCTTTCATTGGCAGTGAGTATGCACGGTCATTGACCACGACGTTAATATACTTTGATACCCAGATAACTTCTTTTTCTACTCCGTCCACAATCCACCACGGCAATGTTTCCTGTGTTCCTCCGGTGATAATGTCGGAATACTTCATTTTTGGAATACCCACCATAATTGACGGCATACCCAAATCATCAAACTTTACTGCATTGTTGCCCCCAAAGGAAGCAACCGCCATTGCTAAATCATCAAAATTAGACAAAATTCTTTATACCTCCAATCCCCAAAGAATAAGTGTGCAAAGCGACATATCAAATGGGATAGGCACCGGGATTTCTTTCGGTTCTCCGTTTTCGTCCTCTCCGTCTTCGATAACATCATAGCGTCTGGCAGGAATAACAATCTGCGCAGCGTACTTCTGCGCACGTCCTCCGGTGCCAATCACCACGCCGTCTTCTTCGTCAATGCAAATGTCCAGTGACACTTCAAAATCTCTTTCACGGCTGGCAAGATTGATTGTTAATTCATCATCACCGAACGTGATTTTTTTACCGCCAGACAGTGCATATTCAATATGTGTGCCCGGTGTTTTTTCAACTACATTGATTTTATTAGTAGCCATAATACTTTCTACCTCCATTCTGGTTTCTTACTACCTCGCTGCTTCTGGCTGCGATAACCTCCGCTGCTTCTCTCTGTGCTGCTGTCCCGCTGCCCTGCACGCCAAAAGAACGCATAACCGCTTCTTCGTGCTGTCTGCGTTCCTCTGTCTTAATAATCACACCTGCTGCCATTAGTAAAACCCACCTTTCACATAAACTTTTACGGTCACGCTTTTTGCGCTTCCGGTGTGTGCCATCTTAAAACCATTCAGCAACTTTTCTGTAATAACAATGTCGCCCGGAAAACCGCCCGTGTAGTCCACTATTTCTGTTTCCACGGTGTAGTCCATGTGGTTTCTTTCAGTCTTCAGTGCAACTGACTGTGTGGAATTGTTGAACGGGTACTGCTGCGTATTCTTCAAAGTCACCGTTGCTGTTTCTCCCTGCAAATCAGCTATTGCCTGCTGGTGGTGGATTGTAGAAAGCGCCATAAGCGCCGCCGTTTCTGTTGCATTGGAAATACCGTTTTCCATGTGGTTGAAGTTGGTTGCGTTCTGCGGTGTGCCATGCTGAATGATTTCCCCCTCAACTGGTGTGTGTGTGATAGTTCCATCATCATTTCTGCTTTCCGTGTAGCGGTCTTCAAACTCTGTTACATGGTCCTGCCATAATTTCTGTTCGTACATCTGTTACACCTCCTTTTCTGTAAAATCAAAAGTAAAGCGGTACAAAACGCCCTCTTGTACATTGTTCAGCGGAATATTTACCGCCTTGTCAGCCCACAATTTGTTGTTCTTGTTGTAAAGCTGTACCCTCTGCACCGTGGCTGTTCCGCTTACCTGCGGGGTAATCTGTACATATACAGCAACCCTGCCGTCTTTCAGACGTTCCCGGCGGTGTATCACCTTTTTTTCAGAAACGCCGTTGACGGTTACTTTTGCATAGGCAATGATATTGTCAATGAAATCTTTGAAATCATTGATTGCGTCTGTTGTCAACATGGCTTTTCACCTCCTTTATAGCTTCCTGCGGCTTCCGCACGGCTTGACGCCGTATGAAAACCCCATTGCCTGCGTGCTTGTCCCCACGGCGCCGCCCTGTGTCTGCTGCACCGTGCTTCTTTCCGGGACGGTTCCTGCTGCCGGGACTGTGAAGCGGTGTGCTTCCATTCTGTCACTTGCCGTGACCGTGGCACTGCTTGTCTGCCCTCTGGTGTTCCTCTGTGGCTGTTGTCCGGCTTTTATCCGTCCTGCTGGTGTATTTGTATAGCCAAACGTATTCAACGCCGTGTCTGCGTCGATATGCGCCGCCTGCTGTGAAAATACCGTATTTCTGTATGGCTTTGTGCCTGCTGCTGGTGCCGTGAATATGAAGCCTGCTGCTTCCGTTCCCACAATATAGGTTGCAGCGCCTATCCCGGCTTTTGTGTTTCTCTGTGGGTATGTTCCGGCGTTAAGTCTTCCGGTCAGCGGTGTTTTGTATCTGAAATACTCCCCGTGGGTGTATATGACGCCGTGGACCTGTCCTTGATAGGTCAATTCGTCCATGTGTGCAGATAATCTTTTATACATTTTCACTGCCCGGATAATAGCTGCGTAGTCTGCCGTTATTCTCTGGTTGGTCACATCAAGCACAATATGAAAGTGTCCGGGTTCTCCCTCATACTGGAACCACTCTTCCACTTCACTTTCTGGAAATAAGCTGCCCAGCGCTGTTTCAATGGCATATTTTGTGCCCATTTTCTTATGAACCTTGACACTGTTTTTCACTAAATCCCGTTTTGCTTCCAGTGGGTAATTGTAGTCGTACCAGTCAACGTGTAGATCGTATGCCAAAATGTCCACCAGTTCTTCTGGCAATTCATCAAATCTGGAATATATCAGCACATTGTCAATTATCCCGGAAGTGTCCAGCAGTGCTGCTGCCGTGGCGTTTGCCAGTGCAACCATTTTGGGGTCTTTCTTTAGCGCTTCCGGCAGGCACTCTGAATAATCGGCATTGTAAATCGTTTTAGACATTTTCAATACCTCCATTCAGAACGCTTTTGTTTCCCAGCTTTGCAACCTTTATATCATCAACAACCGTGAATACTGGCTTTCTGACTTCAACACGTTTCACGCCTGCTTCCATCAGCTTTGCTGTTAGGTATGACGGGTTAATATCCCGCCCCATTTTGCTTGTCTGCCATGTCACGTACTCTTCTACTGCCTGCGTTGCCGCTGCCGCAATAACTGTGGCGCTGGCTGCGTCTGGCTGTGGGATATAAAAAGTCACATCAATGTCAAATGCTACCGTTTCCGGTGCAGATACCGTCACTTTGTCTGTAAGTGGTCTAATGTCAGAAGCGTTCAAGGCGTCTTCAATCTCTTTCAGTACCCCGGACGTTGCCTGCTGTCCATTCTGCAAAAGCACCCGGACGTCTACAACGCAAGGTTCTGGGCTTGTCACTGCCACGTCTGCCACGGCTGGTGATACGCTCTTTGTCCAGTATATGTACCCGTTAATAGGACCCGCCGTGCTGAAACTCTCCATGCTCTCACGCATACGCTCATAATAACTGGCGTCGTCCTCTTCTTCTGCGCCGCCGCTGGTCGCCGTGATGTTCTCTGCTTTCTGGTAGTAGTCGTATAGGTCAACCAGTTCTTTGACCTGCCCCGCTGCCAGATTATTTCCGACGTCGCCCGCTGTGGTGCAAATTCCCTCAACGTCCCCGTATGTCTGCCCGGCTTTTATTTCCAGATTTTCTTTTGTTTCAAATAAAATTGCACCATCAAAAGAAATTCTTGTGCCCGCAGGAATAATCACTGATTGTTTCTGTGCTTCTGAAATATAAAAACGGAACATTGCAGACGCTGGGCTTGCTGGCAGTCTTTCCAAGTCCTTGAATAATTCTGCCAAGCTGTCCAAGTATTCACCGTCTGCATAACGTGGCACGTTCTTTTTTGCCGTTTCATTGATAATGACACGCTGTTGAACAATGATATTTGCAACCCATGATATGAAAAGCCTTTCCGGTGACGCTGGGTACACTTTGTACCGTTCACGCCCCGGCACCTGCTGCACAAAGTTTTCATATAGTGCAATCAAGTTGCTTTCTATTGTTTCCGTGTCGGTTTCCACAAAGTCAATGTCTGGGTATTTTCTGTCACTCATTGTCTGTTTCCACCTCCTCCAAATAAATAATAGGTATTGTGCGCCCTGTGGCTGCGTCATGTTCAAATGTAATGTCTGCAACCTGCGCCCGTGGTTCAAATTCTTCTATCTGGTCGTACAGATAGCCCACCAGTATATTTTCAACTACTGGCTGCGGTCTTCCGTATAGGCTGCCGGGCAAACCAAAATCACGGAACATAGGGCAGGAACCCTGCACCGTGTCCAGAATAACCGCAATATTTTGTATGACTGCTTGATGGTCATTTGCTGGTGCAAGGTCAATTTCTGTCAATAGTGACCCGTCGCCCCTTATCACGTCCATGTTTCATCACCTCTTTGGATATTCTTTTAGTGTCACGTCTGCTGTCGCAGCCCAGCAGTTGCCTTTGTTGTCATAGCGTTTCAATGTGCTGCTAACGCCTGTTATTACCCACTTATACGAACCGTATTTCTTGCCACCTAAAACCAGTGTTGAAACATTGCCCTTGTTGCACATTTTGTTCAATTTCTTAATTTCATTCAGTGGGTTTGTTCCATGAAATACACTGAACGCCATTTTGAAACTGATTGTTCCGGGTTCCGGTCCCAAAAACTCCAATACGTCACGCTTAATGTGTCTGTCGTGTGTCGCATACTTTGCAGACACTTTCCAGCTTAATTCATCAAAGGTGCGCACGGTGTTTTCTGAAACTGAAAAAACCAGACTTCCCAGACTTCCTATTTTTGCCATGCTCTACACCTCCCCAATTATGAAGCCGTCGCCGTCGCCGTCTGGAACCATTATGCAAAGTACCATGTCATTGACGCCCGGCGTCCACTCTGTCACAAATGCTTCATGGTTGTGGCTTACTTCTTTTAGCATTTGCCCGTTGTAGTCATATTTCAGTGTTGTTTTTGCTGTCTGCCCCTCTGCCCCGCTTTCCATTGCTGGCACAACGTACACTGGGCGTTTTATAATTCTTAAATCACCGGAAGTGATACCGCCTTTGTCCTTGAACTTCACACGGGCTGTCATTTTGCTGGCGTTCACACTCTGCACGGTGCCAAGTCGCACTATGTTTTTTAACTCTGTCATGTCTGCCATTAGTAGCCCTCCAATACCTGTTGTAATTCAATCTGTGTTGTATACCCTCCCGTCAATTTGTGGGTTGCTTTGGTAATCTTGTACTTTCTGTCGAACTTCTGGAAGCCTTTTAATTTGACTGTGGCACCTGCCACCAGCTGCACATCACCAAGCATTGTGAAACTTGCTGTAAACTGCTGTGTGTTCTTTTCACGCAGTCGTTTTTTCGCCAGTTCGTATGCTTCATTTGTGCTTCTGACCTTTTCGTTGACTTCAAGCGTTTGCCCGGTTCCCTCTGTGCTGTCTGCCGTGTATGTGCTTTCAATCGTTTCTTTGCTGTCCGGGTCCGTATACGAAACATGGCAGCTGGTGTATGCTGTATCATGCAGGCTGGTTCCCAGCTTGTATGAAATATAATCACCGCTGCCATATTTTATGGTTTTTATAGGTGGCTTGCTGTCATACTCTGCGGCGTCATAGATAACCACATTCATTGTGGTTACTTTCAGCGCAAGCCCTGCCGCTTTACATAATTTCTGTAAAAACACAATGTCCGACGTCTGTACCTGCTCTTTTCTTTTGTACTTTGGTATATTGTCCGCAATGTACATCAGTTTCAAGTTGCTTTCGGACGCTATCTGCTCCGCAATCACTTTCAAATTGGTGTTTTCCCACGCCTTTGATTTTCTTTCTACTCTCATTTTGGAAGTATAAGGAATTGACGTGCCCTTTAGTGTGATTTTTGTTGGCGGTCCGCTGGCGTCTACGCTGTCCAGTTCAAATGTCCCGCAGTCCAGCACGGCGTCTTTGCCGTTGTCGTGCCAGTTCTTCTGAACAATCGTTGCTGTTATCAATTTAGGGTCAGACACTTTCTTTGTTGTTTCTTTCGTTTCTGTGACTGTCTGTGTTGCTGTACCGCCCGTTGTGATTTTGAAAACCTGCCCCGGATATATTAAGTTAGGGTTTTTAATATTGTTTTCAGAAGCAATCTGCGGGTATTTTGTACCGCTTCCCAGATACTTTTTGGCAATAGCCCAAAGCGTATCACCTTTTTTGACCACATAATTGACAACGCTTGCAGCTTCAACCTGCTTTTGCACCGTCGTTGTGGTCTTAATAAAAGTCGGCTTTACTTCCAGCCAGCTTCCCAGCCACTTTCTTTCTCTATCATCAAACGCAAGCTGCAAATCGTCTGCGTTGTCTTCGTCTTCGTCAGTGAAAGTAAGGCTGCTTAAATATTTATTTATATCTGCCGGGACTTTTACGTTTTGAAATTTCAACCGCAGTTCCACCCGGCGTGCCATGTCTTTTGCGCTCATTCTACGTCAGCAGCCCCCTTTTCCACGGTGGCAGTTCCAAGTCTTCTTCGTCTTCCACTTCCGGGATTGTTAATACAACCCCGGCAGGGAAAACGTAGGTGCTGGCGTACTTGACATTGGCTTTCATCAGCTTATCTGTATGCAGGACACTTCCCATTTGTTCAAATGCTATCTTGTCCCACATATCCCCAGATATGGTTGTGTAGCTTTTAGTCATATTTCTGCCGCTTCTCCTTGTCTTCTTTTTCGTCCAGCAGGTCTTCAACGTCACGCAGCAACTTTCTGTTGTTCTCTTCCAGTTTTGCGTCCAAGTCTTCCGGCTTGTCCCCGTTGATAACGATTGTCGGACTGTTGTTGATAGTTACATTGTTTGCACTTCCACCGCCGCTTCCTGCGCCCGCTGTTACCTCTGGCGCTGTGTTGTAGTTGTTCACCGTCTGCGGTGTTGTTGTTGTCTGTGCTGCTGTTGGCGCTACTGCTGCCGCTGTTGTGGCTGCCGTATTCTGTGCAGCCAGAATGTTTCTTGTCTGGTCTGCTGTAAACACCGTGCGCCCCGGTGCGTTCGTGATTAACTCTGGTCCCGCTTCACCAGCAATGAACGTGTCTGGTGTATTTTTGGAACCTTTCGCCAGCATAGGTATTTCAGATATGTTTATACCCTTTCCACCTACGCCCGGCACCCAGTCTGGCACTTTTACTTTGTTCAATCCACGTATAACCGTGTTGACCGCAGATATAATGCCGTTGATAACTCCCGTACACACTGACTTGATACCCTGCCAAATTCCAGAAAATATTTGCTTTATGCCCTCCCAAGCCTGCCGCCAGTTCCCGGAAAATACACCAGTTATGAAAGTGATAATTCCATTCAGTACGGTTGCAATTCCAGAAATTACACCGGAAATTGCTTGAACTCCGCTTTGTACGATAGACTGGATTGTTGGCATTGCAAATTGTATTGCTGCTAAAATTCCTTGAATTATCGGTGAAACTATGTTCCAGATTGTTGTCAGTGCTGTTTGTATCGCAGGTAAAAGCGTTTGCAATACATTTGTTACCACTGGTAAAATTGCTTGAATTGCTGCGGAAATTGTCGGAAGTACCGTGCTACAAATAAAACTGAATAATTCTGAAATAATCGGCAAAACATAAGTTGAAATGAATGTGATTATTTCTGAAATAATCGGCATAAGACCAGCAATGAAACTTCCTATCACTGGAATAATTGCGCCGATAAAATCAGCAATGCTTTGTATAATCTGCATAATGGTTGGGGCTGCCGCTTGAATAAAGCTAACAATCCCCGGTATTACCTGTGTAACAATCACCTGCAATACCTGTTCTGCAACTGGCACAACGTATGTGGTTATAAAGCCCACAACCTCTGAAACTGCGTTCTTTACTGTTCCCAGTACATTTACGAACGTGTCAAAGACTGCTGCGCCTTTATCTCCGAGCAACTCTTGTATCTTGTCACGGGCTGCACCTATGTTCCCATCAGAAAACACATTCTTTATGGTGTCGCCTATGTTGGTAATAACTGAAACAATCTTGTCAAAGACTGCCAGTGCTTCATCACCAAAAGTCCGCTGTATAAATCCCCTTATCTCTTCAAGGTGGTTCTTTACAAGCTGTATTACTGTAATAATTGTTGTGATAACGCCCACAACTGGCAGTATCTTTCCTGCAATACCTCCAAGCGGTCCCAGTGCTGTTTTTGCAAGGTTTCCAATAGGACCCAGCACCGTTTTTACCGCATTTCCCAGCGGTGCAATCAGTGTTGTTGCCTTGCTAAATGCTCCGGTAATTCCCTTTGTTATGAAGCCGCCTACTTTTCCAAGTGGGCTGTTTGCAATCGCACTGCCTACCGTTCCAAGTATCGGACCCAGCTTGCCGCCAATTAGTGAAAATGGTTTCAGCATAAGTCCCAGCATTTTTGTCCCGGCTCCTGTCAATGCTCCGCTTGCTTTTCCTGCAATTCCTAAAAAGCCACTGACAATGGACTGCTTCACGCCGCCCATAAAGCCTGTTACTGCTCCAATAACTCTGTTGCCACTGAATATATTACCTATTGCAGAACCTACGCCGCCCATAGCGCCTTTTACGTTGCCAAAATATGACAATATACCGCTTCCGGCTGTTTTCAGCTTTTCCGCAAAACTTACGCTTGTTGCTGCGTTTTCAATAAATCCGGCACGCAGTCCCACCAGCTTTTTTGCCAGTGACAATATGCCGTCTTGCGCTGATAATGTAACCAGCTTTGTTGTCAACATTCCCACTTTCAATGCTGCCAGCCCCGCTGCTACCTTTAGGGCTGTTTGCACTAATTTTGGGTTTGCTGCTGCAAATTCTGAAACTTTAGTGACCACAACCGCCACTTTGTCTGCCAGATTTCCGACAATCGGCAGTAAGTTTTGACCAAGAACAATACCCAAGTTCGCTATACTGTTCTTTGCCTTTTCCATTTTGGCTTCTGTGGTGTCTTCCATTTTGGCAAATGCGCTGTCTGTTGCCCCAACGCTGTTTACCATGTCTTGTACGCTTGAATTGAAGCCGTCAACTCCGTTTGACAGAAGCGACATTGCCGCTTTTCCGGCTTCTGAACTGCTGAACATATCAGATAGGGCAAGACCAGACTTGCTGGCTTCTTCTTGTATACCTCCCAGAATTTCCCCAAGTGATTTACCGCTTGCCATCAATTCTGCAAAGCTGCCGCCCATCTTCTGCCGCAATAGCTTGTCTGTCGTACTTCCAGACTTTGACAACTCATTTAACATACTGTTCATGTATGTTGTCGTTTCTGCGGCTGCAATACCTTTGCTGGTCATTATTGCATATCCGGCGCATAACTGTTCCAGTGAAACATTGCTGGCGTTTGCAGTCGGTATGATTTTACCCATACTGCTTGCCAGTTCTCCTACTGTCACTTTACCTTTGTTCTGCGTCTGTACCAGCATATCTGATACCGTGCTTACTTTGTCCGCACTCATGCCGTATGCGTTCAATACGGTTGTTAATACGTCCAGCGTTTGCGAACTTTCCGCAAATCCGGCTTTTGCTAACTTTGTACTGTTTGTAACAAAGTTTACGGCGTCACCTGTCTTCTGTCCGGCAGATATAGCGTTGTACACATCATCAGCAATGGCATTGGCTGCAATTCCTGTCTTGTTTGACAGTTCCATTATCTGTTGTGACAATGTGCCCAGTGGGACTTCCTGCGTATCTGCAATGGTTCCCACCTTTGCTATTGCTTTTTCGTACTGCTGCGCTGCCTGCACGGGTCCTGCATACACTGCGGCGGCTACGGCACTAATTGCGCCAATAGTTCCCAGCAGTTGTCCTTTTGTCTTTGAAATGCTCTGTTCTACCTGCTGTTGCTTGTCATTCAGTTTTTGCAACGTCTGCTGTGAAGTTTGCAGCTTTTCATAAGACTTTTGCAGTCTTCCGTTGGCTTCTTCCAGATTATCCGTATTTACTCCGGCTGCTTTCAGTTCGTCGGCATAACTGTTTAATTGTTTTTCCTGTTCTTCGATTTTGGCAGTGGTCTGTTGTATCTGGTTTTCATTCTTTTCAAGCTTCTTCCGCAGTGCTTCTGTGGGTTCGCCTGTCTGCTGCAATTCCTGCTGTAATCGGTCATGCTCTGCGTTAAGCTGCGCCAGCCGTTCTTTGTTCTTATCAATAGCGGCAGACTGCTTTGTGTAGCCGTCAATCTTTGATTGCAGGGAATTGACATTTTTTAAGCTGTCCCGTAACTGGTTATTGGTGTTAATTGCGCTTTTGAATGTGCTGTTAAAATTGCCACCCAGTGACGCTTTCAGCTTAAAAAGCAGTTCAAATTCCTTTTGTGACCCTGCCAAGCTGTTTCACCTCCCTACGCATTATTGCTGTTCTGTTTCTGTTCTTCCGCTTCTTCTTTTTCCACTTCATTTATGGTTTCAATCCATGCAAAAAGTCTGCGTATAGGCATTTGCAGCCAGAACGGGACGGGCGTATGTGAAGCCCTTGACATTTTGTATATCTGCTTTCTTATGAACTTTGCGGGTTCTTTAATTTTTAATAGCCCGCAGCAATTAAAAAATCCCTTGCTTTGTTCTTAATCTTCATGTAATCGCCTACCGGAAGACGTCTGATTTCATCAGAAGCAACCCCCGCAGCTTTTGCCGCAAGAATACACTGGAACGCAGAGGAAATTTCCGGTGAAAGTGCATATTTGTTCTGGTCTGCAAGTTCCTGCTCTACCGCTTCAATATCTTCACCAGTTAAATTGTCAAAATAGAAAGTTAATTTTGTATACTTCTTTCCCTCAATCTCTCTGGGCTTTTTGAATGTGTGTGTATAATTCAAACTGCCGTCTTCTTCCTTGTCTTTCTTCTTGTCGTCAAAATTGACCACGCCGCTTGCCTGTGCTTCCTGCATTTCCTTTTCCTGCTCTGTTACCTGCTCCATGTTTTCAGTTGTATTTGTTGTATCTGACATTGTTTATTCCTCCATATCTTTGATTTTAGGCAGGAAAAAACCAGCGGTCTTCCCGCTGGCTCCTGCTGTCTTTTTTACTTGCCTAATGCTTTTCTGACGTCCTTTAAGTAATCTTTGCCATTGATAATGCACACAAAGTTTAACGGGTCAATTTCCGTTACCTTTGAACCGTCCAAGTACATTGCATAGTATGAAACGGCATATTCGCCGCTTACATCAGCCGTTGAAGCTGCCGCAACTTTTCCAAGTGCTGTCTTCTTCGGCTTTACTTTCATAATGTGCTTAACGCCGGACACTTCGTTTGCGCTTGTGCGCAGGTTCATTCTCTGCTGTGCAACTCGCAGGTCAATTCTGTGTACCCGTGGTTCCATCAGCTTGACTGCTGCCGCTGTGACAGTTCGGAAATTGAAAGTTGTTGACATTGCATTTAAGTGACCGATAATGATTTCTTCGATATTTCCCGCAATGCCTGCGCCGCTCAACTCTTCCGTCATGTACTCCAAGTCTGGCAGTGTCACTTCTGTGGTTCCCAGATACTCTACGGCGTCTTCGTAAATCGCATAGTTAATAACTAATTCGTCAACTTTTGACATTCTGTTTCACCTCCTGTTATGCTGCCACCAGTGCTGCAAGATATGACAAGTCATATTCAAGCACAAAGTCCATTTTCTGCATTGGTGATGGCGGCGTCATATAAATGTGGAAACGCACAATTCCTGCTGCAAGCTGGCTTGTGCTGTTTTCGCTTTCGTTTAACTCCACACGCCCACCAATGATTTTTTCATCAGTTGCAAGGCTTGCCAGCCAATCATTGATTGACTGCACAACTGCGTCAATCAGACGTCTTTTAATTCCTCTGTCAATGTAGTTCCAGTACGTCAAAATAAGTGTCTTTGCAACCCACTTGAACATACGGTTGATACAGTAGAAATAGTCCGTCACGTCTGTGTTGGCAGGATAACAAGCCGTATAATTTCCCCAGCTTACAAAGCCATTAAAGAAATTAAGTGCGGTCACAACGCCGTTTTCATTCAAGTAGTTTGCCTGCTGAATATCCATGACTACTTCCGAACCGTCCGCAGTAACCATTCTATCTGCCTGTATGCCCTTGTTTGAAGCGCTTTCGCAAGGTGTACCGCCGCCGTACTCTTCCGCATTGTCTACGGCTGACATACTGGCTGCAAGCTGTGTTGAAAGATTGAAAACTCTATCTCCCAGCGCAACTTTAGGGAAGCAGACAACTTCTGTTCTTTTTGTGAAATTTTTCTGTTTCTTCCATGCTGGCACTTCCGTGTAGTATGTCGCCCCGGTTTCTGCTGTGCAGTCAATGTCCAGAATTGCTTCACCCTCAAACAGTCCGTTGATATTCTCTGCTTTTGCAGACATTACAGCTGCAACCTCTGCGTCATGTGACCAATTCGGACACAAAATAAGGTCTGGAACCTTTGTATAAAGCGGAAATACATTGTTAATCAGTTCAAGTCCGGTTGTCTTGTGTGTGCTTACGCTGTAACCACCGATAATATCACTTTTTGTGACCTGTGAAGCGTCCACGGCGTCATATTTCACGGTAAGTTTGCCTGTGGCTTCTTTTAAGAACTCCACAACGCAGTTTGTGTCGCTGTAAAATACTTCGTAATCTTCCCCGGCTGTCTTTCCTGTGATTTCCACACTGCCTGCGATTGCTTCCGCAGGTAATACAATCTGACCGTCTACAACGTCTATCTGTGTTTCATCAACTGTTTTCTTGTGTTTCTTAGGGTCAAGAACATTTACAAAGAACACCTGCGCAGAATTGAACAATGTAAACGCTGTGTAAATCTCTTCACAAAGACTGTATTTCTTCCAGTCGTCGGAATATCCCAACGCCTGCACTGCTTCTTTGTAGCTTGAAGCCATAATGACTTCATTTACTTTTCCGTTTACCATCTGCACGGGTGCTGTTCCAACCACAAAATGCACGCCAGTATCTACGGACACGGGCGTGATTGCGCCATTGTTTGTCTTGCTGGCGTTTACTCCATGTGATACGTCACTCATTTGTTATACCTCCTGTTCTGCGTATGCAAGGGCGGCAGCCTTTAAGTCTGAATAATACTTGTTGTATACATTCCCGGTTGTCTTCACCTTGTCTTTCTTGTCTGCCAGTTCGGAAATAGGAACCAGCATTTTTCTTACAAGCGGGAACTTTTCAAGAATGAAAGAAAGTTCTTCTTCAATCTCTTTGTCTGTTCCCTCGAAAATCTTGTTGCATGGCAGCATTGCTTTTGGCAGGTTCGGTCCAATGTAAATCAGCTTTACTGTTTCCGACTGCGTATTTGCCGTTTTTACGGCTTTTTCTTCTGTTGTGGTATTTTCTACCGCCTGCACCTTTTCAGCGTCCTTTTCGGCTGCTGTGGCGCTTGCTGTGGTCGCTTTTGCCATTTTGTCTTCCTCCTGTCTATAAATTGTGCAAAATCTCTGCCACATCACGTTGCGTGACTGGCATACTCCAATTTGTCACCATTTCGCCCATGTAGTATGGCGGCGTGGTGTCTTGATATACGATATATTCCAGCGGCAGTTCCAAAGCAAATTGACCGCCGCCGATTGTCCCAGCTTTCTTCAATTCGCTGCGCACTCTCAAAATCAGATTGAGAAGTGCCAGCGGTCCGTCCTGCCCATCTTCTGAATACACCGCAAATATTATTCTTACTTTGCAGCTGTCTTCCTCTGGTTCGCCTGCTTTCTTGTCGTCCGTCCCTGTTAGGAACTTTAACAGAATGTATGGCACTTTCTGTTGTACGTCGTCTGCTTCCGGCAGCCCCATTTTATAAACTGCGGCTGCTCTTTCTTTTTCTTCGCTGCTTCCCGTTCTGGTTCGCACTGGCAAAATAATGTCAGACGTTTTGGAACTAATGAATTTCTGCAATTCTTCCAACAAAAAAACTGGTGTCATAATTCTTTACCCTCCATAACCATTCAAAATCCTGTTCATTTCGTGTATAATTCTTTCGTTTACCAGTTCTTGTGCTTCCTTTTCCAGCCCGTCTATAATATCTTCGTTTCCCACCATCTGTGCTGCTGATAGTCCCATTTTTTCTTCAATCGGAAAACGCTTGCGCCCTGTCCTCTCAAATACTCCGGTGTGACCATTACTTTTCATTTCCGCAATAAAAGCGTCTTCAAATGGCGTCCCGCTGCCGCCTTTTTTAACTGCTGCCCGCACCTGTTTTCCAGTTCCGGGCTTCGTCGGCGTTACTTTGAATTTGTACAGCGGTATTTTCACGCCAGAAAACGAAACAAAGCCCGCAAGGTTTCCCGTGCTGGCTTTGGTTATATTTATTCTGGTTGCTTTCGTCAGTGCTGCGCCATTTACGGCATATACGGTTTTTACCTGCTTTATTGCCTGTGTCTTCACTCTGGAAATACCACGGTTCATAGCGCTGGCAAATACTCTTTCTGCACCTTTTGGAACGTCTGCCAGCAGGGTTCCCACTCTTTCTATTGCGTCAGATGTTATTTCAATCATTCTTCCAACATCTCCAATTCAAGAATTATTTCCCCGTCCTCGCAGTCTGCTTTTGAAATGTTATACATATTGATTGCCCCGGCTTCGTCAATTTCAAGCTGGCGTCCTTTTTTTGGAACACAACCAAAATCATATAATGACATATAGACCAGACAAGAAGCACGGTTTATGCCCTCTGCATTGTCCCCGTTTCCTCTCTGCCGTTCGTCGGCTGCCGTGTGGTCAATGATTATGGGCAAATAGTGTTTCTTGCCTTGATACCATATATCAGTCATAGTTGCCATTTCTCCGCAGTTGTGAAACACTTTCATGTCACTGGCAAGCTGTGCTTTGAAGTCCATTAGATAGGTGTTGCAACAAACCAGCTGTCTACATCATGCGGAACGCATAACGGTGCAGAAGACAGATTGAGGAAGCGGCGGGCAGGCTTGCGCTTTGTCCATGTGTCCGGTACATATTTACCCTCTACGGTCACAAAGTTGCCGTCCGGCTCCTTAATAAGTGTGATTGCTCCATAGTACATGGAATAATCAGCATTTGTGCTTAACAGTGCTAAACTGTCCGCAGGTACAAGCGGCTTGTCCTCCGGTGCGTCCGGGTTTGTCCAGTCGTCAAGATACCACTCGTTGTACTTGTAAATATCAAGTCCCAGTTCGTGAATTGTGCCAATGTATGTGACGCCGTTCGGTAACTGCTTAGGCTGGATAACTGCAAGATTGAAGTTTTTCACATCAAGCATTTTCTGCACCTTTGGGTGATTTACAAACGCATTTGCAACGTCACTTCCCATTACGCAAATGTCGCAGTTCACAAAACCTTTCTTCTGTACTGTTTCGTGCCAGCGTTTAATATCTGCGATAGGGTCTGAAGTGTCAGCAGTCCACTTGTTTTTTGCAACTGAAATAGTTTCTTTGTTTGTAAAATAAAAATCAATTACTTCATTCACTCCGTCGCCAATGATAGGGATTGCGCCAGTGAAGATTGTCTGTGCGCACATCAGTTCTTCACGTCTTAAAATCTGCTCTCTTAACTCCTTGAAGTCATCTGCCATTTTAAGCACGGCACGTTCCGCAGGTGTTCTGCCAGAATAAAGACTTTCGCCCGGTCTTCTGATTAACAAATCATCAACGGTTGTCACTTTCTCCGGTGCAACTAAAGGCGGTGTATATGTCTTTGTCTGATAGCCAGTGTTTGGCACTACCTTTCCACCAACTAATCTGCTGACGAACGGTGCAACCTTTCTGCTGCCCTTTCTAAAGTCAACGTCAACGTCCTTTGTGGTGAATGTTTCTTCATGTCTGAAAAATGTACTTCTGAAAAAAGTACGCACGGGCGGTAACTTCTGAACCACTCTGCCCATTGTCCGTGGTTCGTAAATAGATACTTCGTTTGCCATTGTTGTTCTTCCTCCTTATCTCAAAAAGATTGATACCTTGCGCAGTGCTTCTTTGATTTTTGCCAAATCTGCCCCACTTTCAAGTGCTAATGCGTCAGCGAAAAACTCACCTGTCATGTAATATGTTACTGGTTCGCCGTTTCCTGCTGCCGCAGCAGCAATGCCGATTGCGCTTGCTTCGCTTCCTTTTGCAACTGGAATAATCTTGTTGTCATTCGCAGTGTCAATCATTACTGGTGCATATTCCTTGATAGCTGCATTTGCTGTTCCGGTTTCCGGTACTGTTGGAAAATCACCAGCAAAAAAGTTCTTCGGTGTGATTTCTCTTTTTTCTACTGCATATTCACCCATTTGCTTGTACCTCCTTATTTCTCGTCTGGAAACAACTTGTCAATAGCGGCGTCAAACACGTTCTTGCCGTTCTCTCCTGCGTTGTCCTCCGGTGCTGCTCCCTGCACGCCGTTTGCACCGCTGTTTTCTGCGTCCTGCTGGCGGTTCTGAATGTAGTTGCCGCCCGCTTTGTTCTGCTCTGAAATGATTTTAACTGCCATTTCCTGTGCAGAAATAGGGTTGTCAAACTTTGCGTCCTTTGCGATTGCGTCATAGTTGCCGTTTGCCAAGTCTTCAATGCCTTTAATTCTGGCACGTTCTGCGGCTGCTGCTTCATTCTGGATTGTCGCTACTAAATCCGGGTATGCGGCTTTTAGTGCGTCAACCGTTGTGATTTTGTTTTCTGGTGCTGCCATTTGTGGTTCCTCCTTTTCCTGTGGCTTGTTGATAGGTTCTGTTGCACTATTTACTAAACTACCCGGATTTTGATTGTGCGGGCTGTTTAATAACTGGGTTGGAATACTCTTGAACATGGAAACGTCAATAGGCACTGAATTGACAACGATTTTTGAAGAATTTTCAACAACTGTTGTGCTGTCTTCAAACATCAATTCATCACAAAAGCCGTTTTCAACGGCAATGTCGCCCGTCCACCATGTTTCATTTGACATAAGCTGTTCTATGTCCTCTGTCTTTTTGCCAGTCTTGCTGGCGTATGTATTGACAATGCTTTGTTTAATCACTTTCAGTTCATCAGCCATCTTCAAAAAGTCTTCTGCTCTGAAAGTGTCCCAGACTGTCATTGCGGGGTCATGTATCATAAATACACCATTTCTGGCAATCTTGATTGTATCGCCTGCCATAGCAATGATTGTGGCTGCGGAAGCTGCCCAGCCATCAATTTTGACTGTCACTTTCGCTGAACAATCTTTCAATCTCGTAAAAATCGCATTTGCTGCGAACACATCACCGCCGCCGCTGTTAATGCGCACGATAATTTCTGGCACATCACCAAGCGCCGCAAGTTCTTGATTGAATTGCTGTGGCGTCACCCTGTCTTCCCACCATGACTGCTGGCTGCTTATTGCGCCGTATAAAAGCAGTTCTGGCGGCTTGTCCCCTGTTGCTGGGATAAAGTCCCAGAATTTATTTGTCGTCACCCCGTAAGGATTGCCCGGTGTTCTGCTGTCCTGCTGCTGGTTCATTCCCGGCATTGTCTGCGGGTTCTGCTGGGGTGTTCTGTTTGTTTGTGGTTCCATTGGCAATTTTCTTCACCTCTTTCAGTTCTTTTTCTTCGTGTTTCAACTGTTCGACATTGTTATAAAAGTTGCTTCCCGTCATTTGCATTGCTTCATCACTTCTGGTGCTAAATCCGTTTGACACTCTCTTTTCTGCGGCTGTAACCTCTTTTACCGGGTCAAGCATACCTTTTGCAGGTCCGTTCCACTTTGCCCCGCAATATGCTTTTCTTATTGCCGGGTCAGCAAAAAAGCCCGGTGCTTTGATACGTCCTTTTGCTACTGCTTCCGTCAGCCATTCTTCATATACTGGCTGGCAAAAGTCCGTTGATAGCCAGTCACGGTACATATTAAACATTTTCCATGCTTCTTCCAGCGCACCTTTGCTGGCTGTATAGCTGGAATTAAAACGCTTCACAAGTAATTCATACGGAATTTCAAGTGCTGCGCCTATCTGCTGGCATATTGCTTCTACAAAGCCGCCAAAATTGGCGTTTGGTCTTCCGGGGTTCGTGTCGTGTGCTTTCTCGCCCTCGTTTAAGTCGATAACGGCGCCCGGCGCAAGTTCAATGGTGCTTTCGTCTTCTGCGTCCACCTGCACTTCTTCCGGCAGCATACTTCCTATGGCGTCTTCTGCGCTGGCGTCTGCCTTTTCAATGAAAATGGTAAACATACCAGACACAACCGCAGCCACAAGCTCTGCGTCCGTGTATCTTCCAAGCTGTTTCAAACTTTCAATGACTGGCGCAAGGAACGGAACGCCCCTGCGCTGTCCTATTCTTTCCCGGTTCATCATGTGAAGCACGTTTCTTCTTCCGGTCTTTTGTCCGTATGCTTCAACCCTCTGCCAGCTTATGTCATTGTATGCGTATGACAACGGGTGGTGGTTCGCTATGTGATACGCTATCACTTCCCCGGACTTGTCAACCTCTACGCCTCCAACAATCTTGTTGTCTATGGTGTCGCAGTCGTCCGGGCTGCAAAGTCTGTCTGCTTCTATCAGCTGCACACGCAGGTCATACGGCTGGTTTATTCGTGGTTTGACTGGCAATACCGCCAGACAATCCCCAGAAATAAGCCAGTTCATAAAAGCCAACTGCTGCAACTCGTAAAAGTTGTCTATCCTTGACATATCGCAATCATTGCTTTCAGCCCAGATAGACCACTCTTTTTCAATCTTTTTTTCAAGGTTCCGGCGTTCTTCTGGTGAAATTCCCAGCGTTTCTGCGTCAATGGTCGATTTCAACCGCAGTCCACGTCCAACAACGTTGGTGCGCATGGTTTTGACTGCCCCGTTTGCCAGTGGCACGCCCATGTATAAATCACGGGTACGCTGGCGCAATATAGATACATTGTCTTCTATGTCCTCACGACTGCTGCCGCCTGCATGAAGCCAGCCTGCAAGTGATTTCTTTGTGACGCTGGCGCCATAATTGCCATACCCACTGTCTAAAATCTGCATTTTCTGCCTTGCAACCGTTCTTTTCAGTGCTGCTTGCGGTGCTATGACTGCTATTGCCTTATCAATTCCCGCTGCAATTCCCACGCTTTCACCTCCTTTATTGCATGAAAAAAGCACCTTTTCACGGGTGCTTTTTGTCTTTTCTCACTTATTCACGCTACAATATTACCCCATTTTTGCGGGCAATGGGGGGAAATAAAGCCCCAAAACGGGCAATCACGGGCAATGTTTTATAAATCCCGTGGTACAAATCGTTTTGCACGGTTCCTGCCGCCATATTTTGCCGCATTTTCAAGCGCAGTGACTTTCCCTTGCCAATATTCAATAGACTTTCTAATTTCGGTCAGATTGGCTTTTGTCATAGTCCTGCTACCTATCGTGTATGACTGTGCGTTTGTCACTGCCAGTTCTGCTTCCAGCCATGCGTCAAGGTGTCTTTTTGCTGTTTCCAGTGTAATTCCTGCCATTTATAAAATTCCTCCACTTCTTCTTCTGCCACGTTTTACAATTTTCTTTGCTTGTGTGGCGTCTTTCTTTTTGTCTGGTTTTTTCAATGGTACGTTGATAATTTCAATAGCTGCCGTTGCGTAGTTTCGGCAGTCCAGCGCTTCATTTCGTTTGTGTTCGCCTTTGTCTTTCAGTTCCCATGCAAAATATGGTCTGCCCATCTTGTAACGCATTACCTTTTTTTCTGACGTTAAGCCCTTGAAATATTTTTCGTCATATCCCTTGCCCTCTTCTTTTGGGAAATGGCAAAAGCCGGGTCCCTCTTCCTCCAGCTTTAGTCTGTCCATAAGTAGACTTTTTCCGGTATCAACTCCCAGCGTGAAAAGATATGCGCCCTCACGGTTGCTTTTTGACGGCTTCTGGATATACGCTGCGGCGCTATCGTTTGAACCTTTGATTGCAAATACTCTGCGATTGAACCGGGCTTTGCAGAATTTATATACTTGATTGGTTCTGTGTCCTCCACTATCAATACAGACGCATGACAGCTTCATTTTCGTTCCGTCCGGTTTTTCAAAGGTCTGCAATAAGAACGTGTCAAGGTCTTGCCAGACTTGATTGTTGATGTCTGAATTGTCGCCGTATATTGCCGCATACCTAATGCCCCAGCTTTCATATTCTGGACCCCAGCCCACAACTTCAATTTCAAATCTGTCGTCCTGCGTATCTACGCCAGCTGTCAAGTACAGCACTTCTTCTGGCACTTCACACTTGTATTTCTCCCGGCGTTTCATCAGTTCGTCGTCTTCTATGGTTTCCCCGTCTTCTTCCCACGTTTGCCCCATTTCGGTATTAGTCCATACTTTCATCAGTTCCACGTTGCCTTTTTTCATCTGGTCATTTGCCGTCAGAAACTTTTCAACAACTTCTTGCCATGTGGTCAATGTGGAAGCAAGCGTGTTCAAGTGGAACCCACGCACTGGGTTGTCTGGGTCTTCATGTACAAAGGTTCCGTCAATAAAGTGTTCTTTCCATTCTGCTTCACTGGATATGACGCCGCATTTGCTGCAAGCGTATCTGATTTCTGATAGGTCGTTTTTGTCGAACACAACATTTGACCAGACCAGCGGTTGCAGTTCTCCGCAGCACGGGCACGGTGCGTTCCATTCTCCCCGGCTGCTGTTTTCGTACTCCACTTCTATTCTGGAAGCCCCTTTGACTGTCGGTGTTGAAATGTCCACCTGCTTTTTATTCCAGAATGTCGTCTGACGCTTTGAAGCCAGCAAAAGTGGGTCGCCCTCTTTTCCTGCACTGGCTGGGTATGCGTCTATCTCGTCTGCAAGCAATATTCTGATTGTGTGGCTTCGCAGTCCTGTTGGGCTGTTTGCACCCGCAATCGTTATGAAGCCGCCCGGAAATATCTTTTGCATGATTGTGTTACCGCTGTTGCGGCTCTTCTCATTGATACGGTCAGCCAGTACGGGGGTATCACGCAACATAGGTGACAACTTTTCTTTTGAAAACTTCTCTGCCATGTCTATTGTCGGCTGTATAACCATAATCGGTGACGGGTCATAATGCACATAATATCCAATAGGGTTCAGCACCATTGCGTCTGTCTTTCCCACCTGCGCTGCTGACATAATCACGACTTTTTTTATTGTAATATCTGTTATGGCGTCCATAATCTCTTTTTGATACGGTGCCTTTGCCGTCTTCCAGCGCCCCGGCTCTGCGGAAGACCCGGCAGACAGTCTGCGGAACTTATCTGCCCACTGTGAAAGTGTCATTTCCGGCGGTGGTTGTAGCACTTTGAAAATCCGTGTGAACATATCAACTGTGTTTTTCTTCATTGTCTACACCGTACCCAAACACCGTCTGGAAGTCCGAAAGTTCTTCCAGCACTTCATCAATGGCGCTTTTCAGCAGCTTAAATATTTCTGTCTGGTCCTTTTTCTTTGATAAAATAGGGCTTAACTTTGCAGGTATAGCCATAAGCCTTGTTTTGAACCTAACAAGCGTGTCTGTCATTACCTGTTCCACGTCCTCTGTGGTGTGTACCTCATTTCTGCGCAGCTGCAATTCCAGTTCTTGTGCTTCTCTTTTTGCTCTGACCAGCTTTGCACGTTCTGCGTTGTAATCTATTGCACTTTCACTTTCCGGGTTGTTTTTGCGCAAATAATTTATGTACTGGTGGTTTACGGTCTTCAAGTCGTACAGCCCCGGTCTGATTTCCGTTATAACCTTTTCGTCACGTAGCTGGCGCACTCTGCGTTCTGAAATATCCAGCCAAGCGGCAACCGCCTTTGAAGTGTACGCTTTCAAAAAACCGCACCCCCTTTCTTTTGTGTCCGAATTGGTCACATTTTTTCTTTTTTAGCCCCTACCCCTTTATTTTTTTACCGGGTCGGAAGCGGAAATGGAATTTTCAAAATTATATCTGGGCAGGTTTTGGGCGTCGCCGTACCCGCAGTGCTTCCAGACCGCCGGAAGAACCTATTAAACGTCGTCCACAACGTCTGTGATTTCGTCGTTTTCTGTGCTTCCGTCCGGGTTAATCTCAAATTCTCCCGTTAGCTTCTGTTTGTTCAATTCAAGTTGCTTTTCTGCAAGTTGCAAGCGTCTGTCCTCTAACTCATACGCCTTGATACTGTCCAGCTGCTTGATGATACGCCCATGCAGCTTGTTTAGTTCGGCTTCCACTTTCATTGCTCTTTCAAATGGGCTGGACTTAATGACAGACTTCATGGCTGTTTTATATGTTTCACTCTTGCTGCCCTCTGGGTCTGCGCACTGCTGGTGTTCCATGCCGCAGTCCTCTTCCTGCTGTCTTTCTTCCATGCTCTTTGGTACAATCATGTGTACTATTTTATCTGTGTAAAAGCCGCCTGCTTCCGGGCTTTCATACTCTTTCAATAGGCTTTCCAGATAGGCTTTACGCAGATACAATGCCTGCAATTCCTCCATCATTTGCGACATTGCGGACGGTGTTCCCATGTTCTGTATAGCCGCCGCCTGCTCCGGGTCTATGTCTTCATACCCTGCCTGTGCAAAGGCTCCGTGTGTGACAGCGTTTTTGTTGCCTTTTTTTGCCGGGGTTTTTCCAGCAGCGTTTTTGTTGCCTTTTTGACCCCCTCTTTTTTTGGGCTTGTTTTTCAGCGCTTCGTCCCAGCTGTCTTCTGACTTCCATTTTCTTATCCGCACTTCTGGCACCCCTGCCAGTTTTGCCAGTTCCGCTGTTTCAATCTTGCCGTCTGCGTCCAGATAGCGTTGCATTGACTTGTCCCGTTCTGGGTTTCGTGGTCTTCCCATCTTCTCACCTCTTTTCGTTCGTTTTCATTCTTTTCAAGTCTTCCGGTTTACGGAAGTATAAAAAATTATGGGCTTTGTAAATTCAAAAAATCCCAAAGCCCACTATTGCCAACGTGCAATTTATAACGGCTTAAAGCCTGCTTCACTGGCTTAAATTATACCAGTAAAACGCAGGCAATGGCGGGCAATGATTGCTTATGCAATCCTCTGAAATTGTGAAATAATCTGGTTCTTTTCAAACCTCTGTGAAAGTGTTTCAACTGCTGTATCTCTGATATTTTTGCACTGTCTTTCGCTGTATGAATTTCGTACCGCTACTTGTTCCCATTTGAGGTTGTGCATGTAAAAATCAAAAATAATGCGCTTTTCTTTCAGTTTCAGTCTTGAAACTTCTTGCAAAATCTGTGCTTTTAGCGCTTGTAACTGCTGCGCCTTTGCTTCATACTCTCTGATTTCGCCGCTGACATAATCTGGAATATTAAGCGCCATATTTTCTGTTTGTCGTGATATATTATTTTTTCCTTTTGGTAGACCGTCGCACTGTATAGCGCCAATGGGGTTGTAGTATTGGTCCGTTAAGTCACTTATAATCTTTCTGTATATATTCACCTCCCCGTCTATGTCTTTATAGTATTCCAGCAATTCAATAACCCTGTCTTTTTCCATTGCCTGCGCCATTTGCTTTTCCTCCATTCTTTGTTTTGCCAGTTTTGCCCGGCTGCTATCCGTCTTGCACGTCAACTGCGTGTTCTCCTGCTGCCTGCTGCCGCTCTTTCTCTTTGTACCCCATGCACTTTATGTATCTTTCCGGCTTTCCGCAGCTTTCATAATATTTGCAGTCTACGCAAACATTTTCTTTCATTTGCGCTTCCTCCGTGATATGTAGCCTGCGCACTCCGGTTCCCCTCTCAATAGCCGCATTGAACATGAACCGCCGCACTCATAGGCTTTTGAAATGTGCTTTGCGCATTTTGTATTTGCGCACTGGTTTCGGCAAAACACGGGCATATTGTCTGTATTAAGCATTATTATTGGTCTTTCCATCTGCTGCACCTCCGTTTCTTCTCACAAACTGAAAGCACCACGCTTCATCATGTATGGTTTTTATTGTTCCGTCTTCGTCAATGTATACTGCGTCAATAAACTTCGGCTTTGGTGGTTTCCCCTCTTCTAACGGTCCTGCAAAATCAATCATAATTTGCAATACGTTGTATACTCTTTCGTTGATAATCATTCTATAATCTGTCATGCTTATTGGCATTTTCCGCACCTCCTATGCTGTTTCATGCAAAATTATCTTTCTGAACATACTTTCAAATATCTGTACCACGTCTACACCTCCTGCAACGCTATTACACAATAGCCCTCTTCCAGTGCGCTGCTGGTCGTGTCGTCGTCCATGCAGATAATTTTCATGTCAGCCGTGTTTCCGGTTGCTCTTCCCTCTGCAAACTCAATCAGCTTCACTGTGTCGCCCTCTCTGTAATCGTCATTTTTCAAAATCATATATGGTCTTGTATGGTCGATTGCAACGGCTTTCATTTTGTCCGGTGATACTCTGATTGTTTTTTCTTTTCTATCATCAGACGGCAAATGCTGCATTTTCTCTTCCTGCTGCATTTCACGCAATTTCTTTTGTGTTTCCCGGTCAATAGCTGTCTGCTCTTCGTTGTACCGCTCTTCGTCCGTTTTCTGGGCTTCTCTGCGGTTTTCATAGGCATTGCAGTTTGTCACGGTTGCTGTCTTGTCGTGGCAGTCCTCATAATGCGTGCAGCTGTAACAAAGTGATGTTATCTGTTCCGGTTGCGGGTCAATGTATTCTGACTGCTGCCCGGCTGCGTCTTCTGTGCCCTCCGTGACTTCTCCTGCTCCCTCTGTGGCTGTTTCTTCCTGCTGCTGGTCTGTTTCATTGCCTGCGGTGCTTTCTCCCGCTCCTGCGGTTTCCTGCTTCTCTTCCATCTGGCTAATGTCCATCTGTCCCGGTATCTGCTGCGACGCTTCCCAGTTCTTCTTTAACTGCTTAATGTCTGATAACGTCAGCACTTCATTTTCCCGGAATACCTCTGCCGCCTGCTTCTGGTAATCTTCCGGCAGCCCGGACGCTTCATAAATGACAGATACAACAATTCTGTTTGCCTTAAATTCTGCCATCAGTTCTGGAATGATATTGTTATAAATTGCCTTATATCTTCCAACCTGTGCCGGGGACGTTTCTATAATTTCCGCTAATAAGTCACGGGTCCTGCCCGGAATGTTCATGCTTTCTTTTAATTCCAGCACCAGTTTTTCTGTTTCCAGCGCTTCTGTCATTCTTTCCCAGTCTGTTTTCTCTCTGAAACGGTTTGCCATAATCAGTGCCAATCTGTCCAGTATGGCGTTTTTCTTCGGCTTGATTAAGATTGGAACCCGTCTGAAACGCTCTTTTCCCTCGTCTACCAGCTGCATGACCGCCAGCCGTCTTCTGTGTCCTGCAATGATACGGCGCTTGCCGTCTTCCTCTTCATCAGTCACCAGAAGCGGTTGCAGTACTCCCAGAAGTTCAATAGACTGTTTTAAGTCCTGCACATCTTCTACGCTGTAAAAATTACCTTTTGACGGTATAAGGTCGTAAATATCAGCTGTGCTGCTCACGCCCTCTTCGGACGTGACAACCTCTGCGCCTGCTGCTGCCTGCTGCTGTTCTGTTTTCTGCTGCTCCCCAGCTTCCTTTGACCGCTGGTTTAATAACTCTGTCAAGTTGAATTTCTTTGCTGCTCCTGCCATTGTCTTTTCCCTCCTAACGTGTCCGAATTGGTCACATTCTCAACCATTCTTCCACTAACGCTTTATAGTCGGCACTTGCGCCGCAGCGTGGGGAATATAAAATGATTGGTAATCTTTCAAATGTGCTGGGCTTCATTTTTGGTGTCTTTCTGATATGTGTTTCAAACACCGGATATTCAAGCGTCTTCAAGAACTCTTCGCCCTGTGTGTCTGCTTCATTGGTTCTGTCGTACTGTGTGACAAAGCAGCCGCAGAAGCGCAACTGTGGGTTTAAGTCCTCACGGGTGTTGTCAATCTGTTCTTTCAGTTCTGCCAGCCCATCTATTGCAAAATCATCAATGGTTATAGGCACCATGACGTCTTGTGAAGCTACCAGCGCATTTATGGTTGAAATGTTAATGTCTGGGGCGTTGTCAATAATGCAGTAGTCATATTCATTCTGTAAGCCGTCCAGAAACTTTTTGAAGCGTGTCTGTTGCGGTCTTGACTGGTCCAGCATGACTTCAAGGTTGGCTGTAAGCAAATTCATGTTCGCTGTGATAATGTCTAAGCCCTCAAAGTCCGTGTGCTGGATAACCTCTGCCGGGTCAATGCCCCGCTGTGTCATTACCTCTGCCGTGCCCTTATGGTCATAGCTGTGGCGGTTCATAATCTTACTTGCGTTGCCCTGCTTGTCATTGTCAATCAGCAGGACTTTGAAGCCTTTTACTGCTGCCAGAATATGTGCCATATTTACGCTGGAAATGGTCTTTGCCACTCCCCCTTTGAGATTGATAATTGATAATGTTTTCATGTGGTATTCCTCCTTGTATCTGGTATGAATTTATAGTTGCTTCCCAGTAATGCACGGGGCGGGACTTGAACCCGCACCCGGCAGCTTCGGTGGCTGCTGCGCTATCCATTGCGCCACCCGTGCTTGTATGCTTATTGGTACTGCATACATAAAAGCCCTTTTATTGCTGTTGGCATATCGTATGGCACCATGTTTTCTTTGTTGCACTGGTCGAACATTGCGTTAATTCCTGCAAGCTGCCATTCTTCAACGTCGTTCTTTTCATCTCTCAAAAATTCTGCTGCTTCTCTTGCTTCTTTCATGCAGCTTTTCATAACTCTTGCATTGTTCTCTGCTGTGCTTATCATCACCACCAGTTCCCCGGCTTCTTTTGCTTTTTCAAATGCTTCTTTTTCTTTCTCTCCTCTTTCTTCCTCTTTCAGCATTTCGCCCATGAACCAATATGCAAGGTTCTTTGTTCTTTTGATTGCTTTTTCTCTGTTCTCTGTCATGTTCGTTACCTCCGTTTGCTTTACTTCTTTAACTGTCTTTATTATATACTTACGGAAGTATAAAATCTATTGACATTCTGCACAATCTTACGGAAGTATATTTGTATATTTTGTATACTTCCGTAAGTATTTGTTATTATCTGCCACGGCGTTTCAGTTCGTCTGCAAATTCTCTGACCGGAACTTTCACGGTCAACGGTTCATACTTCCCGCAGCCGTCCAGTTCATACAAGAACTGTGTTTCACCTTTTTTCAGATAGTGAAGCGTCGCAATGTCTGTAACCTTATGCAGTGCAACTGCTGCCGTTGTAATCACCGTGCAACCCTGCGGCAGATAAAGTGCTTCTTTTGTTTCTCCGTCCTTTGATACCTTGATTGCTACCGTGTCCCCAATCTCTAACGGACACACCGCCTTGAAAAATTCTGCTTTCATTCCTCTTTGTCCTCCTGTTCGTGTTTCTCTCTGTTCTGTCTTCTTACCTCCCAGCCAACTTCTCTGACCACTACAAAGACCAGATATAAAATACCCAGCCCCACGCATACCGCAAAGAATGTTACCAGTGCTTTTACAACCTCAATCAGAAATGCAATCATTGTTCTTTCCCTCCCTCATTTTCTGTTTTGCCCAGCCAATAGCCCGGCTGCTTGCGTTTATCTGGTGCAGCTGGCGTATTCTGATATTATTTGTCTTTTCTTCTTCCTCTGCCTGCTGTCGTTCCATCTGTCGGCGGTATAGTAATTCTTTTCCGCTGTAATACTTCCGCTTCTTTTTTGCCATCTTTATTCCTCCATCAAAAGAACTTTCTATGGTATCTGCTGCCCTTGCTTGCCTGTTTGCGTCGCTGGCGCTGTTTTCTTCTCTTCTGGTACTGGGCGTCTTCTGCTGCTGCCACCTGCCTTTTGACTGCTTCGTGGTCTATGTTGTCCACCTCTTCTTGCAGGACTTCCAATACTTCAACTTCACTGTCCTTGAAAGTGAATGTCATACCGGGGTCATACTCTCCGCTTGTCCAGTCTTTCTGGAACTTCTCAAAATTATCTCTGTATCTATACGGCGCCTGCGGGTGGTACTGTTCGGCTTCATATATGCCCAGCATAACTTCCCTGTCGTCCTTATCGTCCCAGTTGTAAAGGTGCCAGCTTTCGTGGTTATCCCAGTTCCACTTTGACAAATACAGTACTATTCCGTCAAAGTAGTTTCCCTCACGCACCATTCCTTTCATTTGCTTGCAGGTGAAGCCCTGCCCCTTTAATTCCTCTTTGATTTTCTCATAGCCCCTGCCGCCAGTATGTAGCTTTGCTTTTACGATTAACGGCAAATACTGTGGCTGTTTATCTTCTTTTCTTGCCATTGCTTGTCCTTTCCAGTCTGTCTGCAATCCTCAATATGCTTTCCATTGACTTTCTAATGTTTGTGTCTGTGCCCTCTGTGATTTTCAGCACGTCTGCTATGTCCCGCAGTTCTTGTGCCATTTCTTCCGTTTCCCCGTTCGCAATGTCGTATTTATTGCGGCAGGCGGTGCAGACCTGCGAACCCTCCGGGATAACCTCGCCGCATATCAAGCAGCGGTCAACGTCGTTCATTCTTCCCAGCTTTCGTATTTCTTCACACGCCTTGTCAAGTTCTGCACCTGCTCAACAAGGTTTGCAACCTCATGTGGTGACAATCCGGTTTGTTCATAGTCGTACAGCTTCTTTGCGGCTTGATTGACTGTGACGTGCGGTTTCAAAACTGCTTTCTGTCCGTTCTGGCTGTATTCTGTCAGTGTCGTTCTTTTCTGCCGCTTCCGTGGCTCCTGCTGCTTAAACGCTCCGGCACGCTTCATGGTGCTGTAATATGGCACCGTCTTTTTCAATGTGTGGTCCATGTAGCCCATTACAATTCCACCTTTCTTCCCGTCTGCTCCATAACTCCCAGATAACCTGCTATTGTGTCCATTGCTTCTTCTGCGGACCAGCAAACCGCCGTTTCATATCCCTGCTGCCGTAGCTGTTCCAGCCACCAGTCCTGCTTCTCTGTGGTCTTGTTATTCTGCCACTTCATTTCCACATACAGCCCGTGTTTGCCGTTTCTGGCTACTGGCAAGCATAAGTCCGGCACCCCGGCTTTCACTCCCTGTCTTTTAAGGTTTGCCGCTTCCAGCTGGTTTCTGCTGCCGCCGTTCGGTATGTGGTGCAGCAAGTCCAATTCCGGGAAGTCCTTTGCGTAGAACCTCGCCCAGTTTATAACTCTTTCCTGCTCCGTCGCTTCACTGCGCTTTCTGTAATATCCTCTACTCATTGGCGTTTGTCCTTTCGTCAAGGTGTGTTGCCATCATGTCTGCAATGTGAAGCATAGCCGCAAGCCTGCTGCCTGCAAAAGCATTGTTCATGTCATAGCTGCCGCCCTTTGCTGCGCTATCAAAAGCGCCCATGTGCCATCTGATAGCCAGCATTTCTTCTTCCGTAAGCTGCATATATCGCATAATCTGTATAATTGACTTTTCACCGTGTCCCAGCGGCAGGCTGTTTGTATATCCGTATACCTCAACTTCTTTCCAGCTGCCGTCTTTCTGTTTCTGGTTCTTCTTCTCTACCTTGTAGGCGTCCACCTTGCAAACATCATGCAGAAGCGCTGCAACTGCGATTGTGTCCACTGTGTATTCCTGGTACGTTCTGCCCTGTCTTTTGTCCTCTGCGTCTGCCAGCTGAACCAATCTGCGGTATACATAGTTTGTATGCTCTACCAGCCCCCCTGCGTAGGCTCCGTGATACTTTGTGCTTGCCGGGGCTGTGAAAAATCCCGCTTCTTCCAGCCATGCAAGCAGCTTATCTGCTCCCGGTCTGCTTATGTATGAAAAGTAATTCTTGAACTTCTCAACCTCTGCCATTCTCTGTTCTTCATTCATTGTCTTGTCCTCCGTTTTTCTCTGCTGCTATAATTCCTGCAAACACTCTGTCTGCGCACGGAACCGCAATGCTGTTTCCCAGTGCTTCATATCTTGTCTTGTCTGACATTTCTTTGCCGCTTGCGCCGTACTCTGTCCAATTATCCGGGAAGCCGTCAAGTCTTTCACATTCAAGCGGTGTCAGCCTGCGTACTCTGTACCGAACCATTTTTGTGACCTTTTGCAATAACTCTTTTGCGATTTTCCAAAATCTCTGTCCCTCTTTCGGTTCTTCTATTTGTGGAAAATCTATATAATAATCAGCTTCGTTCCAGCACCCCGCAACACTGCAAGTCCCCTGTCCTGCGTCGTCCAGTAGGTTTTCTGAAATATTGTGTTTCTTCACGCAGTCTTTGCAAATGCAAGCCCAATATCCACCGTCTTCATTTTTTACAACATCATCAAAGCACACCACATTGTTTTCAATTACAAAACTTGTGTCACCTCTTACGCTTGAATTGGCACCAGCTGTCATTGTATTTGCTGTTTTGCTCATTCTATATCCGTGGTGCTGGTAGGCTTCCGCAAACTGTAAATTCTTTTCTACAATCATTGTTTCACTGCCCCCCCATTATCACCGCCGCTGGCTCTCAATGTTCCCACACCCTCTGCGAACCCTCCAAAGCTGGAAAGTCTGAACGCTTCTGGTGCTGCTATTGCGTGCCGGTCCGCTGCTGTCAGCGTGTAGCTAATATCTTGACCAACTCCCAGTTGATTTCCACCGTTTCTTCCCATTCTTCCAATGGTGTTTCCTGCTATTGTGTAAACTGTCGCTGGTGGGTTTTTCGTAAGCGTCGGGCTTTTCTCGTCCTCATATCCCACCCCATTTGCTCTTCCGCTGTTTAGTGGCAAGAAGCCTGCTGCTGTTCCTGTGCCTGTTGCTTCAACGCTGTTTCCAGCACTTCCGGCAATGTTCTTCCCCTCTGTTCTGCCCTGCGCAGTATACCCAAGCACGCTTTCGCACTCAAATAATATTTCTGGGGCACGTTCTCCGTTAAAATTGTGTACAAGGTAGATACGTTTTCTACGCTGGGGCACTCCCCAGTATTGAGCGTCCAGCTGTCGCCAAGCTGTACTGCCTGCGGCACTTCTAACCATTCCGCTTGTTGCCCATCTTCGACTATTAGGCATTGGAATGTAGGTTTTTGTGATTTCTTCAAGCACTCTGCGGAAATCCTGCCCTTTATTGCTTGAAAAAGCCCCTGCCACGTTTTCCCAGATAATGTATTTTGGATATTTCCCATTTGTTGCACCTCGCATTTCGTAGATTATTCTTATTGCTTCAAAAAATAGCTGTGACTTTTCGCCGTCAAGTCCCTTTTGATTTCCTGCCGTTGATAAATTCTGGCACGGTGAGCCAAAACTGATGATGTCTACTGGTGGTATCTCTCCACCGTTTATTTTTGTAATATCTCCCAAGTGTTGAATTTCTGGAAAATGCTTTTTCACAATGTCAATACAATCTCCCACAATTTCACTTGCCCATATTGTTTTTATTCCGTTCTGTGCTGCTGCCAGCGGAAAACCTGCTATTCCATCAAACAAACTGCCCAGCGTCATTTCTTTTTCCATCTGCTACACCTCCGTTGCTGCCTTTATCAATCTTTGCTGTATTGCTTCAAAATCAAGCCGCAAGTCCCGCATATTCCAGTATGTGCCACAGCCCGTGCATTGTTCGTCCGTGTATGTGTACGGGCAGGCGGTGCAAATGTCCGTTTCTTCCTGCAATGTCTGTGCGACTGCTGCCAGTTGAAAAGCTATGCCCCAGAATTTCTTCAAGTCAATTTCTGAAATGTCCACCGGAACCGCTGCTGCCTTTTCAATCTCTGCGTCTGTGACTTTGTATTTCTCTTTCAACGTGGTATACATCACCTGCGCTGTCTGCTGTTCACCGCCTATGCCACGTTCTGCCAGTGCTTTTATTTTCACCAGCTTCGCAATTATCTTCTGTCTGTCCTGTTGTATCTGGTCCATGTCTTTTACCTCATATACTGCCACGACTGCGGCGCACGCTTCATTCCCAGTTCTTCCAGCGTCACTGTTCGTGGATATTCTTTCACGGCTGTTATTTCCCAGCCATACACCTTGTTTCTGCTTCCTGCTGCATAATTGTGAATATCATGTGCAGGAACCTTGCTTTTTCTCTCTGCTTCTTCAAAGTTCTTGATTTCCAAAACCTCTGGGCAAATAAATTCGCCAACTATTCCCACGCCGCCTGTCACATATACCAGCACCCGGAACGGTGCTTTGCATTGTGGCTTTGTCTTCCGCAGTTCCAGAACCTTTTCACCCGCTGCCATTTTCTGCCACCATTTCTGGTGCAGTGATAATATGACCACTGGCATTTCTTCCAGTTCTGGTGGTTTCCATTGCTGCTTCATGTTCTTTTCCTCCTAAATCTTCAATACCTGTCCCGGATATATCAAATCTGGGTTCTTAATGCCGTTTTTGTGTGCCAGTGCATAGCAGGCGGCACCGTTTCCGTAAAACCTCTGTGCAATCTTCCAAAGGCTGTCACCTTTTTGCACTGTGTATTCTTTCCGGTCTGTCTGGTTTCTTCCTACAACCTCCGGCGGTTCCTCTGGTTTGTAGTAGAACGGTTCTGCTACCGACCCGCAATACTGGCACCGTTCGCCCAGCTTTACTTCTGCCCCGCAAAATTTACACTTCATGTGCTGTCCCTCACTGTTCAAATTCGCTTTTCAGTTCAATTCTGATATACAGAATGTGTTGCAGGTCTTCCACCCGGTATTGTGTGAATTGTTCAACTGGCACCTGCTCCGGCAGGCTGTCTGTTTTCTCCCAGTCCCACATTTGTTCCGTGGCTCTGTATGTTTCCATACCCAGCCCCATTTTCTTAATGCGTCGCTGCGGGTTCAATGTTCCATGCACTGCGTTTGCAGCATATCCACGGTATACAACCTGTCTGGCTGCGTTATATATCACCACTCTGTCACTGGGCGTCAGCTTGTCCATAATGTCACCCAGTCTGATTTCATTTTCCATCACCATTCGCCCCTCATTCTTCTTTCAATTCTTTCTTTCGCCTGCTGCACCTCTCTTGAATACTCTGTTTCTGTCAATCCTTTGTTCCATACGTGTTCATAAGCACCAGCAACACCGTAGTTGTAGGCTGTCAGCACTTCTGCTTCTGTGTCGAACCTCTCTTGTAGTTCTGCCAGATAATCTACGCCGACAAGCACGTTGAAATATGGATTTTTCACATTATCAACATTCAGTCTGTGCATACGTTCTTTGTGCCACTTCGGTAATACCTGCATATATCCTGTTGAACCCTCTTTGCAGCTGGCGTCCCATCTGTACCCGCTTTCTATCTCGATAATTGCCAGCACCAGCGTATATTCAACGCCATACTGCTTGCAGATTATGTATGTGTACTGCTGCATACATTCCGGTAAATACCCGCCGTTGTCTGCGTAGTCCTCCGGCACTTCATAGCGTGTCCAGCCGTCCAGCGCTTCCCCGTCCCAGTCAAATGACATAAGGTTGAACGGGTACGCTTCCGCTTCTTCTGTGGTGCTTCCTGTCGGCTGTGTGGTCTGTACTGGTTCCGGTGTATTCTTCGGCAGTGTGCTTGCTGTTGGCTTTACTGCTGCGCCTACCACAGCCACGCACACAACGAATACCAGCACGCCTGCTGCAATGTAATTTCCGTATGCCTTAATTGCTCTTTTTATCCTCTTACGCCTTAATATCCGGCGCAGCCTTGTTTTTCTTCCTGTTTCCACTTCGTTTTCCTCCTTGTCCTGCCTTTTTTGGCTCTTTTTTCCACATTTTCAAGTAAATATGCCACCCGGTCTGTTCATAAAAGACCGCTTCGCATGACACAATGTTGTAGTTGCTATATATCTTTCTGAACTCTTCCAGCCCTGCGTCCGGTGACTTTGCCAGCTGTTCCACTTTCCTTTTGCTGTACTTAAAATCATTGCACTTTTCTTCCGGTGCGTTCAGATTTCGGCTGTACTTCCAGTGGTTCTGGTCACGCTGCTGCTTCTCCCCGCTGTCCTCTCTGGTTGTTTCCGGGCGGTCAAGGTTTCTGCTGCTGGAATAGCGTTTCTTTCCCTGCGGGTCCTTGACAATATACTTGCAAAGTCCCTCTATTCCGTTTTCATTCATTTGCAGTCTGTCTGCATTTACCCAGCCCAGCTGTTTTATACTGGCTCTGTATTCCGGGTCGCTGGTCTTCTTCCAGTTGATACGGTCTTTTGTCCACATTAGTTCCACGTCGTCACGGTCAAGCCCACCATTCATAATGATGTGGTGATGTATACGCTTTAGGCACTGCCCGTCCTTGCTGTATTTGTATTCCGTGACAAGTATGTATTTCAAAGGGTCAAGCCCCAGTTTCTTTCTGCGGTATGCTATGCGCCGCAGGTAGTTTGTCACAATGTTTTCTGCTTCTTCTACTGTGCCCGGCAGGTTCTCTTCACTGTATGTGCAGGACGTGTGCAGGTCCCCTATTCTGAAATTTCCATTGCCCAACTGTACCAGATAGCGTTTGGCGTTCTTGTCGTTAAGGTCTTTTTGCTTTGGGGCATTGACTTTTCTTTTCTTGCCCCTCTTTCCTCTGGCTGCCTGCTCTGCTGCTTCTGTTCGTGGTATTATGTCCACTTCTCTATAATTGGCACAGTCTGTCTTCTTCTCTCTGATAAACACCACTGCACTTCCTTTTCTGTCTGATACCTTTTTCAGCGTATAAGGGTACACCAGAAGTGGGGTGGTTCTATCCTCCATCAATCCTGTTTATTATCCATACAGCGTATATATAAATTTATATATTTCGTAGGAATGTTAATACCCCATACAAGCCCGTTTAGCAGGTATAAAACCCGCTATTTTCAAGGACTTTTCAGCCCTAAAATGTTTGACTTGTAACCGCCAATATGGTATAATAAACGTGTATTGAATTATTAACATATTGACTTTTGAAAAGCCTTTGATTTTGTGTTTCCGGCACAGCTTCAAAGGCTTTTTGCTTGCCATTTTTACAATGCTCTGTATAACTCTTTGCGGCTCTCACCGCACCAGATTTTCTGCCCATCTTCCGTCTGCACAGTCACTATTCCGTCCCTAAATCTGTACCCGGCAATTATCTTGCCCCGGTGCCATTTACCGTCAAAATAGATTTCTGCTGGCTGTCCCTCGACGTATGGGAAATTATCTGCGCTCATTCGTCCTGCGCTCCTGCGTGTGCTTCCGCACCCGCTTTCAGTAAATCAGTTACCAGTTCCCAGCTTTCCAAGAATAAAGCGGAACGGAGCGAAACATAGTAGTCGACGAAAGAACGGGCGTGGTCCAAGCTCAGCGCACCAGCGCCACCGTGGGAAGTGTCGAGGAAACCCGAACCCCGGACAGGCACGGCTTCTTCAAGTTCGCTGTCTGCCCATATTCCGGCTGTTTCGTTCTTCCAGTCATGCGGTACAATTCCCAGCTTGTACGCAATTTCCGGCACGTCTTCCAACTCTTCCAGTTGTAATTCTGCAATGTGGCAGCCGTCCCAGTCCTTTTCTATCTTTTCTGCGGTTGACATAACCACGCCACCATCACTGCTGCCGTACAGCTTCAATGGTTTTCCGTTTACCTCTGCAACGGTCCAGTCCGGGGCTTCGTCCTTGTAGCCCTCAACTGCTGCGTCATTGTCCTTTGTGTACTCCACAACGCCTTTGTGCAGGCGTAAGCCCGTTACAAATTCCCAGAAGTTGCCGCAGATACCGAACACGCCGCCTGCGGTTCCGTCATGTGACCATGTAAGCGGGTCACACCCTGTCAGTGTTCTTCCGGCGCTGTCGTATACAACGCCCTTTTCCTGCGGGTTGTCTGCATTGCTTCCGTGGTTCGTGTTGCCGCCTATCGTGTGCCCCAGTTCTTCTGCTTCATGCAGTAAGTAGACAAATTCCGTGTTTGTCATAAGGTGCCAGCCCTCACCCTTTCTGGCGCAGGCTGCCGCCGCTTCATCAAGTGTGATTGTGTGGCGTGGCTGCTGGTACGGCAGGGACACTGCAACGTCACCGCCCATGCTCTTCATGGTTGTATTGTGGTACTGTGAAATCAGAATTGCCGGGACAATCTTGTTTTTGATTTTGAACATTTCCGGCACGTCCTCCGGGCTGTACGTCCCCGGCTCCATGTAAAACATGGTCATGTAGTTTGGCAGTCCCAGTCTGTCTTTGACAATGACCGCTTTTTTCTTCACAAATTCTTTCATTTGCGCTTTTCCTCCTTGTATCTGGTATGATTTATCTTGAATAGCTTTTTGCTACTATTCACATTTTGACTATTGAAAAACCTTTGCTTTTTCGCCCAGCGCCTATGCTGACCGCTGCTTTTTCTCTTCTGGCTCCGGCTGCTTCACAGTCACGGTGACTTTTACGCCCTCCCGCTGTGAAATAATCATTGCCAAAGTGTCAAAGAAGCGCTGGGCATTGAATGTTCCTTGCACTTCCATTCCTGCCACCTCCTATGCCGTCTGTGGCTGCGGTGTTGTTCTCTGTCTTTCCTGCTGAATACCCAGCATATAGCCCAGAATGAACATTTTGTTGTCTTCATTCAACTGCTGGAACTGCTCTGCTGTTTTCTCAACCAGTTCTTTTTTTCTGTCTTTTACTTCAACTGCTGCCATTGTCGTTTCCTCCTTTTCATTTTTCTTTTTCCATCTCTTCAATGCGTTCTTTTTCCATTTTGCATAAGCAAATCATTTTCATTAACTTGCTTGATAAATGAAATTCTCCCGCCCGTGGCTTCATGTAATGCATTGTTACACTTTCAATATAAAGTGTCTTTGCGTGCCCTCTTAATTTTTCCCAGTACGCAGCGGCTTTGCCTGCGTCCATGTCTTCACGGCTGCTTTTCAGAATAACAATGGCTGCGTCAATCAAGTTGTGTGCTTCTGCTTCCAGTGCTTCTTCCGGTGTAAAATGAACCATGATTGCTTCCAGCCGTTTTATGGTCACATTCAGCATTTCTTCTGTACTATCTCCCATCTGCTGCCACCTCTTTTCTTTTTTTGGTTTCTTTTGGACATTTCCTTTATTTCTTCTGTCCTTGTAAAGCCATTATATGTTTTTATTTTGTCCTTGTCAATCCTTTTTTATAATTTATTTTGTCTTTTTGTCTTGACTAAACCATTTTATAGCTGTATAGTAAAATCACAAATTAAATGAAAGGGGGTATCTACTCTATGGAAGTGTACGAACGTATACGATTTTTAAGAAAGAACACTTTGAAAATGTCACAAGAAGTATTTGCAGAGCGTCTGGGTGTCAGCCGTTCAGTTATTAAGAATATTGAATTGAACGCCCTTGCCAGACCAGACCAGAAGTTGTCATTATATAAACTGATATGCAGTGAATTTAATATTAGTGAAGAATGGCTGCTGAACGGCACCGGGGAAATGTACGGAAGCAATGAAGCTGAATACAACGCATTGATTGACCGTGTAATGACTGGTCAGAATGAATTTGCAAAGAACATTTTCAAAACCTTTGCACTGTTTGATGAAAAGGACTGGGAAGCGTTGCAAGCTATGATTGAAAAATATCTGAATGTTGCTGACGCAGAAGACGTGCCGGACTATGAAGACATACCGGACACGCCGGAAGAATTAGAGAAACAGTTCCCGCCAGTAGAAAAAGACGGCAAAAGCGACGTTGGGTAGTCCCCTAATGGGGACGCCCAGCAGCCCCGCTTTATTTGTATATTATTAGTTGTGTCGTACCTGCGAAGCTAAGATTTATATACATGGTTTTATTGCTGCTGTAATATATTGCATATATTTTATTGCTGCGGTGATATATGTATTTTTTTCTCATTATCTCCCACGACCTTTCTTTTTGCGGAAAAGCTGGGCGCTTCTCAATTATAAAGGTGTGGCACTCTGAAAAATACTGTCAAATACTGGTATTTTATTTGCAAGAAAGGTGGTTTTATATGGGATTACGTTTTAGAAAAAGTGTAAAAATTGCCCCCGGCGTCCGTCTTAATATCGGCAAGAAAAGTGTTGGTGTCAGTGCTGGTGTCAAAGGGTATCGAAAAAGTATAAATAGTAGTGGTAGGGTCACAACCAGCATAGGAACCCCTGTTGCTGGTGTCTCTTATGTTAAGACCGAAAATTTGAAAAGTAAAAGCAAAAAGCCAGCCAGTAGCCGTGTTTCTTCCACTGCTGCCGTCGCCAATTCCTCTGTTACCGCTCCTGCTTCTCCTAAAGTTCGCAAAGCAGTTGCGCAGCCAAAAGAGAAATTGCCAAAGGCAACGGCTGTTTTGCAGGAAAGACCGGACGGCAGCTTTGTTGCGTTCGGCGTCGTTGCTCTGGCTGGTGCCGTGTTCCTCTTTGCTTCTTCTCATGTTATTTTTTCCGTTGTCGCCGCTCTGTTCGGCGTCTTCTGTCTGTATAGCTTCATACACATAAAGCGACACCCGGAAGACCCACGGTACATCACGGAAGAACAGCTGACACGTTGGGGACAGCTGGTACACTCCGACGCAAAGACCGTTTCCCAGCTGCAAAAAGCGTCCGTTCCTGTTCTGGTCGATTTAAAGAAGCGTGTTGCATGGAATTATGAGCAGTTTTCTTCTGCTGGCTTTGCCACAACTGCTTCACAGTATGGTGATACGCTTATTGACGCACAAAATCAGATTGTTGCTTTATCTGAATTTGTTATTTTACAAGGTGATGACCCTAAGCAGGATTTAGAGAAATATTCTGCTTTCGTAAGTAAGAAATAATAGCCTTTACTAACGGCATTTTGAATAGTTAATAAAAACACCCGCAGTGCTGGGAACACTCCGGGTGCGGTGCAAAGATATATCATACCAGATACAACATACCGTCTGCATTTATTATATTATCACGGCATGACGGGAAACAAAAGGAAATTGACAAGAATTGTGGTGATATTATGAGAAACAAGGAAATTGCCCCGGCGCTTGTCCGGGTTGCCTTATATATAAGGGTTTCCGGTGAAGAACAAAAAATAAAAGGTCTGTCACTGGAAGCCCAGCAAGAACGACTGGAAGCATACGCAAGGGAACGTGGCTGGGTCATTGTTGGAATTTATATTGACGCCGCAAAGACCGCCAGAAAGAACATTCACAAAAGAACTGAATTTCAACGCATGATGGAAGCCGTCAAGCGTGATGAAGTGGACATTTTGCTTTTTGCCCGCCTTGACCGCTGGTTCCGTTCCGTTGCTGATTATTACAAAGTTATGGAAATATTGCAGGCGCACAACTGCGACTGGAAGACCACTGATGAAGAGTACGACACGACAACCGCAAACGGGCGTCTGTATATCAATGTGAAGCTGTCCATTGCGCAGAATGAAGCCGACATAGACGGTGAAAGAATAGACGTAGTGTTTGACAGCAAGATTGCGCACGGCACCGTTGTTTCCGGTTCTGCTCCGTTCGGCTTCCGTGTGAATGAAGAAAAGCGGCTGGAAGTCGTACCGGAAGACGCAGCCATTGTGCAAGACGCTTTTAATTATTTTGAAAACACAGTTTCCCAGCGGGCTACTGTCCGTTATGTCCGGGAAACATACGGCGTGAACTGGTGTGACGCCACGTTTCGGCGTATGCTGAAAGAAAAGCTGTACACTGGCGTGTATGACCGGGGCGGCAGATATAATGACCAATTCTGCCCGGCAATCATAAACAGACAGCAGTTTGACCGTGTGCAAGCGCTTCTGACACGCAATGTGCGTTCCGCTCCATCTGGCAAGGTTTATATTTTCACTTCCATTCTGACTTGTGCTGAATGTGGGCATAAATTAGTTGGTTACAAATCCAGTGATTATTTTTATTACCGCTGCAACCAGCATTTCCAGCGTGGGCGCTGCTCTCATAATCATTCAGCCCGTGAAGACGTTGTGGAACAATGGCTGTTTGAACACTTAGGGGAAGAACTGGAACGCTGCCAGCTTGAATGGGACGTGGAAGCAGCCAAAAAGAAAGCGTCCGTTGCCCGGACTGACAAAGCCGCACTGAAACGGAAGCTGACTAAATTAAAAGAACTGTATGTGAATGACCTTATCGACATTGAAGACTATAAAAAGGATTATCAAATATATGTTTCTGCACTGAACCAGATACCGGAACCAGCGCAGGAAGCACCGCCAGACTTTGCAGCTGTGCGCAGGCTTCTTGATAATAGCTTTAGAACCATTTATGATACTTTGACCCGTGAAGAAAAACGCACGCTTTGGCGTTCGGTCATTAAAGAAATAAGAATTGACAATGACCAGAATATCACGGGTGTTGTTTTTGGGTAGTGTTGTACTAATTGAACACTACCCGTCGGCTCGTCACCGAGAAGAATCTTTGGATTCTTTGCAAGTGCCCGCGCAATTGAGACACGCTGCTGTTCTCCGCCTGACATCTGGGCTGGAAATTTATTTCTGCACTCACTAAGTCCCACCAGCTTCAAAAGCTCATCCGCATCCCTTGCACCCTTCACAATACTTTTAACCAGCGCGATATTCTCATAAGAAGTAAGACTTGGAATCAGGTTGTAAAACTGGAAAATAAAGCCGATTTTCTCTGCACGGTAATTACCAAGCCGCTTGTCATTCATGCCAGATATGTCTGCTCCATCTACAATTACACTTCCGCTTGTTGGCACATCCATCCCTCCAAGCATATTAAGTACAGTCGATTTTCCCGCTCCTGACTGACCGAGAATCACGACAAACTCCCCTTCTTCTATTCCAAAACTCACATTATCGACAGCCTTAAAAGCTGCCTCTTTGCTTCCATATTCCTTCACAACATCCTTAAACTCTACAATCATATTCTATTCCTTTCGCCAGAAGTAATTTCATGTATCTATCATATGTTAGTTCTTTCTAACTATATTACATCTTTTTCTGGCAAAAATAAATACTAACTTAAAAAATTATAAAAAGTTCTTGGCCGATTGTAACAACTATAAAACAAGAAAAAATGTGGATAATCAATTAAAAAAAAGCATATACAGAATACAATAAACAATGCATCTGTATATGCGATTTAGTTATCCACATTTTCCGTTAGAGATTGTAAATACAATCTTATACTTTTCAGAAATAATCAAGTCATCTGCTCTGTTATTTCTTCTTAAAGTCTGCAACCTTAAATCTTCGTATCATTTCACGCAGATTCTCTGCTTCGCTGCTCATCTGCTCGCTAGCTGCTGCACATTCCTGTGATGTTGCTGAATTCGTCTGTACAACATCATTAATCTGCTCAATTCCCTCATTAATCTGCTGGATTTCTACCGTCTGCTTCTCTAATGTATCAGCAATATCAGCAACTTCCTCTGTAATCATCTTAGAATTACCAGCAACCTCTTCTAACTGTGTTGCAGTCTCATCTGCAATAGTCATACCCTTCTTAACAGCCCTTACCGATGTTTCAATAAGTACAGCAGATTCCTTTGCTGCCTTAGCACTCTGGTCTGCTAAAAGATTTACCTGATTGGCTACAACTGCAAAGCCTTTTCCGGCCTCTCCTGCCCTTGCTGCTTCTATAGATGCATTCAAGGCAAGCAGATTAGTCTGTGAGGCAATTTCATTAATTGTTGAAATAATCTTGTCAATCTCTTCTGATGCCTCATTAATATCTTTCATAGAGGCAACCATTTCCTGCATCTTACTGTTGCTCTCAGAAATAGCTTCTCCAAGGTTTCCAACTCTGTTGCTGATTTGCTTTGCAGACTGTGAATTTCTTTCTACCTGCTCCGCAACACCTTCAACAGTTGCTGTAAGCTCCTCTACAACAGACGCCTGATTCGTTGCTCCATCTGCCAATTCATTAGAGCTTGAAGCAACCTGCTCTGCTGCACTTGATACTTCATCTGAAACTCTCTGGATTCCTTTAATAGTTTCTGCCATGCTTTCCTCAAACAACATGAAAGAATTCAGTATTCCGACAAAATCACCCTTCCACTCTACTTCCGGTTTGACATCGAAATTGCCTTCTGCAAACAATTTCATTGAACGGTCTATATCATCTACATAGCTTCCAAGAATAGCAATAGAGTTACGCAGGCTGTGTGCCAGTCTGCCAAGCTCATCATCAGACTTATAGTCTAATGTGCTGTGTAGATTTCCCTTCATCAGTTCATCTGCAGTATTTTCTACTGACTTTAATGGTGCAATAATCGTTGCCAGCACTTTCTTACTTATCTTCTTTGCCAGTACCCACGCAGTCGATAGACAGACAATAATACATACAACTCCTGCAACCGCAAATATAAATGTAACTATAGCTGCCTTACGGCTCTCCTTATCTGCAATATCATCTAAGCTTATTGCTTTTTCAACAACCTTATTCAATGCAGGAGTACATTTATTAAGAATTTCTTCAGTTGCTTTATCCTTGTTTCCTTTTTTAATATTTTCTATAATCGAATAACCTATGTTTCCCCACTGAGAAAGATAAGATGAATATTCATTATAATCTGCCTCCGAAACAACCCCGCTTTTCTTTATAATCTGAAGTTGGGAATCAACATCCGTAAGCAATTTTTCTACTGTAAGTTCATAGTCATTATAAGAAGATGTATCATTATTTAATGCCATTTCTCTTATATTTCTTGCAGCAGCATTAACATTTATTCTGCACATTTTAACCGCCTTATCTGCAGCCGAAACATTTTCTACATAGTTAAACATATTAGCAAATAACACACCTATAACTATTATAGAAAACAGCCCGGAAACCAGCATCATAATGATAACTTTTCTGTAGCCATAATTTATTCTTTCCTGCAAATGCATATCTTCCAATTTCTTTTTCATCATATTTATATGTGGTGTCATAGATTGTTATTTCCTTTCTTTAATTGTTATATTAATTTCAAATGTTTTATAACAGAATATATTTTTTTAGTCAACAGTTTTCAGGCACTATTTTTATATTCTATTTTTTTTACAAAAGTTTCACCCTCCCCATAAGTTTTTTAGTACTTTTTTCATATTTTTCTATATTCAAACCACTTTTGGTAGTATGTATTGCATACAAAAATAATATCGTTATTAAGCACGCTGCTAAGGCTAGGACATGAAAGTAAGGCATCCTGTTTTGAAAATTTTCCAAGCGTATTTTCCGTGAATGATTTTACAATATCGTAAGCACTGGTCTTCTTTCCAGTTTTTGTTGCGTGTTTCTCCCAAACATTACATCTTTCTCCCAATTATAATATATTTTGGGAGAAAAACAAAAGAAACGGGAGTAACATTTTACTATCTTATATATTTCCCTCTTAAATTTGATTTATTTATTGTCTTCATTATTCTGTTCATGCAATTTCTTATATTTTGTTGAACGATACACCATTTTTGGAGGGGCATTCAACTGAGATATTTTACATAATTGAAGGAGAGCGCCAGTTTTTCTTTGATAACAAAAGCTATAATGCTTATGCTGGAGATCTTGCAATACTTGATACCAATCTGGTTCATACTACATGCTCAATATCAGATGAGGATAAAGGCTACAACCGTGTTATTCTTTACATTGATTATGAAAAGATGTGTGATTTTGACAAAAAGTACCCTGGTCTTAATCTTGTTAATTACTTTCATAATAATTATGGCATATACCACCTCAATGAAGACCAGCGTATAGCATTTCTTAATCTATACAGGGATTTAAGGCATGAACTATCCAAAAAAAGCACCGGATATCAATCAAGGGTTGAAATTGCAGCTATATACTGGCTATATAAGCTGCTCTCCCTGAAACATGACAGTACGCAGATACATGCTGTAATTAATAGCACAAAAGAATTATCTGCCTCTAACATAAGTGCCTATCTTGAAGCTAACTACACAAAAGAGCTCGCCCTTGATACTATCTCAGACGAGCTCTTTATGAGCAAATATTATATGTGCCACATATTTAAAGAATACACTGGATTTACTATCACCGAATATGTTAATACTCTCCGCATTAAGAAAGCCATCCAGATTCTCGAATCCTCTAATCTCAGTATATCAGATGTTGCTGCTGAGCTTGGTTTTGAAAGTGCGTCATATTTCGAAAGAATATTTAAAAAAATAATGAATGTACCCCCTTTAAAATACCGTAAAACTCACCAGTCTGTTACAATCGAACATGAAGAACTCAGCACACTTGATGATTCTGATTATCTTGACTAATTTTACAATTCATTAATAAGCCAAATACTATCTTCTCATACCCATACCACAGCTCATTGATGAGTCATTGTCTGGTATTTCTGAGACATATCTTGCATTAAAGGCTGCATTGACTTCTGAAATCTCTTTCACCCCGTCAATGTAGTCTTTAAAATATGTCATCAGATCTATTCCGCTGCTCTCGCAGCCTTCTGTTTCTTCCCATTCCTTTATTAACTGGATTCTTTCTGATTTAGTTGTGTCTTTTATTAATGTGCTTTTCATTGTGTGTCTCCTTATCTTAAAATCTATCCTTTATAACTCAAATTATTATATACAGATGCATCTGGCATTGTTCTCATACTTGGTCCTACTACAACAAATGTGCCATGACTATTGTAATAGCTGTATCCTGATACCTGATATACAGGTGGATTGTCATATACAAAATCAGGTCCGGTTCCGCCATATGGATTACCACCACCATTTACATTATTAACTGCAGTTTTCGCTGTATATCCTATGTAAGCCATTGCTCCCGTTAATGCAAATGGTAATAGTGTAAGTAATATTACCATCCGATACATAGCTATATTTCTCATAGCAAGATAAAACTGACTCTTATGTGTTGTCCTGATTATAACATATGTTATTACTGAAACTAATATTGCCGGAACAAGCAATATAATTATTGGAATCTGTATATCAAAATAAAATTCGGCTCCCATTGGTATCGCTTCTGTCATAGCTAATGCAACGTAGTATATTACATTCATCACTCCTGATTTCCAGTTATGGATTAGCCATTTAATCTTAGATGATGACTTCGCAACAAGCATAAAAATTATAAATATAACTAATAATGGTGGACACACTATCATTAAAATAAACATTAAAACTTTTATTATAAATCTTGAATTATCAGCAAACTCTTTATCCTTAATTTTCTTTTTTTCAAATTCCTCTTTTTCTTCAGCCGTTAAATGATTATATATATACTCATCAGCTTTTTTCTTGTTCTTCTTTATTTTTCTTATACTTGCAATTCCAATTACCAACAAAAAAGTAAATGCAACAGCAGCACCAAAACCTTCTCCTCCATTTGGAATATAGGGTCCGATTGCCGCAAATAAAAAAGTCATAAAAAATATAATATGATATTTTATATCAGATTTTTTCTTTCCTTCTGCTATAATAGGGATAATTACTCTATCCTGAACTTTTTCTTCCTGCTTATATCTTACTTTTTGTTCTGGTACAGGTTTTTGTACATGTATTTCATTTTCATTCTTTGACACTCTTTTTAACTTATTAATAAATGCTTTTCCAACTGATGACTTAAACACATCTCCTTTTTTATTCACGGCATCCAAAACATTTTTGGCATCCTCTGGATTATTAATATCATATTTTTGTTTAATCTTAAGAATAACCTGCAATTCAACTTTTGCCCGCTCATATTCCTGCTGCGTATCAAATGTAAACCCACCCAGTGAATATTTTTTATCTTCCATATAGGTTCTCCTGTAATTAGTTCCGCTTAATGTATTCTATCATCTTTATTCTCAACATCTCCCCAGCTCTGCCCTAAACATCAGTCTTCTCGTTCCCCTGATATTCTCAAACTGGATTTCATATGTCTGTGTAACCTTATCTACCTTAACAATCTCGCCAGTTCCAAATACCTTATGTCTGACTTTATCTCCAACCTCAAATACGGCCTTTGGCAGCATCTGCTCAGTCACACCTCTGATTAATACTCTGCTGTTGTTGATACAGTCAAGAAGATTAGTATCAATGTCACTTAAAAATGCTGATGGTCTTGCAGCGAAACGGCCATCTTTCTTTCTATAAGTGCTGAGGTAAAGCATATTCTTCGCCCTTGTCATCGCAACATACAATAATCTTCTTTCCTCTTCATATTCGTCTTCATTACGAAGCCTGCTGCTTGGAAACTGTCCTTCAACGAGTCCTGGTACAAATACTGTATCAAACTCAAGTCCTTTTGCTGTATGAATTGTCATTACTTTTACAACATTATACTCTCCGTCCTCATCTTGCGCTGAAAATAATGCAAAATGGCTTAACAGATCAGCCAGCTCAACCTTCTCCTGATTATCTTCCTCCAATGCCGTAATAGTCCTGATAAGCTCTGACACATTGTCAAGTCTGGTCTGGTCGATATCCTGCTCCAATGCCTGACGATATCCCATATCAAGACATTTGTTTACTATATCAGTACAGGTATAAGCAACATATGTATCATGCAATTCACTGATTGCATTGTAATATTCTATAACATTTTTCTGTGTTATATCGCCATCTTCAATCTGCTTTCCAAGTGCCTTGAAAAGACTGCAGTTGTTCTGTGCTGCTGCATTTTTAAGCTTCTCAACAGACTTCTTACCAAAGCCCCTTCTCGGTCTGGATATAGTATACAGCAAATCCATGTCCGTAAGGCTGTACACCATTCTCATGTATGAAAGCACCGTTCTTATCTCTTCGCTTTCATAGAATTTTGCACCGCTTAGTATCTTGTAAGGAACTTTTCTTTTTATAAATGCTTCCTCTAACGACCTTGTCTGTGAAGCAGCCCGCACCAATATAGTATGGTCGCTGTACTTCATATTCTTAGCGACATTATCAAGAATAGTATCAGCTATCCACAAAGACTCTTTCTCCTCCGTGTCAGCTGCATTGAATACCGGCTTATTGCCATCTGGTCTGTTAGAAATCATCTGCTTTTCAAGCCTGTTCTGATTAGCAGATATAAGTGACTTAGCCACATTTACAATCTGAGGAGTACTCCTGAAATTCTCAGTAAGTGAATAATCCTGCACATTTTCATGTGTTTTGTCAAAATTAATCATGTATTCAGGGTCAGAACCACGCCATGTATATATATTCTGGTCGTCGTCACCTACCACGAACAGATTCTGATACAATCCACTTAGAATGTGAAGCAGCATGTCCTGTTTCATATTAACATCCTGATACTCATCGCACAGTACATACTGACATTTTTCCTGCCAGCGAATCCGCACATCTTCATTCCTGTTCAAAATGTATAAAGTAAAATTAATAAGGTCTTCAAAATCCAGAGCATAATTGTCACACTGTCTCTTAAGATAGTTATAGAAAACCTTTTTATCCACGTTTTTCTCGCTGGAAGCCCTTCTTTTAAGCTCTGTCTTATCAACGCCTGCCATAAGCTCAACATAGGACATATCCTTCTTGGTTATGTCTATATCACTCATTATCTTCTTCGCAGTATTGTCTTTGAGCGATATTCCCATATCCTCTGCCACGTCCTTAATCATCTCCAGCTCTGCCTTCTTATCAAGAATCGTGAATGTCTTGGGAAATGTCAGCCTGTGAATCTCCTCTTTAAGAAACATGTTACAATATCCGTGAAATGTTCCCGTAAAACAGTTGGCGTTATCACCAACAATATTCCTTAATCTGTGCTTCATCTGCGAAGCTGCCTTGTTTGTAAATGTAAGCGCCACAATAGATGATGGCTCAACAAACAGTTCTGTTATGAGATATGCTATTCTATATGTAAGTACAAATGTTTTTCCCGAACCTGGAACTGACGCAACCCTTATGTTGCCTTCTGTCTGTGTTATTGCCTCTGTCTGTTCCTTCGTTGCTCTTTCTGGTATGTTCATAGTCCTCTTTACCTGTAAATATTTAGTATACCTTTGGTATCTCTCCATCAATTCCATACATTTATTTAAATGTATCTATATCCACGGCCTGCTTAATCAGCATTATCTCCTCTATCTTACCGGTATGGATATCCTGAAATCCCGCAACCTGCTCCCCTGTGCATATGCTTGTTTTCAGTACGGGTTTCTTATTCATTTTATCATAGGATTGTGTGTGTTTCTTTTTAAATATGCTCATCATTTACAACTCCAAAGCCTGCCTGCTTGTATTGTGCTGCTTTCATCATTTTATCTATTAGCTTTCTTGCTCCAGTTCTAGATTTATAATCATTATATAAATTTTGCGACAGCATTAAGCTCTTTTCTCTTAGGTCTTTCAGGTGGCTCCTGTCCCCTGTAGCCGACAGCAATAACAGACACAACATTTTCACTGTCTGGAATATTAAGCAATTCTCTTAACGCCTCACCATCTCTAATGCCCATTACCAGAGTATCAAGCCCCAGTTCAGCCGCTTTAAGAAGCAGATTCTCATTCTGCAGACCAAGGTCATAATAACCCCAGCCGTCACCAGCCTCATTAACCGGTCTGCCTGTATTCTTATCGAAACCAACCATTCCCTTTACAAATGTTGTGACTATATACGCACCTGCTCCGTCTGAATTAGCCTGATTAAATTCCGGAAGACATTTTTCTCTAAGTTCTTTCACCGCATTTTCAGATAAAACACAGTAATATCTTGATGTCTGCAGATTCTTCCATGAAGGTGCATATGACGCAGCCTTAATAAGTTCCTCAAGCTGCTCCTTAGTAACCTTTCTCTCTGGATTATAATTTCTTATGCTTCTTCTTTTCTCCATTACTGCCTGTAATTCCATATGTATACCTCTTTTCTATGATTATAGTTACTAATGTTTCCGCTCAATCTACACATCATTATCTGCTTATCATAAAATGCCTACTCTAAGTAAGTTCATATTCCTTTAACTGCTTTCTGTATGTTCTATACTCCGGACAGTATTTTTCAACCTCCTCCCAGAACTCTGCCGAATGATTCATATATCTTCTGTGCGAAAGTTCATGCACAATAACATAATCCATCAGTTCCTGCGGCATATAATACAACTGGTAGTTGAAATTCACATTGCCTTTAGAACTACAGCTTCCCCACCTTGTTTTCTGGTTACGAATAGTTATTCTTCCAACGCTCACATTCATTATATCACAGTAATACTGTACTCTCTTTTCAAATGTATCCTTTATATTATCAAGTTCCTGATTCGACAGACATTCAATACCCGGTGCACCTGTACCGCGTCTGTTATCTGATTTCTGTCTGACATAATCCAGTTTCTGCCTGATCCAGTCCTCATGTTCATCTATAAATCTGTTAATCTCTGTTGAAGACATTCGCAATGGAGTTCTTACTATCACTTTTCCATCTGCATGAACCTCTATTCCTATTGTTCTTCTTCTGGATTTTATTACCTGTATGTTCATGATTCTACCTTGTAAATGCTTTATCTTCCCACAACCTTCTTAAGATATTCATTTTTCAGCTTATTCTGCTCTTCAAGCCTCTTATTTTCATCTTTTAAATGCTGTATATATTCCCGTGTCAGTTTAACGCCTCCACGAACTGCTATGTCTTCATGCTTTTCCATCTCATCAAGCCACTGGAATAATGACTTTTCCCTGATTTCGTTATATGTGTTATCTTCTCTGTTAAACATTTTCCGCCTGCCTTCTTTCCACATATTTTTAAACAGTTTCTATAATACCACACACGCGGCTTCCAATGGCATATATTCTTAAAATTTTATATTTAGCAATTGCTGATTAAATAAAAATCCCGCGACGGTCATACAACCGCCACGGGATTAAAATCATTTATTCATATGTGTGTTTCTTATGCTTACCAAAAGCTGCCTGTTCCTCGACACTGTGGTCTGCAACATTCATCTTCTGATGTACTTTCTTTTTCTTTAATGGATGCTTTGGATTCTTATCCATAACAATCGCTCCCTTTCTAATTCAATAATAAATGATTAGTCATTAGCCTTCAATAGCAATGTACTTCTTATTCTCAACTGCTTTAGCTTCTTTCTTAGGAACTGAAAGTCTTAAGATACCATCTTCATACTTAGCCTTGATATCTTCCTGTGTGATACCTTCACCTACATAGAAGCTACGGCTCATAGCACCAGCATATCTTTCCTTACGGATGTATTTACCTTTCTTATCCTTTTCATCCTTATCAAGTCCCTTAGCAGCACTTATTGTAAGGTAACCGTTATCAAGCTGTGCATTAATTTCATCCTTCTTAAATCCTGGAAGATCAATATCAACTTCATAACCTGTATCAGTTTCCTTAACATCAGTCTTCATTACATTATTTGCATGCTTACCATATAAAGCCTTGTCAACTTCAGGAAATCCGAAGTCCATCCAATCATCATTAAATAAATTCTCTCCAAAAATACTAGGCATCAACATAAGTCATTCCTCCTTTAACATATATCATTATCTTGTTACCTTGTTTCTTTGGAACCGGGATGTTTCAGTAACCTCTTGAGGTACTTTCCTTTACTTTCGTACCTCTTTTGGTTCCCTTCCTTTGTTCTTGGCTATGTTATATACCTTTTTATTAGCACTGTCAAGGGGTGAGTGCTAATTATTTTTATTTTCCAATTATAAAATCCCGCAACCCCAGTATTTACATGGGATTGCGGAATTATAAAATATTTATAAACTATATTTTTTCAGTCGTTTCAAAAGAAAATTATATAATTCTTTATTAAGTTCTCCGTTCTTTTCCTCATCTTCCATATATTCAGGAAGCGGCATATTTGTATCACATTCTCCACATATATCAATACCTAAAACCTTCTGGTTTCTTATAATTATCCCAAGCATATGCTCTAATGTCCCAAGCTTCATATGTCCCTGACTCCAATTGGTTTCACTTATGCTTTCATCAAGAACATCCTTATCAATAGATATGTATACAGGAACTGATAAATCAATCTGGTTTGTTTTAGATTCCATTGCTTCGGCTCTTATCTCCTGTGCTGAATATGTTATAAGTTTATTACTTCTTAACCCAATCGCATTAATATCTTTCTTCTCTGGTCCCACCAGAATAAGCTGGCAAATATACGGATTGTCTTTAATCACCTTTCCTGCCCAGTCTCCGCAGCTTGTTAATCCTTCAATCATAGGTTTTTGCATATCGGTATGGTGATCAAATACAACTAAAGAAAACGGTTCCTTAATTCTGTCAGTCATTATCTTAGTAACATAATGATAGTTACCCGAATCAAGAAAATGTATTCCATGAATTCCAACAGAATCAACTCTTTCACCTATCTGTTTTTCAGCTTCGTCTGATACATACATATCACATCCTGTAATATCAGTGCAGTCTATCCATGTAAGTGATGTTTTTTCCTTAGCAAATTCATCATCATATACACCTGTGAAATCAAGAATAAAATTGTTGTTTTTCTCTCTTTGCATTATACAATCACCTCAATGGATGTTACTTTTTCTCAAATTCCTCGCTTATCTTCTCCACAAGATTATTCTTTGCAAGTCCATAAGCAATCTTAACTGTATTATACACTGTTTTGTCCGTTGCTGCTCCATGTCCCTTAACAACCGGCTTCTTAACGCCTAGAAGAATTGCTCCGCCTTCATTGTTATAATCAAACTTTGGCTCAAGTCTGCCAATAAGTGCCTCAAGCTGTACCTTTTGGGTATCAGATGCATCTGCTGCCGCCCTTCTTATATCATCAAACACAACCTTTGCTGTTCCCTCGATTGATTTAAGAAGCACATTTCCTGCAAATCCATCACATACAACAACATCTGCGTTGCCGTCTAACACTTCTTTGCCTTCAATATTACCTGTGAAATTAAAACCACATTTTTCTAAAAGTTCATGAGCTTCCTTAATAACATCACTTCCCTTTCCAGCTTCAATGCCATTAGAAAGTGTTGCAACTGTCGGATTCTCAATTCCGAGTGTCTTCATGTAAGCTACACCGAGTCTTGCAAAATCGACAAAACGGTCTGCCTTGCAGTCAATATTGGCACCGCAGTCAACTATACAGAATGGCTTGTCATTACGGCCATTAAGAACTACTGAAAGTGCCGGTCTTGTCGCATTTAACTTGCCAAGTATAAGGATAGAACTTATAAGCACAACTCCTGTTGCACCACATGTCACGAATCCACCGATATCCTCATTCATGCGGCACATTTTAAGTCCCTTGATTAATGACGAATCAGTCTTATCGTGGTAAGCGTCAACCGGGTCATCATAATTAGTTATCTCCTGTGTGCAGTCCACTATCTCAAGCTGCGATTCATCATAAGTTACATTGGCAAGAAAATCCTCCAGCTCGGTCTTCATTCCCATCAGATATACATACAAATCTTTATTCTCACTGATTGCCCTGATTGCACCCAAAACAAGCTCTGTCTGCGGCTTGTCAGCACCAAGCAAATCTACAACTATCTTTATCAAATCTCATCCTCCTTCTGCTCGTGCCAGAAATTATCAAGCAGATTCTTATACACTGCCTCTGAAAATGGAGCTTTTGACAGCTTCTGCTTTGTCTCCTCTGACAAATGCTTTGTCGCAGCAAACTCTTTTCCAGCCGCCTCATACTTTGACAAATATCTGTCAAGTCTTGAACTTGCACCCAGTTCAATTAATGTCTTTAACTGTGGACATAGAATTGCTGTAAATCCATTTTTACCACATATGCACTCATATTCCTTAAGAAGCGAATCATAGACTGACTCTGACTCCGAATAAGCACATCCCGATATAAGAACCAATTTCTGTCCCGTCTTTGGATTTCTTATGCCGTGAAATGACTCGCCATTTTCAGGTGGCTTCTGTCCCCTGTAAGTACACATCATGCTTAAAAGTCTGTCTGTGAAAAGCTTCATCTGTCCCGGCATGCCAAAAAAATACAACGGATAACTTTCAATTATAATGTCTGCTTCTTCTATTCTTTTCTTAACTGCCGGCATGTCATCATTTTTGATAACACACTCGCCCTCAGTCCTTGCCCAGCATGAAAGACAGCCCATGCATGGAGTAACATTTAAGTCGGAGATATTAATTATCTCCGACTCGTATTCACCACCTTCGCACATTCCCTTTACAAATGCGTTGGTTACCGCCATTGTAGTGCTGGCACTCTTATGTGGACTTCCATTTAAAACTAATATCTTAGCCACGTCCAAATAATCCTCTTCTCTTTCTTGCAGGAGCCTGTGATACACCAAGTAACTGTGCTGCTCCAGGAACCTCTCCTACTGCCTCACTGTATTCGCTGTAACGGCCTATTTTTCTATATTTCTCGTATCTGTCATCAAGAAGCTTATCAACCGGCTTCTTCTCTAACTGCTTTATTTCTTTTGAAAGGTCATCAGCAAGCTTTTTCATAAAATGTGCTGTTTCTTTCTCTTCTGAAAAATCTTCCGGTTCTTCAACAACCTTTTCTACGATACCCATTTTATTAAGGTCAGCGGCTGTAAGCTTGAGATGTTCTGCTGCCTCTGGCGCTCTCTTAGGATCTTTGAATAGAATACTTGCACATGACTCAGGTGTGATTACTGAATAATATGCATTTTCAAGCATCCATACTTCATCCGCAACAGCAAGTGCAAGTGCGCCGCCGCTCCCACCTTCACCAATCATTACTGATATAATAGGTGTCTTAACATCTGTAAGCTCATACAGGTTGTTGGCAATTGCCTGTCCCTGTCCTCTTTCTTCTGCGCCCTTACCGCAGTTAGCACCCTGTGTATCAACAAAACAAATAACAGGTCTGTGGAACTTTTCAGCCTGCTTTATAAGTCTTAATGCTTTTCTGTATCCTTCTGGAAGAACGCAGCCAAAATTCCTTAAAAGTCTTTCGTTTAAATCTCTTCCTTTTTCAATTCCGATTACAGTTACAGGCTTTCCGTTAAGTCGTCCGATACCTCCAACAATGGCATGGTCGTCTGCAAAGCATCTATCACCGTGAAGTTCTACAAAATCAGTTATTGTAGCATTTATATAATCCGATGCAGTTGCTCTGCCGCTCTTTCTTGTACGGCAGATTCTGTCATAAACACTTAAATTCTCGTTTGTCATGATTAATCTTTCTCCTTATATTGCAATGCAATACTGTTATGCACTTACTGTTTCTGCATGTATTGCAAGAATGTTAGCAAGATATGCCCTCTGTTCCTGTCTTGGCACGATATCATCTATAAATCCGTTCTTTAACTGGAACTCTGCGCTCTGGAAATTATCCGGAAGCACTTCACCTGTAACCTGCTCTACTACTCGCTTTCCTGCAAATCCAATCATTGCACCCGGTTCAGATATGATTATATCTCCAAGCATTGCAAAGCTTGCTGTAGCACCGCCCATTGTAGGGTCTGTTGTACATACAACATATAAAAGTCCTGCGTCACTATGTCTCTTCGCTGCTGCTGAAACCTTTGCCATCTGCATAAGTGACAGTGCACCCTCCTGCATTCTCGCACCACCTGAAACTGTATATCCGATAACCGGAAGTCTGTTCTTTGTAGCATATTCAAAAAGTGCTGTAATTCTGTCTCCGACAACTGTTCCCATAGAACCCATCATAAAGTTAGGCTCCATAATGAATATACATGTATCCTGTCCGCCGATAGTTCCTCTGCCGCATACAACGCCCTCTGTCTCACCGCTCTTTTCTCTGGCAGACTCATACTTTTCCTTGTATGATGGAAAATCAATAGGATCTGTAAATTCCTGATCATTAAACATTACATCAAACTTTTCTGTAAGCATCTGAAGTCTGTTCTTTGCCGGCATACGGTTTAGCTTCCCGCATAATGGACATATGTAGTAATTCTTGTCCAAATCCTCTTTATTGATTTCTTCTTTACATTTGTTACATTTGACTGTCATTATTATTCTCCTGCCTTGATGTTCTCAATTGCTTCATTCAACGCATCAACTGTTGTAACTGTGTACATCTTTGCTTCTGGAAGTGTCTTCTTAACAAATCCTGTAAGTGTCTTTCCTGCTCCTACCTCGATAAATGTGTCTATTCCGTCAGCCCACATATTCTTTAATGTGTCCTCAAACCTTACACTTGAAGAAGCCTGAAGTGCTATTGTTTCTATAATCTGTGCTGTATCCTGTGGATAAGGCTTTCCTGTTCTGTTGGCATATATCTCTGTCTGTGGGGCATTAATTGTCATTGCCTTGAGTGCCTTCTCAAGCTCTTCACTTGCATCCCTCATATAAGGAGTATGGAATGCACCGCTTACTGCAAGTTTAACTGCCCTGCCGCCTTTTTCCTTGATTGCAGCGCAGAATGCGTCTATCTCGTCAGCACTTCCTGCACATGAAATCTGTCCCGGACAATTGTAATTAACCGGCCAGATTTCCTTGAATTCCTTACAAGTCTCTTCAACAACTTCTGGAGCAAGCTTAAGTGCTGCTGCCATTCCGCCTGCATACTTTGTAGAAAGCTCACCCATCTTGGTTCCTCTGATAACTACCAGTTTAAATGCATCCTCTATTGATAAAACTCCTGCGTATGCAAGTGCAGGAATCTCTCCAAGTGAAAATCCTGCTACAGCGTCAGCCTTAATTCCGGCATCCTTAAGCGCATTGGCAAATGCAAGGTCTGTAAGGAAAAGTGCCGGCTGTGTATTCTCTGTCTTGGTAAGCTCCTCGCCTTCTCCTTCAAAGCACACCTTAACTGTTCCCGGACGGAGCGACTCCCCCAAATCATATAATTTCTTTGCATCAGAATCTGAATCGTATAGGTCTTTGCCCATTCCTACATACTGTGCACCCTGACCTGAAAATAATACTGCTATTTTTCCCATTACTTTATTCCTCCGTTCCATATATATCCTTACGATCTACTGTTGTAAATGTCATGCTTCCCTTTGCGTACACATTGCCATCTACCTTAACTACTGCGTCAAATGATGCGAGAACCTTGTTGATTCTTGTAGCTGTAACTGTAATATCAAGTGTATCTCCTGGAATAACAGGCTTTACAAACTTGAATCCGTCTACTTTAAGAAGCACATATAATCTGCCCTCTTCCCTGCTCTTTCCACCGTCATCGATTACAAGTGAACAGAGCTGGGCGCAGCTTTCAATTATAAGTACGCCCGGCATTATAGGTGCGTCAGGAAAATGTCCCATAAAATATGGTTCATTAATTGATACATTTTTAATACCTCTGGCACTTACATTAGGCTCAAGCTCTAACACCTTCTCAATCATCTGGAAAGGTGGGCGCTGTCCGATTCTTTTATTAATCTCAAATATGTTCATCATAATGATAATCCTCCATCAAGCACGATAACCTGACCTGTTACATATGAAAATGCGTCTGAGCAAAGTGATGATACAACATTTGCAACATCTTCTGCCTTTCCTAACTTATGCATTGGGATTGCGTCTAAATACTCTTTCTTCTTCTCTTCTGGAATTGCATCCAGCATCTCTGTCTCTATAAATCCCGGTGCTACTGCATTTACACGGATTCCGTAACCTGCAAGTTCCTTAGCCATTGTCTGTGTCATTGAATTAACAGCACCCTTTGTTGCACTGTATACAGACTGTCCCGGAAGTGCGAATTTCGAGCTGACTGATGACATGTTGATGATGACACCGCTCTTCTTTCTGAACATTTTAAGTACTGCCTGCTGTGCGCAATAGAAGTAACCCTTAACATTCAAGTCCATGCATGTATCAAGTGTATCCTTGTTGAGCATGAGAAGATACTCATCTCTTACAATTCCTGCGTTGTTTACGAGTACATCTATTCCGCCAAGCTCCTTGCTTACATCTTTAACCATCTGCTTAACCTGATTAAGGTCTGAAACATCTGCTTTATATGTTATGGCTGTTCCGCCTGCTGCCACGATTTCATCAAGAACCTTCTGTGCCTGTTCCTCTGAATGGCTGTAATTGATGACTACGGCATATCCGTCTTTTGCCAGACGTATAGCACAAGCCTTTCCAATACCACGGGAAGCTCCTGTAACTAATGCTACTTTCATATCTGTGTGTCCTTTCTTTAAGAAAATGTCAGTTCTTTGTCATGAGCATCTGCCCCTACTTCATTACTTGCTGAGTACGATTGCTGTGTATGAACCCCCTGCACCATATGCAGCCACAAGTACATTGTTTAACTTAGAAGCTTCTACATTAGTCTTAGAAACGCTTCCGTCTGCTGCAATGCTGTATGCTTCCTGTGAAGGTATCTTTCCTGCAAACATAAGTGCTGCGTGTGCTGCTGCTGTTGTAGCTGCTGCTGCTCTTGATTCACCAAGAACTTCCTTTAATTCTACAACCGGTTTTTCTGGTAATTTGTCACCAAATACTGCTGTCAATCCTTTGATTTCTACATCATCAACAGCCTTCATTCCGTTTGCAAAACCAAATACTGCGTCTATATCATCAATTGTCATTCCTGCGTCTGCTAATGCGTTATTAACTGCATTTGTAAGGCCTGCCTCTGAACCTGTAAGTGTTCCGAACTTAACATTTGAATGAGCCATTCCGTATCCTGCTGCATGGCAGTAGATTCTTGCACCACGCTCCCTGGCTGCCTTCTCATCCTCAATAAGAACTGAAGCACTGCCATCGCTTAATACGAATCCATCATTTCCTGCAAATGGGGTAACGACACTTTCAGATGTAACACCTAACTTACCGAAAAGCTCTGTCATTATGTCGCTGTTCTCATCAGAACCTGTGGCTAACATAGCATTTTCCTGACCTGAACGGAGTACGCTCATTGCATATGCCATGCTTGCAAGACCAGACTGTGCACCGTTAGTAACTGTTACATTGTAGCCCTTGATTCCTGAGCAGATTGAAAGATATCCGCCTGCTGCATTGTATACAGTGTTAGGGAATTTGAATGCGCTTCCTGAAGCATTGCCCTTCTCTGTAATCATGCTCTGGAAATCACAGCATGTTCCAAGTGCGCCCTCTGACGTTCCCACAATTATTCCAATATCTGTTGCATTATCGTCTGTTACTGCATAATCAGCATCCTTAAGTGCTTCCATACCTGATACTGCCTGAAGCTGACTGAAATTATCAAGCTTTCTATAGAATGACATCTTAAGTCCAAGTGCATCATAATCTTCCTTGCCTACTGAACTTCTTAAATTAACTTCTGTCAGAGCTTCGTTTTTTACTGCATTTGCAACATATGTATCTACACCGTTGCCGCTTGGTGTAACCACACCAATACCTGTGATAACAAGTGGCTTCTTCTCTTCCTTAACTGTCACATTGCCAGCCTCTTTGCTAAAGATAATACTTGCGTTATTACCGCCGAATGCAAATGAGTTGTTCATTACGCTTGTAAGCTCTTTTTCATGTGCCTTATTAGGGCAGAAATCTATCTTTCCGGCCTTTTCGGCAAGCTTATCCATATCCTCGTCCTTAAATCCGAGTGTTGGAACTACTGTATTAGTTGTAAGTGCCTTGATTGAAAATACTGCTTCAATTGCTCCTGCTGCACCGAGGCAGTGTCCTGTCATAGCCTTTGTTGAGCTTACTGAAAGGTTATCGTTCTCGCCGTCAAATATTGTATGTAATGATAAGAATTCTGCATCATCGTTCTTAGCTGTTCCTGTTCCATGTGCATTAACATATCCGATGTCCGATTTCTTCAATCCTGAATTCTTGATTGCTCTGTTGATAGCTTCCATCTGACCTTCTCCATCCGGTCTTGGAGCTGTGATATGATGTGCGTCACTACTGACACCAGCACCTAATACTTCACAATACATTTTTGCATTTCTTGCCTTAGCATGCTCGTAGCTTTCTACTACTACGACACCTGAACCTTCACCAAGTGTAATTCCTGTACATCTGTTGAATGGTGAGCAGCCATCTGCGTCAAGTGCATGAAGTGATAAGAATCCGGCATATGGTACTGCTGCAAATGTGTCTGAACCACCTGCAAGTACTACATCTGCCTTACCTGCTCTGATAAGCTCGCATGCGTATGCAATACTGATTGTTCCGGCCGCACATGCATTTGCAATATTAGTAACAACGCCGCCTGCATGGCACTGACCTGCAACCTGAGGTGCTATTGATGAGATTGGCATCTTAGTTACATCACTTGCTTTCTTGCCATGCTCATAATAATCAGAAATGCTGACTGCACCACCGACACAGCTTCCGATGATAACTGAAGCCTTAGGGTCTCCTGCAAAATCATCAAGTCCTGCGTCCTTCATTGCCTCGCCTGCTGCCTTGATACAAAGCTGTGCTGAACGGTCTGCATCTTCGCTTCCCTCAAAATCTCCAAGTGTGTCGCACTTAACTTCTGCTGCAAGGTCTGCGTAACAGTCTGTTGTATCAAGTGTTGTTGTTTTATGTATTCCTGAAACCGAATTAATGGCATTATTCCATGCTTCATCTACTGAATTACCGATAGCACATATCATTCCAAGACCTGTAATGACTGCGCGGTTATTATTCTCTGTCATAATTACTCCTTATTACTATTATTATTCTATTTTGTTTGTTAATAACCTGGAGTCATTTATGACTTATAATCAAATTATTCCGAACTGTGTGGATGTTAATGCCACCATATACTAAAGTGCGGTGTGGGAAATCTCGTTCAAGCGTAGCGCGTTTGATTTCCCACACCGTAATAAACTTTGTATATGGTGGCATTTACTTCCACTAGGTGCAGGAATCCTGCGATTATAAGTCATAAATGGCTCCAGGTTATATACTGTGAAATCAGAATATATTATGCATTTTCTTCGATATACTTAGCGATTGTCTCAATGCTGTAGAAGTGTTCTTTGCCAACACCTGTCATCTGAACACCGAATTCATCATCAACGTAAGCAATGATTTCAAGCGAATCGATTGAATCAAGTCCGATTTCACCATCTCCGAAAAGCTGTGTATCAAACTCTAAAACATCTGCGTCAATTCCTAAATTCTCACATAAAAAGTCTTTTAACTTTGGCATAATTTCGTTAGTGCTCATTATAATATTCCATCCTTTTTCTTTAATTATATTGTGCGTCCACTAAAAAAAGCACCCACACATTATACAATTTTTTGTAAAAATTTGGCATAACAAAACCCGTGTAGTGTTCGAAAACGCTACACGGGTTCTATAATTGTACTAATTTCGGACATTTTCGTTAAAGTGTCCGAATATTATCGTCAAAGCGTTGAATTATCTACACAGTTCTGCCCCTCAATTCCACAACATAATCAGAACTTCCTAAGATACTCCACCATCATATCAATAACCGCACTGCTCTCTGACAGAAACGGCTCAAACACACTGAACGCATGTGTAAGCTTTTTATTCTTAGGAAAAACTACAAGTTCATGCTCTCTTTCTGCTCTTGTCAGTGCCTTCTCAAAATCTGTTGTATATCTTCGTAAGAAATCATTATGGCTTGTCACGAGCCAGACTGGTGCAAGTGAATTCAGCAGTTCCCTGTTTTCAGGATTAACATACTTTGCAAATGAAGTTTTCTTGTAATCCCTGCCATACAGATACTTTGGAAGAAAAAGCCCAATCTTATCAAATCTTGATGTATAGAACATTCCGCTTATAAGCCCAAGTGCATTAATGCGAAGTCCTGATGGTGTGACATTAGCTGCCCTCGCTATATTAGTGCTGTTCTGGATAGCATTGGCATATGTGATAAGGCATGCGCCGCCGCTGTCACCTGCCATATACACATGTGACGAATCGCCGCCATCTGCTGCCAGTCTCTCCTTTATATAATCCATTGCCATGAAAACATCGGCAATCTGGTCATATATAAGGCAGTCTGGAATCAGCCTGTACTCTATGCTGTATACAAGAAATCCCTTCTTGCAAAGCAGTGCACAGAAATATCTGTTGAACTCCTTATTCCCAATTATAAGTCCTCCACCATGAACATTAATAATTACAGGAAGAATCTTTTCCTGTGAATCTTCCGGTCTGTATATGTCAAGCAGATGTGCTTTAATTCCATCATCAGCATATGCAATGTCAGTACTGCATCTTACCCCTTCCGGAAATGTTAATCCTGCATCTCTTCCTGCACATGAATCTTCAAAATCTTTTCTCTGCCTATAAAACTGTTTTGTTAAAATATTCCCCATTGATGTACTCCCGACAATTACTTCTTCATATTAGATATAATAAGCTCAAGCTGTCCCTCAAATAATTTCTCGATTCTTTCAACGGTATCCTTGATTTCATCAACAGTCTTGGTTTTTTCTTCTTTAATAATCCATCTCATAAGCAATCCAAATATAGCTTCTTCATAGAAACTACATATAATCTCAACATCCTTAATAGAAAGTATGTATCCTTCAGACATTTTTCTAATCTGCAAAAGTGCCAGATAATGAATTCGTGTCTTAACATATTTTTCCAGCCACTCTCTTCCTCTTGCATCAAAAAGATTAGCCCATACTTTCCTATGGATTATACTATATTCAATAAATCTCATAAGAACCTTGTCCATTTCACCATTGTACTCTTCATTGAATTCATCAATCTTTGCCTGGACAACACCATCCAATACATCATATATATCAGAAAAATGATAGTAAAATGTGCTCCTCGTAATACCACATTCATCGGCTATATCTTTAACTGTGATTTTCTTCAGTGATTTTTTTTCAGCAAGTTCAAGTGTACACTTCATTATTGCTTTTCTTGTCAACTGCGACATGTAAATCTCCCCGTTCACTTATATTTGCCTGCATATTGTAGCATATTTAACGTTGAAAGTCACTTTTTACTTAATTATATTACTTATTATAAATATTTTAATTAATGAATATTTTATGACACATTTTCAACAAGGCTGTTGTATCTGATTCTCTTAGTAAGCATAAGATATCTTTTAGGTGTCATTCCGCAATATGTCTTAAAATCTCTTATAAACTGTGGCTGGTCATAATACCCAAGATTAACAGCTGCTTCTGTCATATTATCCACATTGCCATAATTAAGGAATTCCAGACTTCTCTGAAACTGTATTATCTTGCAGAATACCTTAGGGGAAAAACCCATCTGCTCAATAAAAATCTTATTAATATATCTTTCTGTATATCCAACTGTGTCAGCCATTTCTGAAATTCTCATCAGGCCTCCTGAATTATATGCCAGCTCTTTAACTGCCATAAGTATCTCCATCTTACCAAACGGCTTTTCCTGTCTCATCTCCAGTTTAGTATATTCTTCAAGAAAATAATTAATCCTGTCTTTGAATGTCTTCTTTTTTTTCATCCCACTTACAAATGTTCCATTATTATCAAGAAGTATATCTTCCAGATAGAATCTGCAGTCAACAAGATCCCGCAATGTCACATTAAGTCCAACCGGCATGCTTCCAGGCATGAACCTTACTCCAAAATACTCTTTCTTTCCCTGCCACTCTACATCTAATGCTTTAATAGGACTACCAATTGCATAAGCAGTCATTCCATTTTCTCCATATTCGAAAAGCATATCTACACAACTATCAGGAACTGTAGTTATTTCCTTTGTTTTTTCAAGTCTGAATGTGTAGAAATGTGATATCCCCTGATTAAGATATATTTCCTGCTTAAAATCCTGCGTCTCCAATACAAGAAAAGGCTGGGTTGGTCTTAATTTGTCTGTTTTATACTCCATATTGCCTCCTCTTTTCCCCCTACATTTAAGCCAACGACAAGTTTGGACTTTTAGCAGATATATAACTCCACCAAAAGTCCAAGCCATATTATTTATATTTTAGCCTTAAATCTATCATATCGCAATGCATTTATATCTATAGATGTTTTTCCATCTACTATTAAATCTGCCAGTTCATGACCAATTGCGGGTGCTATTCCAAAACCGTGGCCACAAAATCCTGTTGCAAGAACAAGCCCCGGAACCTCTGATACATTTCCTAATACAGGAACACCATCTTTCATCTGGTCAGCCCAGCCTGCCCACGTCCTTACTATCTTGGCATCCGCAAGATCTGGAAAATATTTCATAATACCTCTGCATATACAAGGAGCAGTAATGCTGCTGCATATCGGGGTTCCATTATCCTTATTGACTGCCTCATAACCTGATGAGCCACCAAATACGAATGAACCATGCTTTGTCTGATGTCCATAAAAATCAGCTTCTGCTGTTCCTAACATCTGGTCAAACATATGTGGTTCAGCTTCTGTTACAAGTGCTTCAATAAGTACTCTGCTCATAGGCACATCTATTCCTACTGTACCAAGAATTTCTTTACTTTCATATCCGGCTGCTACAACGACTGTATCTGCTTCATATATATTATTAGGGGTGATAACCTGTCTTAATCTGCCTTTTATCTTCTTTAATTCTATTACCTTTTCACCCGTAATAAATCTTACTCCAAGCTTTCTTGCTGTCTTATAGAAGCCTAATGTTGTTGTAAGCGGATTGGCATGACCATCTGTTGGGCACCAGCTTGCACATGTTACCTCATCTGACAGATAAGGATTAATACGGCGTACTTCATCTCCATCTATCATTCTTACATCAAGTCCCACCTTGACAGCCCTTTCGGTAAGCCCTTCAAGGATCTGTTTATGTTTGTCATTCTTTCCAAGTCTTAAATTTCCATCCTGATGATATTCACAGTCAACTTCAAGTTCCTCTGATAATGATGGCCACAGATTCTTTATTCCGTACATAACAAGAGGAAGCTCTCTTGGGTCTCGTCCTGACTGGCGGACACCTCCACCATTTCTTGACGAGCCGCCATTTCCAATATGGTCGCTGCCTTCAAGAACGATTACATCAGTGCCTTTCTTTGCCAGATAATAGGCTATAGCATTACCTATAATTCCGCCACCTATAATAATTACATCTGCTGTATTTTCCATAATTACACCTCCTTGTTGTCCACTGCTTCATTACCAAGAATTCTCATTTCTGTAGGTCTCATTGGTGCTCTGCTTGTTGCCGGTTCAAGTGTTGCAGGTGATACTCCTAATTCCCTTGCAACAATTCCCTTAACAAGCTTTGCACAGGTCTGCCCCTGACATAGTCCCATTCCTGTTCTTAAATATCTTCTTATTTCTGTCATTGTCCACATCCCCTCATGAACAGCTTTTCTTATCTCACCCTTTGTAATCTCTTCACAGCGGCAGATGAGCATATCGTCATCTGGTGCCGGAACGAATTCTCCTATATCCCTTGAACGGTCATTTACTTCATGCATATTCAATCCTCCTTATTTTGCGTAGCAAAATCCAGCCCCTGGTGAGGGGAGGATTACGCCTCTTTCTTGAAAAATCTTGCCTTCATAACATATTCTGAAGGAACTTTTATAGTAAGCAGATTGGTTTTATCAAATGCCGGTGAAGACTTCACACTGATAACCTCCGCCGCACATACCTTCTGTCCATTACGTCCAAGAGCTATTCCTCTGTCACCCGTCTTTGGCAAAGGTAAGAACTCATACGGCATCGTAACGCTTGCAAAGCCTTCTTCATATGTTTCGTCAACAAGGAAAATTGCCTGACCTGAACATGAAGCCACGCACATTCCACAACCAACGCAAGTTGCACTTTCATCAACAGCCGGAAGTGAAGTAATCTTTTCTCCTATCTTGATACATTTCTTAGGACATGCATCCTGACATGGATTACAAGGTATATTCTGGGTACATTCCATTACCGGATGAACTCCCGGCTTTCTTGTCACACCTGGAAATCTCTCAATCTCATCATCTGCAACATATCCTTTAGTAAGAAGTGTTGTAGAAATGTCGATTCCTTCCTCTGTTTTTTCTATAAGCTTACCTCTGTTCTTTGGTGCAAACATTCCCTGTCTTAAACCTTCAAGTGCTGCATCAAGACTCTTTAAATTCTCATCTAATTCTGTTTTATCTATGTATCCCAGATACTCAGCTGCTGCGATTCCTGCCATACGTCCCTCAATCATAGCTGAACTTGCCTCTTCAATTCCTGAAACATCTCCCGCAACGAATACTCCCGGAATAGAAGTTCTTCCATATTCATCACATATAGGAACCTGTCCTCCACGCTTTGGATTATCCTCCATCTTACAGCCTGACATTTTAAGAAGCTGTGACATAGGTGAAAGTCCAACGGCCAGACATATTGTGTCTACATCAAAATGTTTTTCTGTACCTGGTATGAATTTGAAAGATGAATCAACCTCTGCTATTGTTACTCCAGTAACATGGTCATCTCCTTCTGCTTTTACTATCGTATGTGACAGATAAAATGGAACTCCTGTACGTGCTACCTTTGCTGCATGCACTCCATATCCGCCAATTCTTGGTGCAGCATCAACAAGTGCCACAACCTCACAGCCACACTGTATAAGCTGATAACTTACAACAAGTCCTACATTTCCTGAGCCAAGCATAAGAATTCTGCTTCCCGGTTTAACTCCATGAAGATTCATCATTGTCTGTGCTGCTCCTGCACCAATAACCCCCGGCAATGTCCAGCCCGGAAATGTAACCATATTTTCTGCTGCACCCGTGGCAATTATTATTGAATCTCCCTTAAAATGATGTATCTCATCGCCAATTCTTACTGTAATCTCTTTGTCCTGATACATTCCACAGACTGTTGCATTAAGAACAACCTTAACTCCTGCTTCATCTGCTTCATTTAATAAATCCTCACCTATCTTAAAGCCTCTTATCTTAGCCTTATGCTCCTTAGAACCAAAAAATTTATGTATCTGCTTAAAAAGCTGTCCTCCCGGTTTTTCATTTTCATCAAATACAACTACTTCAAGTCCTCTCTTAGCTGCCTCTATTGCTGCTGATAACCCCGACGGACCTGCACCAACTATAATAAGATCAAATCGCTTCATATCCACACTTCCTTTCATCTACTGCTCTTCAAATGGTTTATCACTCACTCCATACTGTGTCTGGACCTTCATACCCTCCTCTAAAGGAGTAACACAAGTCCTGATATTTGGTTTTCCATTAACAACCATTACACAGTCTGTACATCTTCCTATCGCACAGAATATTCCTCTTGGCTTATGCTCTTTCTTTGTATATCTGTGTATCATAACTCCCTGTGCTTTAAGAGCCGCTGCAATTGGTTCTCCCTCATAGCCTGTCAGTTCTTTTCCATCAAAATAAAATGTTACAAGCCTTCCTTTTTCTTGTTTTCCCAATATTGGATGTTCTTCAATTCTTGCTCCCATAACTACCATCCTTTCTACATCTCTTTCTGGCTGCCCGCAATCTGTACGATATACAGGAAAAGCGCCCAGCCAACGGATTCCGCTGTACTGGGCGCCTTTGCCTTAACAATTGTATGCTTTGAATTGTACGACCTCATTTATATTATAAATTGTAAAAATCAGAACTAAACTGTGCCAGAATCTATATACATAAACAAGTGCTGCTGATTGCATTATGTTCGTAAGATTTGTATTTGCTTGACTATCAAAATAAATTTACATAAATTTCATGCATTCTTTTCCATAATGTGCTAGACAAATGTATTAAAAGGTGTTACTTTCTTATAGGACTAAAGGACTATTTATATTCGGATTTATTATTCGGATATAAAGCATTTATGAAAGGAAAATTAATGAACAAGTACGGACATGTAACCGTAACCAAAAGACTTACCCCTAAGCTTAAGAAAAGACATGATTTTGCTTTAAGACTTGGAAGTATTATGCCGGATATTCTTCTGCATACATATATTAAGGGACATACATGGGATTCTTCCTACAATAAAATTTCAAGAAGGCTGCAGCGTCTTGAAAGACATGGCAGAATGAACTGTTTTTCTTTTTTGTCTTTAGGCTATGCCTTACATTACATAGAAGATTACTTTACATTTCCACATAACTCATGGTATCCAGAACCGATGTCTGAGCATGTGTTATATGAAATTAAGTTCATGAATTATATAAGAGAAAACAAGAACGATATTAACAAACCTCTGATATCTAATAATGGTCGCGGTGTGTCTGCTGACAGAATGTTAGATTATCTCGTAACTAACCACAAACAGTATGCTGCTAACGAGCAGGGCTTCGATAATGACTATAGTTTCATCACTTCCGTTGGATATGCATTTGTTACCAACTATGTTAAGCTGTTCATGATTAACAGCGGCAAGGATATCGTTATTGATATGAATGAAGATTATGTAGCACTTAATTCTAATATTTAATGCTTTTACTTAATCATTAAAATTGTACTTCAAAAAGCACAATCACAACAAAGCCAGTGTCCAACTATCTGAATAGCTGATAAACACTGGCTTTGTGACCTTTTTAGTAGAATTGTAAAGTTCTAATACAATCAAAGTATTGCTTGTTTTGTTATAATCCGTGTGTTATATTAGACATGTAAATGATTTTTGCTCAAATCATTGCAAGGCTTACCCTCTTCCTTGGGTAGGCCTTTTTATTTCTCGTCATTTTGTAGTGTATTTACACCTCTTACCCTTGTAGATACTACAGCTCCTAAAGGAACCATATTTACAGTCACCTGACCATCAGCTTTTCGTGTAATCAGTGTACCACCTCTCTGTATATAACTCTTATCAATATCTTTATATCCAAGATAATCTATCGACATTCCATATGTCATCTGGATTCCCTTATATATAAGTGAAAGTGTATTCAGATGGTCATGTCCGCAAAACATCCATTTGATAGCACCATTCTGCACTGCTTTGTTAAAAAATGTTCCTTCAAACTTTGAAATTCCAAAATGCTCATTCTTCTCAGCAATACTGCCATGCTGATATATTACGCTTTTATCACCAAGCTTCATCTTACGGTATGCTTCCTTAAATTCCGCAGGCGGCATGTGGAAAAATGCCATCGCCTTAATATCCGGATTACATTTTTTCAAGTCATTAAGCCTGTTCATGCACCACTCCACCTGATCATCATGTATCCGGTCAAATCCACTGTAAAACCAGCCTCCTTCACCATACATATTAGAATCAAGCATAACAAGTGGCAATAAAACATTTTCATCTGAATCGGTAAGATTAATAAAGAAGTTTCCTACACCTGTAAGCTCTTTCCTGCCTTCTGTAAATATGCAGTATTTCCCTTTCTTATAAATCTGTGCAAGCTCTTCTTTATTGCAAGTCGAACCCATCTCGCAATCGTGATTACCAAATACAAGTGTATACGGAATTGCAAAACTGTCCATGAATTTCATCAGCTTGTACGCCTGCTTTCTGTTATTAAGCGTCCCCGCCTTTGGCAGAAATGGAAATATAGAATCCCCAGTTAGCACTATCATATCAGGCTTTGCCTTATGAATAATCTTTGTTACTGCATTTAGCGCCAGCTTATCCTTCTTTCTTGATATAAAACCAAATCCCAGATGAAGGTCTGTAAGCTGCAATATCTTAAAATCTTTATGTTTATCTATTATATATGTAAATGTTTCATTGTCTGTCTGCTTTAAATTGTCTGATTTATACATACTGTCACACCTTTCTTTCCGGCACTAAAGTTAATACCTGTTATATATTTAGCTGAGTGGTATTAATGCTCCTATAGCCGAAACTATTGTCGATACTACCATAAGAATCTGAAATGGCAGCGTTCCTATCACTCCGCATATAGGACTTGCTCCTGCTTTCTTTCTTGATTTACCATATGTCAGAACAAGCATTATGCTCACCAGTACAACTACACCGCTCATGATTCTTGTAAGTATTATAAAGCTGCTCACTCCGAATATTGCAAATAATATACATGGAACTGTCGCTATAAGCCAGCTTACACGGTTGCCGATTCCAACCTGCTCATGCACGACATCTCTTAAAGCAAGTGTGTTGCTCCAGAATGTTGTAAGCAGAGCAAAAAGCGAAAAGATACCTGCAAGAATAACCGCCCATTTTCCGATGCTCTCTCCAAGCTGCATATAAGCAAGTTCCTTATCTATTGTTCCCTTAGTTCCAAGAAGAACAGTCAGTGTCACAACCAGTACAAATGCAGACGATAATCCAAACCCTATGAATATTGATTTCCTTATCTTACCCGGATTGCCGTCAAGCCCTTTAACGACCTGAATAACCGCCTGATTGGCAGATGTCGCAAATACAACCATACTATACAGTGCAAGCAGATTATTCCAATGAAAAGGTGCCGTATAGAATCCATTAACTGGATGTGTAAATGTTCCTACTGTCATAACTGCAACTATTCCCATAAGAAGTATTACAGCGTATTTCTGTGCAATTCCTACCGCCTTCATCCCCATAAATACAACAATTCCGGCAATCACATAATATATTATCTGCGCTGCCCATAGTGGAAGTCCGAACCAGTTCACAAATATCTGTGCCCCACCGTTAATATTGCCGCTCACTCCTATCATAATCGCAAGCCCATACACCACAAAAACAATCCAGCTGAATACCTTCTTCATAACTCCGTGGAACAATTCCCCCTCAAAGCTTTTTACAAGCTGTACACCACCGTTGTTATACGAAAGTTCCGCAATTATAAGATGTAGAATTACATTAATGATATAAGCTGCTCCTACCATCCAGATAACATCAATCATACTGTTCTTCGTTGCAAGATACGGAACTGCTATTATTCCCGTTCCAATGCTGTTTCCTACAATCATGCTAATCGCCTCAAATGTGGTGAGCTTTGCTTCTGATTTTATTGCCATGTGTGCCTCCTTTTTCTGCCTTGTTTCTTATCTGACTCTACTTTTCACTTCCTGCCTCTCGCCCTGGCTTCATTTAACCTACTATTTCGCTGATTTCTGCTTCTTTCGTAGGTCTTTCCTATATTAATTATAGTATATCACCAACTAGCATTTGACCACAACCGCCCCCAGTGCTATATTATGTACAAAAAACGCGCATACAGAAAAGGAACAAACGCAATGAGCAGAAATGATGAAAACAATTATACACTGCGTCCTCTTACTATAGATGACGCTGAAGAATACAATGCACTCTTAAGATATGCCTTTCAGGTAACAGAACAGGAGCTTGCTGAGACAGGCTGGAAGGATGATGAGATTACCCAGTCCAAATTCCCGGTTCTTCAAAGAGCTGATGTACTTGGCTGCTTCAATGGTGATGATCTGATTGCACAGTTTGCAGTGTATCCACTTGATATGAACATTTACGGTGTTAAATACAGTGTAGGTTTCGTTACAAGCGTATGTACTTATCCTGAATACACAGGACATGGAATTATGAAAAGACTGATGATTCAGAGCCTTATACGAATGAGAGATGCTCACAAATCATTTGCTTTGCTGTATCCATATTCAATTCCATTATACCGTGGTCTTGGCTGGGAAATTATCTCTAACAAGATGACTTATACAATCAAGGATACGCAGATTCCAAGAAAGCTTAATGAGCCTGGTTATGTCAGACGAGTTTCATGGGACGACAAAGAATTTAAAGAACTTCATACCAAATTTGCTGAAAAGACACATGGCTGTCTATATAGAAACAACCTTGCATGGGAAGAATACTGGCGCTGGGACGAGGACGACACCTCTGTTGCCATCTATTATTCTAAGGACGATGTACCTTACGGATATATGGTATACATGATAAGTTCTGATGTCATGCATGTGAAAGAAATGATTTATCTTAACCGCGAGGCACAGCTTGGCTTGTGGGAATTCATACATGCCCACGATTCAATGATTGACGAGGTCCGTGGAAACAATTACTACAGTGAGCCAATCGCATTTGAACTCGATGACAGCGATATTAAAGAGACAATCCGCCCATACACAATGGGGCGAATTATTGATATCAGACAGTTCTTTGCCAAATATGCCTGCGACCCGGACGAACCATCTGTATGCATACGCTTCTACATAGAAGATGACCTTCTCGCATGGAACAATGGTTATTTTACATACCTCTTTGATAGCGGAAAATGTATTGAAACCGAACAGCAGCCTGATTACGAAGTATCCATGTCAATCGGCACATTAACTACATTAATGCTTGGTTACAAGACTGCTGAAAAGCTTCACGTCATGGACAAGATACAGGCATCAGATGAAGCTATTGAACATCTGGATGACATACTTTTCCATAGAATTCCGTATGTGTCGGATTATATCTGATTATGATGCTGATATGATTTTTTAACACAAAAGCCCATAGAATCTGCTTCTATGGGCTTTCCTATCAATTATTATTCAATTTCTCATTCCTTATAACCAATATTATTGTTACCAAAACATTTGTCATATGAAATACGTGTTAATTCCTCAATTACATTTCTTGTTTTCTCAGAAACGTCCTCTTTTCTACCTCCTGCATGGACTCTGTCAAGCTCGTCAATGACAATCTTATGTGTCTTATGGTTGAGTTTCATTCTGCACGAGAAGACTATTCCGATTATTGCAAGTCCACCAACACCGATAAGAAGGACACCTGCTATCGCATTGACCGCACTCTGTGACTGTGTTTATGCACCTGAAACAAATTCAAAAAGAATATAAGTTGTAAGATAATAGAAGAAATTCATATTCTTTACCCAGAGCATTGGATAAAGAAGCATAAGCGGAATACCTGTAAGTATAAAGAATCTTCTTCGTCCAAACTTCCTTCCAAGCTTAGTTCTGTAAAAACTGTCTGTAATAAATCCAATCAAAGGATTTAGAATTACATCAAGATATGTTGCAATTGAAAATATAAGTGTAGCCTTAACAACCGACATATTACAAAATGTCAAGTGTTAAAAAATAGACAGTTTAATAAAAATGTGCTATAAAATATATCATTAACATTTTTTTTGGGGGGTATTTATGTTAAATATTACAGAAAAATCAGAAGGTGAAGCAGCTAAAGATTATGTACTCAGACAGCTTATTTACAACATTGTCCACACTAACCTGCTGCCAGGTCAGAAGCTTGAAGCACCTGAACTCTGCTCACTTATGAATGTCAGCAATAATCCTTTACGCGAAGCAGAATTAGAACTTGCACAGTCAAAACTGATAGAGATAAAGCCTAAGATTGGAGCATTTGTATCATATGTTAATTCAGATATTGTAGAACAGCTCCGCGACTTACGCTGTGTACTTGAGGCACAGCTTGCAGTTGAAGCATGCGATATACTGACAAAGAACCAGCTTGATTCATTATATGAAAATGTAGCTTTATGGGAAATGTATATCAAACGCGGTGATGAAGAAAAAATTTTCACACTTGATAAAGAATTTCACGGAAGTCTGTATAAAATGTGTGACAAAACTGTATGGTACAACCTTGTAGAAAGCATGGCACCACATTTTGACAGAACTACAATATTAAGTTTCAGATGCAAAGAAACAGGTAGAATCCTGAAAGACCATGGAGAACTTGTAGCCGCCATCGAGAAGAAAGATAAAGAAAAAGCTGCCCATATATCACAGAGACATATGAGCAGATATTCTGAAAATATTGATGCAATCAGGAAAATGTTCCCTGAGTACTTTAATGATTAAATACGTGTTGTCCACTTTCCGCAGTCCCACACATCAGTCGCAAGACCATCGTAGAACTCTGGTTCGTGGCAGACCATAAGTATGCTGCCCTTATATGTCATAAGGGCTCTTTTTAATTCATGCTTGGCATCCACATCAAGGTGGTTAGTAGGCTCATCAAGTACAAGAATGTTACTCTCCCGGTTAATCAGCTTGCACAGACGCACCTTTGCCTGCTCTCCACCAGAAAGAACCTTAACCTTGCTCTCGATATGCTTGGTTGTAAGACCACATTTGGCAAGGGCTGAACGAACCTCATACTGTGTATATCCTGGAAATTCCTGCCATATCTCCTCAAGACATGTAGTTTCAATTCCAGCCGGAGTCTCCTGCTCGAAATATCCTATCTCAAGATAATCTCCCTGCTCAACATCACCTGACAGAGGCTTAATAAGTCCTAATATGCTCTTTAGCAATGTAGATTTACCGATACCATTAGCACCTGTAAGCACAATCTTCTGGCCTCGCTCCATCTCTAAGTTAAGCGGACTTGAAAGCGGCTCATCATAACCGATAACAAGGTCGTGTGTCTGGAAAATATATCTTCCCGGTGTTCTCGCAGTCTTGAAATTAAACTCTGGCTTTGGCTTCTCTGCCGCCAGCTCTATAATATCCATATTATCAAGCTTCTTCTGTCTCGACATCGCCATATTTCTTGTGGCAACTCGTGCTTTATTTCTTGCAACGAAATCCTTAAGCTCCGCAATCTCCTGCTGCTGCTTATTGTAAGCTGCCTCAAGCTGCGCCTTCTTCACAGCATACACCTTCTGGAAATTATCATAATCACCCGTATAACGATTCAGTTCCTGATTATCCATATGATAAATAACATTTATAACACTGTTAAGGAATGGAATATCGTGCGATATCAGTATAAATGCGTTCTCATAGTCCTGCAGATATCTCTTAAGCCACTCAATATGCTCCTTATCAAGATAGTTAGTAGGCTCATCAAGAAGAAGGATGTCCGGTTTTTCAAGAAGCAGCTTTCCAAGCAGTACCTTAGTTCTCTGTCCGCCTGAAAGCTCAGTTACATCTTTATCAAGTCCAAGTTCAGATAGTCCCAATGCTCTTGCAACTTCCTCAACCTTCGCATCTATCATATAGAAATCATGCATTGTAAGAAGGTCCTGAATAGTTCCCGCTTCCGCCATCAGCTTGTCCATCTCTTCTGGTGATGCGTCGCCAAGCCCGGCATATATCTCATTCATCTGATTCTCCATGTCATACAGAAAGTCAAATGCTGATGCAAGCACTGACTGGATTGTCATGCCCTTCTCAAGCACAGCATGCTGGTCGAGATATCCAACTCTGACATTCTTTGCCCACTCAACCTTTCCCTCGTCAGGCATAAGCTTGCCTGTTATTATATTCATAAATGTGGATTTACCTTCGCCGTTGGCTCCCACTAATCCAATCTTATCAAGCCTGTTAAGCTGGAAAGACACATTGTTAAATATCGCTCTGTCGCCAAATCCGTGTGTAAGTCCGGTTACTGTAAGTAAACTCATATCTGATATCCTTTTCTTTAATAAATTTATTAAAATATTATAAGATATTATGGCTATTATTGTAAATACCTTAAACATCTGTTAAAATGTGGAGTTGTGTTTGTATACACATATTTACAAAATAATCCAAACAAAAGGAGGTTTCCATGTCAGAAGATTTTGAAATTTTATATTCTGATTCCAAGGAATCTGGTTCACAGCATTCACATCACCATTCTGATGGAGAACATCACAGTTCGCATCACCACTCTGATGAATCACACCACAGTTCACATCATCATGGTTCACATAGACACTCTAAGCAGCGCAAGCGCAGAAAACGCATACTTATAATTACTTTGAGCATTGTCGCATGTCTGCTGATTGCCATTGGTGTTGGCGGTGCTTATGGCTACAAGATTGCTAAACGCGAGGTTGCTGATGTTAAACAACAGGCTTACACTCTTAAGGCTGACCTTAAAAATGTTATGGCTGGGCTTAAAGCACAGGACCCTGTTGCCACAGAAACTGCATGTGACCAGCTTGATGTAGCAATTGAAGATATTAATAAAACATTTGACAAAAAAATATGGAAGACAGCTTACAAAATCCCTAAATTCAAAGGATATATTGATTCTGTCAAAGAACTTCTTGATCTCGTTCAGGAAGCTTCCTCAGATATTGCACGTCCAACAGTTGCTGTACTTAATGACTATCCGCTTTCAGGACTTAAAGTTGATGATGGCTTCAGCATAACCACTATCAACGCATATCTTTCACTTCTTGAAGATATAGAGCCTAAGATAGACCATATAGTTACAGCAATGAATCAGGTTGATCTCCCAATGGGACTCAACAGCATGATTGCAGACTATTCTGTACAGATTGCTTCAATGACAGGTTCATATGATAATCTCAAAGAGTTCCTTCCTCTATTCAAAACATTTATAGGAGACGGCTCTGACAGAACATATCTGCTTGCTGCACAGAATTCATCAGAAATCCGTGCTTCTGGCGGTTTCCCTGGTTCTATAGGTACAATCCGCATCCGTGATGGGGTACTTACAATTGGTGATTTCAGCAGTGTATACAAGGTTCTCGCTTCATATACGCCTTCCGCTGCTAATATAACAGCAGAAGAAAAAGAGCTTTTCGGCTCATGGATGAACGGCCCAAGAGATGCATGTTTTGACCCTGATTTTGAAAGAGTTGCATATATATGGGCACTCGCATACGAACAGAAAAATTCCGAACACGTTAATGGTGTTGTTTCTCTCACACCAGCTATTATTCAGGGAATGCTTGAATATATAGGTAATGTAACACTTTCAGATGGCACAGAATTAACAAGTGAAAATGCTACAAAGGTTCTGCAGTATGACCTTTATTACAAGTATCTTAATGCAAATGCTTCTGCTACTGCTGGAGATTATGTTGATGATTTATTTGCAGAAACAGCCAAAGCTACTATGTCAAAGCTTGTATCTGATTTTGACGTCAAGAAGGCTGGTGATTATTATAAGGTATTCTCAGACGGTGCTAAAAACCGTACAGTCATGATGTGGATGGAAGATGAGGAAGAACAGGAACTTGTTAAAAATGCAGGCTGCTCCGGTGGACTTAACGAAGAGCCGGAAAATCCGGAAACCGGTGTTTACTTTAGCATTTCTGATCCTTGTAAGCTTGGCTGGTTCTTAGATATTGATACTGAAATCGGTGAACCGGTTGTTAATGATGATGGCACAAGAACATATGATGTAACAGCTACTTATAGCAATGTATTAAGCAATGCTGACAAAGTTAATGCTGGAAATTATATACTTGGAAGCTACGGCGGAACAATCACTGGTTATATCCATATATTTGCTCCTGCTGGTGGAACAATCTCAGATATAAAAACTAGCAATGGTGGAAGAATGTATACAGGTACTTACCACCACCTTGATGTTGCATATATGTTTGGCAACTCAATTGCTCCTGGTGCGAGCATTACAATTACTTACAAAGTAACAACAGCTGCTGGTGTAACAACTCCTCTCGGAGTTAATTCAACACCTACTCTGCAGAATTACAGATAAAAATGCTTATATAAAAACTGGCTGGTGATATGATTCACTCATATCACCAGCCATTATTATTATCTGTTTAACTGTTATTATCTTACTGCTTTCTTCTTTCTAGAAATCTCAATAACAACTACTCCTGCAGAGATAATCATTGCCAATGCAAATGGTACTGCATGCATTGTATCTCCTGTCTGTGCTGCAGGTGCTTTCTCTGATGAATCTGTTCCTGTTGATGGAACATTTGCATCATCCTTATTATCAGGTGTTGAAGGTGTTGGATTAACCTCTTCGCTGCCTGCTGTAAGCTTAGGAATAACTGTTACATTAGTCTTCTCTGTACAACCTGCATGTAAGCAGTGCTGTGACTTAGAGCCTTCTTCTGTAGTAGTAGCTTCCTTATCTACTGTGAACTCGTTGGCAAATTCATGTCCAAGGGCTTCGATTTCTCTTGTTTCTTCATGTCCACATATTGTACATATTCCATGCTTTTCACCCTTTTCTGTACATGTTGCTTCCTTAGTTGTTGTCCACTCAAATACATGAGATACAACTTCGCCAGCCTGTGGCTTAACGCTTATTGCTTCTTCACTTGTTGTATCAAGTCTTGCACCAACATTATCGCTTAATACACCGCTCTTAATAACTAAGAGATTATGCATATCAATTGTTCCATCTGCATTTCTTGATGGTCTGATTGTTGTATCTACACTTTCGAACCACTCATCTGTAGCCTTCTGACCAAGATTATTGTATGATTCTGAACCATTATAAATGTAGTTATCATCTCCGTGCTGTGAGAATGGAATAAGGTCTGCCTTAGCAGTTAAATCTGCCTTAGACATAGATATAAGGCCGCTAACCTTCCACTCCTTAAGCATAGAATCCATTGTATTAAGACCTATGCTATATGAATCTGCATTACCATTGTTATAAGCTGTACATCTTGTAATAGAGATATCAGGACAGCTGTTACTTGTTATTCCCTTTGCATGATTTCCAAATGAAACACAGTTAATAAGCTTATGTCCACCCTTAAGGTATCCACCACCTAACTTAAATCCATTACCTTCACCATAGTTATAACCTGCTGCAGTTACATCATCTGTTGTAAGCCATCCATTGTTGTATGCTACACAGTTTTCAATTGTAACTGAACCAATTGTACCAGATACTGACTTAGCATAGAGATCCCAGCCATCATCAATATTGTTATGTGATATACAACCATAGAATCTGTTGCCTTCACCACATGTTAATTTTGCTGCAAATCCATCTGCATCATTTCTTCCTGCATCACAGTTATCAAATGACTCACAGTTCTTGATAAGATTTCCTGTTGGCCATAACTTACCCTGAATTCCTGCATAGTTATCAGCTCCACCATTTCTGCTTATCTGAATACCGCTGTTTGCCGCATGATTTACTGTACACATATCTATTGTATTATAGTTACCGCTTACCTGAATACCTACCCCTGATGAATCCTTTACATATAAACCATATACATGCCAATAACTTCCGATTATTGTAAGACCTGCGCCTGACAATACAACACCATCAGTTCCATCTGTTGAGATTGATTCTGCAACAAGATTAATTGGCTTATCTGCTGTTCCGCATACACTTCTGTTAATTGTAATCCATTTATCATATACACCATTCTTCATAAGAATAGTCTGTCCTGGCTGTGCATATGAAACTGCTGTATTAATATCTAATGGACTTTCTTCAGTTCCGTCACCAGTTGTCTTACCATCTGGAGTTACAATAATTGTCTGTCCAGCCTCACCATATACCTTACGAGTAACATTTGTTTCGCTTGCTACTGTCTTAGTTGATGTAATATTAGCTGCCGCTGCTGGTTCAAATTCTGCCTTAATAGTATTGCTTCCAACATTAACTGCAACTGGAATTCTTACAACCTCATCAGCTGTTACTTCCTTAGAAATAGCCTTACCGTCAGCACTTCCTGTTACCTTTAAAGTTCCTGCACAATTAGGAACTACCGTGTATTCATACTCACCTGCTCCACATGTGTTAGAAGAATATACTCTGATTGATGGTGTTACCTTGTCTTCTACGACCTCAGATGTTGCAAGTCCCTTACTTTCTGATGTAGTAAACTTGATATCAGTAATCTTAACACCAATCTTTCTTGCTACCATAACACCTACAACTACTGTTCCATCTTCCTGTACTGATGTAAAATCATTAGCTGTAAGCTTCTGTGTCTGTGTTCCATTCTCTGTTGTTGCAACTGCTTCGTATCCATCATTAGTCTTTCTTACTGTAAATGTATACTCAGCTCCAACCTTGAACATATCTGTTCCTGTTAACTGGTTAAACTTAACATTATTATTAACTCTGTCTACACCATCTTTGTTTGATGTATCTGCTGATGTATAACCTGTGATATAACGCATTGTTGGTGCATTAATCTTAGAGCTGTACATCATTGATGAGAAGTAGTTAAAATATTTATGTACATAACTTGGTGTACCCCAGTTATTAACACCTAATGTATCTGCAACTACAACACCAAAACCTGTCTGATTATCAGGGGTAAGAGATGCATCTGTTACTGTAAATGTTGCAGTTAATTCAAAGTTCTCTTTCTCTGGATTAACCTTAGTGTAGTAATATGAGAATCCATCTTCATCATCAGAAATCTTTCCTGAAGCCTTAGCCTGAATTTCCATACTTCCTGTTGTATTAGTAATATCTTTTGCTTCAACTGTAGCAACTTTCTTAGATGCTGTATCACCATTAGCAATATTTATAACCTGTGCATTACCATCAGCCTCTGTGATAGTTGCCTTAGTCTCCTGAGCTGAACCAACAGTTGACACATACCAGTTCTTCTGTGTATCTGCAGTTACTGATAACTCTTTTTCTGAAACAGCTGAACAATATCCATCTGCTCTATTTGCAACAACACTGAATTCATATGTACTTCCAACTGTTAAATTCTTAACTGTATAATCACCTTCTGTGATTCCATCAATCTTAACTGCTGTGCTTTCATCAGAACCTTTAACCTTATATGTTAAAGTATAATCCTTTGCATCGCTTATATTAACCCAGTCAAGATATACTTCTCCATTACCCTTGTTTTCAGCCCATGTAATAGTTGGCATCTTAACACCAAGTATGAAATCTTTTACTTCATAAACATCTGAAGCTTTATCTGCACAACCTAATCTCTGTGCTGTTGCTACAAATGTATAATCACCACTTTCATGAGCTGTAAAATTAACTGTTGCTGTTCCTTCTGATCTCTTTATAACAGCTTCTCCAGCCTGTCCATCATTATGAAGCATTGTTACAACAATATCTTCAGCCCCATTATACTCATCCACAATTCCTTCAACAGTAACAGTAAAACCATCTGAGCCTGCTTCTACTTTACTGATAACTGGCTTTGCTACTGATTCCCAGTCAACTACAGTCTTCTTATTTAACTGTGAATAATATACTTTCCAGATCTGAGCTGTTGCTCCTCCAAGGTATGCATAATATGTCTTGCCAGCTTCTACCTTTGCTTTAACAGTATTATATGTACTTGCATCTGTGGAATTTTTCACCTCTGCTGCCTTAGTTCCATCTTCCGCTACTATATAGAAAGTCTTGCCCTTTCCTATCTTAGTATCAATTGCTAACTCTCCATTAGCTGCTGCTGTATACTTTATATAACAACCACTATCTGGTACTGTTCCTGCTGAATTCTTTCCATTAGTCTGTGCCTTTGCTGATCCTGCCTTAGCATTGTCTCCTAATGCACTGAACCCATCATCAAATGTCTTGTCATCTGTGGCATTATTATTAGCCCAGCCTGTTCCACATAATGTTAAACCATTATTATATGTTGTTGAAGCTAATATATCTGCAGCTAACCACTCTGCTTCTGCAGGTGTAAAGTATACCTGCCAGATCTGAGCTGTTGCTCCTCCAAGGTATGCATAATATGTCTTACCTGATTCTACCGTAGCCTTAACTGTATTATAAGTACTTGCACTTGTAGAGTTTTTTACTTCGGCCACCTTGGTTCCATCTTCCGCTACTATATAGAAAGTCTTTCCCTTTCCTATCTTAGTATTAATAGCTAATTCACCATTAACAGGTGCTGTATATTTTACATAGCATCCATTATCTGGTACTGTTCCTGCTGCTGTCTTTCCATCTGTCTGTGCCTTTGTAGATCCTGCCTTGGCATTGTCTCCTAATGCACTAAAACCGTCTTCAAATGTCTTGTCATCTGTAGCATTATTATTAACCCATCCTGAGCCACATAGCACTAATCCTGAGTCTCCTTCTTGTGCTGCAAGAATATCTGCTGCTGACCATGTCACAACAGAAGACTCTGCACTTGCTGTCGATGCTTTAACAACAATGTTATTAGAGCCGGTAACCGGCATAATACTAACAACCATTAAAGCTGCCATAAGAACAGACAACATTCTTTTAGTTCTTTTTCTCATGAAAAAAGCCTCCTTTTCCTTTTCATAAATCTGCAATAAGAGTACCATCTAATAGAACAAATAGTCAATAACACTTTTAGTAAATGTTTTTCTGAAAGTCGTTAAAACTAGATATTACTTTGTAATAATTGTACAATAATTATCATATATCTATATACAAAAATGAGGTCTGGATAACCAGACCTCATTCATATGTTTTATTATACTATTTGCTTACACTAAGCTCTCTTTCTCTTCTTTTCGAAAAGAACTACGGCTGCTGCAAGTAATGCCATAAGCATAATTCCTGCATATACAGCTATCATATTTCTAGAGAAATCACCTGTCTTTGGAAGAACCTCAAGCTTAGTCTCTGCAATATAACCATCTGTAAAGCATGCTCTGAATGTATGCTCTGCTGCTTTTAAGCTCTTAATGTAAGAAGCCTTGAATGTAACAACTGTTGTGTTACCATTAGCTACTACTGTGTACTTAGAAGCATCAAGAACTACATCATCAACCATAATATAATCAAATGTAGATGCATCTGCATCGATTGTCCACACAATATCTGTAGATGTTCCCTGAATAACTGCAACATCTGTTGTATTACCCTTAACAACATCTTTACCTGTTATAGATATTGTCTTATGTCCCTTAATTCCCTCAGGAATTTCAATCTTAGCTGATGGAGTACCTGTCATTCTTGCACCTGTATTAGCTGCTGCCTTGTCTGTAAGTACAAGAAGACCATTCATGTTGATTGTGTTATCAGCATTTCTTGTTACCTTATGTGATGCATATACATGTGTTGCATAATCCATTGCTGTATCAACTGATTCAAACCAGTCATCTGTTACAGTTTTAGCTGAATTCTTAGCTGTTCCTTCATAATTCCAGAAGTAGTTAGTATCGTTATCAACCTTTGTCTTGTCCTGTGTTCCAAGTAACTTAAACTGCTCAACATTATCTTTCATATATGTTCTGTATGAAAGTACACCTGTTGCTGAGAAATCTGTATTCTTAGCTGAATTTGTGTAAAGAGCAATATTATAAGACTCATTATTGAATGTTGTACAGTTAATTACATTAATATCTGGACAAGAGTTAGAATCAATACCCTTAGCCTTGTTATCAAATGCTACGCAGTTCTCAAGAACATGCTTGCCTGACATGCTGTCGCCACCAAGCTTAAATCCATTACCGTTACCAGCATTTGTACCATCTTCAAGGTAACCATTGCCATAAGCAACTGAATTCTTAATTGTTACAGCGCCAATTGAACCTGACTGAACCTTAGCAAAAAGATCCCATCCATCATCAGCGTTGTTGTATGAGATACAACCATCAAATACATTACCATCACCAACTGTTAACTTAGCTGCAAAACCATCAGCATCTTCATAACCTGCATCGGCGTTACCATATGATGTACAGTTAAGAATTAAGTTATATGCTGGCCACATATCAAATTCATCTGTTGTAAGATATCTGCTAACCTGAAGACCTGTATTACCATTGTGGTAAGTCATAATGTTATCCATTGTATTATACTTACCAGAAAGCTGAATACCCTTCTGTGCATTAGCTGAATTAGTTACATCAAATCCCTGGAAGTACCAGTAATCACCTGCAAGTACCATACCTGCACATAATCCCTGGAAATCAAATACTGGTCTTGAAGAAGCTTCTGTATCAGCTACCATCTGAATAGGCTTATCTGCTGTACCATTAACACCTCTCTCAACCTTAACTGTCTTCTCAAGGTAATATGTACCTTCCATAACAACGATAGTCTGTCCTGGCTGTACATACTTAACAGCATCATAGATGCTCATTGGATCTTCCTTAGTACCAACACCATACTTACCTGGTGCTACATAAATTGACTGTCCTTCAACGCCATATGTTCTGTATGTTACAGTAAATGTGCCTTCAATTGGCTCATATGATGACATAACCATATCCTTTTCTGGAATATAGCCAGCATCTGGTGTAAACACATATCTAAATGAATTCTTACCTACATTAAGTGTTGTTGTTGCAGGCTTAACTACTGTATTAGCTGCAACAGCTACATCTGTAGCAATTGCGTTATCTTCACTATCCCAGATAGAAAGAACACCATCACAGTTAGCTGTGAATCTGAATTCATAATCACTTGAACCTGTTGCAGTCTTAGAATTAAATGCTGCATTAGTTACTAATTCTTCAATTGGCTTCTCTTCTGCTGGAGCATCATCAGATGGATTAATTGTTGTAAATGTTACATCTGAGAATGTTGCCTGTGCATATCTACTTGTGAAGAAACCTACATATACATTATCAGAATCAAGCTGTGATAATGTTTCAGTGTCATAATATTTCTTAGTTGTTGAATATGTTCCATCTACTGATTCGTATGATACAAAATATCCTGTGTTATTCTTCTGAATTGTAAGATACATCTCAGTAACAGGATTCTCTATTGTTGCACCAACCGGCTTAACAGCATTACCAATAACATTGACATTCTCTGCATATCTCTGCTCAAGAGGATACATAGCACTCTGGAACTGTTTTACTGTTTCAGTATCATTAGCCTCTATTGCTGCAATGTTATCCTTAGTAAGACCCTTCTTCTCCTGTGAAGCAATACCGATCTTCTGAGATACCTTAAGTGCTGTTGTATCATTAGTAACTTTACCAGCTTCTTCATTCCAGTAATATTCTGTCTTAGAAACTACAGCCATATAAGAATTGTTCCATCCAGAACCACCAAGTCTATCTGCTGCCATAAGACCGAAGCCTTCCTGACCGTTTGATAAATTCCACTGATCTACAGTTACTTTAGCTCTTAATGTAAAGTTAAGTGATGTAGGTACTGCTGTATAATAGAAATTAAGACCATCAAATGATGCTGGAACTAATTTTCCGTTATTACCGCTTCCCTTAAGAACTCCATTAGCATCTACTGCTCCAGATCTTAATGTAACTGAACCTGTTTCATTAATGTTTCCTTCATATGCTGAATTAGACTCGCTTGCACCGTTACCATATACGATATAGCCCCATACCTGCTTAGCATCAGATGTTGCTGTTGCAGATATTGTTGACTTATCAGATACAGCAGCTGGTGTCTCTCTAACTGCTTCAACTGCAAAATCATACTTTGTTCCAACAGTTAATCCTGTAACATCATAAGATGTAGCAGATGTTGAACCAACCTTTGTTCCACCAACATAAACATTGTATGATGTAGCTTCCTTAACTGACTGCCATACAAGACTTACTGTACCATTACCCATGCTTGTTGCACTGCTGATAGATGGTGCTGAGAGTGGGTACTCAAAATTAAACTTAACTGTGTTACCAGCCTTGTCATTCTCTCCCTCTCTAGAAGCTGTAATTGTAAATGTATATTCTCCTGAAGAAGCTGGAGTAAATTTAACCTGTCCACCTTCACCCTCAAGAGCATATCCCTTTGTTTCTGTATTACCTGAAGCATCTGTCATAACAACGCTTACCTTATCAGCGCCGTCATTACCAAGAGCCATTGTAAATGGAACTACAACATCTGCTCCATCCTTAGCTACCTCTCCTATTACTGGAGCTGCAACTTCTGACCAGTCTTTTCTAGGAACAACTGGAGTATTTCCACCTCCAACTGTATCTGTAACAACTACCTTGAAGATATAATTGTTATTTTCAAGTCCTCCAAGATAATATGTTCCTGCATCTGCTAATTCTAATGTAGAAACTACTGCCTCGTTCTTTGCTGCTGTTACTTCTGTCTTAGTTACTACTGTACCTGAAGTATTGAAGATTGCCATCTGACGATTGTCTGCTCCACCTTCTACCCAGTAAACCTTTACCTTTGCTGCATTAGATGTCTTGAAAGAAACAAGATTCTTCATATTAGTAACATCTGCTTTGCCACCAAAGTTAACTCTCTGCTTACATGCATAACCATCTTCCCATGATTTATCGCTTGAGTCGATTTTAGTCTTTGCACTCATATAAAAAGTGAAATATCCGTCAGTTCCTGCTGTAACAGCCTGACCATCTGTATACTTTCCTGCTGCTGCCGCCTCAAGATCAGTACCTTCAAAAGTGTACTTCTTGCCACTCTCTGCAGCTTTAGCTTTGCTTGTGAATATACCACTAAACGAAGTAAATGGCATAATAGCAACAACCATCAGCACTGCTAAAAAAGCGGCCAAAATTCTTTTACCCTTTTTCATAAAATCCTCCTTATTATATTGTAGGCATAGTAAAGTTCCTGTTATTAACAGCATATAACATGTTCTTTTCGACATGTTGCACTACAGCATGTCCCCTATACCAAAAGTTACTATCATTTTAACCCAACCGCCGATTTGCGTCAATAAGCATTATGGTTAATTTTTATGTATATTTTCTATATTGCCAACGAATTTTGTGCAATTCTGCTATAATTATCCAGTATTAATGTACATAATGTCTAGATAAAACAATTACCCCCTGCAGTATCTGATGATACTACAGGGGGGTAATTATTCTACTGTCCACCAGTAGTTAATACTGACTGAACTGTCTTAAACAAAATCTTAATATCAAGCATAATGCTCCAGTTATCAATATAATTCAGATCCATCTTAACAATTTCTTCAAAATCGCTAACCGTCTTTCTTCCATAAGCCTGCCACATTCCTGTGATGCCTGGTTTCATAGAAAGCCTTCTCTTATGATGTCCTTGATATTGCTTAAACTCTGCTACCGTTGGTGGTCTTGTACCAACAAGACTCATATCTCCCTTAAGAACATTAATGAACTGCGGAAGCTCATCAATACTTGTCTTTCTTATGAACTTGCCAACCTTAGTTATACGAGGGTCATCTTTCATCTTAAACATAAGACCACTCATCTCATTCTGTGCCATAAGATCTTTCTTTCGTTCTTCAGCATCCATATACATAGAACGGAACTTATATATCTCAAAATAACGGCCATTCTTTCCAACACGTTTCTGTTTGAAAAAGATTGGACCTGGCGATTCTATCATAATAGCAGGACCTACAAAAATCATTGCAATAAACATAACTATAAGTCCTACAATTGCTCCGAGAATATCTATGCATCTCTTAACAAGCATTCCCTTCCAGTCATATATTCTGTTAGCAAATGTAATGACAGGAACTGCTCCTATGTAACCCAGCTTACTGTCAAAATCCTTATAGCTGTCAAGAATCTCAAGCTTAAGATTAACAATTACTCCCATATCCTCAAGTTCCATAACCATAGGCTTGATACTTTCGCGGGTCTTGTAGTCCACATCAATAAACACTTCGTCAACAATCTCGTTCTTAATATAACGCATCATTGAATGTACATTAGCAACTACAGGAAATCCCTCTATTGACTGACCTGTCATATCTTCATCAGTAATTACAATACCATCTATACGACGCATCCAGTCATTCCTTGCCGCAGTTTTGGAAAGTGTATCTTCCGCCCTGTTTTTAATAGTGATAACAAGTATACTGTTGGTACGCTTTCCTCCATTACGATGCTTCATATATACCTTGACAAGCATCCTTAATAAAAACATAAGCACTGTTCCCATAAAAAATGTAATTACATACACACTTCTTGGAACACCCTGTACAGTTTTACTCAAAAGTTCATAAACAGCTATAACAGCTGATGAAATAAGACTTTTCTTCATAACAGAAGCAAGTTCTTCAAATTTGCCACGATTAAGTACATCGCCTTTAATGTTACAGAATAAAGCAGCTATTAATACAGCTATAATAATTGTGACTATATTGCCATTAAGCACTTTCATTACATATGAAAATGTATTATTTCTTATTTCCATCAGCCATATAAAACCAGACATGTAATAAGACATTATAAGCGCTATTGCATCTGTAATAAATATTAAAACATTCTGAATACTCTCTTTGGTTTTGTTTACATTAACCATACGTTAATTGGTCTTACCCTCCCCGCTATTTTTTAACTTTTCATAACAAGTCGTGTATTAATACTTCATATTAAAATATACTTTCCCCAACTGAAATACGCTAATCAGCTCATATTTCAAAATGAGCCTTGCTAATTATTATATAGTCACATATTAAAAATATCAATATATATTTGCATATTCTGTAGCAGCATTGCAATAATGATACATTGCCGTCATAAGATTCTTTAGTGCTGTATTATCTAAATATTTATCGACATATCTGGCGTAAACATATGCACCATACTCAAGCATCATTATTTTATCTTCACTATCTCCATTCTTCTGAACGTATATATTAACATTATCAGCAAGCTCATACGCTTTCACATTACTGATATCTATATAATATAATGAAGCATCTGTCTTTTGTGGAGCAATGATATTCTTGTTTCCATCTTTATCTTTCACATAAAATGTATAATTATCAATACTATATCCGTCTGACAACTCAAAATAATTCCTTAATATTGTATCTGATTCAAGAACAAGAGAACTTCCATAATAGCTTATTCCTGAAACACTGTCTGCATTAACCAGCTTTCCTGTATATGTATTGAATCCAACCATATCCATATTCTTATCATCATCCGTCATTATAGAATTGGCAGGATTATCTGTGTTATATCCAAAATATTGCTGTGCAGCTGTTCCATAATTAAGCATTGCTTTAACTGCATTTACAGCTTTATCAGAATAAACTCCACTTGCAGCATTAATTACAGATTCAGCATAATCTGTTACTGAGTATGTATGAACTTCACCCTTAACGCCATTACTTACGATTCTGGCATTTACCTTATCAGCCATCTGCTTTGCTGCTATTCCGCAAGAGAACACATACAAACCATCGGTTGTCTTTCTTGCATCGGCTAACATAACCTTTGACACATTTCCATCAGGCATAGTAAATTCCATGTACGTGCTGCTGTCCTTAACCAGTTTATCAGGAAGATTCATGTAGAAATTCATATCAATCTTTCCGTCCATGCTTAATGTATATCCTTCTAATACATCACCCAAATCAACATTATTTGATGTAAATGCTTTTATACAGAAGTTATAATAATATTTTCCATATCTGCCATAACCATTATAATAATAGCTTCCTTCACAGTTAGAATCATAGCTTACTACATTTTCCCAGACCATCTTATCATCAGTTTTCCCCGGATTAGTGCTCTCTGAATACGAATATTCAACTTCAAATGCCTTCTTATCAATATTTACAACAACTGCATAATAAGTTCCAGGATTGAGAATCACTTCTTCCTCCAGAGGAATAGTGTGTATTCCTGCAAAAGTTGTTCTTCCACTTGTACTCGCCTCAGCATGCTTAGTCCCGCTTAGCGGGTTGGTGGCATCCTTAAGGTCAGTATATATATCAATTGTATATCCAACATCTGCTGTCTGTGTAAAAGATAAAGATACTGACTTAAGAGTTTCAGATGCAACACCTTCTTTTTCTGATACATAAAATACATTAGCTGCACCTGTATAATATCCTACTGTTGCTGTATGCAGCCCGCCATCAAGCTGATAATTATTATCCAGCCCATCCTCTGCTGACATATCAAATACCCAAACAGTATCTGCAAGCGAATAAGTTTCATATGACATCCAGAAATAATCAAAATAATCTCCCCAGCTGTTTCTTATAAGCCATGCACCATTATTTGAAGGCTTTGTAGTTGTCGCAAAATTATCCTTGGAATAATCATCGTCCCAACCCACAATCATAACTGCATGTCCACCACCTGAGCTTACAATTCCCTGCATATCATAATATGAATTATTAAGGTGGTTCTCTCCTGCATAATAATGAGTATAGCTTGCACCAACAGCACCATGCTCCATAATCTGCTGCTTAACAACATCTGGCTGCTCCTTAACATTAATTCTGTATGCATTCTGCAAATGTGCCACATCGTAATCATAAGCATATTTGTTATCAAGACCATTATTATATACTGCCTGGGCATCAGCATATGGAACATCTGATTCATTGACAGCTCCTACCCACTGGCTGAGTCTCTTTACTGCATACTCATAGTTACCACCCTTTTCCAGATATGACATGCTGGTATTATTATTATAATACTTAGAATAATCCCCTTTGGTTCCACCGAGCGGATCAATAACTGAGTTAAATGTAAAATGTATAAGCTGCAATTCACTCAGGTCAACACTAGAATCTCTCTGACCCTTAGCTATAAGGTCAAATTCTTCAAGTCCTATAGACGAGAATGCCCAACATGTTCCATAAGGATTCTGATTTCTTGATGGGTGTTCCTTCTTATATGAAGAAACATCCTCTGGGTATGCCGATGGTACATTTCTCTGTGCATATGTTGCAATATCCGATACATATACCGGAGCATCACTATCAAGACTACTTGGTATGTAACTTCCTATATACGCAGAATCCACAGACTGTACCTGCTGCGAATAATCTTTTGCATCAATTGTGTCTCCATTTACAGTCATATATCCAATAGGACTTGTAATAAGAAGTGCACTTAATAATAACGCTGATAACCTTTTAATTCTCATATAGTCAATTCCTTTCTCTATTCAATTAACACGTATGTTTCATAATAAAATAATATCATACCTTCATATAAGTTTCTATGTTTTTCGTTAAAATATTAATTATAATTATCTCTTATCTGCTCCCTTGCATTCTCCACACTTTCCTCATCAGGTACCATTATGTATAACGACCACTCTGGCATTGAATATGTTGTTGATGAATAACTTCCAACTCCCGTAACACTTATCTGTGTAATATTCCATGCTGCCATATCATTAAGCTGTGTCTGTGCAAGATCTGCAATAAAGTCGTAACTCATATCTGTAATTACATTTTTAGATACTTCTGATAATACAGATGTATAATTTGATATAATTGCCGGAGAACAAGCTTTTTTAATTGCTGCCTCCATTATCATCATCTGGTTACGGCCTCTCTGTCTGTCCCCATCTGAATATGCGTATCTTTCTCTTGCAAATGCAAGTGCCTGCTCACCATTAAAATGATTAACACCATTATGTACTGTGAGATTTCCAGCCTGACTAAGAGTTGCTGAATAATCAAGTGTCACATCAACACCTCCGAGTGAATCAATTATTTTCTCAAATCCACTGAAATTAACTTTTACATAATAATCAATCTGGATACCATAAAGCATCTCCAGAGTATTTCTGGAACACTCAATTCCATAAACACCTGCATGTGTAAGCTTATCCCTGACACCATTGGATATAGAAAGTGGAACATAATAATCTCTTGGCGTATTAATCATAAGAATATTGTGTGTCTTCTTATTAATAGACATAATAATATTGACATCACTACGGCTCACCTCATTAATACCGCCTCTTGAATCAATTCCTGATATATATACATTTATAACATCATCACTTGAAAGATAATTATCTATAACATTCTCTTCTGTCGTTGCCACTTTAATTGTAAATTCACCACTATATATAAGCTTCACATCTGACGCAAACCCGGTGAAATCTCCCATCTCATCAATCATTTCAATACTGCTTGTTTTCATAATGGCAGCATCAATCTGTCCCTGCAGCAAAGCATCTGCCAGCTCCATTATATTAGAATACTCTGGATACTCCGCCATAAATCCACCTGCACCCATCTTTTTAATAAGCTCATCAGTACTTTCACGATCCACAACTGTTCCTATACCAATGGATTTATTATTAAGCATATCTACGCTGTCATATCCGCCATCGTTAAGTACATACACGCCCATAACAATTTTTTCTTCCTGAGTTGTTGTAATCTTGTTTATCATATGTCTTGTCTGATTAAGGTAAATGCTTCCCATAATAAGCACAACAATCATAATAATGGCAATTATCTTCGTAATAATTCCTGGAACAAACCACTTTTGTGTAAATGCTGTTACTGCCGTTAGTATAACAAGCACCACTGCAGCAATGATGCAATATTTAACTGGAACAACCCTTACATTTATTAAAAGAGATATAAACACCACAGATACTGTAAGCATAATAATACTTATTAACAGTCCAGTATATTTTAATATCTTCTTCATACATACATCCTTTCTTCCTTGAATCTAAAAAGGACGGCACATCTGACTTATGTGCCGCCTTCATATCCATAACTAATTATTATCCTCATGTCCATAGTACTTGCCATAATATTTACCGTAATATTTGCCATAGTACTTACCATAATAAGAATTTCCTGTCATATCAACTTTATTAAGTACACAGCCAAGAAGCTTGCACCCTGTCATCTCAAGCTGTTCCTTAGACTTTCTTGCAAACTTATAGCTTATATCACCTGCTCCGATTACAAGAATTCCGCCATCACATACTTTAGAAATAACAGCAGCATCGATAACACTTCCTATTGGTGGTGTATCAATGATAATCATGTCAAATGTAGCTCTTGCTTCTTCTACCATCTTGGCAAATCTGTCGTTACCTACAAGCTCACTTGGGTTAGGTGGTACAGGTCCTGCAAATATCATGCAGAAATTAGGAACATCACTTACGCATATAACATCCTTAAGTTCATTCTTTCCTGAAAGATAATGAGTAAGCCCATATTTAATCTTACCCTTCTTACCTCTGTTCTTCATAACTGACTTTCTTGTATCTGCATCAATAAGCAGTGTCTTCATACCATTCTGTGCAAAAGACATAGCAAGCTCAAAAGATACTGTACTCTTTCCCTCACTTGGTGTACTGCTTGTTATAAATATTACCTTATTATTATCACCAGAGAATTCTATGTTAGTTCTTAACATCTTATAAGCTTCTCTGGTCCTGAAATCAAGGTTGCTCTGTTTTACTGAAAACTCCTGCATCTCTAGTCCTCCATAAACTCTATGCCATCAGCATTTCTTTTACTGTTCTTATTATTAGTGTTCTTATTAATATCAGATGATTTAAAACTTCTTGCCTTCTCATCATCAGTGCCAAGTACTACTTTCTCTTTACCTTTCCGGGGAGACCTCCTTCTGCTGGCAATTTCTTCCTCAGCCTGATTCATAGGAATAAGTGCAAGTGTACTGATACCTAAATATTTTTCGATATCTTCAGAACTCTTAATAGAATCATCAAGCAAATGCTGTATAACAACAACGGCAACCGCAATTATAATACCAATAACAGCTCCAATCAGTGTCCACTTAGGAACTGATGGTGAAACAGGGCTTGTTGGAAGATTAGCTGAATCAACCACATTAACAGCCTCAATATCCATAACCTGTGTAATATGCTGTGCTGCAAGATCTCTTACCGCATTAGCAACCTTCTGAGCCTGCTCAGGATCCGGATTTATTACTGTAATAGCAATTATTCGTGTATCATCTGTATTAGTTGCAGAAACCTTTTCCACAAGGCTTTCATAAGTTTCATCCAGATTAAGCTGTTTAATAACACCTTCTATAACATAACGGCTTGTAACAAGCTGTTCATAATCTTTAGAAAGAGTTGTTGAAAGCTGTACATCACTATAAGTAACTGATGTACTGTTCTGCTTATTAAGGATGTAAACCTTAGTTGTAGACTGATACTGAGGTGTTATAAGAAAATAGCTGTAAAGAAATCCTACTGCACCGCATACAACAGCTGCCAGTATTATAATCCACACCTTATGAAGCAATAACGCAAATATTTCTCCAAGATTGATTTCAATCTCATCTGTACTCTTATTAGTTTCCATCATTAATTCTCCTTTAATTATTCGTATCTGCTAACAGTCTGTCAAATGCATTGCCATATAATATACTGTCAACATACCCCTCATCATATTTTTTATAAAGCATCCTGCTGCACTCTTTCATCATAGGTGTTCTGCTGCCATCGCAACGATGGGCATCTGTTCCTACATAATCAACAAGCTGTTCTTTTAATAGCTTATGTACAAACTTCTTAATTTCTTTACCTGTATCTCCGGTAATGCTTGATGCATTAACCTGAATCTCTACCCCCATGCGGCTGAGTCGCCTGACATTCTCAATGTCATCAACCATACATCCATATCTTTCAACATGTGCTATAACAGGCTGATATCCCTCACTCATAATCTCATCAAGAGAATTTCTTATATACTGATATGGATCAGATGGCATGAATTCAACAAGAACATAATCAGTTCCGTTTATTCTGCTTATCCTTCCATTATCAAGTTCCTCACACATCTCATCATGAAACAGAATCTCATTGCCCTGGTAAAGCTTAATATCTGTTCCCTGTGCGGCTGCTTCCTTTCCAACAGATTGAATAAGTTCCTTAACATTCTGCGGTGAAGCATTACGATGCCCACTTTTAAAATGTGGAGTAGCAATCATGTGTGTAATTCCCTCTGATTGTGCTATCTTAAGCATCTTAAGAGTTTCTGTTATATCTCTTGAACCATCATCTATCCCTGGCATTATATGACAATGTACATCAACGATATACTCTGCATTTTTCTTATTATTACCAAACAACATACTATTCCTTATACTATCTTATTATTAAGTAAACCTTAAATATTTTATCAATGTACTTAGAACATGTCAACCATTGAAACGAATATTTTAGAATTTGGTCAAAAAACTCAGGGAACATATTATTTCCCTGAGCCTGTGTTTTTATTATCCAATTAATTCATAGCTTTCATTAATTTCCCCAGCCTTAATCTGAGCCATTCTTTCCTCAATCCTGCTCTTAACCAGCTTGGCGACCTCTTTTTTCTTAAGCTCGCCATACTCTGAATAAAGAATAGGCTTTAAGAAATGTACCTGTGTATCTACTCTTTCAAATGTATTGCTGTTCATGGATTTATAAGAATCAAAAAGTGCTACAGGAACAATTGGCGTCTTAGACTGTAAGCTGCATGAAAAGCAGCCAGCCTGAAATTCCTGAAGTTCATTCTTATTGTCAGTGTAACCCCCCTCAGGAAATATAAGGAAATTTCTTCCTGACTTGACCTGTCTGGTAACATCCATAATAGCCCTTACCTTGTCACGGTTATTGTCAAGATCAATAACGACTGCATCAATAAGACCACATACCTGACGGCTCATAAGTCTTTCAGCCTGCTTTTTCCCCCAGAGGACACCACACGGCTTTTCCTGTGCAAGAATAATTCCCAGTGCATCATATTTGCCCTGATGATTAGGATACATTATGTAATTGCTGTCCGTTGGAATATTTTCTCTGCCATACACCCTGGTTCTTGTTCTGGCATGCTTTCTCATGTAATTAATAATCCACTTGGCATACACAAACCGTTCAGTTTCTGAATAACGGTTCTTGTTGGCAATCATTTTATTTGCCTTAGGTACAGCATGAAGCACCATGTGCCAGCTTGATATAACAGTACATTTGAAACGCAGATTAAACATTCTAACTCCTCATCTTTCTATATAATACCTGCTGCAGATGCAAAATATTTTTCGAAATCACCACGAATAAGTGCATATCCTGCCTCATTAGGATGCATCCCATCCTTACTATAATATGCCTTCATGTCGCCAAGTGCAAGAAAGCTCTCACGAAGACTTAATATTTCACAGCCGTTTTCTTTAGCTGTGTCTCTCATTATGTCACCGTATCCGGCATATTCATCCTGCATCTGCTGAACTGAGTTCACATATTCTGACATAATATCTTTGTCTGCTCCACTTTTAAGCAGATATGACAGATACACTTCAATAGCAATCGGTGGTGCAATTACTGCTGTTACTGCTGCTCCCTTTTCCTGTAACAAATGTATCATATCCTCATAATTCTTCTTAAAATCCTGTGGGGCAACTCTGTGCCTATGTTCATAATCACATCTGCCCTCACATATTGACTTCCAGTTATAGTCGCAGTCGTTACCGCCGCATTCAAGAAATGCCACATCAGGTACCGGATGACTTGACATTATCTGTGTAAGCCACATTTTTACTCTCTCTGATGTGAATGTCGGCATCGCGTAATTAACAAACTTCATATTATACTGTGCCTGCATTGCCTCAAATCCAATTGCATCTGAACTGTGATAATTCCATGCTTCATCCGGCATAACTCCTCGCATAAGTGAGTCACCAAACATGTAGTATGTTTTCATAAGCTGCCTCTTATCTTAAATTAGGAGCCGGAAGAGGATTCTCTGGTGTAACTGCATCCCAGTAATTGTTCATAAGCTTCTCTAATGCTCTCTGTGGAATCATTGGCTGCGAAGCGTAGTCAATCATATCCTGAGGGATATCCTCACCTTTTCCCATAACCTTACCAATTTCTGTATATCTCTTAAGATATTCATTAATCTGGTTTACCATTGGTGGAATTGCAAACATTTCACTCTGTGGACAAAGGAGAGCCTGATATCTGCCTTTGCCATAGATAAAATTAAATTCCTTGATAAGTGCGTCATATATCTCATATGTTCTTCCATATCCGCATGATGATATAACATAATACTTCTTATCACCCATATCATAACGGAACTCGTGAAATGCATCATCACCGATATCTCTTACCTTACCCTTGTAAGTCTCCATAAGTGGCATGATTCGGTCAACAAATGTTTTCATTGGACCCGGCATGCCAAAGAAATACAATGGGAAGCTGTATATAATAACGTCAGCGTTCATGAACTTGACATGAACATCCTGCATAACGTCATTGATAACACACTGACCTGCTGTCTTTCCCCAACAGCTCATACATCCCATACATGGCTTAATATCCATATCTTTAACTGTAAGAAGCTCAATCTCTGCTTCTGGATTAGTCTCCTTAAGTCCCTTAAGAACCGCATTCGTCATCTGCATAGTATTACTCTTAGGTCCTTTAGGGCTTCCGTTTACTACTAAAACCTTCATTATTAATCCTCCTTGTTTTCCGCAGGAAAATCCGAGCCTCTCTAGCGAGGAGAGGATTTGTCCTCCATAAACTTCTCAAATGTTCTAAACTGTTTTCTCATCGTGTCATATCCATACTGATAGCATTGAAGAAGTTTTTCATTATTATTCTCAAAGTGTCTTATCATCTGCTCCTCCGGACGGATAACAAAGACTTTCCCCTCTTCCACAAGCTTTTTCATGAACTTATCCTGCCTGTCATAAGCCTGCCTTCTGTGTGCCATAACCTCACAAAGCTCTGGGTATTTCTTGTAACTCCACTCGATAAGCTTCTTTATCTTAGAATAATCCGTAGGCTTAGAACCCTCTGGCTTGGTAAGTACAACAACAATCTTATCGCACCCTTTCTCAACTGCTCTCTCAACCGGTATTGAATCAATAATGCTTCCATCAAGATAATGATAGCCGTCAATTTCAACAGGTTCGCATATAAATGGCACAGAGCAGCTTGCCATCTGACACTTCAGGAATTCATCTTTAGTCTTAAAATTCCCTTTATACTCAGCCTTTCCAGTCTCGCAATTAACAACAACACTCTCACACTCTGTCTTAGATGCGAAAAATGTGTCAAAATCATAAGGAATATCTTTAAGTGCATATTCGGCTACCAGCATTTCAAGATTAAGAATCTTCTTATTCTCGAAAAGCTGTCCGACTCCATAATAGCTTTCAGCATTTTCATGGGTAATTATCTTTTTCGTTCTTCCTTCCTGTCTGGATACATAGTTTACTGCATTACCTGCCCCCGCAGACACACCTATAACATAGTCATAATAAATGTCCTTCTTAAGCATGTAATCAAGAACTCCGGCTGAGAAAATACCTCTCATAGCCCCGCCTTCCAGTACAAGCCCTGTCTTTACTTTGCTCATAAGCGCCTCTTATTTAACGTTAGCTTCTACATAATCAACAATATCTTTAACAGTTTCAAGCTTGGCATCAGAACTGAATCTGATCTTGAACTCATCCTCAACAGTAATAGCAAGTAACATCATATTAAGAGAATCAACTCCTAAATCTGTTGCAAGAACACTGTCCATTGTAATAGTTGCCGGGTCGCACTGTGGCATAACCCTTCCAAAAATTTCCTTTAATTTCTCAAATACCATGATAAAATCTCCTTTTGATTTATTTTATGAAATCCGGTGGGTGAGTGACGGTCGGCCGGTTCGCGGTTTATGGTTTTATGCTCCAAAAACACGCTCCCGCTCGGCTTCGGACGCAGCGGTCACTAAGCTCCTGCTTCGGCGTGAGGACTTCATCCTCTCACCTCGCATTTGCTAAGTGCCGGCGTCCTCAGACGGTTTTTTCCACACTAACCCATAAACCGTGAACCTACGACTGACCCCCTCCGGATTTTATTAACTAAATGCGGGGTCGCCAGCCGGAGGCTGGCTGCCCGTCCGTCTGTCATTCACCCCACCACTGCTGCCCGCCTCCGGCGGCCAGACCTCACCTCAGGGATTGCGAGCCGGGTGGGATGCGGGAGGGCGGTGAAAGCTTGCTTTCAACAGCCCGCACTCCCTACACAGATGAGCCTAGTACCGCTGCGTCCGAGACCGAGCGGGAGCGCGTTTCAAAACGCCATACCCCCGCAGTCCGCACGCTTTCCAGCCGGCCGCAGCCCCGTCCGTCCTGTCACTACCTTCCGAGCTGCTCCACAGCCTCCCGGAACCTTGCACACTCCCCTGCGAGATACTCCGCATTAAGCCCATTTCCCTCTTTAGTAAGTTCCATCGGCTCGCCAACATAAAGTTTAAGTCTCTTCCCAAACAGCTTATGATATTCTCCGTCATTATATACCGGAACAATTTTTGCACCTGACATAACTGCCAACATTGCAAAGCCCGGCTTGAATTCATCCATAACCCCTGTCTTAGAAGTATGTCCTTCTGGGAAAATTATCATATTATCTCCTGCACGAAGATGCTCCGATGCTCCTCTTATCCATGTAATATCTGTTCCAAAGCGGTCTACAGAAATAAACTTACCACCGCTTGTAAGCCACTTTAGAATCTTCTTATCAGCCCAGTCTTTGGCTATTATAAGGACACTGTTCTTAAACAGCATATAAAACATCTGTCCGTCATTATGTCCCACATGATTGCCAATAAATATGACTCCGCCTTTTTCAATTTCCTCTTTAGCTTTTCTGCTCTGATAACATATCTTAGGTCTGAACATAATATACAGGTAAGCGTATAAAAGACCTCTCCCCATACTGGCTGTTACATTAATAAATGCATTTTTCTTTCTCATTTGATACCTCTTGCTGTCAAATCATTTATCCGCGTATTAATATTTAATCACAAGTTAATACACAAATGTTCCAATATCATACAATATGTTTCCAATCAGCATTGTATGTTTTTTAACAAATATTTTCAAAGGTCAATTAATTTCTTTTTGGCACTTATGTAACATTTTGTCGTATTTTGTTTACTATTATTTGCAAATGTTGTACAATATAGTTAACTGCAAAATACATTTTTCATAGTATTTTCATAACAATTTTATATATATTTTATAATCTGATTAATAGGAGTTTATTATGGCAAAATCTGAAGAAATCAGTTTTACTTCTGCACATGAAATTAAAGCTGACCGCAGAATTCTAAAAACTAAAAAAGCGATTTACGAAGCACTTGTTGAGCTTATGCAGAAAAAAAAGCTAAATTCAATAACAGTTACTGAGCTTGCTGCACAGGCTGACATTAACAGAAAAACATTTTACACATATTATTCAACTGTCAATGATGTTCTTGATGAAGGGATTAATGAACTTATAACATCTCTTAAAGATCTTTTGTGTGCTATGTCTGAGGATTATAATATGTTCTCACCTCAGACTTTATTTGCATTTCTTAATACAATTATGTCTGATGCAGATATTGCAAGAGACCTTTTTGCTTCGGACAACGGAAGCCTGCTTTTTAACAGGCTCCAGAAAGCATTGCAGGAAACTCTTCTCAAAGAGCTGGTAAACAGGGATATTAAGATGAATGTTCCTTCTGAACAATATCCTCTGATTTCTAGCTTTGTCGCTGGCGGAATGGTTTCCGCGTATTATGAATGGATAACCGATCCTGACGGTATTACTCTTGATGAAATGGCACGCACACTTACAACGCTTATTATTTCTGGCGTTCACGCATTTGCATAAGGAGAGCTTATGACTTTTAATGACAAATTTAAGTTTCTGATGGATATAACAAACACTAATAACACAACTCTGGCTGGTGCTGTTGGCATCGATAATTCTGCTGTAAGCCTGTATCGCAGTGGTAAGAGAAAATGTCCTCGTAATAAGGAAATTTTAAGACGAATGTCGGACTATTTTGCCGCTTCAATTAAACTCAGCTATCAAAGAAAGGCTTTGGCTCTTGCATCTGATTATAGCAGATTCAATCATTCCAGACCATTGCCTGAATATTCAGACATGCTTTACCAGTGGCTGGCGGATGAGCTTCCTCAGACCAATACACTGGTTGACGGCATTCTTAATGAAAATATCTCTTCATCAGGCACTAATAATATTATGGGAATAAAATCCATTGACGTAATTCCCAATGCTACCAGTATTCTTTATAAGTCCGAAGGAAAAAAACAGGCTGTTATCAGTTTTATCAACCATCTTCTTACCCTTGAAGACCACGGTACAGTATATGTATGGATTGATGATGATGTTTACAGCATATTTGATAATAAGGAAATTCTTAATTCTATACAGAAGCTTCTGCTCAGATTGATAGATTATGGATATACTATATGCCAGATTTCCCCTTCTCCTGTTAATACCACTCAGTTTTTTGAAGAGTTTTTCTACTGGGTTCCGGCATATATTACCGGACGGGTGAAATCTTACTACTATCCTCGCATGCGTGATAATCTGTTTTCAAAAATAAGCATAATTTATCCTCAGCATGTTGCAGTTTACTCTGACTGTCTTTCAACGGTAAGTGATAATTCATTTACTGTTATGACAACCGAACCTGCAGTTGTTTCAATAAAAGAGAATGAATTCAAAACATTTTTATCCTACTGCAGGCCAACCATGAATATATATGAATCAGCAGAGGATGTTTCTGAGTGTTTCCACCGTATATTAAACACCCATGTAAACCATATCCAGAAGGGATTGAGTCTTCCTCCAGCAGCCATGCCGGAAGAGCTGATAACAGAGTTTCTTAATAATAATCCTGACAGCCTTGGTGTAAATCTGCGTACCTCTTACCAGTTATCCACTGTATTTGATGATTTACGCAATGTTGACATATGTCCACTGGCAACTGCTGAAGAAGTTATAGCTGGCCATGTTCCGGTTATTTTCCCTGTTGTAAGACAACAGACAGCTGTATATTACACGCCCCGTTCATATGCAAAGCATCTGCAGAATATTATAAGAATTATGGATACACATCCTGACTATTTCTTTGTTCCGATACAATATGATCCAGATGATAACGTATGTATAATTGTTAACGAAGGATCTGAGGCAATGCTTATCCGTACAGCCCTGCCAAGCATGGTTTTTGACTTCAATCATCCACAGATTGTACAGAACTTTCAGGAATATCTTTACCATATTGCTAACGAAATTGGTTATTCGGATATCAATCGTAAGAAAATCCGGGCACAGCTCAAAGAATTAATAAATGTACTAGAAAAAGCATAAAAAATACCGGTTAAGTTCGTAATATAACAAACTTAACCGGTAATTTTTATTCTGATTACATCTTAAAATACTTCATATCTTCATTAAGCTGGTCTGATACTTCCTTAACCTTAGCTGCTGTTTCTGCAAGAATATTAATAGTTGCATTAAGCTCCTGCATAGAAGATGTTGTCTGCTGTGTTGAAGCAGCATTCTCTTCTGATATAGCAGAAAGATTAGATATTACATCAACAACGGTAACTCTTGAACTGTCGCATACTTGTGCATTTCCCTTGATAACATCTGTTCCATGCTTTGAAACATTAATGCCATTACCAACTTCCTTAAATCTTTCCTTAGTTGCTGCAAGCTTTTCATACTGCTCTCTTACAAGAACTTCTGTACTTCTCATAACCTCAAGTGTTTCTTTCGAATCATTCTGGAGATCTGTAATAATCTCCTGAATCTTACTTGCTGTGCTGTCAGATTGTGATGAAAGCTTCTGAATCTCTGATGCAACAACTGCAAATCCTTTTCCTGCTTCTCCTGCTCTTGCAGATTCAATAGAAGCATTCAGTGATAACAGGCTTGTCTGGCTTGCAATATCTGCAATAAGTGAAGCAGCATTGCCAATCTTATCTACCGATTCATTAGTTGTCTCTATCTGTTTTGCAATTCTTGCAACTGCATCAGTAGTTCTCTGGACTGCATCACTTAATTCAATCATTGTATCCTGTGAAGCACTTTCGGCTTCTTCCATGTTCTTAGATGTCTTTGTAAGGTCAGCAATATTATTAACTATCTGAGTAATCTGTTCACCCATTGTCATAATTTCATTAGTTGCTGTCTCAATATCTTCTGCCTGTGATACTGCACCCTTAGATATCTCTTCTACTGCTGTACTGATTTCTCCTGCAGCAACACTTGACTGTGAAGCCATAGAGTCAATTGAATTACCTGACTCACCAAGATCTGTTGCAGACTTCGCAAGACTTCCAACAATTTCTCTTAACTTAATTATAAGAGTTTCAAGGGCTCTGCCCATGTCTCCGATTTCATCCTGTCTCTTAAGTACAGTCTTATCAACCTCTACTGTAAGATCTCCTCCGGCAACTTTCGTTACAGATACACTTGCTCTCTTAATCGACTTTGAAATACTCTGTGCTATAAATGTTGCCACAATTCCTACTAATATAAGTACTACTGCAGAAACTATAAGCATTGTTCCAACCTTCTGCATTATATAGTTTGTAATATCTGATGTAGGCTGTCCTGCAAATACACATCCTACAACCTGGTTATTATCCTTTAGTGGCACATATACTGCACAGTATCTCTTTCCATCTACCTTATAATTAGTATCTCTATATGTCTTTCCCGTCTTAACTACATCCCACACTTCACTTGATATATCTGTTCCCGTTAATCTTGCTCCCTTATTATCAGTAAGCGTTGTAAGAACTCTCTTGGTTCCATATGTAAGTGTAACCTGAACATCATTCTTGGAGTTCTTGACATATATATCAAGTGCAGCCGGTTTAATAGTCAATTCTTCGCCACCCTTGAATAATCTACCGTTCTTATATTCATAGTTGCCTTTAATATCCTCATAAGAACTCTGTACTGCCCCACTTAACAGTTCTAGTCCATCCATGGCCTCTTCTTCCAGTCCTGACTTAAGACTGAATACTGTAGTTGTAATAAGCCCCAGTACCATAACAATTACCGGTACAATAGCAAGCATAAACAGTCTGAATGTAATACCCGCTCTTCTCTTCTTTCTATCAGCGGCAACCTGTCTGGCTTTCTTCTTAACCTCAGCATCAAGCTCTTTCTTCTTTGCCCTGATCTCTTTTACCTTCTTCCTATTCTCAGCCTTAATCTCTTCAACTTTTTCAGTTCTTTCGGCCTTAGTATGCATTTTCCCCATTATAAGACCTCCCTTTCCTCTTATTAAATTATTCACCAGAACATTCTTTTGTTCATATTGTTCTTTAAATTATACACCATTACGCCAATTTTAAAAGCCTTTTTCTTGTCAAAATATTAAAGTTTCACCAAAAAATTGCTATAATCCGCCTGTTTTCTTTTTCTTAAGCACATTTGCTTTTATATATGCAAATGTATACTCTTCCCCTTTATCAGCAAGCATCTTCAAAAGATTGTGAAGAAGCTCATCTGTTTCCGGATGCATAATATAATGCCCAAGCCCCTTAATATAGTAATCCAATGGATCTGAATCTTTGTACTTGTCTTTATTATATATCCTGCTCGCAGCAACTCTGTCGCAAAACATCTCAGCAACATATTTCACAGGCATTTTCATTCCTGCAAGAATAGTGCTGTTACCATCGACATCGTAATCTATCCAGTATTCAAAATGATGTTTATTCCTGCCCTTATGATGCAGCCATGCCTTTGAAACACCTTCATCTTCACGCTGTGCATTATTAGGACTTCTGTGTCCATCCTGATAGTACTTAACTCCTGGTATGAACTCCGATGGCGAATATTTTGACAAATCATGCATCATTCCCTGCCTGTATAATCCAAGCTTAAAGCAGTATTTTCTCACCAGCCTTCTGTGGGAATTAACCGTGTGCAGATGCCCATTGAAATTATGCAGCAACTTCTTCAATGTCATACAGACTCATCCTCCATTATCATTCTTCTACATATCCCTCAGCGGTTCTGTCTATAACCTCACCTGTATCAGGATTAACTGAAATCCCATTAACCTCAAGTCTCTCGTCAATCTGAATTACAAGGCACTGTCTTCCATCAATTACCTGTGTACTCACAATATCTGTCTTATCTGAATTAATCTTTATGACAACATCCGGCGTTTTCACTTCAAATTTCTTACCAGATGAAACATTTGATGCAACAAGCTTTCCATGTTCACCGGCAGCCATCTCAAAGTGTTCCTCGAAATTCTCAAGCTTTTCTTCTTTAACACCACTTTTTTCCAACAGATCCTTAATCTCAGTTTTATCAAGCATAACCGGTGCCGGACTTTCCTGCTTCTTCTCTTCTATAATCTGCTCAAGATTTTCATGAATATTCTTCACAATCTCAAGGTCAGCCTCTTCACCAAGTGCCTCATTAACAAGTGATGTAAATGTTTCCTTCTGCTGCTTTGCAGGAAGCGGAACCGCACAGTCAAGCAGGCAGTCGATAAGCCCGTCCTCAAACTCACTGACATCTTTAGTATAGAAAAGTGTCATATCCTCATCTGCACTTCTCTTATTAAATGCCGGGAACAGAAATCCCACATCCGGTACATCTACCATATGATTCTGCTTCTTATCGTGGAAATTATTGTCCTCCTCATCATACCCAAGCCCCGGCTTAGAAAGATTCACATGACATATACTGCATAAAATGTAGCTGTAAACCTCATCAGATGCATCATCCATCTCTATATTATCAGTAGTAACCGCAGGAATATCATATACCTGATTAATTAGAAGAATCAGATAATTACCAACATAGCTGTAATTATTGATAATCCTGTCATAGAATTCGTTAAGAAGTCTGTCATCCTTAAGTCCGCTGTCTCTTAAGTTCATTAAAAATGTTCTTGCGCCCTCATCAGCATACGCATCGACATTAAACTTCATATCAACCAGATTCTTTCCTGGTGTTCCTGAAAGAGTCTTCTTAAATATATCAAAATATTTATGCTTCTCCTCTTCCGGAAGATTAAGAAAATTCTCATTAAACTGTGTTATCTTATTTCGCTCACCATCAACATAGCATCCGCATAACCTTAATATTCCACAATCCTCTAATGTATATTGTGATTTAATTTCATTAAGTTCTTTTCGTGTCATAACTAACTCCATCCTCTGATTATTTATTTACTCATAGCCGGTATTGTCTGAATGTAAACATATTGTTTAATTATAGCATATACTGATGCCCACATGTAAAAAAGTTTCAATTCATGCAAGCATGATTACAGCGCATTTTTATATTCTCCTCGCTATCCGCGCATAAAAAACTTCCCCGGTTCTGGGGGAACCGGGGATGAGTAGAGGGGATAGAAATATAGTCAAATATAAGGAATTATGGAGTTATCCTTATATCTGTGTGTAATGTTAATTGTAAAATCATTCAAATTCATTCAAACAAATTCAATCTCTTTTACAATCATCTATATTATAGCATATTATTTTTGTCAATCAACAGATTTTTTGCCATTTTTTTAAAAAAACAGTATTTTTTGTCAGTTTTTCGTCAACTTTTGTGACATTAGTTGTCAATATTATTTAACTTTTGCTTATACACTTTTGCAGTTGGTGTTATTGCCAGTCCCCCTTCACCTGTTTCTTTAAGACATACCGGCATATCATTACCGATTCTTCTCATGGAATCTATAACCTCGTCTGCAGGAATTACGCTCTTTATACCTGCCATTGTCATCTGTGCCGCCGTAATTGCATTGACTGCCCCAGAAACATTTCTCTTTATACATGGAACCTCAACTAATCCGCAAACCGGATCACATGTCAGCCCCAGCATACTCTTTAAAGCAAGTGCCAGAGCATTTGCACATCCTTCACTATCTGCCCCCTGCATATAAGCCAGTCCCGCCGCTGCCATTGCACTTGCCGAACCAATCTCTGCCTGACAGCCACCTGCTGCTCCTGCAATAGATGCATTTTCAGCAATTACCGCACCTATTCCGGCCGCAATTAATAACGCTTTTACACATTCATCTTCTGTAACACCAAAACATTTTTCATAAGACAGTAATACAGCTGGAATAACACCGCATGAACCTGCTGTAGGAGCTGCTACAATTCTCTTCATGCATGCATTCGATTCCCCCATCTTTAATGCTTTTTCCATAACCACACCAATAAAATCACCACATATATTCCTGCCAGACTCATTATAAATGCGCATTTTATATCCATCACCACCAGCCATTTTACTTGGTGACCTCAACTGCTGGTCATATTGCTCATCTGCGCTCTTCATAGCCTGATACATCTTTTTCATCTGTGCAAATACATCTCTTTCAGACATAAGCTTGTCATGTGCCTGTCCCGTAAGAACAACCTGCCATAATTCCTGCTTATTATTAATACTTAATTTCACAAGGTCACTGATTGAATGATATTCCGCCATAAATCCTCCATTTTTCACCAATAATTATGCTAATCAAATTCTGCATTATGATTATTCCAAGCCAAGATAAGTCACCTTGACAACACCTTCTGCATGTCTTAACCAGTTAATTCCCTCCTCTGGCACTTCCTGGTCACACTCAAGCACCATAACTGAATTGCCGCCTCTGCCAGCCCTGTACAACTGCATGGCAGCAATATTAACTGATTTGTGTGCAAGCATTGATGTAACTTCTGCAACATGTCCAGGCTGATCCATGTTATGCACAACAAGTGTCGGATAATCACCTGAAAAATTCGTAGATATTCCGTCAATCTGAGCAATATTAATTCGTGATCCTCCAAGTGATTCACCAACAACTTCAAGCTTCTTACCAGTTACAGATGTCAGGAAAATCTGGGCTGTATTCGGATGTGCATCTCTTAATGCTGATTCTCCGAAAGCAACCTCTATGCCATGCTCCTTAGCAATCTCAAAACTGTCCGGAATTCTCATATCATCCGGTTTCATTCCAAGAAGTCCGGCAACAAGTGCCTTCCTTGTTCCATGTCCTTTTCCTGTTGCCAGAAACGATCCATATAGAAGGATTTCTGCTTTTGCAATCGGCTCTCCCATAAGTTTTCCTGCAATATAACCAATTCTGACAGCACCTGCTGTATGTGAGCTTGACGGACCAACCATCACAGGTCCTATTATGTCAAATATATCCATAAATTATCCTTCTTTCCAAGATTTTAAAAAAGCCACCGCTCCCTATACAGAAGCGATGGCACCTTTGCTATCATTGTCTTTAGAATACTATTCCGGCAGTTTTTTGTAAAGTGTAAAATACATTGTTGTAAAGCTTGCCAGACCGCCTATTGCATTAGATACCGGCTCGGCAATAAACACTCCTTCAACTCCAAGTCCAAGCATAGGAAGAATAATTGTAAGCGGAACAACTATAATTACTTTCCTGAATATTGAGAAAAATACCGCCCTCTTTGCACAGCCAAGTGCTGTAAATGTCGACTGTCCCACAAACTGGAATGACATAAAAAAGAATCCAAAAAAATACAGCTTTAACGCATGTTCTCCTGAAACTATCATAGCCTTATCAGTCGTGAATACCGACAGAATCTCTTTCGGAAATATAATTACAGCAAGCCATGCAATGAGCATGTATAAAAATCCAATTGCCGCCGTGAATCTAATTGCTTTTCTGACTCTTTCATACTGCTTTGCACCATAATTGTAGCCAAGAACAGGCTGTGCACCACTTCCAAGCGTACTACCGGGAACAGAAAGGATCTCCCTGACTGAATTAATTACAGTCATAATTCCTACATACATATCCCCGCCATACATAAACAGCATTTTATTACATACAATCTGTACGAGGCAGTTAGTCCCCTGCATAACAAATCCTGATATTCCAAGAGAAGTAATCTTTCCAACCATCCCTGCTTTAAGAATTAGATTTTCTTCTTTTATATGGTAAAATGTTTTCTTTCCCATAAAAAAGCTTAAAACCCACATAAAAGACACGCCCTGGCTTATTACTGTGGCTATTGCTGCACCATAAACTCCCATATGAAGCCCATATATGAACACTGGATCAAGAATGAGATTAATAATTGCACCAAGCATAACTGTCATCATGCCCTTTTTAGGATATCCCTGTGCATTAATAAATCCGTTAAGTCCCGTTGAAAGCACTGAAAATATCGTTCCCAGAAGATATATTTTAAGATACTGGTCAGCATATACATAAGTTTCTTCACTTGCTCCGAAAAGGAACAGTACTGGTCTTTTAAATATATAGCATAACGCCATAAGTGCCAGCGATGTAACAAAAAGCAATGATACAACCTGTCCTAGTATAAGTTCCGCTTTCTTTTCTTCTTTTGCTCCTCTTGCCATAGAAAAGAGCGGCACACCACCTGTTGAAAACAGATTTGTAAATGCCGCAACAAGTGTTGTAATAGGAAAAACCAGCCCTATTCCTGTTAAAGCATTGCTTCCAATAACAGGAAGATGCCCAATGTATATCCGGTCAACAACATTATACAGAATCTGTATAAGCTGAGCGACCATAAGCGGAATTGCCTGATTAATAACATTTTTCCAGACTTTTCCCTGTGAAAAATCACTTTGCATTACTATTCCTCATCACTTACATGTTCTTTAATATCTTTGGCATCTACAATGATATCTGGTGCTGTGCTGCCTGTAGAAGAAGTACCTGAAGAAGTACCTCCCGCCTTACTTTTATAACCTGCCACGATTTCTCCTGCAACCTCTCCAATCTTATTTCCTGCTATTTTGATACCTTTTTCGGCAGTTTTCGCAGCTTTCATAGCTTTCTTGTCAATTTCCTTTTCTTTGACAAAGGAAGAAGCCTTATCTGCTGCTTTGTTAGTAACATCTACAGCCTTTCCTACACCATTTAAAACCTTTTCTTTATTAATCAAACTCATAAAAATACTCCTTTCAAAGCAGCTAATCCCCAATATAACTAATATATACTGGATTCCAGCAGTTTTATATAACTGTCTTTCGCTAATATTTCAGTGTAATTACTGAATTTATCTTTTCCGTATTTAATGATATTATACATCCGTTGTCAATTCGGTAAAAATGTGCTTTTACTTCGTCATTTTTCAATAATTCTTTACAATAATCGATACTTATATAGTTAAATTGTGGACCATTAAAGTATTCTTCTGGCATAATCTCATATGCCGCATCAAGATAACTTATATTATGCATATGTCCAAGATAATCGACATCTCTTCTTAAAATATTATACGAAATCTCTTTATATTCTGTTTCGGGAATCTCATTTTTAGTAATTTCTTCTGAGAACACACGTCTTTCTGGCTCAGATTCATACCTATCCATAATTTCAGCGGTTATTCTGACTGGTCTTCTTTTGTTAATATCCATATATATCCATCGTGAAGTTGCAATAATAACTGTCTCACCATTATTATCAAGCACTTTAAAATCTCTATCAGCAAAAAGCTTATTTGCAGATGTTGACCATGTATAAACATTTAATTCATCATTATATTCTGGACGCTTGATAATCTGTACCTGCCATTTCAAAATCACCCACGCACAGCCTGTTTTATCAATTTCATTGAGTCCAAGTCCTACTGTTGCTGAATGTAAGCCTGCAATATCCTCAAGAATTGTAAGAATTGCTTTGTTAGTAGCTTCATTTTCTTTTCCGCAATCTTCAAGTCCAATTCTGTATGTATGATTAAATACCATAATAACCTCATTAATCTGTTTTTTAATATTCAATATTTTTGTTAATTATACAGTCACAATTACAATAACACAAGAGATGTAATAAAGAATTGTGGTTACAGATTCCCTCAAATACTATATATAGTAATAATGTTTCACATGAAACATACAGAACTCATGTTCTGTTGACTTGCTTGTGTTTATATAAAATTTGAACTCAGTTCATTTTT